>Ga0187893_10000014_pt1 | contig 347730 bp, 329 predicted proteins | sample MA1701074metaG_FD_139574 | JGI IMG/M metagenome (GOLD analysis project Ga0187893, IMG submission 139574) | White microbial mat communities from a basaltic lava cave in the Kipuka Kanohina Cave System on the Island of Hawaii, USA - MA170107-4 metaG ...
AAAAAGGCGTCGATCGAGTGGCAGGCGACCCTGCCGCACCTCGCCATCCTCTTCGGTGAACGCTTCACCGTGGAGCGCTGAGGTCGATGGTGACGCCTCACACACAGAAAAACGGACAGGCCCAGAGGGTCATCTTGTCTCGGCTGACCTTTAGCTTGTAGACCTCCCACTCGCCGCCAAGAGCGATCATTATTTGGTCGCCCCTCAGCCGCCACCGAACGGTCTCTTTTCCCCAACTGGCGCTGGAATCAGGCCGAATGACCACGCTTCTCGGCCCATCGGTCTTGACCTTCCCCTTTTCCAGCTGCCATGTCCCAGACACTCCTGGATCCCGGCCAGTCGACTTCTGCTGAGCCGCCGCGGTGTCGAGTTTCAACCCGAACAACCCAAGGCCAGCGAACAATATCAGCCACCGCATTCCCGCCGTCCCGAGGCTTTGACCCACCAAAATAGCGAGGCATGGGCGCGGATGTTGATTGCGACCGCGTCTACCGACCCGCCCCGCCGCGGCCGCCCCCACCCCCTCCTCCCCCGAACGGGATCCCGAACCCAAGTTTGAGGTTGATGTCCTTCTGGCTCAATTGCTGGGTTGTCGCATAGGAACCCCGATAATCGGCCTTGTACGTCACCAAATCCGCGCCGGCCGTTAGGGAGATCGGCCCCAGGTTGAGACCGGCGCCTGCCCCAAACACGCCACCGAGGTTCGTGGTGGTTGTTTCGTTCGTGAACGCTACGCCTCCGCGGCTCACGGCGGCCAGCCCACCGGTCAGGAAGACTGACAAGGGCCCCGAGGGCGGGAGCAGAAACAGCACCATCTGGGCGGAGCCAATGAACAGCTTGGCGTCCTGAGAGACCGGGCTGCCTCCCCCACCCAAGAGAAAGGTCGTCGGGACGTAGCTGCCGCCGACTTCCATCCCGAACCGGTTACCGAACCACATTCCCAGGCGCGCCCCAAAAGACGGCCCGGCTTCTAGTTGGAAGTCGTCGCCTTGCGAGCCGGAGGCCAGGTCATAGAGGCGTTCGGTGGGGATGTAGAAGCCGATGTGGGGGGTGAGTCTGACCTTCTGCGCGGCCGCTGGGACGGCGAGGCAGGTGACGAAGACGGCGAGGACGGCTGGACGACCTTTCACGGGTGGCTCCCTGTCGAGGTTCCGGCCAAGCTAGGAAGGGGCCATCATCGCCCCCTCATTTGGATATCACCTCGCCTTGGGACCCCACGAGAACGCGAAAACGGGGTCGGGCGTGCCGCCCGACCCCGTTTCGCCAGCCACGAGCGGGAGCTTAGTACATCCCGCCCATCCCACCACCGGGGGGACCAGCTGACGCCGCCGGCTTTTCTTCCTTCCGCTCGACCACCACGCACTCGGTGGTGAGGAGCAGGCCGGAAATCGAAGCCGCGTTTTGAAGCGCCGTCCGGGCCACTTTGGTCGGGTCGATGACGCCGGCCTTGACCAGGTCCTCGTACTCGTCGGTGGCCGCGTTGTAGCCAACGTTGCCTTTCGACTCCTTGACCTTGGCGAGGACGATCGCCCCTTCGACCCCGGCGTTCTGGGCAATCATCCGGAGGGGCTCCTCGAGCGCCCGCCGTACGATTTCGACGCCAACCTTCTCGTCGCTCGTTCCCCGAATCTTCTCGAGAACGCTCTGGGCGCGAAGGAAGGCGACACCACCGCCCGCCACGATGCCCTCTTCGACCGCGGCTCGGGTGGCGTGGAGGGCATCCTCGACGCGAGCTTTCTTCTCTTTCATCTCGGTTTCGGTTGCGGCACCCACATGAATCACCGCCACCCCGCCGGAGAGCTTCGCCAACCGCTCCTGGAGCTTCTCGCGGTCGTAGTCGCTGGTCGACTTGTCGATCGCGACCTTGATCTCGGAAATCCGCCCCTTGATGTCGTCGGGCTTGCCCTTGCCATCGATAATCGTGGTGTTGTCCTTGTCGATCACCACTCGCTTGGCTTGACCGAGATCGCCGATGACGGCATTCTCGAGCTTGAAGCCGAGCTCTTCGGCGATCACTTTGCCGCCGGTGAGCTTGGCAACGTCGACCAGCATTTCCTTCCGCCGATCACCGAAGCCCGGGGCTTTGACGCCGCAGACCTTCAGGGTGCCGCGCAGCTTGTTGACGACCAGGGTCGCCAGCGCTTCGCCCTCGACGTCTTCCGCGATGATCAGCAGGGGCTTGCCGGTCTGCGCCACCTTCTCGAGCACCGGGAGAAGATCCTTCATCGCCGAGATCTTCTTCTCGTAGATCAGGATGTAGGGCGCGTCGAGCACCGCCTCCATCTTCTCCGGGTCGGTGATGAAATAGGGCGAAAGGTACCCGCGGTCGAACTGCATGCCGTCGACGGTCTCAAGGGTCGTCTCCAGGCCCTTCGCCTCTTCGACCGTGATCACTCCATCTTTGCCGACCTTCTCCATCGCATCGGCGATCAGGTCGCCGATCTCTTTGTCGTTGTTGGCGGAGATGGTGCCGACCTGGGCGATTTCCTTCTTGCCGGTGGTCGTGATCGAGAGCCGCTTGAGCTCGTCGACGACTGCCTCGACGGCCTTCTCGATGCCCCGCTTCAACTCCATCGGATTGGCCCCGGCGGTCACGTTCTTGAGGCCTTCCCGGAAAATCGCCTGGGCCAACACAGTCGCGGTGGTGGTGCCGTCGCCGGCGAGATCGGAGGTCTTGGTGGCGACCTCTTTGAGCATCTGCGCTCCCATGTTCTCGACCGGATCCGCCAACTCAACTTCCTTGGCGACGGTCACCCCATCCTTGGTGACGGTCGGGGAGCCGAACTTCTTGTCGATGACGACGTTCCGCCCCTTCGGACCGAGGGTGACTTTCACCGCCTCGGCAAGAGCATCGACGCCCCGCTTGAGCCTCGAGCGGGCATCGGAATTGAACAGCAGTTCTTTGGCAGCCATTGATTATCTCCAGGTTCTTTCTCTTAGCCTAGTTTGGCGAGAATGTCGGCCGCCTTGATGATGACGACCTCGTCCCCGTCGAGCGTGATGTTGGTTCCGCTGTATTTGCCGTAGAGGACCTTGTCCCCGACCTTCACCTCCATGGGGATCCGATCCCCCTTCTCGACTCGACCGGGGCCCACCGCGAGCACCTCGCCTTGGGTGGGCTTTTCCTTGGCCGTGTCGGGGATGTAGAGGCCGCCCCGCATGGTCTCGCCCTCCTCATCGGGCATGATGACCACTCGATCCTCGAGCGGCGTAATTTTCAGCTTCGACCTCGCCTTGGTGCTCGACATCCGTACCCCCTGCAAGTGTTTGTGTTAAAACGGTTTATGGTGAATAGCTGGCACTCTAGGTATCAGAGTGCTAAGGCTCAGGGATAAGATAAGCCACCTGGCGAAACGGTCAAGCCGCCCCTCAGAAGTCGAAGCGAAGCTCGAATCCGTAATACCGGCTGGGCCGGCGATAGAACTGGCGCTGGGTCGACCGGCCGTCGAGGTACACGAGCCCCACTGCAACCCGGCCCCGCGCCCCACCCAACTCGACGCCAGCCCGAGCCGAAGTGGTGACGCTCCAGCCGGCGTACCCGATCGATTCGGCGAACACCCCGGCCACCGGTCGGACCGCCCGGTCGGAGCCTCGATATTCGAGCCCCAGGCCGACCGCCCCGCGGGGGAGCGATAGCTCGTCCAGGACGGTGTAACTCGCGGTGGCGTGGGCCGCGAGCGGCCCCACCCGCCGGCGGACCCATCCCGACACCACCCCCCTGGTCCAATCGATTCGCCCAACGTTGAACCGCTCGGCGTATTCGTCCCCCAGATGGCTGCTCTCGTGATACCCCTCGACCGCCATCCGCCACGGTCCCCGATCGACCACTGCGTGAATCCCGACCACCCAGTCGTTGCTGATCAGCGCCGACTTGGCGTCGTCGAGGCTGAATCGGCCGAGGACCCGGATCGTGAGCCCGAGAAAGCCGGGCGCCGAATCGCCGAAACCGATGACGGGGACGTTCTCGCCGATCGACGCCTCGGCCTCGCGCTCGATCCCGAACAGCGACTCGGCTCGGCGAACCGAGAGCAGTCGTCCACTGACGCCGCTCGAGCGGCTGGCCCCCACCGGGTACTCGAACGCTTCCACCGCGGGAAACGCGCGGATTTGAGCGATCGCGGGGACCGCCGCTCCGACCGCAAGGTTCAAGACCGTGAAGATGACTCGGCCGTTGTACCCCATGGCGCGGCTTGGTATTTTGGAAATTATCGGGGCCATCATGGCGGTCCTCAACGAACGTTCGAAGCGAGGAATGTATGCTGGTTACTGGCGTCGTCGCGCTCCTGGCCCTCACGGGCGACGATCCCCGGGCGCAGGTTCGAGTCGATTCGGCCCGTCGTGAAGTTATCGTCACGGCGGGGCCGTTCCACGTCGCCGCCATGCCGCCGGACATGAAACACGAAGACATGGAGGCTATGGATGACCACAGCACCCCGCTGATTCGGTTCGAATGGCCGGTGGCTGGGTGGCTCCGCGGCTTCAGGATCGACGTCGAGGACGGGGCCGGCCGGCCGGTCGACCGGCGAGTCATCCACCATCTGATCGGCATCAATTTCGACCGACGGCAGCTGCTGTATCCCGCCGCCGAACGGATCTTCGGCATCGGGCGGGAAACCGAGGACATGTCGGTACCGAAGTCGATCGGGGTGCCGATGCAACCCGGATTCAAGATGGGGATGTACATGGCCTGGCAGAACGAAACCGGAGTCGATCTTCACGACGTTCAGATTCGGATCCGGTTCGAATACAGCCCACCCAATTTGAATCCCCGACCGGTCAGCACGTTGCCCCTCTACATGGACGTCAATCTGACCGTCGGCGGCAGTAACACCTTCGACATTCCCGCCGGGAAGAGCGAGAAGGCGTGGGAATTCACGATGCCGCTCGACGGCCGATTGATCGGATACGGCGGGCACCTCCACGACTACGGCGTCGGGGTTCGCCTCGAGGACGTGAAGTCCGGCAATGTGCTAGGTCAGGTCAAGGCCACGCTGGCGGACGACGGGAAAATCACCAAGATCTCCCGGTCACTCCCCGGTGTCCGCGGCGACGGGATCCGGCTTCGAGCCGGGCGCCGGTACCGGGTCGTCGGGATGTACGACAACCCGACCGGGGCCATCATCCCGCGGGGCGCGATGGCGCACATCACTGGGATCTTCGCCCCCGACGATCTCAGCCAATGGCCGGTGGTCGACCTAACGAACGAGCAGATGCAGGATGACTTGGCTTCTCTCAACGAGATGGGCAAGGGCGGCGGTCACAAGCATGGCGGCGAGCCCCGCTGAGCGGCCCGGCTGGCGGCGAGACGGAGGGGCCTCGGGACGACCGAGGCCCCTCCTCGTTTACCACCCCGGACGTCGATAGCCGGCAACGTAGCCTGGGACTTCGACACCCGGTGTCAGGTTTGGCGCGTCGATCGGCGACAACGCGATCATCTTCAACGGAACGACCCCCGCCCAAACGGGCAGGCCGAGGTCCTCGGCGGCGTCGATCGGCGGTCCCGACCGCACCTTGGCGGACGCTTCCGTTATCGGCACCGCCAGCACCCGGGTGCTTCGGGCCTCGGCGTCGGACGGTTGGCGAGCCCCTTCCCACCGACCCGCAGCGACGTGTTCGACGAGGGCCTCGAACGACCGGCCCTTCTCGTCCGGATCGGTCACCTCCCGAGCCTGACCGAGAATGACCACCGAACGGTAGTTGGCCGAGTGGCTGTAGTGGGAGCGCGCCATCACGAGCCCGTCGAGCAGCGTGACCGTGACACACACGGGCACCCCACCCGCCATCGTGTCGAGCATTCGGTTGGCGACGGCGCCGTGGAGGTAGAGCGTGTCGCCGATCGTCCCGTAGAGCGTCGGGATGACCACCGGGTGCCCGTCGACCGCGAACCCGACATGGGCGACGAGGCCCTCGGCTAGAATTGCGTCGATCGTTGCCCGATCGTACTCCCCTCGCTCGGGGTGGCGGCGAACCGTCACGCGAGGAGTCTTGAGACTGTCCGGCACCCGTGCCTCCAATGTTGAAGCATCCGACTTCGCAACGATCCCTCTCCGCCGCCCGCCGGGACAACGCTACCCCGCGGGTTCGATCACTCTCCGCGCCCCGGTCCAGCGTTCGAACCACCAACGCCCCACCGGATCATCGGCGCGCAGGGCCGAGAGTCGAACGCCACCCGAGGCGCTATGGACGAACCACCCGTCCCCCAGGTAAAGGCCGACGTGCGAGACTTCGCCGCCCGGTGAGGCGCTGAACGCGAGGATATCCCCGGGGGCGAGTGTCGCCACGACCGGCGGCACCGCCCAGCCAGCCTGGGCCTGTTCGACGCTCCGGCGGGGAACCGCGACCCCGACCGCGGCATAGGCGTATTGAATCAGACCCGAGCAGTCGAATCCGTTGGCGTCGTTCCCGCCCCACCGATAGGGAGATCCCATCGCCGATCGGGCCGCGGCGACGACGTCGCCGGCGCGGGCATCGGCCGGAACCGACCCTGGCGAAACCGGGGCGGATACCCGCGGGGCTGGGCGCGCCGCTAGCGGCGACCCGATCCGAAGGCCGAATGAAACGCCCCCCACACTCCCGCGCGACAGCGCCTGGTGACGGACTTCGATCGCGGCGCCGAAAGGACCGGTTCGCACCAGCTCAATGCCCACCCCCGCCGACCATGAGTGCCACAGCCCGAGGGCAGCAGTTCTCCTGAAATCGAAGAACCCGGCGCTCACCCCGCCAACGAGGTAGGGCCGAGCCATCCGGTTCAACCGGAGGGCAACGTCGAATCCCGCCCCGGCGAAGGTGGCGCCATCGGCGCCTCGCGGTCCTTGCATGGTGAGCTGCCCGAACGGTAGGAGCGCCACCGGCCCGAGCTGGCGCTTGGAGAACGCAACCCGATAGTCGGTGACGTGGGGTGTGGTGAGCCACCGCGACGCGGCGACGCTGACCGATTGCGCCTCGACCGGCGCCGCCCCAACCCCCACCACCAGCGCCACAGCGGCCGCGGCTCTCATCGGCCGATCTTGGTTGGGCGGCCGGTCGCCAAGTCCACCCGGTAGATCCCGATCACTCGGCAGCCACGCATCAACGCGGCGCGCAGGGTGCCCCGGTCGAGCAGCGTCGGCGGGTCGGTCGTGAAGAGGAGTGGTACCTTCACCACGGTGTCGCCGCGACGAATTTCGACGCTTCGCTCATAGCACTCAGCCCCCGCGCTGTCACGAGCCTCGCGACCTTCGGCGAACCAGATCTGGTAGCCGTCGGGCGTCTGATGGAGCAGGGTGTCGGCCGGGACGGAGGCCAGCGGCGGGTCGACCGCTGGAGGCGCCGCGGCCTTGGCGTCGGGCCGGCAGGCCACGCCGGTCAGGCCGATGACCACCAGGAGCGCCCTCACGCCTGCGGCTCCGCCGATTCGGGGGCGCTCGCGACGATCGGGGTTCCATCATCCGCGACCTGAAGGGTGTGTTGCAGCCGCGGCGATCGCCGCAAGAGACGGAGCCAGCCGATGAGCGCCAGCAACGCCGCCAGCCCGCCACCACCGATCGTGAGGTACAGTTGGGCCCTCGCGTTCCCTGTCGTCCCGATCAGCCGTGCGGTCGCCGTGGCCCCCAGAAACGAAGCTGCCCACGCCACCAACGGCGTGAGCAGCCATCCGAACAATCGCATCAAGAAGCGGGCGGCCTTCATTTCACGAGCGACGAGCCCCGAACGAGGTACCGATCACCATGACGGCGAGAGCCGGCAAGACCGCGACCCCGAGGGTCCCAACGCCGAACGAGGCACCCGGGACACCGGCCGTCACGGCGATCGCCATCACGATCGCCGCGACCACCAGGGTCCCAATAACCAGCGCGGCGGGATTGGGCGATCCCGTTCGGGCGGCTTGATTGGCGAGCACCCAGGCCCCCATCCACGGCAAGTACGTCCCCACCATCCACCAGACCGGGTGGTACCACCAGTTGCTGCCGCCGCCGATCTCCAGCCAGCGATTGCTGTAGATCCCGAGGGGCTGGAAGAGCGACACGTCGATGACCAAGAAGACCACGGTCGCCGCTAATCCGATTCCCGCGGCTCCGGCAATCCCCTCGATCGACCGCGCTTTGGTGCGGAGGCCCGGCAGGGAGATGGTCGCGGCAACGCCGATAATCAAGGTTAGGGTGAGAACGGCCAGCTCCATCGGGCCGCTCAACATCCGTGATACCAGTGCGAACACCGCTACGAGGATCGACTGGAGAACGCCCAACTCGACCGCGCCCCGGAGGACGTGACGGAGGTCGGTATGGTCGTGGTCGGGAGTCGCCAATGCGGCCGAAGTCATTATCGCTCCAAGCTGAACGTGAACTGGGTGGAATCTAGGCGCCCTCGGCGATGGCAGCCAAGCCCACGACGGTCACCGGGTTGCTCAGCGCCTGAGTCCGGCCGTCCCGATCGGCGACCAACAGCCGGCCATCGGGCGAGAGCCCCAGGACGGTCCCCTCGATCGGGGTCGCAATCCGCCGTCCCTTGAGCCAGTCCCGCCGAGCAAATCGGTCCAACTCGGCGTCGGAGAACGCTCCTCCGGGCCCCGCGCCGGCCCGTTCGATCGCCGCGATCACGACCGGCTCGATTGCGTCGACCGTGGCGCCCGGATCGAGATCGACCAGCCGAACCGCGGCCGCTCGGAGGGCGTCCGGGAGCTGATTGGCGACGTTGAGCCCGACCCCGACCACCACCCATGACGGTTGCGGTCCGCCCCATCGCGCCTCGACCAGTACCCCAGCCAGCTTTCGGTCTCGCGCCACGAGGTCGTTAGGCCATTTCACGGAAACCTGCTCGGGGGCCACCACCGCCGAAAGCGCCTCGGCCAGCTCGATGCCGACCCGAACGCTGAGTCCCTCGGCGGTTCGGGCCGGGGGCCGGAGCACCACGCTGACCCAGAGGCCGCCGGCGCCCGAGGCCCAGTCGCGACCGCGGGTCCCCCGCCCCGCCACCTGCTCGCGGGCGACCACCGCGGACCCGGCCGGCGCACCGCGGCCGGCGAGGGCGTGGGCGAGGTCTTGAGTGGAGCTGACGACGTCGAAGCGATGGATCATCCTATCGGCCCAACACGCCGAACCAGACGATGCAGAAGACGCCGAGGACGGCGCAGTAAGGCGCGAAGAGGTGAAATCGGCTACTCCGAAGCAAGGCGACGAGGAGTTTGATCGCGACGATCCCCGAAATCAGCGCCGCCACGAACGCCGCTACCAGTCCCGGAGCGAAGAGGTCGACCCCGGCGGGGACCTGTCGCAGCTCCATCGCCCCGGTGCCAGCAATCACCAGGATCGACATCAGGAACGAAAACTCAGCCGCTGCGGCCGGGGTCACCCCCGTCCACAACGCCGCGGCGATCGTCGCGCCGGAGCGGGAGATCGCCGGGATGATCGCGACCGCCTGTCCCACCCCGATCAGCAGCGAACGACCCACGGTGATCGGGGCACCGCGAATCCGTTCGGCGGTCCATCGGGTGCTCCACAGCAGCGCCGCCGTTACCAGAAACTGCCAGCCGAGGTCGACAGGGGAATGAAAGGTCCGTTCGAAATAGTCCCGAAAGAGGAGACCGGCGGCCGCAGCCGGAATGGAGGCAACGGCTAGGAGGCCGGCATACCGCCAGGCGGCCCCCTGACCGGCCACCATCCCACCGAATAGCTCGGCGATCCGGGCGCGGTAGGCAATCCCGACCGACAGGAGAGTGGCGAGGTGGATCACGACCTCGAAGAAGACGCCCTGCGGCCGATACCCGACGAACTCCTCGGCCAGGACCAGGTGGCCCGAACTCGAGATCGGGAGAAACTCGGTCAGCCCCTGCACCAGCCCGAGCACGATGCCCTGCCAGACGGACAGGTTCATCCCAAGGTCTCGCGGTAGAGCGCCTCGTATTGCGGCACGATCCGGTCGGCGGAGAACAGACTGGCCCGGTCCACCGCGGCCCGCCGCATCGCTTCGTGAAGGCCGGGATCTCGGAGCAGGTCGATCGCTCGGCGCGCCATCGCTTCGACGGATCCCGGAGGCTCGAGGAGGCCGGACACGCCGTCCTCCACCACTTCGGCAAGGCCACCCACTCGGCTGCCGATGACCGGGGCGCCGCAGGCCATCGCCTCGAGCGCCGCCAACCCGAACGACTCCGTTTGCGACGGCAACAAGAACAGATCGGTTGCCTGGAGCAGATTGGCGACGCTGCCCAACCTTCCCAAGAAGCGGACATCCGCGTCCACTTTGAGCTCGTGCGCCTCTCGCTCGGCGTCGCCTCGATCGGGTCCGTCGCCGATCATCAGCAGCACCGCCGGCATGGCCCGTCGAACCCGGGCAAACACCCGAACGACGTCGCGGACCCTCTTCACCTCTCGAAAGTTCGAGACGTGGGTAATGACCTTCGAGCCGGCCGGCGCCAGGCCGTCACGACAATCGGTGGCACCAGGGTGATACTCGGCCGGGTTGACGAAGTTGGGGATGACCGCGATGTGGCAGTCAGTGCACCCGAACGTGCGTACGGTCTCGTCCTTCAGGAAGCGCGATACCGCCGTGACTCGATCGGAGCGCTCGATCGAGAATTTGGTGATGGCGTAGAAGCTCGACTCCTGGCCGACCAGGGTGATGTCGGTGCCGTGCAGCGTGGTGATGACCGGCAACCGCTGTTTCCCGGCGAGCATTTCCCGCGCCAACCAGGCGGTGGTCGCGTGGGGGACGGCGTAGTGGACATGGAGGAGATCGAGCCGCTCCCGGAGCGCGACCTCGTATTGTTTGCTCGCCAGGGCCAACAGGTACGGGTAGTGTTCGAAGAGCGGGTACCGACCGGTCGTGGTGTCGACTTCGTGGAACGACACCCGCTCGGTGTACTCTCCGAGGCGGAACGGCATCGCGTAGGTAATGAAATGCACCTCGTGCCCCCGGCGGGCCAACTCGAGACCTAGTTCGGTCGCGAGCGCCCCCGATCCGCCATAGGTGGGATAACAAGTGATCCCGATCTTCACGATCCCTCCCCTTCCTTGGTACCCGCCCACGCCGCGGCGATCTCCGCCGCGACTTGCTCTGCCGGCCGAACCGCGTCGATCGTGAATACCGGTCCCCGGAGCTGATGGCGGAACCAGGTCTCCTGGCGCTTGGCGTACTGTCGAGTGCTCGTCGCGATTCCCGGCCCAACCATGGGCCGGGGTCGGACGCCCTGAAGGTACTCCACCACCTCGCGGATTCCGACACCATCGAGCCCCGGCGATCCGGGAAGCGTCCCATCGGCGAGGACGCCGGCGACCTCCTCGATCACGCCGCGGTGGACCATCTCCTCGGCCCGGGTTTCGATCCGCCGATGGAGGATCGGCCGAGGAACCGTCAGCACGACGTACCACGGCGCGACCTCGCTCGCGGCCCGGGCCCGCTCCTGCCAGTGGCTCAAGGGACGTCCGGACAGCAGCCCAATCTCGATGGTCCGCATCGCACGTTGGCGCCCGCCCCCACCGAACCGCGGATCGAGGCGCGAGGCCCACCGAACCAGGTCGGTGGTCCCCAACCGCGCCACGTACTCGCCCACGGCCCGACGGCTTTCAGGATCGAGGGGCGGCTCCCGAAAGAGTCCTTCGACGAGCGCCCGGACGTAAAGCCCGGTGCCACCGACAACGATCGGCAACCGACCCCGCTCCCGGATCGCTGCGATCCAACCGGCCGCCTCGCGCGCGAACCGACCGGCGCTGTACCGCTCGCCCGGCGACACCACGTTGATCCCGTGATGGGGGACCCTGCGGAGCTCGCGCGGGGCCGGCTTGGCCGTCCCGATGTCGAGTCGCCGATAGATCTGCCGAGAGTCGGCGGACACCACTTCGAGAGGGAGCCGCTCCGCGAGAGCCAGCGCGACCGCCGTCTTCCCAACCGCCGTCGGACCAACGATGATCGGAACCCTAACGCCGGCCAAAACGTCGTTCCAGCTCGCCGACTGCGAGCGTGACGATGGTCGACCGCCCGTGGACGTCATGCGGCGGGAGGGCAGTCTCGAAAAGCTCGAGCAGGAGCCGGCGCATCTCGGGCTCGCTCAGGGCCGTGCCGGCTTTCACGGCGGCCCGACAGGCGTAGGTCGCTGCGAACCGCTCGAGGCGGTTCGCCCATCCGCCAAACCGGCCGCGAGCCAGATCGGCCACCAATTCGCGAAAACAGGCGGCCGGATCGAAGCGGGGATGCGGCGTCGGCACCGCCTGGAGCACCACGCTCCGGCCGCCGAACGGGGCCACCTCGAACCCGGTGCGGCTCAACTCGGCGTTGAAGTGCTCAACGACCTCGAGTTCTTCGTCGGTCAACTCGACCGTCAGGGGCAGCAGCAGCCGTTGGCTGGCAACGGTACCCGCCGCGAAATCGTCCATCACCCGTTCGTAGAGCACTCGCTCGTGCGCCGAGTGTTGGTCAACGAAGGTGATGCCTTCGGGCGAGTCGAATACGATGTAGGTGTTCTTCAGCTGGATCAACGGAGCCGCGAAGCTCCGGGTCGCGTGCCCCGGGCTGGCGGCGAAACCGGGCATGGTGGGTTCGTCGGCCGGGCCGTCGTCCCGGTCACCACTCCAGGCCCCCGAACCGAGGGGAATTGACTCGGGCAACCGGCTCGGCATGCCTAACGGCGCGGCCGCGGCCAGGGCGCCGAGCCCCTCCCGCACCGCCTCCTCGATGGCCCGCTCCACCTGAAAGCGCTCGCGGAACCGGACCTCAAGTTTGGCCGGGTGGACGTTCACGTCGACGTCGCCGGGAGGGACGGTGATCCGGAGGAGAAGACTCGGTCGGTCGCCGGGGGCGATCGCGGACCGGTATCCCGCCTCGGCGGCTCGGACCAGGAACGGGTCGCGGAACGGTCGACCGTTGACGAACAGCTGGACCCGGCGGCCGGTGGGGCGCGCGTCGGCGGGTCGTTGGATCAGGCCTGCGACGGCGACGCTCCCGACGGCGTGGCCGACGGGCACCAGGGTCGCCGCCACGTCGCGGCCCCAGACGGCGCTCAGCCGCTCGGCCTCCGTTTGATCGGGGGGGACCACGAGTCGGGACGTCGCGTCGGAGAGGAACTCGAACCCGATGGTCGGATTGGCGATCGCCAGGACGCCGACGCTATCCCACACCGCGCGGGTCTCGCTGGAAACCGACCGAAGGAACTTGCGGCGGGCCGGGGTATTGAAGAAGAGGCTTCGGGCGGCCACCGTACTGCCCTGCTGGCGCGCCACCTCGCCCACCCGGTCCACTCGGCCGCCCGTGACCACGATCTCGGTGCCTTCCCCGGTCCGGTCGGCGGTGGTCAGCGTCAGTCGCGAGACCGACGCGATCGCGGGGAGGGCCTCACCGCGGAACCCAAAGGTGGCGACCCCCACCAGGTCGGCGGTCGTGACGATCTTGCTGGTCGCGTGCCGATCGAGGGCCAGCACCGCATCTTCTCGGGTCATTCCCGAACCGTCGTCGCTCACGCTGATGGCGGTCTTGCCCCCCTCGCTGATCTCGATCCGGACGTGGCGGGCCCCCGCATCGACCGCGTTCTCGATCAACTCCTTGACGACCGATGCCGGTCGATCGACGACTTCGCCGGCCGCGATCTGGTTGGCGACGTGATCCGGGAGGATGGCGACTCGTCGGCTCATGGCGTCACGGTGGCGACGGCGGTGGCAGGAACCCACCCGCGGTTGCCCTGCCGATCGACAACCAGTTCCCAGCCAGCACGGTGGCTCGCCACGGTAACGGGGGTGAGGGCGCCTAACGAACCGTTTTCCGGCGCGAGCCCGTGGGGCGATCGGAGCAACTGGACGGTCCGAGCCGCGAACCCGGTCGGCGCCCACGGACGCACGGCGGCGGGAATGATCGCCGCCGCGCATCCGACCAGAGCCAGCGTGACCGCCACGCGCCGTGGCACCCGCCGGATCAGCATCAATCCGGCGCCCAGCCACCACGCGGCCACCGTCACCAGCGCCCATTCCGCCCGGGAGAAGGGCGATCGCGGTACCTCGCGGAGCGGTTGATACTGCCGTTCGAGCGTTTCCCACAGCCCTCTGACCTCGGTCGATCGTGGCGCCAGCACGCGGGCCCGGGCGAGGGCGGCGGCGGCGGCGGCATCGCGTCCCGCGAGGTACTCGGCTGCGGCAGCGTTGTACCAGTGTTGCCAGCGGTCTGGCTCGGCCTCGGCCCGCGCCCGAAATCCGGCCGCGGCGGGTCGGTAAGCCCGCTCGCGATAGTGGGCCTCGGGGCTCACCTCCGTCTGAGCCGAGGCGAGTCCGCCGGCCACCAGAAGCAGCAGCCCGAGGCTCGCCCGCCGGCGGACCGCGCCCGGCAAACGCCCGAGCAATTCTCCGGCTCGGCGGCCTAACGCCGCCTCATCGACCGACCCGCCGGGCGCGAACCGCCCCCAATCGATATCCAGTTTCAGCCGGGCCACCTCGCGGGCCGCGGCCGACCCGACCCCTGCCCGCCGGAGGCTCCCCTCCAGCCGTTCCGGATGCCCGCGGTCGACCTCCGGGACGAGGGCCCCAACCAGTCGCTCCAAGGCAGCGAGACCACCGGGAGCGGAGACCGGAGCGCCTCGCGACCGAGGCCACCGCCGATATCCAGTCACCAGCAGGATCACGGCCGCGGGGGTCAGGACCGCGACCCACCACCACGGCTGCAGCGGTGCCACCCGGAGGCTCGCGGCAGGCCAGTCGGCGGTGGCGACAGCCAACGGCGGGACGGCCCGAGGAGGCCCGGCCGATCGCCGGCCGAGCACCGGTACGACCACCCCGGAAGCGGTCGCCACCCGGTTGACCCCCGACCCGGGGTCGAAGAAATCGTAGCTCAAGGGCGGGAGGGCGACGCTGCCAACGCTGTCGGCCAGCAACCGGAAGTAGAACGTCTTGAGCCCGCCGAGCCGGCCCTCCTGAACCTGGGGGGCCTCCCCTACGCGGTCGAGGTAGGCCCGGGTTCCCGCCGGCCAGGTGACGTTAGGCGGTGGCCAGAACGTCAGGTTGCCCTCGCCGGACAAGGTGATCTCGACCGGGAGCACTTCGCCCGCATAGGCGGGCAGCGAGGGAATCCGGTAGCCGAGCGACAGTTGTCGTCCCTGAGGACCGCGGTGGCCACTGGGACTCGTTGGGGCCGCGTCGATCGTTAGGACGATATCGTCGCTGAGCGCCTCGACCGGCCGTTCGTCTCCCGACGCGCGCCGGGTCATCGGTACTGCGTACTCCAGTCGGGCCGGCGGGATCGTCAATCGGCCGGCCGCCAGGGGGTAGGCGATCTGGTGGCTGATAAACAGATCGTAGGTCTCCTCGCCCACCAACCGGCTCGCGACCAGTCCGGGAATCGGCGCCTGGGGCACCGACCAGACCCCCACCAACACGGGCGGCTTCAACGTGGGCGGGCGCCGGAGTCGGCTTCGGAGGGAGCGCGGAAACCAGGCAGCGGTCAGCACATCGAGCTGGTCGCCCTGAAACATCCGATCGGCCGACACCACGATCGCGAGGGTGGCGTTCGCGCCGGGATTCGGCGGCGGGACCCGGCGAATCAGGTCGAGCAGGCGCGGATTTCGACTCGGCTCGGTCTGGGCCGTTCCGGCGACCGTCACGACGATCTCGGGGGCAACCTCGGTAACCGCGCCGACCAAGATCAGCACCGGGCCGAATCGCCAGGTGCCGACCTCCGCGGCCCGCAACGTCAGCTCGAGGACGTAGACTCGCCCGGCGGAATCGCCGCCCGCGACCGGCTCGATTCGTTCGGTCTGCTCGAGGATCTCGAGACCGGCGAGCCGCGGCAGCTCGACCCGAAAGGTCCCCCGTTGGGCGGTGACGGCCCGGAGGGAATAAACCACCTCGTCGCCGACCGAGACGCGGTCGCGATCGACCGAGGCCGTCACCCCGACCGGAACCACCTGGAGCCACAGCGCGGCGAGGAGCACTACCAGTCTTTCCCTGCGGCGCTCTTGGCCACCCGTCGTCGACGCAGTTGATCGTTGCGAACGGTTTGTTCGGTCCGCTCGACCGAGCGGAGAATTTGGTCGGCCTCGCTCGGCGACATCCCTCCCGGGGAGGGCGGCGGCGGCGGCGCCGGCGATTGGCGCGGCTGCGGTTGGTTGGCCCCGCCGGACGGGGGGGGGCGGCGGCGGCTCACCAGCTCGAGGTTCCACTTGGCGGCCATCGAGGTTGGCTCCAGGAGGAGCGCTTCCCGAAAGCGGCGGCTCGCCTCCTCCTCGAGCGCCGGCCGCCGGGTCGAGTCACGCTTCGCCTCGAGGAGGGCGCCCAACCCCAGGTTGTAGAGCGCCAGGAACCGCACGGTCGGGTCGAGAGAGTTCGCGGCGGTGCCTAACGCCTCGCCGGCAACGTCGAAGCGGCCTTGCGCCATCGCCAGCGACCCGCCGTTGTACCGGCTGGTGTCGGTCCCCCGACGCCCCTTGGTGGCATCGAGAAAGGCGGAAATCGCTCCGGAGGTGTCGCGGCCGGCGAGACGCCGGTCGCCGGCCGCCGGCCGTTGGGCACCGGCCACCGCGGGGAGAAGCGCCAAGGCAACGACGATCAGGGCGGGCCCGGTTCGGCGGATCGCGTGGAGACCGAGCAAGCCGAATCCCGCCAGGGCAAAGATCCAGGCCCTCGGAATCAGGTCTTCGGTGCGACGGCCACGGGCGGGATCGCGGTCGAGGGTCGACAACGCCTTCCAGACGGCCCCGGCCTGATCCGGAAAATCGGCCGGCACCAGAATGCCGTTGGCCGCATCGGCGATCGCCCGGAGCCCCTGGTCGTTCCGGCTGGTGTAGACCTCGTTGCCGGCGCCGTCCCTCTTGTACTCGATCAGTGCGCCGGCTTCGTCGCGGAGCGGAATCCGGGTGGGTCGGAGCCCGCCCTCGCCGACCAGAATCACGGTCACCCCGGCGTTCCTCAATTCGCGAGCCGCGGTGAGGACAGCGGGTAAGGAGTCGTGAGACTCGCCGTCGGTGAATAGCACCATGGCCCGGGCCCCACCCTCGCTCGCGGCGGCGAGGAGTTCGCCGCCCTGGCGCAATACCGCGGCCAGTTCGGTGCCCCCTTCGCTCGCGACGTCGGGGTCGAGGGCGTCGAGTTGGAGGAGGACCGCCCCGTCGTCGAGCGTGAGCGGCGTGAGGATGTAGCTCCGACCAGCGAAGGCCAGCAGCGCCACCCGATCGCCGCGAACGTCCTGGACCAAACGGCGGCTTTCCCGAACGGACCGAGCGAGTCGGCTCGGCTCGGCGTCTTCCGCCAGCATCGATCGGCTGATGTCGATGGCGAGCACCAGGTTGAGGGCCCGGGTCTCGGTGTCGATGTTCGCGCTCCCCCAGCGGGGGCCCGCCACACCCAGCATCGCGAGCCCGGCCACCAAGGCGATCACGATCGGTCCGGTGGCGCCGCGCCGCGCCAGCCGCTTGAGGTTCTCCGACCAGGCGCCCGCCGCTTGGATCCGCCGATGCCGGGCGAGCCAACCCAGCAGCCCGATCACCGCCGCCGCCACCGGGACTCCGTACAGCAACAGGGGAAGATCGAAGCTCATGGGACGCGCACCGACACGGTGGCGGCGCAGAGGAGCTCGAGCCCCAAGGCCGCGAGGACGAACAGGAGCAGAGGACGGGTGCTCTCGTCCGCCGACCGGTACCGAATCATCTCCACCTGGGTTCGCTCGAGCTGGTCGATCTGGGCGAAGATCCGGCTCAACGCGTCGCTGTCCTTGGCTCGGAAATATCGGCCCCCGGTTCGAGTGGCGATGTCGGTGAGAAGCGGCTCGTCGATCCGGACCGGCAGCATCTCATACCGATAGCCGCTGAGCCCCCGGCCGGTCGGGATTCGCGCCTCGCCTTCGGTGCCGACGCCGATGGTGTAGACGCGGACACCTAACGCCGCCGCCACGTCCGCGGCCGTCCGCGGATCGATTGCGCCACGATTGTTCTCGCCGTCGGTCAGGAGCAACACCACTTTGGAACGACTCTTCACCCGTTTGAGCCGATTGACCGCGGTGGCGAGCCCGCTCCCGATCGCCGTCCCATCGTCGAGGGCCCCGATTCTGAGATCGAGCACCGCCTGCTCCAAGACGGGATAATCGAGGGTCACCGGCACCTGGGTGAGCGCCTCCCCCGCGAAGGCCACCAATCCGATCCGATCGGCATCGCGGCCGCGGATGAACCCAATCGCCTGGCGTTTGGCCACCTCGAGCCGATTGGACGGCGCGAAATCCTCCGCCAGCATGCTACTCGAGACATCGATCGTGATGACGATCGAAATACCCTCCTTCCGGACCGTGGTGCGGTCGCCCGGAAGGCGGGGTCCGGCGGCCGCCAGCACCAGCCCTACCAGGGCGAGGGCCCGAAACCATCCCGGCAAATGGGCCCGCCAGCGGGGACCGGCGGCCCGGCTGGCGACGAGACCATCCGCGATCCGAACCGTGACCGGGCGACGCCGCCGCGCCACCAGAAACCAAATCGGCACCAGGAGGAGGAGCAGCAGCAACCACGGACGGGCGAAGGTCACGCTAGTGCCGCTCCGCCAACCACGCTCGGGCCCGAACGATCAGCCCCCCGACGTCCTCGGCCGCGGGATCGGAGCGGAAGCCGACCGAGGCCATCTGCGCCAGGAGCTCACGAACCTCCGCAGGCGCCGCCGGAACGGCCCGCCGCGCCAGCTCGCGCTCGATGAGATGGGCCCAGCCGTCAAGCGCGGTCCGCGTCTCACCGACCTGTTCCCAGCGGTCGAGGACGGGGATCACAGCGGGTTCCGGCGCCGCCGGCAGCGGCCCCACCGCATGGCGCTGGCGCTGCCCTCGCGCCCGGCCCCAATACGAAGTCGCGGCCACCAATGCAACCAAGCCGAGGAGCACGCCAACCGGCAAGAGGGAGCGGGTCGATTGGGGCAGCAGCGGCGCGGCCCCTCGGGGCGCCAGGGCCGCCTTTGGCCGGTCGGCCGGGAGGACCGAGCCGACCTCAACGACCACCTCGGCGACCCGAAGGGTGTCGGAGCCGCCGGCCGGATTGACGATGATCGGCCCGGGCACGGTGAGGCGGTGCAGACCCGGGAACCACAGGGTGATCGGATAGCGAACCGTGGCGGAGTCGGCGCGATAGACAACCTCGGGCGCGCCCAGGGCGAGGCCCACATCGCCCAAGTCCCACACCTGGGGTCGGAGAATCCGGCCGTTAGGCACTGCGATTTGCCGGGTAATCCACACGGTGTCGCCCACCGTGACCGGGGTGGCCTGCCAGACGACGAGCATCCACCACCCAATCATTTTCCTCGCCTCGCCACACCCCCACCTCGCCGCCGTTTCGGCGAGAAGGCCCGCCGAAGCAGCGGGGCGTAGTCCTGGTGGACATCGATGGCGAGATGCCGCACGCCGGCCGCCCGCAGCCGTTGGTTCCGGTCCTCGATGCGCGACTTGGCGAGAGCGGCCCACCGGCGGGCGACCGCGGGATCGCCCAGATCGACGAGGGCGGCGCCGCCGTGCTCGGGGTCCTCGAACGTCAGCCACCCCCGCCCCCGCGGTCGGAGTTCCCGGACGTCGTCTACGGTGACGGCGGTGACGTCGTGGCGGGCAGCTAGCTCGCGGAGCGGGCGGTCCCAGTCGGCATCGAGAAAATCGGAAACGAGGACCACCACGCCCCGATGACCGAGCACCTTGGAGGTATAACGAATCGCGCCGCTCAAATCGGTGCCTTTGTGGGTCGGCGCGAACGCCAGGAGATCGCGGATCAGCCGGAGGACGTGCCGGCGGCCCTTGGCGGGGCGGACCACGTGTTCCACCCGATCCGTGAATAGCAGGGCCCCGACCCGATCCTGTTCTCGGGCCCCCGCCAGCGCCAACACCGCCGCCACCTCGACGGCCCGGCCGGCACGCTGGACCGGGTCGCCGACCCGAGTCGAGCCCGACTGATCGACAACCAACAGGAGCGTCAGCTCCCGCTCTTCGGTGAAGGTCTTGACGAACGGCGAGCCGAGCCGTGCGGATACGTTCCAGTCGATCGCGCGGTAGTCGTCTCCCTGTTCGTAAGCGCGGACCTCGGCGAACTCCATTCCCTGGCCCCGAAACACCGATCGCGACTCTCCGGCAAACAGGGTATCGACCACACCCCTGGTCCGGATCGCGATCCCCTTGACTTGTTTCAGCAACTCGGGCGAGACCCGAACGGTCACGGGACTCTCAACTTGGCAAGGATTTGTTCGACGATCGCATCGCTGGTGACATCTTCGGCTTCGGCTTCGAACGAAATCACGACCCGGTGTCGGAGAACATCCGGGGCCATGGCCTGGATGTCCTGGGGCGTTACGAAGGTCCGGCCCTGGAGGAAGCCGTGAGCCCGCGACACCTGGGCCAGAGCGATCGAGGCTCGGGGCGAAGCGCCGAAGGCGACCAAGGGAGCGAGGGCCGACAGGCCGACGGACGCTGGATCGCGGGTGGCCCGCACCAGGTCGACGATATAGTCGGCGAGCCGCGGGTCGAGATGGGTGGCCAGCACCTCACGGCGGAGATTGAGCACCGTTTTCGGATCGAGAATCGAGGCCACGGCGATGGGCTCGCCGCCGGCCATCCGCTGGAGGATTTCTCGCTCGTCGGATCGACTGGGATACCCAACCCGCACCTTGAGGAGGAAACGATCGAGTTGGGCTTCCGGCAGCGGGTAGGTTCCCTCGCTCTCGATCGGGTTTTGTGTCGCCAAGACCAGGAAGGGCTCAGGGAGCCGGTACGTCTGGCCGCCGATCGACACCTGTCGCTCCTGCATCGCTTCGAGCAAGGCCGATTGGACCTTGGCCGGGGCCCGATTGACTTCGTCGGCCAAGACGATGTGGGCGAACAAGGGGCCGTGTTTGGGGCGAAATTCCTGGGTCTTCGGGTCGAAGATCATCGTGCCCACGATGTCCGCCGGAAGCAAATCGGGAGTGAATTGAATCCGGGAAAACCCGGCCCCGAAAATATCGGCCAAGGTCCGCACCGCGAGTGTCTTGGCCAAGCCTGGCACGCCTTCGAGCAGAATGTGCCCGCCGGTCAAGAGCCCGATGATCAACCGCTCGACCATGGCCCGCTGCCCCACGATCCGGCGGCCGACTTCGTCGAGCGAGCGGCGAAGCAACTCGGCATGCCCAGTCGGGTCGGATGGTTTGGCAGTCATCAGCGTCTCGATCGAAGGAGGAGCGTCAGGTCGGGGGAAGGTCGATGGCCCGGTACAGCGCTGCGGCCTCGGCCGGAGTGAGCGGGCGCCACTCTCCGGGCTTCAAATCGCCCAGACGGACCGGGCCGTAGCTCAGCCGAGCGAGTCGCTCCACCTTGGCGCCGAGGGCGCCGATCCACTTCCGAACGATGGCGTTCCGTCCCTCCGTCATGGTCACGTCGACGATGCTCCGGCCATCTCGGCCGGGCCGCACCCGAACCGCCGCCGGTACCACCGGCCGGCCGTCGACCTCGACGCGGGTCTTGACCAAGCGCGCGAGCGTCTCGGTCGGCTGGCCGTGGACCAACGCGGTGTAGGCACGAGTGATTCGGTACCGCGGGTGAGTCAGCCGATGGACTGCGTCTCCGTCGGTCGTCATGAGAAGCAGCCCAGTGGTCATGACGTCGAGGCGTCCGACATACGTCAACCCCTTGGTCTTCGGAATCAGATCGAGGACGGTTTGGCGACCTTCCTCGTCGGCCGCCGTCGTGACGATGCCCAGGGGCTTGTGGAGAACGATCCACCTGGTCGCCGCCGGACGGATCCGGCGACCGCGGAGACAGACCGCTTGGCGGGTGGGGTCGGCCTTGTCGCCAAGGGCGGCGACTTTGCCGTCGACCGTGACGAGGCCCGATTCGATCAAGGCCTCCGCCTTGCGCCTCGAGGTAACCCCAGCCCGGGCCAGCACTCGCTGGAGCCGCATTACGCTCATCGATCGGCTTCAACGAAGGCCGCGGCGTCCTGGTCGTCTTCCGAGGTGGCCTTGGGCGGCTGGAGGGCGATCGATAGTTCCTCGACTCTCGGCAGGTTGGCGAGATCCGCGAGGCCAAGGAGCTCCAGGAACAGCGGCGTCGTTCCGTAGAGAAGCGGCCTTCCTAACGCCTCGCCTCGACCGACCACTTCGATCAACCCCCGTTCCTGCAACGTCCTGAGAACGCCGGCGGCGTTGACCCCGCGAATCTCTTCGATTTCCGCTCGACCGACCGGCTGACGGTAGGCGATCGTCGCCAAGGTCTCCAGCATGGCGGCCGACAGCCGGGCCGGTTTGGTGGCGAGTTGGGCTCGCTCGATGGCCGCGGCGAACGCCGGTCGAGACAGGATTTGGTACCCGCCGGCCAGCTCGACGAGCTCGACGCCATGGCAATCGAAATCGTAGTGTTCCCGTAACTGTTCGAGGGCCTGGCGAACATCCGCGAGGCCGAGGTCCGGGTCGAGCATCTGAAGCTCTTCGACGGCGACCGGCCTCGGGGCGGCGAACAGCGCCGCTTCAATCAGCTGAGCGAGGGGATTCACGAGTGATCACCACCGGCCCGAAGGCCTCCTGCTGAAGGATGAAGGCGACGCCACGCCGCGCCAATTCGAGCAGCGCGAGCAAGGTCGACAGGACGTCGGCGATTGTCGGGTGGGGACCAATCGCTTCCGCCCAACTAATCTTCGGACGATCGGCGAGCAAGGTTTCGAGGCGGAGGGTGGCTCCTTCCACGTCGAGCGGCCGTGCCACGACGCGGTGCAACACCGGATGGAGAATGGCGGCGATGACCCGCTCGACGGCGGCCAACACGTCGATCAGGCTAAGGGTCAGCGGCGGGGGCGGCACCTCCGGAGCCGGCGGCAAATAACCCCGCGCGCAACTCAACGCCCGGCGTTCGGCCTGCCCGTTCATCCACAGCGCGATCTCCTTGATCTGCTGGTATTCGAGCAACCGACGAACCAACTCCGCCCGCGGATCGTCCCACTCGAAGCCTTCGGCCCCGCGAGGAAGCAGCATTTGCGCTTTGAGCCGCACCAGCCGACTGGCCATGTCCAGGTAGTCGGCCGCCTGATTGAGGCCCAGCTCGTGCACGATTCCAAGGAACTGGTCGGCAATCCTGGCAATCGGGATATCGGCGATGTCGATCTGCTCTTCGCGAAGCAAATGGAGCAACAGATCGAGCGGCCCGGTGAACGAATCGAGCTCGACCACGAAGCCGCGGTCCGGCAAGGAGTCAGGAATGATCGCGATGGCGGCCAAGGTATCGGTCTCTCACGGGCGCGTTCAATATGGCGGCATGGCCCGGTTTGGCGAAGGGCGGAGACCTGCTCCGGTTGCCCAAACCCTGTCATGGCACTAGTTTGCTGCGCTTCCGGGACTCCGGGCCCGGTCCAGCTCAACCCGAAATACCATTGGTGGTGGAGGTACCTGTGCCACGGTTGAAGTCCGCCAAGAAACGTATGCGTCAGACCAAGGCCCGCACCACCCATAACCGGGCCCAACGCAGTCAGCTTCGGGGCGCCATCAAGAAGGTGCGCCAGTCGACCGATCCCAAGGCGCGAGCGGAGGCGCTCGGGGAAGCCGTGAAACTGCTCGACCGAGCGGGGCGCAAGCGGATCATTCACCCGAACGCGGCGGCTCGTTACAAGAGTCGATTGACGAACCCGAAGTAGCCGGTCTCAGTGACCCAAACGACGAAGGGCCGGACACCGCGTCCGGCCCCTTCCAGTTTCCGGCGGTCCCGACCCCGACTCAGACCGCCGCGAGTTCGGCTCCGCACCGTTCGCAGTACCATTCCGTGGGTCGATTGAGCGAGCCACACTCGCCGCACTTGAGGGTCTTGGCGATCGACTGGCTGGGCCGCTCGGATCGGGTCTCCGTTGGCGCCGAGGCGGCGGTCGCGCTCCCACCCAGGGAACCACGGCCGCCCTCCAGAGACACCGACTTCAGGAACGTCAATTCATCAACCGACGGCGCCGGGGCCGGCTCCTTGGGCATCGGGCTCGGGAACGGAATCGTTTTGGCTGGGCCAGAATCCCGCATCTTGAGCCCACCCCGGGGAACGAATCGGGGGGCCTCCAGAGGTTCGCTCGGGGCGGGCGGCGGCGCCGACTCCGGCTCGCCAACCACTGGGGCGGGATCCTCTCGATGAAGAGCGACTGGGGCCGCCTTCGCCGCGTGGCTTTCGACCTCGCGCCTCGCCGGAGGGGCGGCCGGTGTCGCCGGAGCGACCTGAGCGAGCACGTCCTCCAATCGGCCGATCTCGCCCGCGAGCCGATCGAGTTCTTGGTTGAGGCCCGAGATCTTGGTCGAGCTGTCTTTCTCGACCCGTCCCCATTCCTCCGGGGTATACTCGCCAACGGCATACCGGAGCTCGGCCTCGGCCAAGGTCTCCTGCTCCTCGGTCTGCAGCGCCCCAAACTCGCGGGCTTGGGACCGGAGGCCCTGCAAGCTGGCGGTGATGACATCGCTGTGGCCCCGGAGCTGGCCCACCACCTGGGCGAGCCGGCCTTGATAATCCGACCGGACCCGGTCGCGGACCGCCGAGGGGGCCTTGCCTCCCGCGGCTTCCAGCTTTTCCAGCCATTCCGCAAGTTGCTGACGCGCGGCCAAGAGCGACTCAACTTCGGTCAAGTCCTGGCGCTGGAATTGGGTCATGCCGACATCTCCAAGAATGAAGCCATGGTGCTCCCGCCAAGATAAGCCGGAAGTCCCCTTCCCGAAACGCGTTGCAAACCTAGGCGTCTGGTTTTGCGACACCCCGGTCGAACACGATACGGCCGGCGACGACTGTCAAATCCGCCTGCCCCGTCAGGGTTTCGCCCAAATAGGGGCTGTTGGCGCTTTTCGAATGCAAATCGTTTGCCCGGACGGTCCACCGCCGCCCCGGATCAATAACCACCACGTCGGCCGGGGCGCCGACAGCCAGGGTTCCTCCCTCCAGATGAAACACTCGGGCGGGGATAGTGCTCATCCGGGCGATGAGGTCCGGCAGAGTCACCAAGCCTGGCTCGACTAGCTCTCGGATCCCAACGCCGAGGGCGGTTTCCAATCCAACGATGCCGTTGGGGGCCTCATCGAACTCCCGTTGCTTGGTGTCATAGTGATGGGGAGCGTGATCGGTGGCGATGCAGTCGATGGTCCCGTCCCTGAGGCCGTGACGAATCGCCTCCCGGTCGGCGGCCTCCCGGAGGGGAGGATTCATCTTGGCGTTGGTGTCGTACCCCTCACAGCGCTCGTGGGTCATGCTGAAGTGATGGGGGGTCGCCTCGGCGGTGACGTTGAGATGACGTTCCTTGGCTCGACGAATCAGCTCGACCGAGCCTTTTGTGGACATGTGACACAAATGGACGTGGCCGCCAGTGAGCTCCGCCAGGATGATGTCCCGCGCGACCATGATTTCCTCGGCCGCCGAGGGGATCCCCTTGAGGCCCAGGCGGGTTGCAACCAAACCTTCGTGCATGACACCGCAATGGGAAAGGGTTGGGTCCTCACAATGATCGGCGACCGGGATCCCGAAGATTCTGGCATATTCCAACGCGGTCCGCATCAACTGGCTCGACACGACTGGTTTTCCGTCATCGCTCACGGCGACCGCTCCAGCCGCGACCATTTCCCCGAATTCAGCCAAGTGTTGGCCGTTCTGACCGAGGGACACGCAGCCGATCGGGTATACCCGGGCCTTCCCGGCCCGGATCGCCTGGCGCACCACGAATCCAACGGCGGCCTGGTTGTCGATCACTGGGTCGGTGTTGGGCATCGCGCAAATGCCGGTGAACCCTCCGGCCACCGCGGCCATCGCGCCCGTCGCGATGGTCTCCATGTGTTCCTGCCCAGGCTCCCGGAGGTGAACGTGGACGTCGATCAGTCCGGGCGCCACCACTTTGCCGGCCACGTCGACCCGGCGGACCCCCTCGGCCACCGCGATATTGCGTCCCACGGCCTCGATTCGGCCGTCGACGACGTAGACATCGGCGAGGTCGTCGGTGTTGCGGGATGGGTCGATGACCCGTCCGCCCGCGATCAAGACCGCGCTCATCGATCGTCCGCCGGCTGATTCCGCCATTCGGGGGCGCCTCCCGCCAAGAGGTAGAGCACCGCCATTCTCACCGCCACGCCATTGGTCACCTGGGGAAGAATCAGACTCTGGCTGCCGTCCGCGACGTCGCTATCGATCTCGACGCCTCGGTTGATCGGGCCGGGATGCATGATGACCAGATCCCGCTTGGCCCGAGCGAGCCGCTCTCGGGTGACACCGAAGATCCGATTGTATTCGCGGAGCGAAGGGACGAAACCCGACTCCATCCGTTCCAGCTGCAGGCGGAGAACGTTGATCGCGTCAGCCCATTGCATCGCCTCGTCGATCCGGTGCATGACGGTCACGCCCAGCGCCTCGAGCCCTTTCGGGAGCAAGGTTGGGGGACCGCAGACCACCACGTGGGCTCCGAGCTTGAGGAGGCCCCAGATGTTGCTCCGGGCCACCCGACTATGGAGCACGTCACCGCAAATGGCGACTTTGAGTCCCTCGATCCGTCCGAACCGATCCCGGAGGGTGAGGAGGTCGAGGAGGGCTTGCGTCGGGTGCTCGTGCTTGCCGTCGCCAGCGTTGATCACGTTGGAACGAATCCGCTCACCGAGAAATCGGGCTGCCCCACTGGCGGGGTGACGAATCACCACCATGTCGATGCGCATCGCCTCGAGATTGCGCGCCGTGTCGACCAGGGTTTCGCCCTTCGACACGGAGCTACTCTGCGTCGCGACGTTGACGGTGTCGGCGCTCAGGCGCTTCTCGGCGAATTCGAATGAGATTCGGGTTCGGGTGGAAGCCTCGAAAAACAAGTTGACGATCGTCTTTCCTCGGAGCGCAGGCACCTTCTTGATCGGTCGCTCGCTGACCTCCTTGAAGGCCTCGGCGGTGTCGAGGATGAGGGTGATTTGACTAGCCGACAGCTCTTCGAGTCCAACCAGGTCCTTCCCGAGCGGGGCGGCGGTCATTCCGCGCGCACCAGATTCACGGCGTCTTCCCCATCGCGCTCTCGCACCAGCACGTCGACGCGATCGCCGGGGGCCGTCGGAACCCGAAGCCCGACCACGTCGGCCTGGATCGGCAGCTCGCGCCCGCCGCGATCGACCAGGACGCAGAGGAGGATGCGGCGCGGCCGCCCGAAGTCGGCGAGCTCGTCAAGAGCGGCCCGAATGGTTCGCCCGGTGTAGAGAACATCGTCGACGATGACGACGGTCTGACCGTCGAGTTCGCGGGGGAGGCTGGTTTCTCCGACCACCGGCCGCGGCCCCACGGACTGGAGATCGTCGCGGTAGAGGGTGATGTCGAGTTTGCCGAGGGGGACCACCCAGCCCTTGGCCCGGTGGATCAGCACGGCGAGCCGATGGGCGAGCTCGACGCCCCGGCGCTGTACTCCGACCATCACCAGGCCGTCGGTCCCGAGGCAACGTTCGACGATCTCGGTGGCCATTCGCTCCAAGGCGTTGCTCAGAGCTGGTTCGTCGGCGATCCGGCGGATAGTGGGCATGCCGGGCGGTGAAGCTAGCGGCCCGGTGGTCGCGCGGCAACTCGGTTGGCGATCGAGGCCGACTCCAACCTCAGGGCGCGGAGGTCTCGGCGACGCCACTCGGTCGCACCCGGCCTGGCGGCCCCGGGCGACCGGGGAATCGAGCGGCGAGCAGAATCAGCAGGACCGCACCGTACGTGAGCGGCTCTCGGGTGTCCTTCTTGACCAGCCAATAGAAGTGGAGGACCCCGAGCATGGCAGCCAGGTAGGCGCCCCGGTGGATGAGCCGCCATCGCTTCCCTCCGAGGCGGCGAACCGCCGCCACGGGTGAGGTGATGGCGAGGACCAACAGTATCAGGAACGCCGTGAACCCGACCAAGACCCAGGGATGCTCGACGATGTCGGCGGCGATAGCCGGCACCGAGAGCTCGTGGTCGAACACGGCATAGATCGAGAGGTGGATCAGGGCATAGAAAAACGCGAACAACCCGACCAACCGGCGGACCCTGACGAGGGCGTTCCACCCGGTGATTCGCCGAACCGGCGTGATCCCCAGGGTCACGAGCAGGATGATCAGCGCCGAAAGACCGGTGGTGTGGGTCAGGGTCTTGATCGGGTCGGCGCCCAAATCGCCGGTGACGATCCCCCGAACCAGCCAGCCGGCGGGACCGAGGCACGCGACCCAGGCGAGTGGCTTGACCACCCACCGAACGAACCGCGCCTCGGTCATCAGCCGCTAGTAATTGGCTTTGAGATCGATCCCGGTGTACAGGGAGGCGACTCGATCGGCGTAACCGTTGAACGGTAGGGTGTCCCGCTTGAACAACTCGCCCAAACGCCGTTCCTTGTCTTGCCGCCACCGGGGATGATGGACCTTGGGATTGACGTTGGCGTAGAACCCGTATTCCTGGGGGGCCGCGATGTTCCACGTCGTCTTTGGCGCGGTCTCGAGAAGCCGGATCCTCACGATGCTCTTGCCGCCCTTGAAGCCGTATTTCCAGGGCACGACCAGTCGGATCGGGGCTCCATTCTGATTGAGGAGCGACTTCCCGTAAATCCCCGTCGCGAGGATCGTCAGGTCGTGATTTGCCTCCTGGATCGTGAGCCCCTCGACGTAGGGCCACTCGAGCACCCCGCTCCTTTGCCCGGGCATTTGCTTGGGATCGTAGAGGGTCGTGAACTCGAGATATTTGGCCTTGGTCCCCGGCTCGAGCTTCTTGAGGAGCGCCGCCAGCGGCACGCCCATCCATGGAATCACCATCGACCAGGCCTCGACGCACCGCATGCGATACACCCGCTCGACGACCGGCAGCCCCTTGAGGAGATCGTCCAGGTGGTAGTTTCCGGGGCGCTTGACGTCCCCTTCGACGGCGACCACCCAAGGCTTGGTACGCAAAGACCCCGCGTTGCGAGCCGGGTCGTCCTTGCCGGTCCCAAACTCGTAGTAATTGTTGTAAGTCGTCACCACGTCGAACGGCGTCGGCTGGTCGTCGACCTGTCCGAGTCCGGCGGAGACCCGGCGTGGGAACGCCACGCCGAGGGTGGCAAGACCCACCGCGGCAAGCCACTCCCGGCGGCCTCCGTAAAGCGACTCATCGGTGATCTCAGCAACCGGAATGTCGGCGGGGCGACGGATGAGCATGCTGGGTCCTCGAACAGGTCAGGGTCAAATCTATAACGTCCGAAGAGGGGGTGCCGGTTCTTGGCGAATCGGCGGCCGGGCCGAGCGCGGCGGGGGGCGGGGGGGGCGGGGCGGAACGGACAGGGCGGGATTCGAACCCGCGATACGCTTGTGACGTATACACGCTTTCCAGGCGTGCCTCTTCAACCACTCGAGCACCTGTCCCAGCCCGTCCTATTTCTTTTTGGTCGGCTTCCGCTTCTTGGGTAACTTGGTTGCCCGTTTCACCTTCGTCGTCATCAAGTCTGGCGCCTTCGGGCGGACGCCTTTCTTGCGGGCGGCCACCTTCGCCCGGGCCCCGCCCTTGGCGGCGATCCATGCGATGGCGTCGGTCAGGGTCACCTTGGCGACGTCAAGATCCTTCGGGATCGAGGCGCTCACCTTCCCGTGCTTGACGTAGGGACCGTATTTGCCGTCGTAGAGGGACACGGGCGCCTGGTCGGCTGGGTGGGGCCCTAGCTCTCGGAGCGGAGCGGCAGTCAACCGCCGTCCCCGTCCGAGCTTGGGCTGGGCCAGCATCTCGAGGGCCCGGCCAAGACCGATTGTCAGCACCTGGTCATCACCTTTGATCGACCGGTAATCCTTCCCTTCTTTGCCTTGGTCGTGCACGACATACGGGCCGAACCGGCCCTGGCCCGCGAACACCTTCGCGCCGGTCACCGGGTGCACACCCAGAGCCCTCGGCAGCGCCAGCAAGCCCACGGCCATACCGAGCGTCAGTTGGTCGGGGGCAACACCTTTCGGCAAGGAAGCCCGCTTGGGCTTGGGTCCGTCATCGGTGACGGTTCCGAGCTGCACGTAGGGTCCGTATTGACCGGTCAAGAGCAGGATCGGCTCGTTGGTTTCGGGATGGTGGCCGAGGATTTCGGGACCTGCCGCTTTCTGCCGGAGGACTTCGTCGATTCGGGCCCGTGACAGTTCGGCCGGCGCCGCGTCCTTGGGTATCGAGGCTTTGAGAATCTCGCCGTCATCGGTGACGACTTCGACGTAAGGACCAAAGCGACCGAGTTTGATGCTCGTCCCGTTCAGACCGCCTAACTCGATCGTTCGGGCCTCGGCGGGGTCGATCTTCTTTTCCCTCACCGCCACTTGCTGCTGAAGGCCATTCTTGCCGAGGTAGAACTCTTTGAGATAGGGGAGCCACTCGGCGCGCCCTTCGGAAATCTCATCGAGGGTCCGCTCCATGCCGGCCGTGAACTTGGGATCGACGAGCGTCGGGAAGTGTCGCTCGAGCAGCGAACTCACGCCGAAGGCGGTGAGTGTCGGCACCAGGGCCTGTCCCTGTTTCTGGACGTAGCCGCGGTCGATGATGGTGTCGATGATCGAAGCGTAGGTACTCGGCCGGCCGACGCCGTCGGACTCGAGCTCCTTCACGAGGCTCGCCTCGGTATATCGGGCGGGAGGCTGGGTCTCGTGGGACACGGCCTCGAGGCTGAGGCATTTCGGCCGATCGCCAACTTCCAAATGGGGCAGGACGACCTCCTGGTCTTCGAGCGCCGCCTCGGGGTCGTCGGAACCCTCGACGTAGGCGCGCAGGAACCCGGGAAAGTCGATCCGCTTGCCGGAGGCTCGGAAGGTGGCATCCGCCACATCGAGCGTGACCGTCATGGCCGTGAGTTTGGCGTCGGGCATCTGCGATGCCACCGTCCGCTTCCAAATGAGGTCGTACACGGCCAGCTCGCGGCCGGAGAGACCGGTTTCTTCAGGGGTACGGAAATGGGAACCGGCCGGTCGAATCGCCTCGTGCGCCTCTTGGGCAGTGGCGTTGCTGGTGACATAGGTCCGCGGTTTCGCCGGGACATACTCGTCGCCATAGAGCCGTTCGACGCACTCCCGCGCCGCCACGAGGGCCTGGTTCGACAGATGGACCGAGTCGGTTCGCATATAGGTGATGAAGCCCTCTTCGTAGAGCTTCTGGGCGGTCCGCATCGTCTCGCGGGCACCGAGGCGCAGCTTTCGGTTGCCTTCCTGCTGGAGGGTCGACGTGATGAAAGGCGGCGCCGGCCGGCGGATGAAGGGTTTTTCCTCGGCCGTCCCGACGACCCACGGGGCCTTCCCGAGCCGACCGACCAATCCGCGGGCGGCCTGGCCATCGAGGAGGATGACGTCTTTGCCGGACGGGATCTTGCCCGTCAGCTCATCGAAGTCTTTTCCGCTGGCGAGGCGCTTGCCACCGACCGCCACCAACTGCGCGTCGAACGCCTGTCGCTGGTGCTCGAGGGAGGCCTTGAGATCCCAGTACGTGGCCGGAACAAACGCCCGGCGCTCCCGCTCCCGGATCACGAGGAGGCGCACCGCCACCGATTGGACCCGTCCCGCCGACAGGCCATAGGCGATCTTTTTCCACAATAGCGGTGAGAGGGTGTACCCGAAAAGGCGATCGAGGATCCGGCGGGTCTCCTGAGCCCGCACTAGCTTGTCGTCGATTTTCCGGGTGTGTTCGAGCGCCTCACGAATGGCTTCCTTGGTAATCTCGTGGAACACCATCCGGCGCACTGGAATCTTGGGCTTGAGCACCTGGGTCAGATGCCACGAGATGCTTTCGCCTTCCCGGTCTTCGTCGGTGGCGAGGATCAGCTCGTCGGCCGCTTCGATCGCCTCCCTCAATTCCTTGACGACGTGTTTCTTGTCCGTCGGAATCACGTACAACGGCTCGAAGTCCTCCGCCACGTTGACGCCGAGGCGGCTCCACTCTTCGGCCTTGAACTTGGCGGGAATATCGGAGGCCCGGTCGGGGAGGTCCCGAATGTGCCCCATCGACGCGACGACTTTGTATCCGCGGGGAAGAAATTCGCGGATCGTTCGTGCCTTCGTGGGAGATTCGACGATGACGAGACTGGCCATGCCGTCCTTATTTGTAGCGTCCGCGCGGCGGCCTCCGATGCAATCGAGATGCCCCCACCGCAAAGTGGGGGAACAGAATGGCCGGCGAGAGGAGGTCTGTCAATTCCCCAATTTCTCGCGCGACCCATTGGAACCACCCCTAACCGGCGGCTCTTCAAGAACTTAGGGACGCGGCGAACGAATTTTCCTCAGGGGCTTGATCCGAGGGATTTGGTCCAATTAGGCGCCCGGCGGGGCCCGAAGCTCCGCGCAGCCATCCTCGACCGAAGTTCGTTAGAACCCGGCAATCGCCGCCAAAGAAGCCGGTTAGATTGCCTTCACCTCAATTCTTGGATCAACCATGGGCACGCTGATATTCGGGGTCGTTCTCTTGGCGATCGGCCTGGTGGTTCGCGCGTCCGGCAAGACGCTCGGATCCTCGGGCAGCAAGGTGGCGGGCACCATCGTATCCCTCGTCAGCGTTGGACTGATCGCCCTTGGCGCAGTGACGCTGATCAGCTCGAGCGTCAAGGTGATCGACGCGGGAACGGTGGGAGTTCAGCACGCATTCGGCACGGTGTCGCCGGCGCCGCTGCTGCCCGGCGTGCGGTTCGTCCCGCCGTGGTCGGAAGTCGAACGCTACTCGACACGGGAAGAACAGTTCCCACCGGCTCAGGGCGACGCGGAAATCATGGCGGCGCTGTCGAGTGAGCAGATGGGGATGCAGGTCGACGCCGCCGTTCGTTGGCAGATCGACCCGATGCAAGCGCCCAAGATCTTCACGGAAATCGGGGCGGAAGAGCAGATTCGCGCCGTCGTTCTCAACGCGATCCGCAACGGCGTCCGAGATGGCATGTCGCAGTTCTCGATCAACCAGATTGCTCAGCGGAGCAAGATCGCCGACGTGATGAAGGCCGAGGTCGACAGCGCCTTGGTTACCACACCGCGGGCCGGCGGCGAGCCCTTTCGAATCGCGGCGATCACCGCATTCTTCCTGCGGAACCTTCAACCGCCGGAGCAGGTCGTCAACGCGATCAACGGGAAGATCGCCCAGGAGCAGCAGATCGAAACCGAGAGGCACCGGGTCGAGGTGGCCCGACTCCAGTCGGAGCAGCAACGTCTCTTGAATCAGACGCTCACGCCGGAAGCGTTGATGAAGCAGTACCTCGAGGTGCTCCACGACATGCGGACGTCGAACAATCTCGTCGTGCTGGTTCCAACCGAGGGCGGCGCTCCGCTACTCGATCTCAACGCCCTTCGCCGCAACGTCCGGCCCTAACGATGGGCTCGCCGACCCGGAAGGTCCGTTTCGTCGGAGACGCCCTGGCCGGGCGGTGGGCTCGGGCGGCCACGCCGCTCCCTCCAAATCCCGTAGACGCCGAGGGCCACCAACCCGAGGGCCAGATACATCATTCCGGGCGGCGGACCAACCTGGTCCACGACACCGAGTCAGCCGCCCGGTAGGAGGCAGTCGGCGGGCCCGGGGATCTGGAAGAGAATCATCGCTGCAACCTAACGGGTCGGGCCGAGGCTCCCAATTCTTCGGGGCGAGTCAACGGAGCGGCGTTCCGGCGTCGACGGATCGCTGAGATGGGACGGACAGGGAGGGATTCGAACCCTCGATACCGTTGCCGGTATGCCGGTTTTCGAGACCGGTTCCTTCAGCCACTCGGACACCTGTCCAGGCGCGGCGCATAAGATAAAGCGGGCGCGCGGGTTACCGGTAGCCCGTCAGTCGGGGGGAGGGTCCTTTCGGCGATCCTGAAAGAACCGGCGAAGGAGATCACCGCCTTCGGTCGCCAAGCACCCGCCGGCCACCTCCGGGCGATGGTTGAGCCGCGGATGCCTCAGCAGGTCACCCACGGAGCCGGCCATCCCCGCCTTGTCGTCGTAAGCACCGAACACGACCCGCCCGACCTTGGCGAGGACGATTGCGCCGGCGCATTGGGCGCAGGGCTCGAGGGTCACGTAGAGCGTGGCGTCGGTGAGCCGATCGGCGCCCACTGCCGCCAGCGCCCGCTGAATGGCCATCAACTCGGCGTGCGCCGTCGGGTCCCGACGGGCCGACGTTTCGTTATGCCCCTCGGCGATGATCCGGCCATCGCGAACGACCACCGCCCCCACCGGCACTTCGTCAACCAGCGCCGCCCGCTCCGCCAGGGCGAGAGCCCGCCGCATGGCCTCGGTGTCGCCGCTCCGGAGCGGTCGGTTAGGCACGGATCGCCTCCCCGGCCGGGTTCGCCCGCCGGCCGATCGCGAGGTCGGCGCCATCGCGACGAACCACCACGGTTTCCCCAGGCTGGTAGTCACCGGCCAGGAGAGCCGCGGCGATTGGGTTCTGCAGCAGCCGCTGAATGACCCGCTTCAAGGGACGGGCGCCGTAGGTCGGATCGTACCCACGCTCGGCCAGGAGGTCCAACACATCTTGGTCGATATCCAGGGTCAGCTGTTTGGCGCGGACCAAGGCCGCCAGGCGGGCGACCTGGAGCGACACGATCCGGCGGATGTGCTCCCGCGACAACGGGTGAAAGACCACGATATCGTCGACTCGATTGAGGAACTCGGGCCGGAACTGGCGCCGTAACTCGGCCCGCACTCGCTCCTCGACGGTGGCCCAATTGGCAGCCACGCCGGCGTCGACGATCAGGTGACTGCCCGCGTTGGAGGTCATGATGACCACGGTGTTCCGGAAATCCACCACCCGGCCTTGACTGTCGGTGAGCCGCCCGTCGTCGAGGACCTGGAGCAGGGCGTTGAAGACATCGGGGTGGGCCTTTTCGATCTCGTCGAACAGCACGACGCTATAGGGCCGCCGGCGAACCGCCTCGGTCAGCTGGCCGCCCTCCTCGTATCCCACGTAGCCGGGAGGCGCCCCGATCATGCGAGCCACCGAATGTTTCTCCATGTACTCCGACATATCGAGGCGGACCATCGCCCGCTCGTCATCGAACAGAAACTCCGCGAGCGCCCGGGCCGTTTCGGTCTTCCCGACGCCCGTCGGACCCAAGAAAATGAACGACCCGGTCGGCCGGTTGGGATCCTGGAGCCCCGCCCGGCTCCGCCGGACCGCGTTGGCAACGGCAGCCACCGCCTCCTCCTGACCGACGACCCGGAGCCCCAACTCGGCTTCGAGCCTGGTCAGCCGTTCTCGGTCGGACTCGAGCATCTTCGAGACCGGAATCCCGGTCCATCGGGCCACGATCTCGGCGATATCCTCGGCATCGACTTCCTCCTTCAGGTACTTGCCCCGCGACTGAATAGAGGCGAGCCGGGCCTCCTCAGCCACGATGGCCTGCTCCAACTGAGGGATTCGTCCGTATCGAAGCTCCGCCGCTTTCTGGAGATCGCCCCGTCGGGTGACCTGCTCGACCTCGCCGCGGAGCTGCTCGACTTCGGCTTTCTTACTCTGCAACAACTGAATTGCGGCCTTTTCCGCCTGCCACTGCGCCTTCATCCCGCCGGACTTCTCCTTCAGCTCGGCTATCTCCTTCTCGACCGCCTGCCGTCGCTCGACACCAGCGCGGTCTTTCTCGTTCAGGAGTGCCTGCCGCTGAATCTCGAGCTGGAGGATTCTCCGCTCGACCTCGTCGATCTCGAGCGGCATGCTGTCGATTTCGATTCGGAGCCGACTGGCCGCTTCGTCGACCAAATCGATGGCCTTGTCGGGAAGAAACCGGTCGCCGATGTATCGGTCACTCAGCGTGGCGGCCGCGACCAACGCGTTGTCGGTGATTCGGACGCCGTGGTGAACCTCGTACTTTTCCTTGAGACCCCGAAGAATGGCAATCGTATCCTCGACGCTGGGCGCCGCGACCAACACCGGTTGGAATCGCCGTTCGAGGGCGGCGTCTTTTTCCACGTGCTTTCGGTACTCGTCGAGCGTGGTGGCGCCCACCACGTGGAGCTCGCCGCGGGCCAACGGAGGCTTGAGCATGTTGCTGGCGTCGACCGCGCCCTCGGCCGCGCCGGCGCCCACGATGGTGTGGAGCTCATCGATGAACACGATGTAACGTCCCTCGGCCTCGGTCAGCTCCTTGATGACGGATTTGAGGCGTTCCTCGAACTCGCCCCGATACTTCGCCCCGGCCAGGAGGAGCCCAATGTCGAGCGCGATGATGTCCTTGTCCTTGAGCGACTCGGGGACGTCGCCCGAAACGATCCGTTGCGCCAGGCCTTCGACAATCGCGGTTTTGCCGACGCCGGGCTCACCGATCAATACCGGGTTGTTCTTGGTGCGGCGGGACAGCACCTGCATGACTCGACGGACTTCTTCGTCGCGTCCGATGACGGGGTCGAGTTTCCCGGCGCGGGCCTGATCGGTGAGGTTCCGGGTGAATCGTTCGAGGGCGCGGAAGGTGGCGTCCCCCGTCTGATCGCTGACCCGATGGGTACCCCGCACTTCTTTGAGGGCCGCCCTCAAATCGTCCTCGCTCACCCCGCCACCGGTCACCAAACCGCGAGCCGTGGTGCCTTTCTCGGTGACGAGTCCGACGAGCAAGTGCTCGGTCGAGACATACGCGTCGCCGAGGGCCTTGGCCTCTTTCTCGGCTCGATCGAACACCGCGTGTAACTCGCGGCTTACGGTCGGCTCGGACCCGCCCCCAGACTGCGATGGGAATTTCGCGAGCTCTCGGTCCGTCGCTTCGGCGAGTGCCGTGACGTTCAACCCGGTCTTTTGGAGCAGGGGCCTCACGGCACCGTCATCCTGAGTCAATAGGGCGCCGAGGAGATGAGCGTCGTTGACGACCGGATTGCCGCGGCTCCGCGCCAGCGCGATGGCGTCGCGGAACGCCTCCTGACCCTTGATCGTCAGTCGTTCAGGGCGAATCATGCTGCCTCACAGGTGTTGGACCTTCGCGCTCCCACCAGGCAACCGACGTACCTGCGTCTTCTGTCGCGTTGACAGGATTACCTGCCAGTTTGGATCAACACCCGAACGTCGCCGACGCGCCGGGTCACCCCTTGGCGGTCCGCCCACTCGAGCAATGGAATCAGGTATTTTCGGGACAGCCCCACCTGCTCTCGCACGGCCGCCGGCGAAATCTCCCCGTGGGCGCCGATCTCGGCCAGCGCCGCCCGGAAGCGGGCGAGGGCCGCCGGGGTCGCGACCCGATCCCGATCGACCGCGACGATCGACCCGGCTTCAACGGCCCGGCGGACCAACGCCGCCACCGAGGGCAACCCCAGGGCAACCGCCAGCTCGTCGGCCGTCGGGGTTTCGAGGCCCGCGGCCTCGACGGCGGCGATCAATCGCTGGAGACCCTCCTCTCCTCCGATCAGGCGGGGCGAGAAGCCGCTCAGGGCGACGACGCCCGCCTTGACCCGGACCGTCCCCCGCCTCTCCAAATCGCCGACCACCTGCTCGACGATCCCGACGGGCCCGCCGATCGCCTGCCGCAACGTTTCCAGCGACAACCCCGGATCCGCCGGGACGGTTCTGTGATGAATCTTCACGATCTCCACCACCCGGTCGGCGATCCGACCGAGGACCGGTCCGGGCAGCCAGCGATCCGCCACCAAGGAGAGGGCAGCCGCTCGCGCCAGCGCTTCTCCGGCCGGCCCGACCAACTGCGGCAGGGCGCCCACCTCGATCCCAAACGGGCGGCGGTGGGCCAGCCCGGCGACCCACTCGACGGCCGTTAGGCCGCCGAGCCCGTCGGGCCAGCCGCCCCGGCGTGGTGGGAGCGGATCGAGAATCCGCCCGCCCCCGATGGTCCGCACCGGACTGTAGCTCCGAAGGACGAATCGATCGCCGCCCCGAGCAACCACCGGCCCCTCGAGGACCAGTCGCGCCAGGCCGCGACCGCCCGGCTCCACCGGTCGCCGTGGTTGCGCCCGGGCCAACACCTCCGCCGTCCCCAAATGCATCCGGACCCGGGTCCTGGTGACCAACGGGCCGGCAGCCGCGGCGAGCAGCTCGACCTCGACGTCGACCGCCAACGACTCCTCCCAGTTGCCCGTCACGACATAAGTTCCCCGCCCCGCATCCGCGCGCTCCACGCCGACCAGACCTAACGCGGTCCGCACCCCCGGTTCGGCCGCCGCCCGGGGTTGGCCGTAGGCTTCGACCGACCGGACCCGGGCCGTCAGTCGGCCGGGGAGGAGAGTCACCTGATCGCCCACCGCGACCGTGCCGCTCCACGACGTCCCCGTCACGATCGTGCCGATGCCGGCGACGCTGAAGGCACGATCGATCGGCATCCGAAAGACGTCCCGACGATTCTTCGCCGCTTGGCCGCTCACCGCCTCGCGAAGGCGCCTCCGCAATTGGTCGATTCCGGCCCCGGTGACCGCGGAAACCACGGCCGGCTCGAGCCATGTGACGGCCGACCGCGCGAGCCGGCTGCCGAAATCGGCAATCACCAGCTCGGCCCAATCGGGCTCGACCAAGTCCGCTTTCGTGAAGACTGGAATCCCCCTCGGGATCCGCAGCTGCTCCAGAATCGCGAGGTGTTCCTCGGTTTGGGTCCGAGGGCCCTCGGCCAGGTCGACGACCAGGAGCGCAAGGTCGACGCCGGACGCCCCCGCCACCATCGTCCGAACGAAGTCCTCGTGGCCCGGCACGTCGATGATCCCGGCGGGCGGCAGCCCATCGAACTCGAGCGGAGCGAAATTCAGGTCGATCGTAATGCCGCGCCGTTTTTCCTCGGCAAGCCGGTCGACCGGCCGCCCGGTGAGGGCCGTGACCAGGGCCGACTTCCCGTGATCGATGTGGCCCGCCGTGCCGATGATCATCGGGCGAGTCCATCCTGCCACGCTTGCGCCGACCAGAACGACAACGCCGGCAGGGCGAGTCCGTCGGCCAGGTGGTAGCGGAGGTAACGATCGAGAAGCCGGCGATGGGCGGCGAGGTAACGAGCGTCGAGGGCCGGCAGATCCTCGTGACCGTGAATCAGGACCTCGAGGTCGCCGAGATCTCGGGCGGCGAGCCGGCCGCTTTCCACGGTCTGGGCACAGCGCCCACAGAGGACACCGCCGTGAGCCGGCGAAAAAGCTGCCCCGCCCGACTCGATCGTCACGGAGGCGCCGTCCCGGGCGCACGCGCTCAGCGTGGGCGCGAAGCCGAGGCGCTTGACGAGACCCCAAATCGCTCGGAGACCCACGATCGGGACGGCGCCGTCGGTCATTGCCTCGAGCACTGAGAGGGAATGAGCAAAGAACTCATAGAGCTCGACCTGTTGCTCGTGAGGCGCGAAACGGAGCATCAGCTCGCTCAGGACCGAGGCGGCTGCGAACCGCTCCATGCTGGCGCCCAAGGCGTCGCGGACCTCGACCAGGTCGAAGGCCGCGAGGGTGTGAAGATCGCTGTGGCGCGCCAGGTGGATCGTCGCCTGACCGGCCGTCAAGACCTGCAAAGAGGCCCCGAACCGACTCTTCGGGCGGCGGGCACCTTTGGCGATGACGCTGACCACTCCGATTTCGCGAGTGGCGAGCCGAGCGACCTTCGAGGTTTCCCCGTAGGCGATCGTCGAGAGAATGGTGGCCGGAGATTCGATCGGGGGCTGCACCGGAGGGCCGAAGGGAGGACGGGGGTAAGGGCGGCGGCCGAGCGGCCCGCTCAGTTGGTCGGGGTCGGCGGAAGACCCCGCACCTGGACGAAGGTCGCCGCGATCGGGCAAGCGCCGAGCAGGAACCCGCGAGCTTCGGTGAGGTCCGGCCGGTAGATCCGGATCCGCCCAACGCTCCCCGGCCCGCAGCCGCCCGATTCGATCGCGTAAACCCTCCCCCGCCCGTCGACTGCCACGGCGACGTTATTGGTAATGGCGACGCCTTCGCCGGCCCCCCGGATGACTCGCCGGGTTCGGGTGTTGAACTCCATCAACCCGTCCCGGGGGGAGGCAACGAAGAGGCGCTCACCCCCGTCCGAGGCCACCGCGGCCGGGATCAGCCCGAAGCCGCCGAAGCTCCCGACCTCCTCCCGGTCGACGGGATCGACGATCGTCAGGCGGCCGTCGACTTCCGGATTGAGGGCGCCGGTGTGCACCACATACACTAAGCCGTCGCCGCCTAACGTTGCCGACCGGGCATTGCCTTGGCTCGGCAGCGCAATCGAGTCGCGCCCGCCAGCCCGGGCGTTGGTTTGCGGATCGACGACCGTGAGCCAACTGGGGCCCAACGAGCAGAGCCCTTCCAGACAGGGCTGGACGTTGCCGTTGACGACGAACAGTCGTCCCCGCGTGAGGAGCAGATCCCGCGGAAACCGGCCCACGGCGATCGTCGCGGTGTCGCCATTGAACACGTCGACCCGGGTTACCGTGTTGGTCCCGGCGTTGGCGACGTAGGCGATGCGGTCGGTTACTAGGGCGACGGCGGTGGGGCGGCTGCCCACCGGGAGGTTGACCCGCCGAAACACCTGGCCACTCACGAGGTGGACCACGACGACGATGTCGGCGGTGCCCCCCGCGATCACCGCCAGCTCGCCCCGAGCCGCCAGGTCCTGGCCCGGCCCGGCCATCGGGGCGAAGTCGATGACTCGAATGGCGCTGGAGGTGTCGACCGGGATCACGCTCAGCGAATGATCGCCCGAATTGAGCACCACCAACCGCTCGTCGGGCGGCGGGCTCGGCGCGGTCGTGGCGGCGCAACCGGCGATCCCCAGCCCGAGCAGGGGGATTGACCATACGAACCTTCGCGACATCGAGCCAACAATAGCACGACGCGCCGCCGAGCAGCAACCGACCGGTCAGCCGGGCCGAGGCTTCCGTTGGGGAATGAATTGGGGTACGCCATCGATTCGTCGGTCGATCACCACCGGCCAACCGAACACTCGTTCGAGCAGCGCCGCGTCGAGGACGTCGTCGACGGCGCCCTGCGCGGCGACCCGGCCCCGATCGAGCAACTGAAGCCGGTCCGCGAACCGGGCCGCCAGGTTGAGCTGATGGCTGACCACCACCGCCGCGAGCCCCTCGCCCACCAGCTCGCGGACCAGTTCGAAAATCTCCATCTCGTGGCCGAAATCGAGCGCAGCGGTCGGCTCATCGAGCAGCAACACCCGCGACTCCTGAGCCAGGGCCCGGGCGATTCGAACCCGCTGCCACTCGCCGCCGGAGAGGGTGTCGACCCGGCGGCTTTCGAGGTGGCCGACGTCGGCCCGCGTCATTGCCCGCCCAATGACCTCGCGATCTCCGGCGCTCAGCGGAGCCAAGGCGGGCAGCCAGGCATACCGGCCAAAGGCCACCATCTCCGCGACCCGCCACGCAAAGGGGTTGTCCTCGCGCTGCGACACGAATCCGATCCGGCGAGCCCGCTCGACCGGTCGCCAAGCGCCGATCGGCCGGCCGTCGAGGGTCACCGAGCCGCTCGCCAAGGGCACCATGCCCACCAGCGCCCGGATCAGCGTGGTCTTCCCGCTTCCATTGGGACCGGCGACGGCGACGAGTTCGCCGGGAGCGACGGTGAGGTTCACCCCATCGACCGCGGGCTGGGCGGCGCCGGGGTAACGAACGGACACGTCGCGCGCGGCGAGCATCGTTAGGCCAGGGACCGACGAAGGAGGATGGCGAACAGCGGGACTCCGATCATTGCCGTGATCGCCCCGATCGGGAGCTCGGCCGGTCGGACCACCGTGCGCGCGAGGGCGTCGGCGAGGACCAGGAGACCGCCGCTGGCGAGAAACACCGCGGGCAGCAGCCGCCGGTGCAGCGGCCCGACCCAACCCCGCATGGCGTGCGGAGCGATCAATCCGACAAAACCGATCATCCCGCTCACCGCCACGCTCGCGGCCGTGAGCAAGGCGGTCGCGAGGTAGATCAACCGGCGTGCCCGGCCGGTCTCGACCCCGAGCGCGTGGGCCGACTCGTCGCCGAGCGATAGCAGATCGAGCCACCGCGCCAGGACGAAGAGGAGGATCGTCGGGAGGACCGCATAGACCGCGAACGCGGCGATTGCCGTCCAGTTCGCATTGCCGAAACCGCCGAGGAGCCAGAGGTACGCGTTGCGAAGCTGAGTGGCTTCCGACATCGCCAACAATGCCGATATCAGGGCGCCCGAGAACGCCGCGAAGACCACCCCGACCAGGACCAAGACCCGCGGCTCCAATCGAGTGCCCTGCACCACGGCCACCGCGTACACGAGGGCGGAGGAGCCGAGCGCGCCCACCAGCGCGGCCGCGGGGACGGTCAGCGCGCCCCCGACTCCGGCGGCGATCGCCAGCACGGCGCCCAGCCCCGCCCCGCCGGTGATGCCTAACAGGTACGGCTCGGCGAGCGGGTTTCTGATCATCGCCTGGAGGGCCGCCCCCGAAATCCCCAGGGCGCCGCCGACCAGGAAGGCCAGGAGCACCCTCGGCATTCGAAGGTTCCACACGATGACGCCAACCGGCCCCGTGGGATCCCCGAGCCCGGCGATCACGTCGCCGAGCGGCAGGGGCGCCGCTCCGACCACCAGCCCGATCGCCGCGGCGCCCACGACGCCCAACACCAGGAGGACGGTTCTCATCGGGGGGTGCCCAGCGCAGCCCCCAGAGTCCGCACGGCCTCACCGATCCGGGGGCTCGGCCGATTGAACATCGACCCGGTAACCCGGACGAAGCGCCGCCCGCGGATCGCGGGAACGACCTGCCACTCGACCCGGGAAGCAAAATCCGGGTCATCGTCGCCCACCACCAGGACCAGATCGGGATTCCGAGCCACCACCGCTTCGAGCGACACCACGAACGAGGGCCGATTGGAATCGCCGAAGAGATTCCGAGCACCCGCCCGCCGGAGAATCTCATCGAGAAAACTGCCCCCTCCGATCGTCATCGGGGGGTCGGCCCACGCCACGATCAAGACGGCGGGCGGCCGATCGTTGCGCACGGTGGCTCGCTCCAGATCGGCGCGGACCGCCTCGGCGAGGCTGTCCCCCCTGGCGCCGAGGCCGAGCGCCCGGCCCACCAGCCGGGCGTCGCGCTCGAAGTCCTCGAACCGGTCGATCGCCAATTCCAGGACGGGAATCCCGAGACTCCGAAGTTGCCCGACCGCGGGGGCGTTGCTGGGCGATCGATAGGCCAGGACCAGATCGGGCCGCGCGGCGGCGATCGCCTCGACGTTGGGAAGGAGCCCATCGCCGACCGACGGGATGTCGGCGACCGCGGCCGGGTAATCGCACCACTTGGTCCGACCGACCAGGCGATCGCCCGCGCCGAGCGCGAAGACCAGCTCGGTCGCCGCGGGAACCAACGAAACCACCCGCGACGCCGCCCGCAGCAGGGAGGTCGGCTGACCAGCGTCGTCGGTGAGCACGATCCCGCCCTCGCGCCTCGCGAGATTGGGTTCGGGCGCGCACCCGATCAGGCTGATGACTGCGAACGAGAAGAACCAGCGGGCCACCATGCCCTCCCCCGAGGGTGCGGATGGATCGCCGTCAGAGAGGTCTCCTGGCTTCGGGTCCTTCGCTCGCCTTCCCGGATTCCCAGTGGCGTAGTGAGCGAAGCGGAATCACCCGTTACAGTGGCGGGGCCGCGCCGGAATCTCGCCGGCTTCCGAGCGCTCTGGACGGCTCGAAGAGTGTTACGATCGAGAGGAACTCTAGGACTCCCGGCGACGGCGAGCAAGAGCGGCCTCGAGTTGGGCCACCAATTGATCCCGCCGCCCCGGAGCGGCCGGCGGCCCGGCCCCTTCGGCGTCCCGGTCGAGGCGGGCAATCTCGTCCGCGAGGGCCACTGGGCTGAGGTCCCGGCCCGCCGATCCCGCCCGAGGGCCGGCCCGGAGCAGCCGCCAGCTCGCGATCACCATCACCAGCGCAAAACCGCCGACCAACCAGCCCAGGACTCGCTCCGGCTTGAGCCCGAGCCCGGGAAACCGGAGGTCGAGCCGGGTGATCGAGTGATCGACTCGGCTCAGGCGCCGAAACCGGCGGCCCTCGAAGGCCTGGCTGTCGTTGACGGCCCAGCCGTTGGGCGGAGGGGAGATGCCGGTCTCCTCCAGGAACGCCTCGATCGAGTCGGCCTCGGCGAGTGACACGCGGAGTCGGTTTTGCTCCGCCGGCAGCTCGTACTGCAGGAGCAGTTCCTTGTCGCCCGGCGAGATCGGGGCGCTCACGTACACACTGTCGGCCCGGAACTCGACGGCCTCCGGTGAAAACTGCGAGAGTCTCGGGTCGCCCACCTGCGGATTCCTGGCTCCCACGGGGAGCTCCGCTCCCCAAGTCGGAGAGAGCGTGTCCACTGCCACTCGGGTCGCCGGACCAGGGTTCTGGAGCACCAGCCAGTCGATGACAGTCCGGGCCCCAATCGCATCCGGGGCGCTCACCACGAAGGTCCGGGTGCGGACCCGGACCGGCGCGGAGGACGAGGTGTCGGAGACGATGACCCTAACGGCGGTATCCAGGCGAGCTGGGTTGGTGGCGACCGGATCGGAGAAGTACTCGATCCCGGCGAACCGGGCGCTGACGAGGTAGCTCGCGGAGGTGTCGGCGCGAAACTCGAACCGGAATCGCCCGTCTGCCCCGGTGATCACGGTGTCGATCGGGCCCTGAGTCGCCCGACCCACCCGATGCAGCACCACCCGACTGTTGGCGACCGGCACCAGGCCGTTGGCCACGTTACCCAGGACCGCGCCGGCAACTCGGGTGCGACTCTGCCCAGCCGCCGTGGGCACGAGGGTGGTGACCAGCGCGGCGGCGACGATCACCGGCCGCCAGGCTGCCGTCACGGCTGAAAACGGCCGAGGTCTTCGGGGTTGAGTCTGGCGAGAAACCGTTTCAGGGCCTCGGCCTGATCCCGAGCGGCCTCGTGGCCAGGTTCCTCGGTGCCAGTCACCGATCGATCGAGCAATTCCTCGCTCGCGAAGATCGGCGTGTTGGTCCGGAGGGCGAGCGCGATACTGTCGGAAGGACGGGCATCCAACTCGAAGATCGCCTCACCTCGATACACCAGCAGCTTCGCCAAGTAGGTGTTGTCTCGGAGCCCCGCGATGGTGACGCGCCGCAGCTCGCCGCCGAGACCCGTCAACATCGCCTTCAACAGATCGTGGGTCATCGGACGGGCGGGCTTCTCCCCCCGCAATTCGAGCGCGATCGCCGCGGCCTCGGGCGCGCCGATCCAGATCGGAAGGGTCCGCTCCCCGCCGTCTTCACGGAGGATCACCACCGGAGTGTTGCTGGTCCGGTCGAGACCGAGATGGGCCACGGCCATTCGAATCACGGAATCCCCCGCTTACACCTTGGCCGCGGTCACCAGATCGCGGACCCGGTTGGTGAGTTCCCACGGGAAGAGCTGGACCTTCTTGCCGTCGACTCGCGCCGTGACGGGGCGCCGGCCGAAGTGACCATAGGCCGCAGTCGGTGTGTAGATCGGCTTGCGGAGTTTGAGGGCCCCGATGATCCCGGCGGGCGTGAGATCAAACACCTCCGCGACGATTTTCTCCATCCGATGATCGGGAAGCACGCCGGTGCCAAACGTCTGCACCAATATCGAAACCGGCTCCGCCACGCCGATCGCGTAGGCGACCTGCACCTCGCAGCGGTGCGCGAGTTTGGCTTCGACGATGTTCTTCGCGACCCACCGAACCGCGTATGCCGCCGACCGGTCGACTTTCGAGGGATCCTTGCCGCTGAACGCGCCACCCCCGTGGCGGGCCATCCCGCCATAGGTATCGACGATGATCTTCCGGCCCGTGAGCCCGGCATCCCCGTGGGGCCCGCCCACCACGAAGCGACCAGTGGGGTTTACCAGGAACTTGACGCCTCGAGCGCTGAACCCGGCCTTTTCGAGCACCGGCTTGATGACCTCTCGGACCATGGCATCCTTGATCGCCCCGCCGGAGAGCATCCGGGCTCCGTTCCGTTCGGCGTGCTGGGTCGAGACCACCACGGTCCTGACGCCAATCGGACGATCGCCCTCGTACTCGACGGACACCTGACTCTTGCCGTCCGGCCGCAGCCAGTCGATGCGCTCGAGGCCGCCGACTCCTTTGCGCACCGCCGCCAATCGCTCGGCGATCCGGTGAGCCAGCATGATCGGCAGCGGCATCCGCTCGCGGGTTTCCCTGGTGGCATATCCGAACATCATCCCCTGATCGCCGGCCCCCTGCGCTTTCTGCTTGGACGAATCGACCCCCATCGCGATGTCCGGCGACTGCCGATCGATCGACGCGAGGACGGCGCAGGTCCGGGCGTCGAAACCATACGAGGCATCGGTATAGCCGATTCTCTCGATCGTTCGCCGGACGATATCGGGAATGTGGACATAGGTCGAGGTCGTGATCTCGCCCGCCACCACGGCCATGCCAGTGGTGACCAGGGTCTCGCAAGCGACTCGACCGGCCGAATCCCGGGCGAGGATCGCGTCGAGCACCGCATCGGAGATCTGATCGGCCACCTTGTCGGGGTGGCCCTCGGTAACCGATTCAGAAGTGAAAACGTGGCGTTTGGCGCGGGCCATGTGGTCGATTCCAGAAGCTTTGAGGTGGACGGCTCGTCGTCTCAAACTAGCCGGCCGGCGACGGCTCGGCAATCCACATTAGAGATCGAGAAGTCGTTTATCTACATAGCCTTGCGCAGCGTCGCGAAGAATCGAAGTGACCTCGCGGGCGTTGCCGGCTTCGAGCGCCCGAGCCGCGGCGCCGTAGCAGATGTGGGCGGGCACGTTTCGTACCAGCCATTTGATGAGTGGCAGGGCGGGCGGCGCGACGCTCAGGGTATCGTACCCCAGCCCGATGAGAAGCAAAGCCGACAGTGGCTCCGAGGCCATCTCGCCGCAAACGCCCACCGGGATCCCCGCCGCTCGCCCGGCGGCGATGACCTGCTGCAACTGACGAAGGACCGCCGGGTCGTGTGAAGTAAACCGCGAGGCCAAATGGGCACTCCCGCGATCGACCGCCAAGGTGTACTGGGTAAGATCGTTGGTGCCAACGCTGAAGAACGCCGAAACTTTCGCGAGCCGGTCGGCGAGGACCACCGCCGCGGGTGTCTCGACCATGACGCCGATCGTCAGGTCCGCCGCCGCTCGGATGTCGGCCCGCGCCAGGGCCGCCGCCTCTTCGGCAACCAGGGCCTTGGCCGCTAAGACCTCGTCGACGTGGGTCACCAGTGGAAGCATCACCCTGATCCGCCGGTCGGCGGCGGCGCGGAGGAGGGCTCGCAGCTGGGGTCGGAAGATCTCCGGGCGGTCGAGGCACACCCGAATCGACCGCCACCCGAGGAACGGATTCGCTTCCGGCGGGGCCTCGAACGCCGCCGGGAACTTGTCGCCGCCGAGGTCGTAGGTGCGAATGACCAGAAGGTCGTTTGGAAAAGCAGCTCCGATTCGCCTGAAGTACTCGAGCTGCTCCTCCTCGGAGGGAAGTTGTGCCCGGCCGGTGACCAGAAACTCGGTGCGAAGCAAGCCAACCCCGCGGGCCCCGTTCTTGACTGCGATCTCGATCTCTTCGGGCAAGTCGACGTTGCCCATCAACGTGATCGAGACACCATCGGGAGTCGCGGCGGGCTGATCCGCCAGCCCCTCCAGCACCAGCTCGAGCTTGTGCCGGCGAGTGGCCTGGGTACGAGCTAACTCGAGTTCCTCGGGGTTCGGATCGATCAAGACCGTCCCGTGCTGGCCATCGATCAGCACCACCGAACCCGATTCGATTCGCGCGATCGCACCGGCGACACCCATCACGGCTGGGATCCCGAGCGAATGGGCCAGAATCGCCGCGTGCGAGGTCCGAGTCCCCTCTTCGCTGATCAGACCGATCAACTGGTCGCGGTCGAGTTGGACCGTGAGGCCGGGCGAAAGCTCGTGGGCGACGATGATGACGTGACGGTATTCGCGGAGGGCGGCCAACTCGTCGTCCGATCGCCCCATCAGATGACGGAGCACTCGAATCTGAGTCGCCGACAAGTCCGCCAGCCGCTCCCGGAGCCGGGTGTTGCTGGTTCCCTGGAAGGCGACCCGGAGCTCGAGCGCCTTGAACTCGAAGGCGGTCTCGGCACTGAGTTTGTTCTGGCGAATCAGGTGCTCGACGCTGGCGATGAAATCGGCATCTTGCACCATCATGATCTGGGCCTCGAAAATCCGCGATTCCTCGAGGCCGGCCGACTGAAGGACTCGCTCGCGGAGACCATCGAGGTGCGCCGCCACGACCCGGACGGCTTCATGGAGCCGGGCCAGCTCGAGCTCGACCTGCTCAGGCGGCACCGAGCGATCGGGAACCTCCGGGAATCGCCAGTCGAGCACCACCGCCGGGGCCAGCGCCAGGCCCGGCGAAACTCCGATCCCGTAAAGCGTTCGGGCCTCGGTCACGTTTCCCCGAACCCACCGGCGACCAGGGCGACCAAGCCATCGACGGCAGCCGCCGCGTCGGCGCCGTCCGCCCGAATCAACAAGCTGCTGCCGTGCTCGGCCGCGAGGAGCATCACCCCCATGATGCTCTTTCCGTTGACCGGCGTCCCGTCTTTGACGATCTCGACGTGGGCCGAGAACGTGCTGGCTAATTTCACCAACTGGGCCGCGGGCCGAGCGTGGAGGCCGAGGGGATTGACGATGGTCACTTGGCGTTCGATCACCGGAAACTCCCGTTCCAGAGAAGGACAGCGACCGCGGCTATCAGGGCAAGTCGTCGAGAATTCGGGACCCGGAACCTCGCCAATGCGGCGAGGATCCCGCCCACTGCGCCGATCCCGATCGCCAAGAGCGGGCCGGCCGGTCGATCGGGACCGGCGATCCAATCCGCCGTCACGGGAAGTGCGGCCCCCACCAGCAAGCCCGCCAGGAGACCGGTGCGGCGCACCGCGTCGGCCAGGCCGGATCGGTGGAGCTCGGTCGATACCCGAAATCCAGAGCGGAGCCCCAGCCGGAGGCCCCACGCCGTCGTGGCGATCCGGACGAACCCATAGAGGACCAGCCCGACGACCACGGCCGTGAGGCCGGCGCCGAAGGCGACCGCAATCAGCGTCGCCCCCATGACGGCGGGAACGACCCCGATCCAGAACAGCTGATCCCCCAGGGCGCCTAACGGTCCGGCCAAGGCGGTCTTCAGCCGCTGGACGGTGGGCCCCGGCACGCCCTCGAGCTCGGCGGTTGCCGCGGCCCCCACCGCGATCCCGGTCAGGTAGGGATGGGCGTTGAAGTACTCCGCCGACCGAGCCACCGCCGCCCGATACCGTTTCGGGTCGTCCCGCAACCGCTCGAGGAGGGGAAGCGACGCATAGCCGAACCCGACGCCCTGCAGGCGTTCGTAGGTCCACGAGGCCTGGACCACCAGCAGCCGAACCAGCGCGGAGAGGGCGCCCCTCATCGTTGCCATGCCAGCAGCGTCCCCGCGGCGAGACCGGTGGCGGCCCACCGCCACCGCGGGCCGGTTCGCGCCGTTGTCATCGCCCCGTGCGCCACTCCCCAGGCCGCCCCCACCAACGCCACGCTGGTGAGTGCCCCACCGAGCGCCGGACCGGGCCGCACCTCGAGCCACCGGCCGGTCACCGCCGTCGCGACGGCCAGAGCGGCCAGGATGCTGCTGCGCAGGACATCATGCGCCAGTCCGGTCAAATGCACCGCCCGAACCGTTTCAGGATCGCCCTCGGCCAGCCCGGCGGTTCGGGCCCGGATCACCCGAGCCGTGAGGCGTCGCCCCAGCGGAAGGCTTGCCCCGCCTAGCGTCGCCAGGGCGACACCAACCAAGACCGACGCTCCGAGCGTGACGTTCCAATCGGTCCCGACACCATAGCCGACCGCCCCGATCGTCGCGGCGCCAAAGTCCGGATACTTCGACGATCCGACGGGCACCACGTCGAGGGCGAAAAGCTCGAGCACCGCCCCGATCCGGAGGCCAGTGTCGACGTCGCCGAGCAGCCATCCCGCGATCGGACCGGCGATCAGCGGCCGGGCGACCTGGACCTGGAGAATGCTGACGAGGTCGAGTCCGGCGAGGGTCGCCCAGAGCCATAGCAATCCGAGGGTGCCGAGCGAGAGGCTCATCCGGCCAGGGCCTCGATGGGAACCGGTCGCGTCGTGGGGAGATCCTGAGCCGTGACCGAGACCCCAGTGGCAGCGATCGCGGCGAGTTCCTTCAATTCCTCCCCCGACAGGTAGACATAGCGGAGCCGTTCCGTGCGGCCGGCTCGGTCGTGGACGCCGCCGACGTTGACCGATTGGATCAAATGGGGCCTCGCCCGCTGGAGACCAACCATCGCCTCGACCGAGGCGGTCAACACCAGGACCCGTTCGCCCCCGGTGGCGGCCTGATCCAACCGGGCCGGAGCACCGGCGTCGGCGAGAAAGTCGATGGCGACCCCCTCGGGGACCGCCAGCCGGTAGAGGTCCTGCTCGAAGGCGCTGGTCGCGACCTCATCGTCCACCAGCAGAATCCTGGTGATCTCGAGCGGTCGGCACCACCCGATCACCACCTGTCCGTGGACCAGGCGGTCATCGATCCGCGCCACCACGATCGTCACCTAACGAACCCCCAAGGCCTTGCCGCCAGCCTCGACGGCGCGGGCCGCCGCAGTTTGAGCATCGTCCTCTCGATGGAAGATGAAGTCGAGCAGCATCGCCAGGTTGACGCCGGTGACTACCCGCACTCTCGGTCGATCGCGGAACCGGCGAAGGGCGGCGAACAGGCACGATCCGCTCGCCATGTCGACGAAGACGACGGTCGCCCGATCGCCCACCGCAGCGACGATCCGGTCCTCGAGCTGGCCGCGATCGCAGCCGCTGTTGGACACCGCCACCAGCGCCCCCTGAATCCCGCTGATTTCTTCGACGGCGGCGACCAGCGCCCGAGCCACGTCGCCATGCCCGACCACCACCCCGAGCAGCGGTTCGGTCATTCGAAATCTTCTTGGAGATACTCGCGGAGACCGCGCTTCTCCTTCATCTTCCGAATCAACCGGTCGTTGAACACCGCCGCGGTGTCCACCCCGGTCAGCCGGAGCAAATGACTCATCGCCACGACTTCGGAAATGACCGTGAGATTCTTGCCAGGATTCAGCGGGACCACGACTCGGGGAATCTTGACCTCGAGAATCTTCGTCTCCTGTCGCTGGAGCCCCGTCCGGTCGGCCTCGGAAGCGCTATCCCAGTCCTCGAGATGAACCACCACTTCGATCCGCTTTTGCTGGCGCACCGAGCGGATGCCAAAGAGCGACGGAACGTCGATCAACCCGACGCCCCGGATCTCCATGTGGTGCGCGGCGAACTCGTGACCGTGGCCCATCAGCACGTCGTTGCCCCGCTTCGTGACGATGACCGCGTCGTCCGCGACGAGCCGATGGCCCCGTTCCACCAAGTCGAGAACGCACTCACTCTTCCCGATCCCGCTCCGCCCGGTAAACAACAGGCCGACGCCGTAAACGTCGGCGAGCGAACCGTGGAGCGTGGTCCGCGGTGCGAACGCTTCCTCCAGAATCGGTTTGATCTGCCGGTAGAACTCCGCCGTCTTGTGGCGGGTCCGCAGCACCGGGATCCCGCGATCCCGGGCGACCGTGAGCATCGGCTCCGGCGGGCTCTGGCCCTTGGTGAGGATCACGCAAGGCAGGTCGAAGGCGAAGAAGGTGGTGATCGTGGCACGGCGGGCCTCATCGGACAACGAGCCGAGATAGCTGACCTCGGTCTCGCCCAACACGTGAAGCCGAGCGGGCACGAACCGATCGACATACCCCGCGAGAGCCAGGCCGGGACTCGCGATGTCCGGGTGCGGGAGAGCCCGGTCGAGCCCGACCTCGCCGGTCAGCGACTCGAGTTGCAGCGGGTCGCCTCGCCGGGTCAGGAGATCACGGGGTTTCAGAGTCATGCCGACCGGCTCGACGATCGCCCGGGACCCCGCACCGCGGCGACGGCCCGCTCCAACTGCCGTTTCAGTTTCTCCTCCGCACGGTCGAGCGCGGTCCGGGGATCGCGGTCTTCCGCCTGACTCACCAAGATTTGGCCTCGACGGACGTGCAGCCGGAGCTCGACTGTGAAGGGAACCGGATGGGTGTCGAACAAAGCCGTCCCCTCGAGAGCGTGGGGCGAGATATGCCCGAACCGCGTGAGAACCTCCACCGCGCGAGCCCGCAGGTCGTCACTGATGTCGCCGTGGCGACAGGTGACCGTCGTCTCCATTCCTGCCTCCCAGCGTAACCTTAGTGTGTCGCCCTCAGTGTGTCGCCCTCACCAGACTCTCGAGGTGGGCTTCGGTCGCCATCGCCGCGTCGTCCCAGGTCCATCGCTCGGCATGTCGGCGCGCGGCGCTTCCCAATCGGGCGGCAAGCGTGGGGTCGGTGGCCACCGCCAACATGGCCCGAGCCAACTCATCGACATCCCCGTGGCGAACCAGCAGCCCGGTGGTGCCGTCCACGACGGAATCGCGCAGCCCCGGACTGTTCGAGGCGATTGATGCCGTCCCACACGCAGCGGCTTCCATCACCGTAATCCCCCACCCCTCCTTCGGCGATGGCAAGAGGTTTGCCAGACTGGTCTGGAGAAGCGACAATTTGGTCGGCTCGTCGACGAAGCCGTGAAACCGAACCGCGTCCTGGAGCCCCAATGAGTCCGCCAGGGCCGCGAGACGGGGCCGGTCGTCGCCCGAACCCGCGATGTCGAGGCGGAGCTGTGGCCGGCTCGCCCGGGCCCGGCCGAGGGCTCGAATCGCCAGGTCCACCTCTTTGTACCGCTTGAGCCGGCCGACATATAAGAAGGATACAGCCCCCGACCGGTCAAGCCCCGCGGCCGGGTGAAAACGGGCGGCGTCGACGCCGGGATGAATGACCGCGATCCGATCCGGGGGGATCCCCCGAGCCACCAGATCGTCTCGGGTACTCTCGCTGATGGCATGAAACCCCGAGCGCCGGTAGGCCAGCGGAATCAGCCATTCCGCCGCGACGACCACCGTGGCCATCGGCCAGCTCGCCTCGTGATAGGCCGTGGTTCCAAAGAGGTGGGGAACGATGACGCACGAGGGCAGCCTCGAGAGGCGGGCCGTAAAGAGGGGCAGCTTGTTGACGTCCTCGACGACCAAGTCGAAGTCGCCGTGAGCCAAGGCCCGTCGAACCGCCCGCCGACCCACCAGAGCGAAGGTGTGACGATCGCCGTGTCGCTCGATGGTGATCCCCTGAACCGAAGCCGTCGGGGCACCGCCGGTCCATCCCGAGCAGACGAGATGCACCTGGTGACCCCGGGCGACAAGGCGAGCGAACAACTCGAACAGGTGGATCTCGGCCCCCCCAGCGTGGGGGTTCTCGAGATCCTGCCAATTGACCACCAGAATCCTCACAATCGCCCGAGGTCGCGCGCGACGCGGTCGAGGACGCCGTTGACGAACGACGGCGACTGCGGGGTTCCAAAGTGGTGGGCCAGCCAGAGGGCCTCGTCGATGGCAACTCTCGGCGGCACCCGATTGGTCCGCAGCTCGTAGGCGCCGAGTCGAAGGATGTTTCGGTCGATGACCCCGAGCCGCTCGACCCGCCAGTTCTCGGTCGCCGCTTGGAGCAGGCCGTCCAGCACGCCCCGATCCCCGGCGACCCCTGACGCGAGCTCCTCGGCGAGCGCCAGCACGGCTGGCTCCGGCCCAGTGATCCGGGCCAAGCCCGGAATCATCGACGCCACCGGTCGGTCCTGCGACTCGGCGGCATAGAGCAACTGGAGAGCACGAGCCCGACCTTTGGTCTCAATCCGAACCATCTGGGTCCTTCGCCTTGAGCTGGGCGATCGCGTCAGCAACCCGAATTGCCGCTTCGGCGGCCTCGTACCCCTTGTTGCCCGCCGCGCCGCCGGCTCGCGCTTCGGCCTGCGCCATCGTGTCGGTCGTCAGGAGTCCAAAGCCGACCGGCCGACCGGTGGCGGCGACCGCGCCAAGGGCCCGACTCGATTCGCCGGCGACGAACTCGAAATGGGGCGTTTCGCCCCGAACGACGACGCCTAACGCGACCAGGGCCGAGTAGCGGCTATCGCGCGCCAACGTCGCGGTCATGATGCCGAGCTCGAACGCCCCGGGCACCCAGACCACATCGACCTGATCGTCGCCGATTCCAGCGGCCCGGCAGCACGCCTTGGCGCCCTCCAACAACTTCCCGGTAATCCGCTCATGGTAGGCGCTGACGATGATCCCGATTCGTCCCATCGAGCGCAACCGTCCTCGAACCTCCATCGCGTCCGCCCCTTGGTTACCCAATCCCTTATCCGCCCTATCCGTCCTATCCGCCCATCAGATGTCCCAGCTTGTCTCGCTTGGCCGCCAGATACGCCTGATTGTCGGCCGTCGGCGGCGGTTCGAGCGGCACCCGCTCCACGATCCGGAGCCCGTACGCGTCGAGCCCCACGACTTTACGCGGGTTGTTGGTCAGCAGCCGAATGGTGGAGAGGCCAAGGTCTCGAAGGATCTGAGCGCCGATGCCGTAATTCCGCAAATCGGGCGCGAAACCCAGGGTTTGATTGGCCTGAACCGTGTCGGCCCCTCGATCCTGGAGTTCGTAGGCCCGGAGCTTGTTGATGAGCCCGATGCCGCGCCCTTCCTGATCGAGGTAGACGATGACTCCCCGCCCGGCGGCGACCACTTGCCGCATCGCGGCGTCGAGTTGTTCGCCGCAATCGCAGCGCTGGGAGTGAAAGACGTCGCCGGTGAGACACTTCGAATGCATCCGAACGAGCACCTCGCTGACCCCGTCCACCACCCCGTGCACCAAGGCCACGTGCTCGGCCCGGTCGACGTCGTTCCGATACCCGATGATCCGGAATTCCCCGTGGGCGGTGGGTAGCCGAGCCTCGGCGACCCGGTGAACGAGCCGCTCCATCTTGAGCCGATGAGCCACCAGTTGCGCTACGGTCACGAAGGTGAGCCCGTGGGCGGCGGCGATCCGAGTCAGTTCCGGGCGCCGGGCCATCGTTCCGTCCGGGTTGAGGATTTCGCAGATGACGCCGGCGGGCACCAGGCCCGCGAGGCGGGCCAAATCGACGCTCGCCTCCGTCTGCCCGACCCGCTGCAAGACCCCCCCCGGCCGGGCCCGGAGCGGGAAAATGTGCCCGGGGCGTCGGAGGTCGGCTGGCACCGTCTCCGGTCGGATCGCCACGTGGATCGTGGTGGCGCGATCGGCGGCCGAAATCCCGGTGGTGACTCCGAATCGGCGCTCGGCGTCGATGCTCACCGTAAACGCGGTGCCCATTTCCTCGGTGTTGTCGCGAGCCATCTGGGGAAGGCCGAGGCGATCGCACCACTCCGGCGTCAAGGCGAGGCAGATCAACCCTCGACCGTGGATCGTCAGGAAGTTGACCAGGTCGGGCGTCACCAACTCCGCCGCGCACACGAAGTCGCCCTCGTTCTCGCGATCCTCGTCGTCCGCCACGATGATGACCTTGCCATTGCGAAGATCATCGATCGCTTGCTCGATCGTTCCGAAGGTCATGACTTTGCCGATCCTCGTCGGCGTTGGGCCAGCAATCCCGCCAGGTATCTGCCGATCACATCGCCCTCGACGTGGACTCGATCGCCGCGGCGGATCCGCCCGAGGGTGGTCTTCGCTCGGGTGGTCGGAATCAGCGCGACCTGGACGACGCCGGCTCGGGGAATCGCGTTGACACTCAGGCTCACTCCCGCGACCGTGATCGACCCAAGCGGCACCGAGATCCGGGCCACGGATAGCGGCACGGCCAGGTCGACCACCATCGCGTCGCCGACGGTCTGCACCCGAGTTACCCGGGCAACCCCGTCGACGTGTCCCTGTACCAGGTGACCGCCGAGACGATCGCCGGCCCGGAGGGCCCGCTCGAGGTTCACCGAGTCGCCCACCCGACGGCGGCCGAACTCGGTCCGTGCCAGGGAGGTCGCCACGATCCGCACCGCGAATCCGCCGCGGCACTTTCGGGCCACCGTGAGGCAGGCGCCGTCCACCGCCACGCTCTCGCCTAACGCCAGCCCGCGAAAGGGCGCCGCCACCTCGAGGTCGAGCCCGCCACCCGGGATTTGGCGGACTCCCACGATCCGTCCCACCGCCGACACCAGCCCGGTGAACACTAGCCGCGATCGAACATCAGGAGGGTGTCCTGCCCAAGCGCCCGTCGCTCTACGACCGACCACCGCTCGGCAGCCATCAGGGACGAAACCACGAACCCTCGAGTACCCGGGACGGCCAAATCGCCGAGCCACACCGGGCTCACGATCCATGCCAGTCGATCGACGAGCCCTTCGGCCAAGAGACCCCCGGCGAGACGCCCGCCCCCCTCGATCACGATCGAGTCGACCCCCAGCGCCTTGAGGGCCCGAAGCCCATCGCCGAGGTTACGAGCCGCGATCAAGGTAACCCCGCGGTCGACGAGCGCGGCCCCATCGGACTGACCGAGCCCCTCGACCACCGCGATCGTCGGAATGTCCCGAGCGGTTCGAACCAGCGTCGAGTCGAGTGACAGCCGCCGGCTCCCCAGAAACACCACCCGACGCGGCGCCGTCCGCGGCTCGATCGGGCCCCGAACCGTCAGCGCCGGGTCGTCGACGAGGGCGGTGCGGCCCCCCACCCCGATCGCATCAAAACCGGCCCGAAACCAGTGAACCCAGTCCCGCGCCTCGTCGCCCGAGATCCATCGGGAATTGCCCGCTGGGTCAGCGATCCGGTGGTCGAGCGACGTAGCCAGCTTGACCGCGACGAACGGGTGCGCCTGGCCCGACTGGCTGTGGAGGAAGATGGCGTTTTGGCACTCCACTTGATCCCGGAGCGGGCTGACCTCGACCTCAAGGCCCGCGCTCCGCAGCCGCTCGAGTCCGCCCCGAGCAACGGGATTGGGGTCGGGCATCCCGACGACGACCCGACGAATGCCCGCCCCTACGATAAGCTCGGCGCAGGCCGGCTGCTTGCCGACATGATTGCACGGTTCGAGAGTCGTCACCAGAGTGGCGCCCCGAGCCCGATCACCGGCCGCTGCGAGGGCCACGGCCTCCGCATGAGGGCCGCCATACTCGGCGTGAAAACCTTCGCCAAGGACGGTGTCACCGGCGAGCACCAGGGCGCCGACCAGCGGATTGGGATGGACCCGCCCCCACCCCCGAAGGCTCAATTCGAGGGCCCGGCGGAGAGCGTCGGACTCGTTCACGCCTACAGTTTAAACCCGAGCCCCACTCCGCCGAAGAACCGGCCCGATTTGGTGTTGGTGCCCTCGAAGATGGTGGGAAGCTTGTCGTTCTTCCCGACTTGGAACCCACCCTCGAACGTGAGCCGCGCCACCGAGCCGAGGTGGAAGGCCGCGTTGACCACGGTGAGGATTCGCATGGCCGAGACCGTGGAATCCGCTCGAGGTTTGGGGGTGTTGGTCACTTGGTCTCGGTAGGCGAGCGAGTAATCGCCCTTGATGAGATCGACGCCACCGCCGCCGGTGAACTCGAACCCACCGAAGCGGCGCCCGGCCATCAGCCGGACGTTGATCGCGCTCACCGACAAGCTGTAGGCGAAGTTGCTCCCCGCGGTCAAGTCGCCGATCGTGAATCGCGGGAGGTCGCTCCTTCCGACATTCAGGCTCACGACCGGCAATGGACCGTTGGGCTCCACCCCGATACGGAGGCCGTAGCCGAAGCCCAATACGACCCCGCCGATCGACCGCACGTCGTCTCCGAATCGGACGAAATCGGTGGCGTGGCGAGGAATCCCGGAGATCGAGCCAAGAAAATCGACCGAGGCGGCGCCCATCGGGAGCGCCCGCCGCAGCAACGTCAGCCGGAGGTCGGCGCTGGGGACCACGACCGCGAGTCGCCGGGCCAGGGCCACGGTGTCGCTGGCGCCGTCGTACGAGGTTGCCGGGAGCCGGGCGCCCAGGTAGTTGCCCCGGAGGGTGATCACCAGGTCGCCGAATCGCTGGCCGGCGGCGGCGGTCCCCAAGCCGGGATTACCCCGGCTCACCGCCAGCGCGCCGATCGGCACGATCGCTGACACCGCATCGTACCCGGCCCGGCAGACGGCTTTGGTGGTTCCGGTTTGACTGTCGCATGGATGGGGAACGGGTTCGGGCGTAGTAGTCTGCGCCGCCAGCGAGGCACTGAAGCCGACCCACGCGATCCCGAACCAACTCGTGAGTCGCCGTCGCAATTCGTCACTCCCCCGTTAGGTGAAACGCACCCCGCGCGGACCGGCGCGGATGTCCCCGGTGATCCAGGTGTCCAAGCCCACGTCACGGGCCGCGGCCCGGACCCGATCGACGGCCGCCGCCGGGACCGCCGCCACGAGACCGACCCCGAGGTTGAAGACCTCCCGCATCTCGTCGAGCGAAACGTGGCCAGCCGTCATCAGAAACGTGAACAATGGCGGCCACCGCCACGAGTCGGTGTCGATGACCGCTTGGAGGTGCGAAGGCAATACCCGGACCAGGTTCCCGCCGATCCCGCCCCCGGTGATGTGGGCAACGCCGTGGACCCGATCGAGCACCGGCGCGAGGGCCCGATAGTAGCTGCGATGAATCGCCAAAAGGGCCTCACCAAGGGTCGTGCCTGTTTCGCTAAGTCGAGAATCCACAGCGAGTTTGAGGCGCTCGAAACAGATCTTCCGGGCCAGGGTATACCCGTTCGTGTGGAGGCCGCTCGAGGGGTAACCGACCAGCACGTCGCCAGCGGCGATGGTGGCGCCATGAAGGGCGGCACTTTCCTCCACCACCCCGACGATCGTGCCGGCTAGGTCATAGTCGCCGGGGGCATAGATATCGGGCAGCGAGGCGGTTTCACCCCCGGTGAGGGCCATCGAGTGGGCCCGACAACCCCGGGCGACGCCCTCGACGATATCGGCCAGTTGGGCCTCGGTCAGACCGTTCGACCCGATGTAGTCCTGAAAGGCGATCGGTTGGGCCCCGTGGACCAGGATGTCGTTGACGCTGTGGTTGACGATATCCTCGCCCACGCCGTTGAACACCCCAGCCATTCGGGCCACCAATACCTTGGTTCCCACGCTATCGGTGCTCATCACCACCACCGGTTGGCGGTAGCTGTCGGGAATCCGAACCATTCCCCCAAACGATCTCACCAATCCCCGCGAGAGCGGAGTGCGGGTACCCTCCACCAACTCGGCGATCCGCCGTTTGGCGGCATCGAGGGCGGTGAGATCAACGCCGGCGGCGGCGTACTGGCGATCGGTCACGGGAGCAACTCGGCCGCCGGGACGCGGGTGAGGTCGACGAACGCCTTGACCCGCCGCTGGACCGCGTCGAAATCGACCCCGTCAAACCCTCGGATATCGAACCCCTCGACGGCGAAGGAGCCCATTGCCGACCCATAGATCATCGCTCGGCGCATCTGCTCCGGCGCCACCGAATCGACCCGGGCGAGGTAGCCCATGAAACCGCCGGCGAAGGCGTCACCGGCACCGGTCGGGTCGAACACCTCCTCGAGCGGGTAAGCCGGGACGTAGAACGTTCGACCCGGCTCCATCAGGAGCGCACCATATTCGCCTTGCTTGATCACCACCCGTTTGGGACCTTTCTCGAGGATCCAGCGACCGGCCTTGTGGATGTTCCAATTGCCCGAGAGCTCTCGCGCCTCACCATCGTTGACGAGGAGGACGTCGACTCGTTCGAGCAACTTCATCAACGCGGGGCGGTTGCCCTGGATCCAGTAGTTCATGGTGTCGCAGACGACGAGCTTCGGCCGGCGCACCTGTTCCAGCACGTTCAACTGGAGTTCCGGATCGATGTTCCCGAGAAAGAGGTAGGGGGTCTCCCGCCAACTATCCGGCAGCTTCGGCCGAAACGAGGCGAAAACCCCAAGCCGGGTCTCCAACGTCTCCCGACTCTGGAGGTCGTAACTGTACTTCCCCTTCCAGCGAAAACTCTCGCCTTCGACCCGCTCGACTCCCGACCAGTCGATCCCCCGCACCGATAGTCGTTCCAGCTCGGCGACAGGGTAGTCACTTCCAATGACGCCAACCACCTTGACCTTCGAGAGGAGGGAGCCGGCGACACTGAAGTGAACGGCCGATCCACCGAGGGCGTCGGCAGTCTCGCCGAAGGGCGTGAAGACCGAGTCGAGCGCGACGCTCCCGACCACGAGAAGCGGCATGGGGTCACATCCGTTCCGGGGCGGTGAGCCCCAAGAGCCTGAGCCCGTTGCTCAAGACGATCTGGGCCGCCCGGGCCAAGACGAGGCGAGCTCGTTCGACGGCCGGCGGCTCGCCGAGCACCCGGCAATGGTGATACCACCCGTGAGTGATTCGGGCCAGCTCCTCGAGGTACGCCGTCACTCGATGGGGCTCCCGCTCGGTGGCCGCCTTGGCCACCACTTCCGGGAACACCGTCAACGCCTTCAGAAGCTCGGCATCTTGAGGAGCGGGTAACCCGTCCATGGTCGCGACGGGTCCCGCGAGATCTGGATTCTGACCAGCGACCCGAAAGATGCCCGACAGTCGGGCGTGCGCCATCTGAACGTAGAAGATGGGGTTCTCGTCGGTTTGTTTCCGCGCCAGGTCCACGTCGAAAACGAACGGTGTCTCGCCCCGTCGCATCAGGAAGAAATAGCGGGCCGCGTCGGTCCCGACGTCGTCGAGGAGATCGCGGAGCGTGACGAAATTCCCCGCCCGCTTCGACATTTTCACTTCCTCGCCGCCTTTGGTGACCTTGACGAGTTGGACCAAGGGCACTTCGAAGCTGTCGCCCCGGTAGCCGAGGGCGACCAACACCGCCCGCATCCGCGGGATGTAGCCGTGATGATCGGCCCCCCAAACGTCGATCAGGTGATCGAACCCGCGGTCGTACTTGGCGACGTGATAGGCGATATCGGGAACCATGTAGGTGTAGCTCCCGTCGCTCTTTCTCAACACTCGGTCCTTGTCGTCTCCAAAGAGAGTCGTGCGGAGCCAGAGGGCCCCGTCGGACTCGTACGTGAGTCCCTTGGCTCCCAGCAACTCCAACGTGGATTCGACCCGGCCGGAATCGTACAGGCTTTGCTCCGAGCTGTGGAGGTCGAACTCGACCCCGAAATCGGCCAGCAGCTGATCCTGCTCCCGCCGTTGGCTCGCCAACGCGAAGGAACGGCAAATCGCCAGCGCCTCGGGCTCGGACCGCCCGGCGAAGCTCGGTCCCTCCCGCGCCAGCAGCTCGGCGGCCGCCTCGACCAGGTACTCCCCGTGATAGCCGCCTTCGGGCACGGCGCGCTCGCGGCCCACGGCCTGTTGGACTCGGGCCCACAAGCTCTCGGCCACCCGGTCAATCTGGACTCCGGCGTCGTTGATGTAGAACTCTCGGGTCACCTGGTGTCCCGTCCATTCGAGCAGCGAGGCGATCCCGTCGCCCAACGCTGCCCCGCGGCCATGGCCGACGTGGAGCGGGCCGGTCGGATTGGCGGACACGAACTCGACGTTGACCCGAAGCGCGCTTGGAGCAACCCTCCGTCCATAGTCGGGTCCGGCCCGGAGGATGCCATCGAGGGAAGCAGCGAGGGCATCGGCCGCCAGCCAGAAATTGATGAAGCCCGGGCCGGCGATCTCCACCTTCGCGACCACCGCCGCCGGGAGCGCCATCGACGCAATGATTTCCTCGGCGACTTTCCGAGGGTTGGCACGGCGATGCTTCCCGACCACCATCGCGAGGTTGGTGGCCAGATCGCCATGGCCATCATCCCTTGGGCGCTCGAGGGTGAACGGCAAATCGTTGGCGCCGAGCGCCGCCGCAAGCCGCTCGAGCTCGGCACGGATGACCGCGCTCATTCTTTGGACTTGTCCGGTTTCGCGGATTTCTTGGCGGGGGTCGACTTCTCAGCCTTTCCGGTGTCCGGCTTGTCGGCCTTGGTTTCCGCCTTCGAAACCGACTCGGCCGGCGCCGCGGGCTCGGCGGGCTCGGACTTCCGAGCGCCCTTGCCGTCCTTGCCGTAGTCGGTGATGTAGAACCCGCTTCCCTTGAAAATCAGCCCCGCGCCCCCCGAAATCACTCGCGTGGCCCTAGCGCCGCACGACGGGCATTTGGCCTTCGGTTTCTCGGAGATCTTCTGGAAGACGTCGAACGCGTGCCCGTTGGCACATTGGTACTCGTAGGTCGGCATGGCTCCACTAGACGAGGCGTAAGATCCACCGGGACTGCAAGTTAGCAGCAGGAGTAAGGGCCGGCAACGCGCCCCGCGGTTCGAAACGGGGCCGCGCTGGCCGGTCGCTTCCAAGCCCGTTCCCAGCGAAGAGAACGGTCACCCCGGCGGGCACCGCCCTCCAGCGGCTCACGTTTTTCAACGATCCCGACGGAACGGTTCGGCGGCTGTGGGAATCCTCGACCGACGATGGTGCGACCTGGTCAGTCGTCTTTGACGGGCAGTATCGAAAGCGGAACGCCCGTTAGGCCCGATGATCGGGGACGCTGGTAGCGCTCGCCATGGCCCCCAGGGCGATCCCGCCGCTGGCCGTGGTATCACCGGTCAGGATCCGGCGGAGGTAGCCGGCCTGGCCGACGTGAAACGCGAGGTGTGCCACCAAGTTGACCAGCCAATCGCCGGTGGCGACCCGATACTTTCCGCCGACGACATCGTCATAAACGGCGTCATGATCGAGCGCCGCCGCCCCGAGCACCGTCGAGACGACCCGAGCGGTCTCCGCGATCTCCGCCAGCAAGGCCGCTTTCGGTACTCCCCGGGCACTGAATTCGAGGTCCCGCTGACGGCGATACCCGGTCTTCCCCACGACGGCACCGATGAAGTGCTGGAGATTGCCGCAGACGTGCAGCGTGAGGGTACCGATCGAATTCGAGATCCCGGGTGGGGTGGCCCAGAGGACTCCCTCGTCGGCGGTCGCCTCGATCTCTCTCGCCAAAGTTGCCAACTCGCGAACCAACATTCGCTCGATCCACACCGTTTTCATCGTGCGCCTCCGTCCTACGAGATGGCGACCAGTGTGGACCGATCAATCACGTGGCCGCCGGAAAAAGGTCGAGTCTCCACGTTGAGGCCAAGTCCGAGGAGCCGGGCTTGCTCGTTGCGAACGTTCTCGGCCGTAATGAATTGGTCCCGATCGCCCACCGCGACGACGACGCTGGCATCGCGGAGATGGGCACGGAGCCGCTCGAGATCGACGTCCGGCGGTACCGTTCCACCCCAGAGGGCCAATCGGGCCACGTTGAAGCGCCCGTAGGCCACCCACCGGCAGGCCGTCGCCGCTCCTTGGGAGAACCCGTGCACTTCGATCCGGGGTAGCGGCGGGAAGCTCCCCAGCAGTTCATCCGCGAGCAAGTCGAGGTAGCGAACGTAGTCCTCGATTTCCGCCTCGCGAGCCTCTTTCGTCATCCACGACGCCCCCACTCTCCGGGCGTTGGTTTCGTCGAAATAGGCCCGCGAGAGTGCCTCGGGCGCCACGATCAGCCGGCCGGGCCTCGAGACGGGCTCGAACCAGCGGAGGAACGAGGCCGCCAGCTGGCCGTAACCGTGGAGCACGAACCAGATCTCCTCCGCCCCGCGTCGATCGCCGAGAAGGTGGTACCGTGCGGTTCGTGGGACCGAGATACTGTGGGTTTGATAGCTCATCGAAGTACCGGTGTCATGGTCGATATTCGCCCCACACGCTGCGAAGGGCGTCAGCGATTTCGCCGACCGTGGCCCGCGCCCGGACGGCCTCGATGATCGGCGCCATCAGTGGGGTGCTGCCAGCGGCCGCGGTCTTCACGGCCTCGAGCGCGGTGATCACCGCCGCGCCGTTTCGCTTGGCCCGGGCCGCCTCGACCACGGTTCGCTGTCGGTCGGCGAGTTCCCCGAAATTCGGAGTGACCATCGCTGGGCTTGGCTCGTCGGTGGCAAACTGGTTGACCCCGACCACGGTGACCTGTCCGTCCTCTTGAGCTTTCTGGGCTTCGTAGGCGCTTCGGCCGATCGCGTCTTGATAAAACCCCGTCTCGACGGCGCGCACCGCCCCCCCTAGCTCGTCGATCGTCTCGATCAACGCCCGGGCCCCGGCTTCAAGCTGATCGGTCAAGGCCTCGACGTAGTAGCTTCCGCCGAGCGGGTCGACCGCCCGAGCGAGGCCGCTCTCGTACGCGAGCACCTGCTGCGTCCGAAGCGCCAGCGTCGCGGCCTCCGGGCTCGGGAGGGCCAAAGCCTCGTCGTAGCCATTGGTGTGAAGTGACTGGGTCCCGCCTAACGTCGCGGCCAGAGCCTGGACCGCGACCCGCACGATGTTGTTGAGCGGCTGACGCGCCTGGAGCGTCACCCCACCGGTTTGGGCATGGAACCGGAGTTTGCAGGTTTGGTCGTCGGCTTGGAACCTCTCCCGCGCCAACTTGGCCCACAGCCGCCGGGCGGCTCGGAATTTGGCCGCTTCTTCGAAGAGATCGTTGTGGGCGGCAAAGAAAAACGACAACCGATGCCCGAACCGGTCGATCGCCAGGCCGGCGCCAATCCCCCGGCGACAGTACTCCAGCGCGTTGGCGAGAGTAAAGGCTACCTCCTGTACCGCCGTCGCCCCGGCCTCGCGGATGTGATATCCGCTGATCGAAATCGGGTTGACGTTCATGCCCTCGTCGGCCACGAACCGGAAGGTGTCGGTGATCAACCGCAACGAGGGTTCGGTCGGAAAGATGTACGTCCCTCGGGCGATGTACTCCTTCAAGATGTCGTTCTGAATCGTCCCGGACAGCTTTTTCCGGGGGACGCCGCGCTCCTCGGCCACCACCACGTACATCGCCAGGAGGATCGCGGCGGTCGCGTTGATGGTCATCGAGGTCGAGACCCGATCGAGCGGGATGTCGCGGAACAGCACCGCGAGGTCGTCGACGGTGTCGATGGCGACCCCGACCCGGCCGACCTCCCCGGCCGCCATCGGGTGATCGGAGTCGTAGCCCATTTGCGTCGGCAAATCGAACGCCGTCGAGAGCCCCGTCTGCCCCGCGTCCAGGAGGAGACGAAATCGCCCGTTGGTCTCTTCGGCGGTACCGAACCCGGCGTATTGGCGCATCGTCCACAGCCGGCCGGTGTACATCGACTCCTGGATGCCCCGGAGGTACGGCCATTGTCCCGGACGGTCGTCGGTCACTCTTCGACCTCCGCCAGAACTTCGGAAACGAACTCGACATCGCGGATGGAGCCGATCACCAACGGGGTGCGTTGGTGAAGTATGGTGGGCTGGATTTCGAGAATGCGCCGGCTCCCGTCGGTGGCCGCGCCGCCGGCTTGCTCGACGATGAACGCCATCGGATTGGCCTCGTAGGCGAGCCGCAGCTTGCCATTCGGGTTTTTGCTGTCGCCCGGGTACATGAAGATGCCACCGGCAATGAGGTTGCGGTGAAAATCCGCTACCAGCGAGCCGATGTAGCGGCTGTTCTTGCCCTTGATCCGTTCCGGAAAGTCGCCGTGGAACCCCCGCACCGCCCGTTGAGTGCCCTTGTTCCAACGGGCGAAGTTGCTCTCGTTGACGCTGTAATAGGTCCCGACTTCCGGGATTCGGATACTCGGATGCGACAACAGAAACTCCCCGACCGACGGATCGAGGGTGAACCCATGCACCCCGTTCCCGGTGGTATAGACCAACATCACGCTGGAACCGTACATCACGTAGCCGGCGGCGACCTGCCTCACGCCGGCCTGGAGGACGTCCGCCAAGGTCCCTTGGCCCTCCATCGAGCGCCGGCGATAGATACTGAAGATGGTACCGACCGCCGCGTTCACGTCGATATTGGAGGAGCCGTCGAGCGGATCGAACAGGACCGCGTATTTCCCCTGGGGCCAGCCCGGCGGGATCGGAATCAGCTCTTCGTCTTCCTCGGACGCCATCACGCAGACCCGCCCGGTGTGGCCCATCACGTTGGTGAGGGTGTCGTTGGCGTAGACGTCGAGCTTCTTCTGTTCCTCCCCCTGAACGTTGACGTTCCCGGCGGAGCCGAGAATGTTGACCAAGCCGGCCCGCCGGATCGCCGCGGCGACGATCTTGGTCCCGAGCGCAAAGTCGTACAGGAGGTTGGAAAGCTCGCCTGTGGCCTCGGGGTGCAGCCGCTCCTGCTCGAGAATGAACCGCTCGATCGTGACGATCGGGTTGCCGTAGGTCGCCATCACGCCACCCCTAGTTACTCGTGGAGAGGGAGTACGGCTTCGCCTCGCCGACTGGTGATCCGCATCTTCCCTCGACCGACCCGAACCGTAATGGTGCCATCGCGATCGGTCCGCCACACCGCAACGTCGGCGCTGTCGAGTCGGGCCATCGCCTCCGGCGAGGGGTGCCCATACCGATTGGCGCCGACGCTGATCACCGCGGCAGCCGGTCGCAACCGCGCCAGCCACCGCTGCCCGGTCGCGAATCGGGAGCCATGGTGCCCGACCTTCAGGAGATCGACTCGTCCGATCACCTCGGCGAGGCGGTCCTCGGCGGGGAACCCCGCGTCGCCCCCGAGGAGAGCCTCGAATCCGCCGGCCCGGAGCCGGATTACGACCGAGTTCTCGTTGAGGTCCTCGCCCCAGCTCCGCCAACTCCGATCCGGATGGACCACCTCGATGCTCACCTCGTCCACCACCACCCGATCGCCGGCACCGAGGGGTCGCCACTTGATCCCCCGATCGTCCAGCTCGTCGAGAAGCCCGAGGTAATCGCGATCCGCGACCGGCAGGCCCGGCTCGAAGACAATATCCGTCGTGGCGGCCTCGAGCACCGCGGGAAGACCGCCAAAGTGATCCCGGTGGGCATGGGAGACGACCACCGCCGCGAGCCGCCGCACGCCATGGCGGATCAGAAACGGAACTACCACCCGCCGGCCCGCGTCTCCGCGGTGGTCGTTCGGACCGGCGTCCACGAGGATCCACTGCCCGCCCCCCGTGTGCACCAACGCGGCGTCGCCTTGGCCAACGTCGAGAAAATGTAATGTCAGGCCGCCGCCGCTGTGAGGCCGGGCCACCACCGCGACCGCGAGCCAGCCCACGGCGCTGACGGCGGCCAGCCAGACTCCTCGCTCGACCACGACGTGGACCCGGTTGTGACGGCCGAAAAGCCAGACTCCCGCGCCGATCGCCACCACCGCCACGGCCGCAGGGAATAAACCCGCCTCGAACGTGATCGCGACGCCGGGCGCCGCGCCGCCGCGCTCAGCAACCACCTCGAGCAAATGGAGCAGGAGGCCGCCGCCGGCCGCCAGCGCCTCACTCGCCGATTCCCACGCCGGCGCCACCAATAGGCTCATCAACACGGCTGGCAGCGCGAAGGACGCCAGCGGAATCGCGATCAGGTTGAGCGCGACTCCAATGAGCGAAACCGAGCCGAACACCAGAGCGACCAGTGGCGCGGTTGCCAGGGTCGCACCAGCGGAACTCGTCAACACCGACCAAAGGGGCGAGGGGCCGAGGACCCGTTCGCTCCACCGCGACCCCGCCGTCGCCCCCCAAAGCGCCGACACCGAGAGCCAGGCCCCCAGATCGGAAACCGCCCACGGGTCCACCAGGAGCACCAAGATGGCCACCGCCGCCGCCAGCCCTCCCGGAGCCACGTGCCGCTGCCGGCGAACCTCGATGGCCGCGAGGATCCCGAGCGCAGTCGCCCGCAGGGCAGGCGCGGGGGCGCCAATGAACCCCACGTAGGCCACCACGATCGCCGCCGCGACCGCCGGAGCCGCTCGCCGCCGGCCGATCGAGCCCATCACCACGATGACCCAGGACCACACGAGACCGACGTGGAAGCCGCTGATGGACAGCAAATGGACCAGGCCGGTGCGGGCGAAAGCTTGCGCGAGCGATGGCTCGATCGTTCCCCGGCTGCCTAACACGAGCGCCTCGATCATCCCGGAGCGCGGCCCATACAGCCCGGCGATCGTCCGAACCATCCAGTTCCTGAGGCGCTCGGTCGGCGTAGGAACGAACCGCCCGGCGGTCGGACGCACCGTCCGCGCCGCGAGGAGCCCATCGGCCGGACCCCAGCGACTCGGCCGTGGCAGCCAGCGACCCTCGATCCGCGCGCTCGACCCAGCCCACAAGGTATCCGGCAGCCAATGCCGCACCATGATCGTGCCACGGCACGCTCCCACCAATGCGGTCCGCGCCGGCCGGCCCGGCGGCGCCGGTTCGGTCAACCGGACTTCGACCGTGACGACGCCCGACTCCAGCCGGGCAGCACAGCGACCGGCGTCGGACCGCCGAGCCATGCCGCCGTGGATCGCGCCCACGGCGAAAACGACCGCGGGAACCCGGAGCCCGGGGGCCCAAAAGACCAGCAAGGCGACCGCCGCGAACGCGATCAGCACCGCTCCGAACGTCGGGCTCACGATCCCGAACGCGATGCCACCGGTGAAGCTGACGAGGCCGACGAGGACCGGGGTGGGGCGACGAACCAGAAGCACGGCCCACCCTAGCCGCCCGCGCCGCTGGCCCGGTAACCGTTTTCGCTATGGAATGGAGTAAAAACCCGCGGAGCCGGCTCCCCGCGCCGAAGTGCTAGACCGTCGCCGAGGTTGTTCCGCAGCGCGGCGACAGCGCCACCCGCCGAAATCCGTCCATGATGGCGACGTCGATCGAGGCGCGACCCTGCTGTTTGTCGAGGTTGACTTCCGTCACCACCGTTCCTTCGAGCGTCGCGACGTACTTCGAGGGCAACCGGTTCAGGGCGTACACGATGACATCGGCGCGACACATCTCACAACCGCAGAACTCCGGAAAATGGGGCCGGAGGGTCGCGTAGGCTTCGATCACGTGATCTTCGACTGCATTCTTGAGCTTCATAGCACCGTGAGGGCAGGCTGCGTGATGGCTCCGATGAACGTCGATCCGGTGGTTCCCGTCAGCCGAACGTCGTGATATTGGCCTCGCGCCTCGGGCCCGAGGTCCAGCAGCACCAGCAGATTGGTTCGAGTGCGCCCGAGCATCCCGCCCCGCTTGGCCGGCTGCTCCACCAACACCTCGTGCACCTCGCCGAGCCGGTCGATGTTCTTCCGCCGAGTCTGCCCTCGCACCAAGGTGACGAGCCGATCGAGCCGGTCGGCCGCCACCACCTCCGGAACCTGGTCGCGGAGCTTCATCGCGGGGGTTGCCTCCCGAGGAGAGTATCGGAAGGTATACCCATCGTCAAAAGCGGCTTCCCGGACCAGCGACATCGTCTCCTCGAACTGGGCCTCGGTTTCCCCTGGAAACCCGACGATCAGGTCGGTCGAAAAAGTGATCCCGGGCACCGCGGCCCGTAACCTCTCGACCACGGCCAGATACTCCTCCCGCGTGTACCGCCGAAGCATCCGTCTCAACACCCCGTTCGATCCGCTCTGCACCGGCAAGTGGACGTGCTCGCAGACCGCCGGAACGAGGGCCATGGCCTCGATGACCCGGCCGGTGAAGTCCGCCGGATAGGGGCTCGTGAACCGAATTCGCCGGACGCCCTCGACCGCCCCTACGGCCGTCAGCAGTGCCGCGAAGTCGTGCGACCCATCATGATACGAGTTGACGGTTTGCCCCAGCAGGGTGACCTCGGTAATGCCCCGCTCCACGATCCCCGCGACCTCCCGAATGACGTCATCGAGACGACGACTGCGTTCCGGCCCCCGGGTATACGGCACGATACAGAAGGTGCACTTGTAGTCACAGCCCCGCTGGACGGTCACGAACGCCGTCGGCCCATCCTGCCGCACCGGCGGTACGTCCTCGTAGTGTTCCCACGAACGGAATTCAGTATCCGCCGCCCGGTGGCCTTCCGCGGCGTCGAGGATCAGCCGGGGCAGGTTTCGGTACCCATCCGGCCCCACCACCAAGTCGAGTCGCGGCACCTCGTCGAGGAGCGATTGACCCAGCCGCTGCGCCATGCAGCCGACCACTCCGAGCACTGATCCCCGCCGTTTGTGTCGCATCAATTCGCCGACCCGACCCACCACTCGCTGCTCGGCGTGACTGCGCACGGCGCAGGTGTTGACCAGCATCACGTCTGCCTCTGCCGGATCCTCGACCCGCAGAAACCCGTGGTCGCCGAGCACCCCGGCGATCAGCTCGGTGTCGGCGACGTTCATCTGGCAGCCGTAGGTCTCGATGTAGACGCGCGAGGTGCTCACGGGCGGATCGAGATTCCGAACGTCACGACCGTGGCGCGCTCGGTGAACCCCCCGCCATCGGACCGGAACACCTGCTGCACGGCCAAATCCACTCCGCCTCGGCCCTGGGTGAACCGCACCCCGCTACCGATCGAGAACCCGATTTCGTGTGCCTGCCGATCGGCGCGGATCGGGAACGGCAAGGTCGCGTAGTGAGCCCCGAACCGCCACGGCCGGTGTCCTGGGTTCCGGGGATCTCGAACCAGCTCGAGGCCCGTTGAGACCTCGTAGGTATCCTCCGCTCCGATGCCACGCTGCAGCTTGACGTCGCGATCGGCGGCCCCCCAGCCTCGGCGCTGAAAGGCCGCCGCCCACATCACCCGCTCCGAGGGAAGCCACCGGATTCCAACGGCCATCGACGTCGGAAGATCGGTCTTGGCGATCCGGGTCGTATCCCGTTCGATGTTGACGTGGCCGTCGTTCCGGTAGCTTCCGGCCACGGTCAGGCGGGGCACCACCCGGAGGGTGAAGCCGGTCGACACCCCGAGGCCGAGGTACGAAATCTCGGTCTGCTCGACCGTCGGCACGTAGCTCGAGTCGGCGAAATGGAGGCTGTTTTGAATCCGGTTCGAGCCGGTGATTGCGTGGAAACCGAGCCCGACGTGGAAAGTCGGGGACACCCGCCACGCTCCCGCCAATCGGATGTCGCTCAGCCCCCCGCGCGAGGAGAGCGTATCGAAGACCCCGACGCGGGCCCCTCGGAGCTCGATGGTGTCCTGGGTCCCGAGCACGAAGCTTCGATCGGTATAGCCCGAGATGCTGATCGCGGCCGCAACATTGGTCCCCCCAATCGGGCCCGCCACCAGGATCTGAGGGAATCGGCTGTCGCGTCCCGATGACTTGCCGAACGGATTGGTGGAACTCCGAAAGTTCTGGGTACTCGTGAGCAACGACGTGAATACCGTGACCGATCCCGGAGCGGCCGGGTTGACGCTCGACTCGAGGTCAAAGAGCCCGAACGCTCCCCCGACACCCACCGCCCGTGGCGACAGCGGCCGGATCGGAATGCCGAGGCCCCGCACCCCGAACTGAGACGACTGCCCCACCCCGACGCTCGGCGCGAGCACCGCCAGCCCGCAGGCCACTACGAATGCGCGGGTCATGGCTGGCCCGGCTTGGTGGGGACGCCGTAGGTAATCCGAAGCTGTGGGCGTCCGATCGGCGATCGGGTCGAATAGAAGACCGGCTGCATGAACCCGCCACCGAGCGTCTCATCGGAATGCTGCAAGAAGATCGCTTGAGGGGCTCCGCCCGCCGTCTGCCAATTGGCGACCAGCGAGTAAACGTCGACCGAGGCCACCGACGCTGTTCCCTCGACCAGACCCCCGCGGGGAACGAACCCAAACGTGGTCGTCGGTGATTTGGCTCCCAGGTCGACGACGACGCCCAACGCCCCGACGCTGTCGCGAACCCGGGTGTTTCCCAATCCCGCCAGCGGGCTTGCCGGCGTCAGGAGGAGCGTCGCTCGGACGATCTGCGCGGTATCGCGAATAAACGCCGGGACGGCGAAACGCAGCAGGCTCCGAGCCGCTTGAGGGCCACCGATATAGAGCAGATTCGGATCGCGGTTTTCGGCGAGGTCGACGTTTTGAACATACCCCGTGCGAGCGACGCTCTCCAACCGGATCTGGAGCCGCTGCCGCCGTTTGCTGGTGTCGGCCACGGCCAAGGCCGTACCCCGGTATTCGAACAACGGGCCCGATCCGAGTTGGAGCGGGTCGAGTGCAATCCGCACGCCGGTCGGCGCGTCCGCCCGAACCCGCAGGCCCACCCCAAACCGGCCGCTGTCCTCCGCCGACGGCAACACTGTGGCCATCCGGTCTCCCGCGAAGATGGCTTCCACCCGCCCCGTCTTGAGCGTGTCGTTCATCCTCGCGCTGTCGAGCAAGTTGGCGGGGTTGAGAAGCGACTCCAGCCCGTCGAAGGTGGCCGTGGTGTCGGTGGCGATCGGGATCCGATAGAAGTAGAGATGGAGGTTCTTCACGGCGGTATCGCGAACCTCCACCAAGAAGGAAATCGCGACCGTGTCGATCTCGAACACCCGATTGGTTCCGTCGACCGGCACCGAATCGCGGCTGTGCTTGTTGAAGACCACGAAGGACCGGTACTCCCCCGCCGCCAGCCCATCGGAGACCAGCAGCACCTGTCGAGCGGCCCGCGGGGTGTAGCCGACGTAGGTGCTGTCGGCCCCCGCGGCGGCCGAGATAATCGTGTCGCGCACGACGATCCGATCGCCGGGACACAGATCGGGGCATTGTCCCGGCGTGGTGAGATTCTCTTGACAACCCACCAGGCCGCCGGCCATCAGGGCGAAAAGACCGACTTGCGACCGGCTCAACTCAGCAACTCCGACCCGAACGCGTCGGGCAACAGCTCCCGCATCGACCAACTCCGTTTCGATTGAGGCCCGACCGCCTCGACCACCAGATCGGGACCGAACTCCCACAAAAACTGGCGGCAGGCGCCACACGGGGGCGCTGGAGGCTCCGACGACGTAGCCACGACCAGCCGTCGAAACTTGGTAAACCCCTTCGCCACCGCCTGGACCACCGCCACCCGCTCGGCACAAATCGTCAGCCCGTAGGACGCATTCTCCACGTTGCAGCCCTGGAACCGTTCCCCGGTTTCGGTCTCGAGCGCGGCCCCGACCCGGTACTTCGAGTACGGCGCGTAGGCCTTGGTCTTGGCCGCCAACGCCGCCTCGACCAGCGAATCCGTCATGACCAAATCTCCCCGAGGAACGAACGTCCGGCGGCGAGGGGGCCCACCCCGAGAAACTCCGCCACCGTCTGGCCCACGTCCGCAAAGCTTCCCCGCTCGCCCAGTGCGACGGGCCGCACCTTGGGGCCAAACGCCAAGACCGGCACCCGCTCCCGCGAATGGTCCGTGGAGGGGGTCGTGGGGTCGTTGCCGTGATCCGCCGTAAAGATAATCAGGTCATCCGGTTGCGCTCTGGCCAGTAGCTCGTCGATGGCCCGATCCAATTCGCCGAGGCCCGCCACGAACCCGGCCACGTCGTTGCGATGGCCCCAGGTCTGATCGAACTCGATCACGTTCGCCAGGATCAGCCCAGCGGGAAGGGTGGCCAGAGCGTCCCCGATGAGCTGATACGCCCGCCGATTGGTGGCCGTGTGCTCACTCTGGATGCCCCGCCCGGCGAAAAGGTCGTCGACCTTGCCGACCCCCACGCGGGGAATCCCGGCGCGGGCAAGATGGTCGAGCAGGGTGTCGCCGGGGGGCTCGAGGGAATAATCCTTCCGCCGTTCGGTCCGGCGCCACTTCCCGACTCCGCCCTCGAACGGTCGGGCAATGACCCGCGAGACGCCCCACGGGCCGACGCACAGCTCGCGGGCGATCTGACAGGCCCGATAGAGTTCCTCGACGGGCACCGTCTCCTCGTGGGCCGCCAGCTGCAAGACGCTATCCGCGGAGGTGTAGAGAATCCAATCCCCGGTCCGCCGATGATGGTCCCCCAACTCCTCGATGATCGCGGTTCCGGAAGCCGCTCGATTCCCTGCGACCTTTCGGCCGGTTCGGCGGACGAACTCGACAACCAGTTCTTCGGGGAACCCCGAGGGGAAGGTGGGAAACGGAGCGGCCAGAACCAATCCGCAGAGTTCCCAGTGACCGGTGGTGCTGTCCTTGCCCGGGCTCCTCGGCTGGGCAATTCCGTACCCGGCGCGAGGAGTCGGCGCCGGCGGAAGACCGACGAGCGGGGCACAGTTGCCGAGGCCTAACGACTGGAGGGCCGGCCACCCGGGAACCCCGTGCTCCGCCGCCCACCGGCAGGCATTGCCGAGAGTATCGCTGCCGCTGTCCCCGTACGACGCCTGATCGTGCGCCGGGCCGATCCCGAGCCCATCGAGCACGATGATCGCCGCCCGGCGACTCAATTGATGCCGCCTCCGCCCTGGACGAAACGAAACCGAAGGGCCGTCAGCGCGTCCGCCAGGAGCTTGGCCTCGTCGGGATCGAGGTTGCCCTGGGTCTTAGCTTCCAGCATTGCCAGGGTGTCGATCAGGGTCTGGGCGACCTGACGGGGATTAGTGCCTGGGAGCGTCTCGGCGCCGGGCGGGAGTTGGCCGTTCAAGGCCGAGTCCGCCTGGGCGCTCAAGCCGAAGACGATCGACGCGAAATGAGGATTCACGGCCGGCCTCCATGGTAGCGGCGAGCCACCCGGGGCCCGACCGCGGTCAACAACTCGTAGGAAATCGTTCCGGCTCGCTCGGCTTGAGCGTCGAGCTCGAGCGGGCCTCCGAAAAAGGTGCCCCGGTCTCCGACCCGAACGGCCCCATGGGGCACCACCGCCATCGTCATGTCCATGGTCACCCGACCGGCGATCGGCACCAGCCGGTCCCCGAAGGCGATCAAGCCCCCGTTACCGAGCGACCGGCGCACGCCGTCGGCGTAACCGGCGCCCAAGGTAACCAAGTCGCCACGCTCGGGGGCTCGGAAGGTGGCTCCGTAGCTCACCGTGTCGCCCTCCCGAATCGGACCGACGGCGTGGACCATCGCGTCGAAACGGGCGACCGGCTCGGGCGTGAGGGCGCCGGCCCTCCCGCCATAGAGAAAGATCCCCGGCCGGGCCACGGTCCCGGCATAACGCCCGCCCCACTGGGCCGCTGCGCTGTTCGCCGCATGGATGATCGGGGGCCGGGTTGGCCCGAGCGCGGCGAGGGCCTCCTCGAACCGATGCCACTGCACGCCGGTCGCGGCGGCGTCGGCGTCGGCACTGTGAAAGTGGGTAAAGGCCCCCTCGTAGCCTCCGCGATCCAGGCGCCCGGCGATCGCTCGGAGCTGACTGCCGTCGTGCCAAGGGATCCCACCCCGCCCCATCCCGGTGTCGAGCGAGAGGTGAAAGGGACCGCCACCGCCAGCAAGCCATTGCTCGAGATCAGCGACCCCACCGATCGCGGGACGGGCGCCGGCGCTACGGTACCCCTCGGCAGCGCTCGCCACGAACGGCAGAAATACCACGATGGGCCGCTCGATCCCGGCGCTCCGGAGCTCGCGCGCCTCGGCGAGGCTCGCGACGCCGAACCCCCACGGGCCTAACGGCTCGAGCGCCCGAGCGACGGCCACGGCGCCCAGCCCATACCCGTTGGCCTTGACCATCGGGAGGAGCGGGACCCCAACCCGGCGACCGTAGTCTCGGGCGTTCCGGACCAGCGCGCCGAGGTCGACCTCGAGCCAGGGCCCGTGATCGGGCGGGATCTCTCCCTCGGCCATCTCGCCTCATTCGCAGGGACCGGATACAATACGGGCCCTTGGAGGCCCAATGCAAGAACGATCGCCGCTCGAACGAGCCATCGCGATGGTGCGAGATCTCCGGGCGCGCTGCCCGTGGGACCGGGCCCAGACTCGCGAAACCCTTCGTCCCTATTTGCTGGAAGAGGTCCACGAGCTCGACCAGGCCATTGGGGACCGTGACCCGACCGCGATCCGGCGGGAGGTCGGCGACCTCCTGCTCCATTTGGCGTGGCAACTGGTGCTGGGGGCGGACGCCCACGAGTTCACCCCCGACGACGTCGCCACCGATCTGGAGGCCAAGATGAAGCGGCGGCACCCTCATCTCTACGACCTCGGGCCCCAGGAATCCTGGGAGGTCCTCAAGCGCCGGGAGGGCGCCGGCGGGGTCCTGGCCGGGTTGCCGCCCAACCTGCCGGCCCTGCTGATGGCCTATCGCCTCGGCGAGCGAGCCGCGGCGGTCGGGTTCGACTGGCCCGGCGTCGAGGGCCCGGTGGAGAAGGTCCGCGAGGAATTGGGTGAGGTCGAGCAAGCGTTGGGCGGTGATCGGAACGCTCTCGAGCACGAGATCGGCGACCTCCTCTTCGCGGTCGTCAACGTCGCCCGCAAGGTCGGCGTCGTCCCGGGACCGGCGCTGGCGCGGGCCAACCAGCGGTTTCGGTCCCGGTTCGAAGGGGTCGAGCGGTTGGCGGAGCGTCGCGGCGTCAGCGTGCCCGATGCGGGGCTCGAAGTGCTCGACCAACTCTGGGAGGAGGTCAAGACCGCCACCTAACGACGAGGGGCGGCCGGACCCATCCTGGCAAGCTCGCTCTCCGCGGCGATCGCGGACCAAGTCTGCCAGACCCCCAGCCGAAGCACCTCCTCGAACAGGATGGCCCCGGCCTGGCGCTCCCCCCGCAACAGGTGGACGAGCCCGAGCCCGAAGAGGTAGAGCGCCTCATCCTCGGGGCCGCTGTCCGCCAGGATCCGCAGCGAATCGATCGGCAGCTCTCCCTTGAACAAACGGAGAAGCGCCAGCTCGGGACCCCGCCGCCGGACATCCAGGTTCCCCGGGATCCCCCGAATCACTCCGGCCGCCTCGGCGCCCCGGCCGGCCCGCAAGAGGGCGATCGAAAGCCAGAGACCGCTTTCGGTCAGCTCGTCGGCGCCATCCGAAAACCGAAGTGCCTCGACCAGGCTTTCCACCGCGCCTCCAAACTCGCCCCGGGCGTACCGGACGGCACCCAGAATCAAATTCGCCCGATAACCGAGGGAGGTGCCCGCCAAGCCCCCGACGAGATCCTCGGTGAACTCCTTCTCGACTTTGGTCGCTGGGCTCTTGACGGCCCGGCGGAGATCCCGTTCGGCCAGGCCAAGCTCGCGGATGAGAAACAGCATTTCCCCGCGCCGGCGATAGACCCTCGCGCGGCCGCGGTCGTCCGCGAGGATCCCGGTGTAGAGCTCGACCGCCTCTCGGATCCTGCCTAACGCAGCTGTCCGCCGGGCCACCAGCATCCGGGCGGCCGGGTCGGCCGGCTTGGACTGCAGGGTGCGCTGGGCGGCCTGGAGCTGCCGAACCAGGGGCGGCCCTTCGCCCGGGGCGATTGGCGCCGCCCAAAGGGTATCGCCGAGGAGGGAGATCCCCTGGGCACCCGAGGGCACCGGTCGGAGTTGGATGATTGGGTTGGCGCAGGCCGTCAGCCCGGCGGCCAGGCTGCCCGCGAAGGCGGCGCATCGGGCCATCCGCGCCATCGGCCGCCGGGCCCTCAGGGATAGAGACGATGAATCTGCCGCGGGAAGGCGATCGTCTCCCGAATGTGAGGGATCCCGCAGATCCAGGCCACCGTCCGTTCGACGCCGAGCCCGAAGCCCGAGTGGACGAACGTGCCATATTTCCGAAGATCGAGATACCAGCCGTAGCTCGCCGGGTCGAGCCCTTGCGCCTTGATTCGCGCCAGCAATCGATCGTGGTCGTCCTCCCGCTGGGAACCCCCGATGATTTCACCATACCCCTCCGGCGCGAGGCAGTCGTTGCCGAGAACCGTTCGGGGATCGTCAGGATTCTCTTTCATGTAGAAGGCTTTGACTTCCTTCGGGTAGTTCATGACGAAAACCGGTCGATCGTATTCCTTGGCCAGCAGGGTTTCGTCGTCGCCGCCGAGGTCATGGCCCCAGCGGAGATCCGAACCGAGCCCGTTGAGCCTGGTCACCGCGTCGGTGTAGCTGATCCGGGGGAATGGCGGCACCACTCGCTCCAGCGGGACGGTGTCTCGTTCCAGCTCTTTGAGTTCCTCCCGACCTCGATCGAGTACTCGCTCCACCAAATGGCTGACGAAATCCTCTTGAAGCCGCATGTTGTCGTTGCTATCGGCAAACGCGACTTCCGGTTCCACCATCCAAAACTCCGTCAGGTGGCGGCGGGTCTTCGACTTTTCCGCTCGGAACGTCGGGCCGAAGCAATAGACTCTCCCTAGCGCGGCACAACTGGCCTCGACATACAGCTGCCCCGTTTGGGCCAAGTAGGCGCTTCCAAGATCGAAGTATGGCGTTGAAAACAGATTCCCCGCCTCCTCGCCGATGCTTCCCGTCAGAATCGGGGTGCTGACGTGATAGAACCCCCGTTGGTCGAAGAAGTCGTGGATCGCCAGGAAGACGTGGTGGCGCACTTTGGCAATGGCGACCTGTTTGCGGCTTCGGAGCCAGAGGTGCCGATGCTCGAACAGGTAGGACGTCCCGTGCTCCTTGGGGGTGATCGGGAAATCGGTGCTGGCGCCCAGCACCTCGAGGCCCGCCACCGTCAGCTCGACGCCCCCCGGCGAGCGAGCATCGGCGCGGACGGTCCCTTGGACCCGAACCGAGGTTTCCTGGGTGAGCGCCTGGATCCGGGTCCAGACGTCCCCGGGAACCTCTCGGCTGGAGACCACGCATTGGAGGTAGCCGGATCCGTCCCGGATGACCAGGAAGGCAATCTTGCCGCTCGAGCGGGTCGTGGTCACCCAACCAGCCACCGTCACTACCTCTCCGACGGCGGTGGTCAGGTCGCGAATGTCAGTACGTTGCATGCCGATACCTTTGGGGCTCCGACTAACCTATCGGGGGGCCGAAGGGAGGGTCAAATCGGGCCCCGACCCGACCTGTGTTTCCCAACCGGGGTCCAGGCGTCATACTGCTCGAATAAGGAGCGAGCAGAGCTGTACCAAAACAAGACAGCGATTGATTTTTCACGTCTTGCGGCGACGGCCTGCCTGTTAAATCTTTGGATCCCCTGATTTGGTTGGGCGGCCCGGACCGCCCCCAAGAGGGCCTCCACGATCTGTCCCTCGAGCCCCGAGAGGCCGGCATGATGTCGCAGCAGATGATGCAAGCTCGTCTCAAGCCCGAACATACCCTGCGCTACCCCCGCCTCTCGCCTCAGGTCTGGTACGATGTGTCGCCGATTTTCCCCGGCGTCACCACTCGCCGGGTCGACATCTTTGGCCGACGGATTACCCGGATCAAGACCGCTCGGGACTACGAGACGGTCCAAGCGATGCACTTCGAGTTTCGCGGTCGCCCGGTCGAAGAGGGGCAAGTCGTGATGGCCTGACGGCCACCGCCTCCGGGCGGAGTCGTGCAGACGCGGCGGGGTGGCCTCAAACCATCCCGCCGCGCTCGTGTGGGGCTCGTTGCGGCTGTCTCGTTTCTTGGCCGGGAGGTTGGTCGGCTATACTGCCGTTGCCTTGGCCCCCTCATTCGGATTTCCTGCGTCGAGCGACGACCGCTCGCGGCGACGACGGACCAACCCTAGCGCACCGATCCCTAGAAGGCCACTCCCCAGTAACACGATGGAGGCTGGCTCCGGGACCGTCATCACGCACAGGCTTGCCGGGGTCGGAACGCCGGTCCGCAGCGCGAGGTCGGTTGAGCGGTGGACCCCTTGGCGGCCAGCTAGCCGACTCGAAATAGCACCTCCGCCTTCGGATACCTCGTCAGAGCCCGCTCCTTGAGGGCGCGGTGTTCCGATCGGTCCAACCCGGGGTCCCCGGCCAGCACCGTTTTCGCCAGGTCGCGCGCCCTGCCGAGCAAGTCCACGTCGTCGGGAAACCGGGCCACCCGAATGTCCTCGGCGCCCGACTGCCGTTGACCGAGGAGGTCACCATGGCGGCGCTCGGCAAGATCCAACTCGGCAATGCGGAACCCGTCGGTGGTGGCGGCAAAGGCCTTGAGGCGCTGGGTTCCCCGATCGGCCACTAAGATGCAGTGACTCTGCTGCCCCCCGCGACCCACTCGGCCCCGGAGCTGGTGGAGCTGGGCCAGCCCGAATCGCTCCGGGTGCTCGATGACCATCACCGTGGCGTTGGGAACGTCGATGCCGACCTCGATGACCGTGGTCGCCACCAGGACCGCGATCTCGCCGGCTCGGAAGGCGCGCATCAGCTTGTCCCGCTCGGCGGCCTTGAGGCGGCCGTGGACCAATCCCACGCGGAGATCGTCCCATCTGGCCGTCAGCGTGTCGGCCATCGTTCGAGCCGCGAGCAGGTCCGCTTTTTCGGTTTCCTCGATGACCGGAAGCACGACGTACGCCTGTCGCCCACCACGGCATTCGGCCGCCAGGAAATCGAAGATCTTTTCGCGATGGTCGGGCGGCCGGAGGGTGGTCCGGATCGAGCCCCGCCCCGGCGGCCGATTCTTCAGCACGCTCATGTCGAGATCGCCATACCGGGTCAGCGCGAGCGACCGCGGAATCGGAGTGGCCGACAGCAGGAGCACATCTGGGGCCTCGCCCTTGGCGATCAATGCCGCCCGATGCTCCACCCCGAACCGGTGTTGCTCGTCGATCACCACCAGGCCGAGCCGCCGAAACGCGACCGTTTCCTGAACCAGAGCGTGGGTGCCGATGACCAGCCGCATCGCGCCGGTGGCCAGTTGTTTCCGCGCCGTCGTCTTTTCACCGCCGCTCAGTCGTCCAACCAGGAGTCCCGGCATCAGACCCAACGGCGCGATCAGTCGAGCGACGGTGGCATGGTGCTGCTCGGCCAGGAGCTCGGTGGGGGCCATCAGGACCGCTTGGAACTCGTTCTCCAGCGCCAGGAGCATCGCGAACAGTGCCACCACGGTTTTCCCAGTCCCGACGTCGCCCATCAAGAGCCGATGCATTCGGTCAGCGGAAGTCATGTCGGCGGTGATTTCCCGGATCGCTTGGCGCTGATCCGGAGTGAGCGACCATGGCAGGCTGTCCTTGAGACGGGTCGTCAGCTCGCGTCGGTTCTCGAAGGCGACGCCCTGACGGCCCCGCTTGGCGACGTGGCGGGCCCGACCGAGCATCAGCTGGAGGTCGAGGAGCTCGTCGAGCGCCAGCCGGCGGCGGCCTTGCTCGGCGTCCGCGACGGTGGCGGGGTTGTGGACCAGCCGGAACGCCTCGGGCAAGGTCGGGAGGTCGAATTGGCGGCGCAGCTCGTCGGGGAGAATCTCCCGCGAGAGCGCCACCAGCTCGTCGAGATGTCTGGCGACGAGGCCTCGAATCACCTTGTGGCTCAGGCCCTCAGTCGCCGCATAGACCGGGAGGACCCGGCCACTCGCCAGCGCGCTCGCCGACTCGTCATCTTTGGGCTCGGCGAGGATCACGAACTCGCGGGGCACCAGCTGGCGGCCATGGTAGAAGCGACACGGACCGGTCGCGAGCAGGGTTTGGCCCACCTCGATCGAGCGATCGAGAAACGCTTGTCCGGGCCAGACGCATTCGATGGCCCCACTGGCGTCTCGAAGCACCGCATGGAAGATCCGGAGACCTTTCCGAGTCGGGAGGACGCCTTTGGCGGTAACCCGGCCGACGATGGCGCCTTCATCGCCAACTCGGAGCTTGGTGATCGGCACGACGGTCGAGGCGTCGAGATACCGGTGTGGCAGGTGCCAGAGAAGGCCGTGCGCGGTGTCGATGCCGAGCCGGTGGAATAACTCAGCCCGCCGTTCACCGATGCCCTTGAGGAATTTGACCGGGGTATCGAGACGGAGCGCGGGCATCCGTTAGGTGTCGTCGCCGCTGGCGATCAGCTCGTGGCCGAACCGCCGGGCGTCGAACTCCACCAGATCCGCGAGCCCCTCGCCCACCCCGAGGAACCGAATCGGGACGTCGAGTTCCCGGCGAAGGGCCACCACCGCCCCCCCGCGGGCGGTGCCGTCGAGCTTGGTGATGACCAATCCGGTCGGCGGGATCGCCTCGGCGAAGAGCCGGCCCTGTTGGACCGCGTTTTGTCCGACGGTGCCATCGAGCACCAAGAGCGCCTCGTGAGGGGCCCCGGGGATCTTCCGCCCCACCACCCGCCCGACCTTGCGAAGCTCCTCCATCAACCCTTCCTGGGTGTGGAGCCGGCCGGCGGTATCGATGATCACGACGGTCGCTCCCCGAGCGATTCCAGCCTCGATCCCGTCGAACGCCACGGCCGCGGGATCGCCGCCGGGAGCGCCGCTGATACACGACACGCCCAGTCGATCGGCCCAGACCTTGAGCTGGTCGATCGCCCCGGCCCGATAGGTGTCGGCGGCGACCAGCACGACCGAGTCGCCCTCGCGCTGACAACGGGCCGCGAGCTTGGCGACCGTCGTGGTCTTGCCGGTTCCGTTGACGCCCATAACGACGACCACTGTCGGGCCGGTGGGGGCGCGGTGGAGCCGAGCCGGTTCGGGGGGGCCGGCAAGCAGCGTCGCGACCCGGTCCACGATGGCGTTCTTCAGGTCGCCTTCCGACTTGAGCCCACCGCGGCGCACCCTGGCTTCCAGATCGTCGATGATCTCGGTGGTCGCCCGGATCCCGAAATCGGCTTCCAGGAGCGCTCGCTCCATCGCCTCGATATCGGCCGCCTTGAACCCGCGAACCAGCGCTCCGACGTCCGTGAGCGCCAACCGCTTGAGCTTGCTCCAGAGAGAGAGCTTCTTCGCTTCCGTGACCCGGGAGGTCGCCATGCGAGGGAATCTAGCCGCGGTCGCCCCGACTCATCGAAGGCCGGCTCGTCGCCGCCACCACCATTCGCCCGAGAGAGTGGCGATGGCGATCCCGAACAGCCACCATCGATCCCGAAGGGGGGCTCGGCTCGACGGCGGCTCCGCCGTCGGCGGCCGCTCCGCCACCGCCACCGGGCGTGGCAGCCACTCGTCCGAATACTGTTCCACGCCCAAGAGGCCTCGGCCCCCACCTTCGAGTCGATAGTCGTAGCGGCCGGGCTCGAGCGTCAAGAACGCCCGTCCGGCCCCGTCGAACTCGAGCGTGTCGGTGCGCCCGCTGCCCTCGCCCCGAAGCTCGATTCGAAGTGGCGTGCTGTCGGAGCGCAGTCGCTCGAATACCACCGGGCGTCCTTGTTGCACCACCGCCCGCACGGGTCGGGCTCGCCCGGTGACCGAATCGGTACCGCCTAACAGCCAGGTAACCGTCGCCGCCACCCAGGCCCGGTAGGCTTGATCGCTGCTGCCACCCCGGAAAGCCCACCGCCACAGACCAGCCACGCCCACCAGCACCTCCCGCCGCCCAGCGGAATCTCGTCCGATCACGGCGGGGCGCTCGCTGCCGCGGCGACTCCGTTGAGCAGTGAGAGCCACCCAATCGCGGGGGCCCGGGGTCAATGCCGACAGCCCGACGGCCGGCGGAAAGCTATCGACGGGCAGTCCGATGAAGGCCCCGGCCATCGGCGATGCAATCGCCGCCACCAGGTACCAGTCACCCTCGGTAGGCGCCGCGGATCGAGTGCTGCTGACCCAGTCCCAACGGCCCCGGGCCGGGACCCGGCGGTACCGCTCGGCCAAATCGCCGATTTGCACGAGAACGTCGGCCCGCTGCACCGCCTGATCGACGTCGCCGGCCGACACCGGCGTGAAGTCGCCCATCCGGACCCAGCGGGTCGCGTCGAGGGCCATGAAGCCACGGACTGGGAGCGACGCCACCTCCCCAATCGTGCGGAACAGGAACCGGCTTTCCCAGTCGCCGGGGGCCGCTACGACGACGACTCCCGGGGTCGCCATGACGGTGAGGGCATGGAGACGGACATCGGTCCGGGGTTCCTGATCGCCAGCATCGCGGAGCCCGATCGACAACAGATGGTTGCCGGGCGGAACATTGTCGCCCAGCACCAATTCCAGCGTCGTGGTGCCGGAGCCGCCCGACAGGGGAACGCTGCCGGTCATCCACCGAGCGTCGCCCGACCGGACCTCGACGCCGACGTGGCGTCGATCGGGCAGGTCGAACCCAGTGACGTCCACCTCGAGCCGAAGGGTGTCTCCGATCGCGACCCGCTCCGGCCCACTCACCCGGCTGATACTCAAATCGGGTCGCCGGGTCCTCGCCACCAGCTTGACGCCGGTGCGGGCCCACACGTCCGGTGGCACGTCGGTGGCGTCTTCGATCTCGCCATCGGTGACGAGCCAGATGGGTCGGCCGCCGGCGACCGCGCCCGCCAACGCCGACGACATCAGCGATCGCCCTCCTGCCGGAGCGGAGTCGCGGGTGAGGGCGCCAACGATCCGGACCTCTCCCAGCGCGGTCGCGGCGGCTCGGGCGGCGGCCCATTGGCTCCCGGCTCCGGCCATGCTGAGCGACGCGTCGAGCAACACCAACGGGCGGATCGCCTCGGGCGGGCGGGCGCAGGACAGGTCGAGGACGAGGATGCCTAACACCGACCAGGCGATCGCGCGGAGGGTCGCCGGGAGCCAGCCCGCCCGCCCGAGGCGCTCGAGGCCGAAGTAGACGCCAGCGGCAAGGGTGACCGCGAGGAGGATGGCGAGGACCACCGACACCCTAACGCGCCCCCCCGCTCACCGTCGGCGGGTTCGGCGGCGTTCCGCCTCGCAGCAACGCTCGCAGCCGGTCTCGCTCGTCACGGTAGGCGGCGGCCAGGGCCGCCGGCACCGGATCGCCATCGCCAAGGTCGACTCGGCTGGGATCGCGGGCCACACCGTGCTGGCGAAACTCGTAGTGGAGATGAGGAGCGGTCGCCAGGCCCGACGCCCCGACGTACCCGATGACATCGCCCTGGAGAACCCGAGTCCCCGGAACCATCCCGCGCCCGAACCCGCTCAGATGAGCATAGCGGGTCACGATGTTGTTGCGGTGACGAACCTCGATCAAGCGGCCGTAGTTGCCCGACCAGCCCGCCGTGAGGAGCACGCCCTCGCCGGCGGACCGCACCGGGGTGCCGACCGCCGCGGCGTAGTCGATCCCGACGTGCGGCCGACGGATCCTCAGGATCGGATGAAATCGACGGCCACTGAATCGCGACGAAATCCGCCGGAACTCGACCGGGGCACGGAGGAATGCGCGCCGCAGCGACATGCCGTCCCCATCGTAGTACTGGACCCGCTGACCCGCGGGCTCGAATCGATAAGCCGCAAACTGGCGGCGACCCACCGACAACTCGCCCGCCAGGACTTCGCCCACGTCCATTTCCCCTCGCTCGGAGGTCGCGACGCTCACCACCACGGCGAACCGGTCACCGGGCTGAAGGTCGCGGGTGAAGTCGACTTCCCAGGCGAAAACGTCGGCGATGTCCCACGCCAACCGAATCCGCTGGTCCTCCGACAACGTCGTGTCGGCCACCGCGTCGAGCAAGGCGTCATAGAGCGAGCTGGTGACCTGGCCTGTCACCCGAATCGCCCGGTGGGTCCACCCAATGGGCACCCGTTCGATCGTCCACGCCTCCGCGGTGCGAACCAGCCGCGCCTCCTCGTCGGGCCGGGTCCGAATGGTGACCCGGCTCGCCGCCGTGTCTCCGGGCAGGTGACCGAACTCGACCTCCCAACCGACCGGCGTCCGCCGGGGGTCGACCTTCAGCAAACCGATGACTTCGAGTAACGCGGATTCACCGATGCCATGGCGCCGAAAGAGGTCCCCCACGGGCTCGCGCGCCCGAAGGGTGTCGCTCATGACGGCGATGGCGGGTGGGGCGGGTACGGCTGGGTCCTTGGCGACCGCCCCGGGCTGACATCCGAGGGCGGCGACTCCCAACAGAAGGGAGCTCCTCGGCGCAACAGCCGAGCCCATCAATCCATCTGCCGCCGAATGAACGTCGGAATCTCCATGTCGGGGACGTCGTTGCCGCCGGCCTGCCGGAGAGGCTGAGCGGATCTGGGGGCCGCGGTCGGCTGAACCACGGGATGGACCACCGCCGGCGCCACCGGCGTCTGCCGCCGGGGGGTTGGGAACGGTAACACTCCCGGCACCGCTCGGGCGGTCACGACCGGAGCGTCGCCGGTCACCGCGCGGTCGAAGCCGGTGGCGATGACTGTCACCCGGACCTCACCGCGAAGCGATTCGTCGATGGTGGCCCCAAAGATGATTTCGGCGTCGTCGCCGACGGCGTCGTGAACGATTTCCGCCATGTGGGTGACCTCGTCCATCGTGAGATCTCCGCCGACGATGTGAATCAACGCGCCGGAGGCTCCCGCGATCGAGATATTGTCGAGGAGCGGGCTCGAGATGGCCTGCTGGGCTGCTTCGAGCGATCGGTTCTCGCCGCGCCCCATCCCAGTGCCCATCAACGCGGAGCCGCCGTTCTGCATCACGGTCCGAACGTCCGCGAAGTCGACGTTGATCATCCCGGTCGCGGTGATCAGGCCGGCAATGCCCTGGGTGGCTTGGAGCAAGACGTCGTCGGCCTTCTTGAGCGCGTCCTGGAAGAGGATCCCCTTGCCGACGACAGCCAACAGCCGCTCGTTGGGAACCACGATCATGGTGTCGACGTGCTGTCGCATCTCCATGATCCCCATCTCCGCTTGTTTCATCCGCTTCTTGCCTTCGAACAAGAACGGCTTGGTGACGATCCCGACGGTGAGCGCGCCGATGTCCCGCGCCATCTGGGCGATGACCGGTGCCGAGCCGGTACCGGTCCCGCCGCCCATTCCGCAGGTCACGAAGACCAGATCGGCGCCCTGCATGACCTCGAGCACCTCGTCGCGGTTCTCCTCGATCGCCTGGCGACCGATTTCGGGTCGTGCCCCCGCGCCGAGACCGCGAGTGAGCCGCTTCCCGATCTGGACTTTCGCGTCGGCCTTGTTGGCCAGAAGGGCCTGCGAGTCGGTGTTGACCGAAACGAAATCCACTCCGACGAGCCGCTCTTCGATCATCCGGTTGACGGCGTTGCCCCCCCCGCCACCAACCCCGATGACTTTCATGCGCGCGCTTTGGGTCGCGGGCTCCTCGATCCGGAAGGTCATCGCTTCATCCTCTCGCTAAAAGAAGTCTTGTAGCCATCGTTTCACCGGTCCGATCACCTTGTCGACCGCGGGCGACCGGCGGGTCGCCGCCCCGAACCCGCCAGTCTGGAGCGTTTGTTTGGCGCCATACTGGAGGAGCCCGGCGGCGACCGTCATTCGGGGCATCGCCACTCGATCGACCAGCCCGCTCAGTCCCGGTCCTGGCGTGGCGAGCCGCACCGGCAAGGCGAACACCTCGCGGGCCAACTCGACGATCCCCGGGGCATGGGCGCCACCGCCGGACAGGACGATCCCCGCTGCCAGGCGTTGACGAAACCCAGTTCGATTCAATTCGTCCAGGGCCAATTCGAAGACTTCCTGGATCCTCATGTGCATGATGTGGGCGAGGACCCGCCGCGAGGCGCTCCGGGGGGCTTGGCCCGCGCCACCGGGGACCGCGACCACTTCATCGTCGGCCACCAGCGACTCGTACGCGGCGCCCTGGGTCTCCTTGAGCCGCTCGGCGTCCTGCTGAGGGACCTGGAGCCCGTGGACCACGTCGCTGGTAACGTGCCCGCCGGCGAACATCAGGGAGGCGGTGTGGCAGATCTTGCCGTTCTGGAACACCGCGACGTTGGTCGAGCCTCCGCCCAGCTCGATCAACCCGGCACCCAGCTCGCGCTCGTCGGGCGTCAGCGCGGCCAACGAGGCGGCGAGCGGTTCGAGCACGAACTCGCCGACCCGAAACCCGGCCCGCTCGACGCATTTCTGGATGTTGACCAAGGCGCTCGACAACACCGTCACCAAATAGACCTGGGCCTCGAGCCGCGACCCGATCATCCCGATCGGCTCGGTGATCCCGGCCTGTTGGTCGACCAGGTAGTCTTGGGGGACGGCGTGGAGCAACTCGTGATCGCGGCTGAACGCGACGTTGGCCGCCACCTCGTTGACCCGGGCGACGTCCGCCGTGCGGATCTCGTTGCCGGTGATCGACACCACGCCGTGGGACAACCGTCCCGACACGTGTTCGCCGGCAATCCCGCAGTACAAGCTCCCGACCTCGACGCCGGCCATGAGCTGAGCGTCCTTGAGGGCGCGGGCGATGGCGCGAGTCGTTTCCTCCATGTCCCGCACCACTCCCCGGCGAACACCGGAGGTCCGCTCGGAGCCGACCCCAAGGACTCGAACCCCCGGCTTCCGGGCGTCCCCGGTGACGTCACCGATCGCCGCGAGCACCCGGGTCGTCCCCAGATCGAGCGCCGCGACCAATCGTTGGGTCGGCTGGCTCATGTCCGGCGCCCCCGCGCCACAACCCGCCCTTCGAATCGGGCATCCAGCTCGGCTGCTCGGAGACCCAGGCGCTTCATTTCGGCCCGGACCGCCGCCAAGGATTGAACGTCTCTCGGAAGCGCACCGGCCCGAAACAGCAACCGCTGGGTTCCGGTTTCGACCACGATCGTGTTTCGCTCCCGGGTGGCGGTGACCACGGTGCCGAACAAATCGGGGTCGGCATCCCGAAGCCCCTCGATCACCAAGGTGACGGCCGGATCCGCGGGCGCGATCGGCAGGTCGGTGGGAGCCCGGGTGGGATCGAACGGGAGCACCCGACCCCGGCGATCCACCAAGACCAGTCGGCCGTCGACCGTCGTCAGTGCCACCGGCTCGAACTCGGTCACGTCGACGACGAGGGCCCCCGGAATCCGCCGTCCCACCCGGACTTGCCGAATTCCCGGGATCGCGAGAACCCGATCGCGGAGCGGGCCGACCGGATCAAAGAGGTTGGCCTCGGGCCTCAGGGCGAGCGCTCGGGCGACCTCGCCGGGCGAGAGATACACCGTCCCCGTCACATCGACCCGGCGGATCTGAAAGAGGTCGATCCGCCGGAGCACCTGGGGGCCGGCGAACCACGCGGCGGCGAGGCCGCACCCAACGACGAGCCCGAGCAGCCAACGCCTCACGTCGCCTCCCCTTCTCCCCGCAACCGGGCCAACACGTCGGGACCCAGACGGGTGATGTCTCCGGCACCCATCGTCACCAGAACGTCGCCCGGCTCCAGCCGACCGGCTACCACGTCACCTAACGCCGAGCGGTCGGCCTCGTAGATCACCACGGCGCCGCGCCGGCGGGCCGCCTCGGCGACCAGGGCGCCGGTGACCCCGGCCATTGGCTGCTCCCGGGCGCGGTAGACGTCGGCCACGAATACCAGGTCCGCTCCGGCGAGGGCCTCGCCCATGGCGTCACCATGAATCGCGGTTCGGCTGAACAGGTGAGGCTGAAAGGCCGCCACCAACCGGCGACCCGGAAAGGCCTGGCGGGCGGCCGAGAGGGTCGCCCGCAACTCGGTGGGGTGATGGGCGTAGTCATCGATGACCAGGACTCCCGTCTCCTCTCCCACTCGCTCGAATCGCCGACCAACCCCCCGAAAGGCTCCGAGCGCTCGGGCGGCCTTCCGGACATCTCCGTCGAGCGCCCGGACCACCGCCAGCGCGGCAGTCGCGTTCCGGAGGTTGTGCAATCCGGGCATCGTTAGCTTCAGTCCGATCGAGTCGCCCTCAGCCAGAGTGACGGTGGCTCGCGACGAATCGGCCTCGAGCCGAATGCCCGCGAGGCTGATGTCGGGCGCGGCCGGGCCAAACCGCCAGATCCGATCCGCCGGGAGGGCCGTGGCCACCCGGTCGGCGCCCGGTCCATCGTTGCCGATGATGATTCGGGCCGCCGGGCTCGCGAATCGGACGTAGGCGGCTTCCATCACTGGGACCGAACCGTAGCATTCGAGATGATCGGCCTCGACATTGTTGATGACCGCAATGGTCGGCTTGAGGCTCAAAAACGCCTGATCGAACTCATCGGCCTCCACGACGAAAAGGCGGTCGCCCGCCAGCTTCGCGTTCCCCCCCCATGCCGGAACTCGGCCCCCGGCGAGCCCGGTCGGCTCGAGACCGGCGCCGCTCAGGGCTTCGGTGGCCATCACCGTGGTGGTGGTCTTTCCGTGGGTCCCCGCGATCGCCACACAGATGGCGTCGCCGATCAATCCCGCCAACGCCTCCTTGCGGGGTACCACGGGAATCCCCAACTCTCGAGCGCGTACGACGTCGGCGTGAGTCGACGGGATCGCGGCACTGACCACGACCGCCTTCGCTGCGCCGACCGCGCCGGCACCGGCATCGGCGAAGACCTCCGCCCCACGGGACACCAGATCGGCCGTGCCGGACAAGTCTGCGTCGGAGCCCGTCACGCTGATGCCGCGCTGCAGCGCCACCAAGGCAAGCGCGCTCATCCCGGCGCCCCCGATGCCGACGAAATGGATTGGTCGCGAATCGGATTGGAGAAACAGGTTCATCCCTGGTGGCCTAATCTAAAATGGCCCTAGGAGTTGGAAAAGGTGGGCTGGCGCGAAGCGAGGGCCCGAAGGTGGTCGGCGATTGTCGTCAGGGCCTCTGGCCTGCCCCGTCGGAGGGCAGCCGTCCGCAGCCCCGTCAGCCGCGTCGGATCGCCAAGGAGTCCGGTGATCATCTCGCCAAATCGCATCGGGTCGAGGCCAGCCTGCGGAAGGTGGATCGCGGCTCCGGCGGCTGCCAGCGCCGCCGCGTTCTTCGACTGGTGATCGGCGGCGGCGCTCGGGAGCGGAATCAGAATGCTCGCCAGCCCCCAGGCCGAAATCTCGGCGATGGTCATCATCCCAGCGCGACCCACCACCAAGTCGGCCACCGCGTAGCCGTCGGCCATCGGATCGAGAAACTCGATGACCTGGACCGCGGGAGGCGCCTGCCAACGACGAAACCGATCCCCGGTATTTCGGCCGGTAATCCAAAGAATCGTGAGGCGATCCCCGAGGGTCCCCTCCGCCAGTTCGAGCCACCCCGCGACCAGCTCATTGATCGCCAGCGACCCCTGGCTCCCTCCGGTGATCAGGACGACCGGCCGATCGTCGAGGAGACCGAACCGGGCCCGGGCCGCGGGGCGTCGTTCGGGCGTCGGGCGGAGAATCGGACTCCCAGTGACCACCACCTCGGTGGCGCTGCCCGGCCGAAGGTGGGGGGCGGCTTCCGGGGCGCCCAGGAATACCCGATCCACCCGACCGGCCAACCAGCGAGTCGCCAAACCCGGGAGGGCGTCCTGCTCCAGAATCGCGGTCGGAATCCGCCGACGGGCCGCGAGCCAAACGACGGGGCCCGAGACGTACCCTCCGGTACCCATGACCAGGTCGGGCCGCTCACGATCGAGAAGCCCTCCCACCTGGCGGAGGATCCGGAGGGCGAGCCACGGCCATCGGAGGTTCCTCCACCACTGACGGCGATAAATTGGCTCGAACGGTAGCAGCGTGTAGGCCAGATCCCGCGTTGGCAAGACGACGGCCTCGACGCCGCGTTCCGCGCCCACCATCGCGACCCGCCAGCCCGCACTCCTCATCGCCTCGGCGATTGCCAACGCCGGCATCAAATGGCCGCCGGTGCCGCCGCCCGCGATCAGCACCCTCCTCGGGCGTCCAGCGGTGTCACCGGTCTCGGATCCCCGGCCCGGCTGCCCCGCCATCATGGGAGCGTCAGTCGGCCACGGGCTCGCCCGATGCTGATCAGCACCCCAACCGCGAGCAGCATCACGATCAGGTTGGACCGCCCGGCCGAGATGAACGGCAACGCCAGCCCGGTGGTTGGCATCAGCTCCATGTTCACGGCCATGTGCATCAGCGCGGTGATCCCCACCGAGGCCGTGAGTCCGGTCGCCAGATAGCGGCCAAACGGGTCGGGAGCGGTCTTGGCGATCCGGAACCCGAGGGCGCAGAACACCCCGAAAAGGGCCAGGACGAACAACACGCCGACGAATCCCCACTCCTCACCGATGGTGCTGAAAATGAAATCGGATGGCGCGTGCGGCAGATAGTCGAGTTTCAGCTGACCCTCACCGAACCCCACGCCCATCAGCCGTCCCGACGCGAATCCGATGGTCGCCTGATCGGATTGCCACTGGGTTCCCTCCTCGCAATTCGCGGCAAGGCCGAGGAAACATTTGAGGCGCTGGAACCGGTACGGCTCCGCCATGATGGCGGCCACGCCACCGAAGAGCGCCACCACGCCGAGAATCATGAACTGCCCGATCCGCGCGCCGGCGGTGAACAACACCACGCCGCCCAGCAACGCGATCACCGTGGCCATCGACAGGTTGGGCTCCACCAGCACGAGAGCCGCGACCGCCCCGGTAATGACCAGCACGGGCGCCATCCCCTTCTTGAAATCCCGGATCCGCTCCCCCTTTTTCGCCGCCACCATCGCGGCCCAAACCACCACGGCAAATCGAGCCAGCTCCGAGGGTTGGAACGTCCCACCGGGAAGCCTGATCCACCGCCGGGCGCCGTTGGTTCGAGGCGCAATCGCCTCGGTCCCCGGCAGGATCACGATGATCAGGAGGAGGGCCGTGACCCCGAGAAGCCCCCACGCCCACTCGCGCCACCGCTGGTGGTCGAGCCTCGAGACCACCAGGAGGAGCACGCCCCCCAACGCCGCGGCGGACAGTTGTTTCAGCACCTCGCCGATCGCGGCATCGTGGAAACTGGCCGCCGAGTACACGCTGGCGATCCCGAAAACCGTCAGGGTCGCCGCGACCACCCCCAGCAGCCGGGTCTCCCATCGGACGTCGACCTGGTGGTCGATCCCGATCCCCTTCACATCGCCTCCACCAGTTGGCGGAACCGGGCGCCGCGTTCCTCGTAGTTGGCGAACATGTCGTAGCTCGAGCATGCCGGCGACAGGAGGACCGCATCACCGGGCCGCGCCAACGTCGCCGCCGCGCCGACGACCTCCGCGAAGCTGCCGCCAGCGACGACGTTGCCGAACTCGCTCAGGTCGGCGACCACCGTCGGGCCCGCCTCACCGTACCCGATCACCGCTCGGCAGTTCCCCAGGAGGGGGGCCAGGCGACTGTAGGGCTCTCCTTTGTGGCGACCGCCCAACAACAGCACGAACGGCCGCTCGAGGGCGCGCACCGCCACTTCGGTCGACGAGATGTTGGTCGCCTTCGAATCGTTGATCCAGAGGACCCCGCCCACTTCGCGGACCGGTTCCAACCGATGTTTGAGCGGTCGGACGGTCGCGAGGCCACGCGCGATGTCGTCGACCTTGACCCCGATCGCGTGGACCGCGAGGCTGGCCGCGAGCGCGTTGGCCACGTTGTGATCGCCGAGAAGCGGGAGCTTCGCCCGGGGAAGGACTCGGCTCGATCCCAGCATCAGCATTCCCGCGCTCCGATCGAGCCATCCATCGGCCGGGCCAGCGACCGAGAACTTCCGTCGCCGCCCCGGACGGTCGCCGATCCACGTCGTCGAGGTCGGATCGTCGGCGTTGGTGACCCACATCGATTGCGGTCCGCCATTCTGGAACAAGCGCATCTTGTCGCCGTAGTACTCGGCGAGGTTCTGGTAGCGGTCGAGATGATCGGGTGCGAGGTTGGTCACTACCCCGACGGTTGGCGCGACGGTGGTCATGTCGTGCAGCTGGAAGCTCGAAAGCTCGACCGCGAGAACCTCCGGCCGTTCCGCCATCAGGGCGACTTCGGAGAGCGGCAACCCGATATTGCCCGCGGCCAAGGCCCGCCGTCCCGCCGCGGCCAGGAGGTGGGCGACCAGGGCCGTGGACGTAGTCTTCCCATTGGTTCCGGTGATCGCCACGTATGGGACGGTGCCCGCCAGCGCCCGGAGCCCGAGCTCCGCTTCGGCCCACACCGGGACACCGCCCGCTCGCGCCGCGGCCACCGGACCGGCGTCGGGCGGGACGCCTGGCGATACCACCACCAAGCCGGCTCTCGCGATTCGATCGACGTCGTGACGGCCGATGGCGACGTCGGCGCCCAGCGCGGTGAGGGCCGCGGCAGCGGCTTCGAGCGACGGCCCCGAGCCGGCGTCCGAGGCGTAGACCGCGACGCCCTCGCGGACCAGCAGCCGGGTCGCCGCTCGCCCGCTCCGCCCGAGTCCGATGACCGCGACCTCTCCTCGAATGCCGAGCACGCCGCCTAACGAACTTTGAGAGTTGCGAGAGCCAGGAGGGCGCAGAGAATCCCAACGATCCAGAATCGAGCGACCACCTGGGTCTCGGTCCAGCCCTTCTTCTCGAAATGGTGGTGGAGGGGCGCCATCCGGAACACCCGGTGGGCGTCGGCGTATTCCCGGCCCCGGCTCCGTTTGAGCCACTTGTAGACGCCGATCTGGAGGATCACCGACATTTGCTCCGCCACGAAGACGCCTCCGATGATCACCAGCAGGAACTCCGCTCGCAACAGGATCGCCACGGTGCCGAGCGCGCCGCCGATCGCCAGGCTCCCGGTGTCGCCCATGAACACCTGGGCCGGGTGGGCGTTGAACCACAGGAAGCCGAGCGCCGCGCCCATCAGCGCCGCGCAGAATACCGCCAGCTCGCCCACCCCTGGGAGGTAATAGAAATTGAGGTACGACGTCATGTCGACGCGGCCAAGGATATAGGCGAAAAACGCGAACCCGGCGGCCGCGATCGCCGTCAGCCCGGTCGCGAGTCCGTCGAGCCCGTCGGTCATGTTGACCGCGTTGCTGGTGCCCGTAACAACGAAGGTGACGAACCCGATGTAGGCGAGTGGCGCGAAGATGATGACGGTGTACTTCAGAAACGGCAACACCGACGCGGTGGCGGGAAGCGTCGTCGTGGGAACGATGGGCGCGAGCCACAGGTAAAGCCCGAGCGCCACCCCGAAGGTGCATTGCCCGACCAGTTTCCACCGGGCCACCAGCCCCCGCGGCTTCCCTTGCACGACCTTCAAGTAATCGTCCACGAATCCGATCGCCGCCGTCCAGAGGATGGCGAGCATCGCGACCACGACGAACCGGTTCGTCAGCGGGGCCCACAAGAAGGTCGGCACGACCGTCGCCACCACGATGATGAGGCCTCCCATGGTCGGGGTGCCCCGTTTGCTGTCGTGGGCCGAAAGCAAGCCGGTCCGAACCACCTGGCCAACCTTGAGCGCCGCGAGCCGCCGAATCACGGCCGGCCCGACGACGAACGCGATGAGGAGGGCGGTGACCACCGCCCCGGCGGCCCGAAAGCTGATATACGTGAACAAATTGAAGATGATGTACTCGCGACCTAACGGGGCCAGCAAATGATAGAGCATTGGGAATGGCCCTTAGGCTGTCCTGCCGGCCAAGAGTTCGGGAACGATCCGTTCCAGCGCCATGCCCCGCGAGCCCTTCAGCACCACCAATTCGGTGCCGTCGAGCCGGGGGCGCAGCAACGCCGCCATCGCAACCGCGTCCGGCGCGACCACGAGACGATCGCCGAGCCGAGCGCGATGCGGTTCCAGCGCGTCCTGGAAGCGACCCACGCCGGCCAGGACCTCGGGCTCGAAGGCCACCAGCTCCGCCGCGATCTCCTCGTGGAGCCGACCGCTCGCCTCCCCGAGCTCGAGCATCGTCCCCGCGACGAACACCAGCCGCCGACCCGAACGGAGCGAACGCGCCACCTCGATGACCGCTCGAAATGAAGCCGGGTTGGCGTTGTAGCAATCGTCGAGAATCGTCAGCGATCCGTGCACCGTCAGCTGGCCCCGACCCCCGGGAATGGTAACGGTCTCGAGCGCGGCCGCCACCTCCCCAGGCGCCAGCCGAAGCTCGCGGCCCACCGCCCAGACCAGCAGCGCGTTCTTGGCCTGGTGGACGCCCAGTTGGCCCACGGCAAACCGATGGCCGTCGAGGGTGAGACGAACCCGGCCATCCGGCCCGGTCTCAACTCGCTCGGGAACGACGTCCGCCCCCGCGAGACCCGCCGTGACCACCCGTCGTGCCATCGAACGGGCGCCGGCCGCGAGCTTGGGATCATCGCCCCCGACGACCGCCACGGGGACCCCCCGGGCCAGGGACAGTTTCTCGGCCAGCACGCCCTCCAGCGACCCGAACCCTTCGAGATGGCCCGCGGCGACGTTGGTGATCACGGTCACGGTCGGTTCGATGATGTCTCGATAGCGGCCCATTTCACCCGGGAGGTTCGCACCGGCCTCGACGATCAGCGCTTCGGTATCGTCCGGGGCCTCGAGGATCGTGAGGGGCACGCCCACCAAGTTGTTCAGATTGGCGCGAGTGGCGTGGACTCGGTAGCGAGTTCGCAGCGCGACCGCCAGCATCTCTTTGGTCGACGTCTTGCCGTTGGTTCCGGTGACGGCCACGACCGGCCCGCCGATTTCCCGGCGGCGCGCCCGAGCCAGCCCCCCGAGGGCCGCGAGAGTGTCCTCGACCGGATAGAGAGTCAGCCCCGGCAGGGGCGGCGTGCCCCGGCGCACCACCGCTCCCCGGGCCCCCGCCTCGCGGGCGGCCTCGAGAAACGTATGGCCGTCGAACCGATCGCCCGAGAGCGCGACGAACAGGTCCCCGGGTTGGATCGAGCGGGTATCGGTCCAGACCCGCCGATACTCCACCGGCCCGCTCGGACCATCGAGGCCCACGGCGGCCTGGACCCGCTCCTCGGACCATCGCATCAGCGGCTCGCGCCCGTCAGTTCGGCCACGATCGCTCGCTCGTCGAAAGGGAGGTAGTCCTTGCCGATGATCTGGTAGGTCTCGTGCCCTTTGCCCGCCAACAGCACCGTGTCTCCTGGCCGGGCGATGCCTAACGTCCACCGAATCGCGTCTCGCCGATCGGATCGCAGCTCGATGGCTCTCCCGGCCGGAATCCCGGCCACGATGTCCTCGATGATCCGAGCCGGATCCTCGGTCCGCGGATTGTCGGACGTCACCACCACCAGATCGGCTCGCTCGGCCGCGATCCGACCCATGATGGGTCGCTTGCCTCGATCGCGGTCGCCGCCGCATCCGAACAGGCAGATCAGCCGTCCGACCGTGATCGGGCGGAGCGTGGCCAAAACCCGTTCCAGGGCATCCGGCTTATGAGCGTAGTCGCGGATCACCACACAGGGATGCTCCGTCAACCGCTCCATTCGGCCCGGCACCTGAGGCGCCGACCCGAGGCGGTCGGCCACCTCCCCCAGTTCCATCCCGAGGCCGAGCGCCGCCGCAGACGCCGCCAGGGCATTGGCGACGTTGAATTCGCCCGGTAGCGGGAGGTCGATCGAGGCGGAGCCGAACCGTCCGGTCAGGATAAACCGGCTGGTGGTGGGGAGCAGGACCACTTCGTCCGCTCGCACCTGAGCCGATGGCCGCATCCCGAAGGTGACAACGCCGGACCTCCCGGCCAGGAGATCCCAGGCCGGGTCGTCAGCGTTGACGGCCGTCACGCCGCCGGGAGTGAGGAGATCGAGCAGTTTGAGTTTCGCCAACCGGTACTCTTCCATCGTCCGGTGGTAGTCGAGATGTTCCCGGCTCAGGTTGGTGAACACCGCGGCGTCGAAGGCGAGTCCATCAAGCCGCCCCTGATCGAGACTGTGCGACGAGGTTTCCATCGCCACCCGGCCGACCTCGGCCGCCACCAGCCCGGCGAGCGTGGCCTGAAGGTCGACCGGTCCCGGCGTCGTCAGCGAACCGGCGGTCGACGGGACGGTGCGACCGGCCCCATCGATCGCCCCTAACGTGCCGATGCAGCCCGCCGTCCCTTTCCCGTTGAGAAGGTGCCGGATCAGGAGCGTTGTCGTCGTCTTACCGCTCGTCCCCGTCACCCCGACCATCGAGAGTCGGCGGGCGGGCTCCCGATACCACCACTGCGCCAGGGCGATTGCGGCGAGGCGGCCATCGGTCACCAGGATCTGCGGGCCATTGCCCTCGATTCGCCGCTCGACGATCACGACGCCGGCGGCCCGCTGGCGGGCTTCGGCGACGTACTGGTGGCCGTCCTGTTGCGATCCCCGAACGGCCACGAACGCGGCGCCCGGGGCCAGGTGCCGGGAGTCGGTGCTGAGCTGGGTCGGATCGGGCACCTCCCCCACGATCTCGGTAAGGAGCCCAGCCCGCTGGAGAACGGCCACCAGCTCTCGAGCGGGTCGGGAGGTGGTCATCGGGGAGACCCGTTGCCGGTCGAAACGGTGACGGTGCGGCCTATCGCGAGCGAATCGCCCGGCGCGGGACTGGTCGCCGTCACGAGCCCCCCGCTGCCGTCCACCTTGACCCGGAACCCCCGCCGGTGCAGCGCCGCCGCCGCGGCCCGCACCGATCGGCCGATCACGTCCGGGACCACGGTGACGGTCCGAGCCAGGGGTGGCTCCGGTCGCAAGGGGATCGCAACGTGCCTCCGTTCGCGATGCTCCTCAGCAGCGGGAGTCGGAGCCCGAAACGCGGCGACCCGATCGTCCGCGAGGCGAGCTCGATCGAGCGCCGTCCTCCGAGCGGCCAGGGCCTGCCGCAGCATTCGGCCAACCATCGGCGCTGCAACCAAACCACCGTAGTAGTTGCCCTTGGGATCCTCGACCCGGACCGTGACGACCAGCTGGGGATCGCGGGCCGGAAAGATCCCGGCGAACGAGGCGGCCCGGCGGTCGACGTAACGCCGGTTCTCCACCAACCGGGCCGTTCCGGTCTTGCCTAACACGCCACCCTTGACCTGCGCCCGACTCCCGGTTCCCGTGTCGCTGGCCGACAACGCCAGATACTCTCGCAAGCGGGCGGCGACCTCCGAGGAAACGGCCCGCCGCACCACCGTCGGCCGGTGGCGATAGAGTACTTCGCCATCGGCCCGCCGAATCTCTCGGACGATCGCCGGCATCAGCAGGATCCCGTCATTCGCGATGGCCGCATAGGCGGCGGCCAGCTGCAGCGGAGTCACCTGAAAGGCGTACCCCATCGCGATGCTGGGGCCCTGCTCGCCGACCCGCCAGCGGTCGGGACGGGCCGGCAGCACCCCACTACCCTCACCAGCAAACTCGACCCCCGTCGGACTCCCGAACCCGAAGGCCCGGAGAAAATCGAAGTGCTCCTGGGCGGTGAGCCGACTTCCGAACTTCGCCATCGCGATGTTGCTCGAGACCTGGATGGCCCGCGCGAGCGTGATCGGCCCCGCCTGGGGGTGGTCGTCTTCAATCGCCCGGACTGACCCGCCAGCGCCCGCCATCAACCAACGGCCTTGCTCCCCAGAAACCACCTCGTGGCTGTCAACTCGGGCCAATTCGAGCAACGCCGCGGCCGTGAACGGTTTGGCGGTCGACCCGGGTTCGAACGAGTTGAGGAAGTAGGAGGCGCTCGCGGCCTCGGTGCCGTCGGGGAGCACCTCCCGCGAGGCCGCCGCGAGAATTTCGCCGCTTCCGGGATCGAGAAAGACGATGTCACCTCGTCGCGGAGTCGCCTCCCGAAACACCGCGTTCAGGGTCCCCTCGGCGATTTCTTGAAGCTCCTTGTCGATCGTGAGGACCACGTCGTGACCGGCGACCGGAGCCCGCCGGATCCGGCCCGGGGACTCGTAGGTCCGCCCCTGCCGGTCGCGCAGCAGCGCCGCGGCGCCCGGGGTTCCGGCGAGGAGGGAATCGAGAAATCGTTCGAGCCCCGAAACCCCGCGAGAGCTGTCCGGCGACAACGCGCCGATGAGCGGGCGCGCCAAGGGCCCCGACGGGTACTCCCGACGGTACAACGGCCGCAAGTACACTCCCCGGAAGCCGCGGAGCCGGCGGACCTGCCCCGCGGTGAACGGCCCGTGAGCGTAGTAGGGTTCCTTCCGGCGCAGCTTGGCGCGGAGCCGATCGGTCGGCCCTCCGACGTCGGCGCGATACGTCTTGATCAAGTCATCGGGTCGATCGACCTGTTCCGGCGCGACGTCGATCCGGTACCGTTCCAGCGAAGTCGCCAAGGGAGTCTCGGATCGATCGTAAATGACGCCCCGGGGGGCCTCGAGAACCTTCTGCACCGTTCGCTGCACCACCGCTTTCCGGCGGTTCTCCGCTCCTCGGAACAGCTGGAGGTAAGCCGCCCGACCGGCGACCACGAGACCGCCGAGGACGAGCACCATCTGGAGGGCGCCGATCCGGGTTCCCGGTTTCGCCATGCTAGCGCGGAGAACTGTCGCGACCGACCACCAGAATGGTCGCGGCGGTGTCGGGTGGAAGGACTAATCCGAGGCGGGCAACCTTCGGCACCAAGGCCTCGGCGGTGGAGGCGACTCGAATCCGCCGCTCGAGCTCGGCCTGGGCGGCTTCGAGCGCTCCCCGGGTTTCCCGGAGGCCGCGGAGTCGCCCAGCGGTGTCGAGCGCGGTCTTTTGCCGGGCGATCACCGCCGCCGCCACCAACAAGAAAAACGCCAGCCAGAACGCGACCCAGTAGCGCCCTTTAGCTCGTTGCCGCGCCATCAGCTGCCACCTCGAAAACCCGCAACTTGGCGCTCCGCGCGCGCGGGTTGGCGCCAACTTCGTCGGGCCCCGCAACGACCGGCCGCCGGGTCACGACGCGACCGAGAGGTTGGCCGCGGCAAACGCAAACCGGCAGGTGAGGCGGACAAACGCAGTGGGCGCTCCAGTCGCGAAACGCGTTCTTGACCAGTCGATCCTCTCCCGAATGATAACTGATCACCGCAAGGGCCCCACCGGGAGTCAAAGCGTCCCGGAGCGGGACCAGGGCCCCCGCCAACCCGGCCAGCTCGTCGTTGACGGCGATCCGAACCGCCTGAAACAGCCGGGCGAAGTCGGCGGGGCCGGTCCGGGGACCTAACGCGGCCCGGATCGCGTTCACCAAGTCATCGCTGATGAGCAGGGGGGCCCGTTCGCGCCGGCGAACGATCTCGGTCGCCAGCCGGCGGGCCCGCCGCTCGTCGCCGTAGTCACGAAACCAGCTCTCGAGCTCCGCCGCGGTGGCCCCGGCGAGCCGATCGGCGGCGCTCGGGCCCACTCGCGCCATTCGCATGTCGAGCGCCGCTCCCAGCCGGAAGCTGAACCCCAAGCGGTCGTCATCGAGTTGGCGCGATGACACCCCCAAGTCGAGGAGGATCAGGTCGGGATGGAAGGCGGCGATCGCCGCGAGGGTGGCCCCTCCAAACGTGGAAGACGCGAGGTACCTGATTCGCTCGTCTCCGAGCCGCGTCTGGGCTCGGCGAAGCGCCTCGGGATCGCGATCGATGCCCAGAACCGTCGCGCCCCGCTCGAGAAAGAGCCGGGCGTGGCCGCCGTCGCCGAGGGTACCATCGACGATCCGGACGGCTCCGGGCGCCAACCGAAGCAGCTCGGCGCCGAGCACGGGCTGGTGGAACGCGGACTGCGTCATCGGGTTCCCGAAACGACGTCACCCCGCTCCAGAGCGAAGCGGGGTGACGGAGTGAATCGCTGACGGGGCTGACGGGGCTCGAACCCGCGACCTCCGCAGTGACAGTGCGGCACTCTAACCAAGCTGAGCTACAGCCCCTCGTCCTGCGAGCCGCCCAATATAGGCGCCGCTACTGCCCCTTACAATAGGCTTTCTTCATCTGTGCCACTCGGGGCACGTAATTCTGGTCGATCACCGTGAGTCGCGCCTTGACGACGTCGGGCTGGATCGACTCGCCCGCCGTCAGCGCGGCTTTGGTCTCGGTGATAAACGCGTCATAGACGTTCACGACATCGCACGTCTTGAGGTTCATCACTTCGGTGTCCTTGTCGCCAAGCTGTCCCAAGAGGCCAAACCCGACCACGTAGCTGGCCAGTTGGTATTGCCGGGTGCCCGGCTTCAAGATGCCGATCGCCTTCTTCCCGACCGCGGTGGCGAGGGCAAAATCGGGTGGCTGGGTCTGGAGGATCGGAATCCCGGCTTCCTGTGCCAGGATGATCCCGTAGTTCGATTTGTCGGCCTCTTGCCCCTTTTGTTCGATCATTTCGCCAAGGGCCATGCCATCCTTGAACCGTTTCTCCTTGAAGAGGAGACGAACGGCCCGAATGATCGGCGAGAGGTCGGTCTGGTCCAAGGCGTAGAGCCGTCGGTTGGTGGCGACCACGCTATCGATCGGCCCGGTGACCTCGTACGCCTTCCGCAAATCGTCGAGAATCGCGAGGTAAGTCGGGAACTTGGCGGCGCCGAACTGGGCCCATTTGAGATAGGCGGCCGCGTTGCTGGAGTCTTTCGCCGCGACAAAGAGGATTTTCTGGATGTTGAAGGTATCGGCCTTTGCAGTGTCGATTGCAAACACCTGCTCCATCGCCTTGATGGCGCAGAGGTTCTTCTCTGGCTTGTCTTGAACCAGGCACGCGGTCGCCAACATGTTGTGATAGTCAGGATTGGCGGCATCCCGCTCGATCGCCTCTTTGGCGACCTGCTCGCCCAAATCCGGCTGTCCGGCCACGACGAAGAAACGGACCGCCTCTTCGACCACCTTCTGGTTGTTGGGGGCCACCAGGATCAGCTGTTTGTAGGCGCTGATGATGTTGGCGGTGTCGCCCTTGGCGTGATACTGGCCAAGGAGTCCGCCCCAGGCCTCGATGCTGAGCCGATCGCCGACCGTCGCCGACTTGTAGTGCTTGAGGACCTCATCGACCGGTGCCTTCTTGGCCAGCGCGATCTGCGCCAAGCACATGCTCGCGAGTCCATAGTCCGGCTGGGCCTTGAGCGCCTTGTTGGCCGCCTCGACGGCCTTGGCCGGATCGGAGATGGCGAGATCCTGGCAGGCGATCGCATCCGGCAAGGCGGCGAACGAGCCCTTGAGGGACTCGGCGACCTTCCCGCCGAAATCCTCGAAACTCTGCCCGGCCGCCTGGACGGCCGTCAGGATGAACCCGGTCTGGTCATTACGGGCCAGGACTCGGGTTTCGAGGGTCACTCGACCACCCTCGCCCCGGCTCAGCGTCCCGAGGACGACCGCTCGTGCTTGGAGCTGAGTAGCCAACTGGCGGGCGACCAGCGGCGGGAGGATGGCGTCGGGCGGATACCCATATTGGAGCAGGGCATCGTTCATTTGGGTGCGGGTGACGATCTGGTACCACTTATCGGCGACCGTCTCGATCTTGTCCCGAATCCCCGCCCCGACCCGGACCGAAGCGGCCGAATCGGCGGCCGCGAACGTATGCGGATTGGCCACGAGGAGGCGCGGAAGGTTCTGGGTCGGTCGGGGCGGCCGGCTCGCGCGGAGTTGAGCGGCGGCGGGCACCACGGTCGCGGCCGCGGCGAAAGCAAGAACCAAAGAAGCAACGCGGAAACTCATGCTTGAAAACCTCCCTACGAGGTCGACCAACCGGGCAAACACAACCGACGTCCCTGCGGTGTCGGCGCATGGGCGAAGAGGGATTCGAACCCCCGACATCCTGCGTGTAAGGCAGGCGCTCTGAACCGCTGAGCTATTCGCCCGTGCGAGCATCTCGATCTCTCCCTCGTCAACGCAGATATGGAGACGCATTTTCGCCCTGCCGGTGCACGGATTGCCGGACGAACGGCCTCGCTACAACGCGATGGCCAAGGGAAAAAGAACACAATACCCGAGGACGAGCAGTACGGCGGCCAGGCTCGGGTGGCCCGCCGACAGTGTTACGTAACCGACGACCAGACAGGCCACCGCCGCCCCGAGCACGATCAGGTTCCGAGGCCCGAGAAGGCCCCGTTTGGGGCGAGGTTGCGCATCCGTTTGAGGCATAAGGCTTTGAGGATATCCGGGGAATCGACATCGGTCAAGCGGGCCGATCCGTTGGCGGCCCTTCCTCGTCACTGGTTGCAACCTCCCACCCGATATCAAGGGCGGCGCGGCGGGGGCGATCGCGTTTTCGGCGGTAGTAGGACGCCGCGATGACCAACACCCCGATCGCCGCCCAGAGACCACCGGCCGCCAACCAGAGGCCGAACCCGTACTGGCGGCGGACCTGTTTCCGCCATTCGAGTTCGAATCGGCCCGGCGTGAACCCGGTGCTTCGGGCAACGGCGGAGTCGAAGGGCTCGCCGGCCGCCAACCGTCGTAGCACCGGCTCGAGCGACTGGTTGGCGCTCCGCCGGGCAACCAGCGAGACCGCCGTACCAGCCAGGGCGTAGGCAGCCTCCGCGGCCGACCGGGCGCCCCGCAACTCGCGGTCGAGCTCCGGCAGCGTCGGCACCGGACCGACTGCGACGGCGAGGTTCAAACGGAGTCCCTCGACCCTCCCGAACTCGCCGGCCGCCAGCACGGCGTACCCCTCGTCGAACCAAAGGGGGACTCGCCCCCGGATCGACTGGTGAAGCGCCAAATGGGCCAACTCGTGACGAAGGACCCGGAGCGGGTCGTCGCCATCAGCCCGAATCACGAGCAGACGCGCCGACGGCACAGCAACGCCCGCGCCCCAAGCTGGCGAGCGGCCACCCGTGGCTCGATCGAAGGCCTCTTGACCCCGCACCACGATCAGTGTCACGGGGCCAAGCGCCACTCGACCGAGCCCGAACCACGAGGTCGGCTGGTCAGCGCGCTCGGCGAGGGCGATCGCCAGGTCGAGGTCCTCGGCGTCCGCCAGCGCCGTCACCTGGCCGACTTGCACGCTCGGCCGAGCGGGCTGCGCCCCCAGCGCGGCGCCCGCGGCTAGGCTGAGGGCGAGGAGCGCGGTACCACCCCGCCCGCCTCGGCGATCTCCAGCAATTCCCGACATCGTTTAGACCATGGGGCGAAGCGGTTGGCGTTGGCACCTTTCGCCCAAGTCGCCTGGGCGGCCTCGCGATCGCCCCCGAACCACTGCGCCCGACCGAGTTCGTAATAGGCTTCGATCAAGTTGGGACCGAGGGCGATCGCCTTGGAGAGAAACGTCTGGGCGTCGAGATACATCTCGCGCTCGAGGTAGACGAGGCCGAGATAGTAATGCGCGTAAAGGGTACCCTTCCGATCGGTGTCGAGGCGAATCACTCGGGATAGATGCTCGATCGCCTCGCCGAAGATCCGCTTCTTGAGGCAGATATAGCCGACGTTGACCCGGGCGAGAGTATTGGTCGGCTCGGCGGCCAGCACCAACGAGAAGGTGACGAGGGCTTGGTCGAGTTGGTGATCGAGCATTTGGGCCCAGCCAAGCAACGACTTCGCCTGAAGATCGTCGGGAGCGAGTTCGAGGGCGCGGTTGAGGGCCTGGACCGCTCCGAGATGATCCCCGAGCGCGATGAGCGACCAGCCCTTTTCGATGAAGGTCGACGCTCCGAGGTGGTCGGACCGCACGTGGGGACGCCCCTCGGCCAACCGCGGACCGGGAGCATCGTCGCCGGCGCCCTGCTTGTAGCGATCGACCAGTTCTTTGATCCGGTCCCGCGTCTGCACCCACTGGGCGAGACCGGCTTCGGCTTGCTTCAACACCGTGACGATCCGTCGCTTGACGGACTCCCGGGCATCGGCTGCCAGCCCCTTCGCCACCAGCCCTTCGAGGACGGTGACCTCAGCGGCCACCGCCTCTGGGGAGGGACCCGGCTCGGCCGTCATAGCACGATCAACTCTTTGAGGTACGCGCTGACGGTGATCCGTCCACTTTCCACATCGAACTCGACCGTTCTGCCGTGATCGCCACCCACCGCTTCACTCGCGAGGCGAATTCCATGGCGGTGGAGCGCCTCCCGGGTGGCCACCAGGTTTCGATCTCCCATCTGGAGCATCCCGGGCGGGCTGAGCGAGGCAAACATGCTCGCGCCCCCGACCAACCGGGCCGAGATCGCCGGCGCTCGCGCCCCTCGGGCGATCATCCGCTCGATCAGCGCGGGGACAGCAGTTTGGGCATATCGACCCGGCCGATCGGCCAGTCGACCGCTCGCCTGGGAAGGAAGCAGGCAATGGGCCAGTCCCCCGATCCGGGCGCCGGGGTCGTGGAGGGCGATGGCGACGCAGCTCCCCAGGCCGATCGCGACCAGCGTCGCGGGGGCATCGGCGACGATGAGATCGCTCACCCGGACGACGATTCTGGGACCGTTCACTCGACCCTCCGATAAATCCGTTCCCGCCGATCGACCAGCTCGAGCGGGACGTCCGCGGCCGCCAGCTCCGCTTTGCCAAGCATCACCAGGCCGCCCAGTCGGGCAGCATCAACGAGGCTGCGAATCGCTCGAACCTGACCCTCCGGTCCAAAGTAGATCAGAACGTTCCGGCAAACGACCAACTCGCAATGCAGTCGAGCGGCCGGTGCCAGGAGGTCGTCACGGCGGAAGCTGACCCGGGCCCGGAGGCCGCCGTCGACGCGAAACCGACCGGCGACGACCTCGCCCATTGGCGGGGCGCCCGCCGCCTCGATCTCGGCGGCGACCCGAGCGGGATAGTCCCCCGCTCTGGCCACCGCGAGACTCCGCTCATCGACGTCGGTTCCGAGGACGGACCAGTCGCCAATCGATCCTCGACTCGCCAACCCCGCCAAGACCATCGCGATCGAGAAGGTCTCCTCGCCCGTTGCGCATCCGGCGCTCCACGCGGTCAACCGCCCCGGGTATGGGTTGTCCGCGAGCAACTGGGCCAGCCGGCGCCACGCCGGCGGGTTGCGGAAGAAGCTGGTGACCCCGATCGCGATGGCCGAGAGGAGCTTGCGTCGTTCCTCGGGATCGCGATCGAGGAGGTCGGCGTAGGCGCCCACCGAGGCCACGCCCCGGATCCGGAGTCGGCTCGCCAGCCGCCGGTCGAAGCAGGGCCCCTTGTACATCGTGAGGGCCCCGGCCCCCAGCTCGACGAGATGGCCGCGAACCCGCTCGAGGTCGCGCTCGGTCGGCGGCGCGGAGGTCACGAGGGAGTCCCGAGGAGTTCGAGGTTCGCCCGGGCCAACTGATGACTCGGATTGATGGCCACCGCCTGATTCCAGCACTCGCGAGCCCGGGCCGCGTCGCGGCGCCGAAAGGCCAAATTACCCAGCTTGAAGAAGAGATCGTCGCCTAACGTCGGATCGATGGCGGCGGCCCGATCGTAGAGGAGCGTCGCTTCGTCATAGCGGCCGGCCCGATACAGGAGGTCGCCCAGATTCTTGAACGGCTGGGGGAACGGCAGATCCTCGTGAACGACGCCTCCGAGAGCCGCCTCGGCCCCCGCGACGTCGCCGGTTGCTTCGAGGAGGACGGCCAGGTTGTTGCGAAGCACTGGGTGATCCGGGTGGGCGGCCAGGCCCTCGGAGGCGGTGGCGAGGGCCCGTTCCAGCTGTTCCTGATTGGCCTGAGCGAGAGTGGCGGCAAAAAACCAGATGGGCGGTGGATTCGCCCCAAACAGCTCCCGAGCCCGCTCCAACCGGGCGGCGGCGACTTGGGGATCGTCCCGGCGGAGCGCCAGGAGACCCCAGCCCAGAAACACATTGGGATGGTCGGGGAGCCTCCCGGCCGCTTCGCCGAAAAGGGTTTCCGCCTGATCGAGCCGACCAACCTCCTCGAGCGCGACGGCCAAATTGAGTAACACCGGGCCCCGGGGACCGCCGCGGTCGAGCGCCTGCCGGAAATTGTCGACCGCGTCGGACCATCGGCCGGTCCGGGCAGCGACGATCCCGAGATAAAACGGGGCCGAACCCTCGGAGGGACGCAGCTCCATGACCCGCCGGAACTCCCGAGCCGCCTCGTCGAGCATCTCGGTTCGGAGAAACGCGATCCCGAGATTCCGATGCTCCTCGATCTGCGCTTCCAGCAGCCGAGCGGGCGTTGTCTTCGCCGATGCCCCCACCCGCTGCGCGATCCCGGCGGTGATCAGGCCAAAGAGGGCTTGGGCCGCGTCGAAGTCGACGAGGCCGGAGGCTTCGAAGACCTCGCGAGTATCCCGAACGCCGTCGATCAGCGGTAAGAGTCGTCGCTGGGCCTCGGTGAAGCTGAGGGACTCGTTCGCCAGAGCGGTTCGGTCCACGGCGAAAATCAGATCGAAACTCGGAATCTTCTTTTCGATTTGGCTCCACTCATCGATGCGGCGGGCCCCCTCGAGGAGGAGATTCTCCGGGTTGATGCGGTGGAGTTCGCCCTCCCCTTCGGGCCGCACGCCGGCCTCGAACGTGAAGGTGCCGGCCGCCCACGAAAACAAAGCATAGACGGCTTCTTCGACCTGGAGGCGGAGAACCCGGTGGCATTCCTCGGGAGACACCGCCCCGAGGCTCACCAGAATCTCGCCCAGCCGGCGTCCCCTGGAGACGCCCTGAAGCGCCAGCGCCTGGTCGAGTTGTTCTCGGGTGATGGTCGCCGACCGAAGCAGCGTATCGCCCAGCCGATCGCGCCGATTGACGATGGTGGCGTAGCTGATCCAGCCGTCCTCGAAGTAAATCGACCCGAAGCGTTGGCGATCGGCGAGCGCCAGGCAACCGGTCCGGCGCCCGAAGTAGAGCAACTGGATCACGTCGGGCAGGCTGGCTTCTTTGAGGCTGCCTTTGATCGCCATGGCCTCAGAGCTCCATCAAGAGCCGATCCTCCGGCTTCGGCCAGGCATGAATCATCTTCTCGCGACTGCGGACCACGCCGAACCCGGGCGACAGAATTCCGCTCGCGCCGGAGGCCCGTCGGGGCGGCCGCGCCGCCTTCGACTCGACGACGTCGAGGGTTTCCCGCGCCAGCGCGGGCGAGGGCGCCACGCCTTGGGCAGCCGCCTCCCCCTGGACTCGCTGGACGGCCCCTTGAACGGCGCGAACCGAATCGGCAGGGCGGGCGGCGAAGAAATCGATCAGGGCGGCGTCAGCGGCTGAGGGGGTATCGGCGAGCAATGCTTTCACGACCGCCGTCCGGACCTCGCGGTCGGGGGGCCCGACGTCGACGACCAGTCCGCCTTCGAGCCGGGTGAGGAGCCGGGGATCGAAGCCCCCCATGTCAGACAGTCGATGGGCGCTGGTGAAAACGATCGGGCGATTGGCCCCGACGAGCAAGCCATAGAGCTGCAACAGCTCCGCCTGGGCCCGGGTCTCCCCAGCGAGGAGGTGGAGGTCGTCGAGGAGAAGCCCGGCCACCCATTGATACCGGGCCCGCCATTGGGCGACCTCGTCAGGACCGCGGAGGCCGGCGATCTCGCCGAGAAAGCTGTGGGCCGACAGGCAGGCGACTGGCGCGAGTCCCCGACCCACGAGAGCGTTCCCGATTCCATGCAACAGATGGGTTTTCCCGACGCCGCTCGCCCCGACCACCACCAGCGGGTTGTATCGGGCGCCCGGCTCCGTCACGACGGCGGCCGCCGCCTCGATCGCCAGGCGATTGGAGGCACCGGCACCTAACGTCTCGAGCCGGAGTTCGGCCAGCGGCGCCGACAGAGGCGCCCGTCGAGAACGAGCTTCCGCCAGGAGCTGCCGGGCGGCCGCCAACTGATCCGGGTCACGGAAGACCTCGGCGCCTGCAAGGTCGGGCGCGAGCACCCGGGCCTCGGCGGTGAGCCGCTGCAGCTCCCCGGCGTCATGTCCGAAGGCCACGATGATCGGCTCGGGGTCGCCCCCGCCATCGGCGCCAAGGGCCTCCTCCAGTCGTCGGGTCCGGATTCCGTGCACCTGCCAGTACCCGATCGCTTCCCGGATTCGTCCCCGCCAGTGATCGACCTGGGAGGAGACGTTGGCGACGACCTCGGAGAGAAAGGCGTCGAACTCGGTGGAACTCGACGGAGGCTCCTCGAGAGCCGGTCCCGGTCGGGCCGCCCCCGCCGAGGCGAACCGCTCGACGCCAATCAGGGCGAGCGCGTCCTCGGGCGAGATCAACACCGGGCTGGCTTGCTGAAAGGCGACGATCCGATTGAGGCCGCTGAGATATTCCTTGATCGAGCTCAACTCCACGGCGGCGAGCGCCTTGACGAGTCCGCTGGCGACCGAGATCCCCAACTCGGCGACCCGTTGCTCGAGGAGGGTGATTCGGGCGGACTCGTTCGGCAGCTTGAGCTCGACGATGGTGGCGTCCCGAAAGCACCGGATCAATCGAGCGTCGAGTTCGAGCATCTTGCCTAACGGCTGCGCCGAGGTGACCACGGTGGGACGATGGCCAACGATCCGGCGCTCCAGGATATCGAACAGGAATGCCTGGACCTGGAGATGACTCGCCACGCCGTCGAGATCGTCCGCCAGAACCAAGTCGGCTTCCTGGAGTCGATTGCGGAGCGCCACGGCGGCCGCGTTGACCCCGCGACCCTGAACGGACTCGGCCAGTCGATTGAGGGCCACCAGTTCCACCTGCTTGGGCGGGGTGGCCAGGGTGGCGCGGTCCCGGATGGCCCGCAGGAGGTGGGTTTTCCCCGATCCCCTCGGTCCCAGGAACAGGAGCGGGCCGTAAACCATCCGGGTCGCGTCCGCCGCGGTTCGGGCCGCGGCCAGTGCCGCCTGGTTGGCGGGATCGGCGACGAAGGACGCAAACGGATCGCTCACAGGGTCGGGGGACGGGCGGCCAATCGCTGAAGAACGACGGTCGACAACGCCTTGAGGGTTTCGAACACGCCGGTGCCATGGAGGGCGTCGGCCGGAAGCGATGGCACCGAGCGAAAGTTGAAGGCTTCGTCCAGCTCGCTCGCCGAGAGGATCAGGTCGGGCGGCAAATCCTGTTTGTTGTATTGGAGGACCACCGGGAGTTGGCGGATGTCGACGCCTTGCTCGAGGAGATTCTCCTGGAGGTTCTGGAAGCTGTCGAGGTTTTCATCGAACCGACGCGCCTGGCTGTCGACCACGAACACCACTCCGTCGGCCCCCTGGAGCACGAGGCGTCGGGTCGCATTGTAGTACACCTGTCCCGGCACGGTATAGAGCTGGAACCGGGTGGTGAAACCGGAGATCACGCCAAGCTCGATCGGGAGGAAATCGAAGAACAAGGTTCGGTCGGACTGGGTGGCGAGCGACACCATCCGGCCGCGCCGGGCCTCCGGCACCCGACCATGGATGTATTGCAGATTCGTGGTCTTGCCGCAACGGCCGGGCCCGTAGTAGACGAGCTTACAGGTGATCTCGCGGGCCGTGAAGTTGACGAGCGGCACTGGCTCACCGTCCAAACAAGGTGCGAAGACTGGCGTTGAGCTCGTCTTCGAAGGTTTCGGGAAGGACGTCGCGGTGGGGCTCGTCGCGGGGCGCCGCCCTCACGAGCTCGTCAACCATGCGTCCAAAGAACAATTGCACCATCCCCAGCGAGGTATCGGGGCCGAACACCACCAGCCCGATCCACGGCGCCGCCGGCAGCTCGAACGGCGCCAGATAGACGCCGAGTCGCGAGCCCTGATGGACCACCGCCCCGAAGCTCCCGGCTCGGATCTCGGTCGCCAGCTCCCGCGTCGAGGCGACGATGCCGGCACCTAACGACGCTGCCGTCATCACGTCGACCGACCGGGTAAAGCCGTGCTGAGCGACGACCTGTCCCGCCCCGGTCATGATCAGGCAGACCCGAGCCGCCGATTCCGTCATGAAGGTCTTGAGGGGCCCCTCGACCCACGGCTCGATTGCCCTCATCAGTTGAGCTGCCCGGCCGCAGCGAGGAGCGCCAAGCGGACCTCGCCGATGTTGACCTCATTGCTGGTGACCGCCACCAACAACAACCCCGGCCCCCCCACCACCACGAACAGTTGTCCGGCGGTGGCCTGCAGCAGGAGAACGCTCATCGGCGGCGCCCGGAGGGCGCTGGTGAGGGTGGCCAGGCGACCCCCCAGCCGAGCGGCGAACGCCGCGGCGGCTTCGGTCGCCTGATCCTCGAGCGCCGATTCCACCACCACCAGACCGTCGTCGGACGAAACCAAGAGGGCGCTCCGCACCCCGCCGATCCGGGTCACTTCGTCGAGCACCGCCTGTTCTCGCGAGATCATCCCAGTTCCTCGAGCCACCGTCGGGCCTGATCGACCGCCCGATCGGCGATTCGCGCGAGGCGCCCTGCGGGCACCTCCCGCCCTCGCGCCACCAACAGCAGGGTCTCCGCAGTCGGGGTCCGAATCTCGTAGTTGAAGGGACCGGCTTCCATCGCGATGGCCCGCCAGTGACCGAGCCCCAACAGATTCGCCGCCCGCTCCGCCTCCCGAGAGACCCCAGCCAACGCGGCGGCGACGGCGTCGCTGGCATCGAGACCGTCAGTCCGGTCGATCCGTCCGCGAAGGACCCGCCCTTGGGCGTCGAGCAGCAGGGTGGGCGTCGTCTCGGTGGTCGCCGTGGGGGGAATCGGTACCGGCCCCGACCGCCGCGGGGTATCGGCGGCCGGCTCGGCGCCGCCGGCCCGTGTGGCGATCATCGTGCGGATCCGCTCGACCGCGGCCGCCAAGCTGGCGTCCTCCGGGGCCAATTCGAGGGCCCGAGAGAGATGTTTGGCGCTTCGGCCCAGGTCGCCGGCGCGGAAGGCCAAGAAGGCAAGCCCCTTGTGGGCGCCCAAATGGTCTGGGGTCAACCGGAGCACGCTTGTCCAGGCGTCAAAGGCCGCGTCGCCGTCGCCCCGATCGGCGTGGATCCGTGCCAGCAAATCGTGCCCGTCGGCAATCTCCGGATAGCGATGCACCCCGCGGATCGCCACCGCCAGCGCCGGCTCCAGCTGCCCTCGCCGGCGGAGCGCGTCTGCGAGAGGCAGGAAAACCAGGCTGGTCGGATCGTGTGCCAACTGACTGGTCATGCCGGAGATGTCGTCAGTCATGCTTCCCCTTCAGCAGCGAGGCCAACTGCCGGGCAGCCGGGATGGCGGCACCCACCGTTGCCACGCGGCGCTCCTCCTCCACACCTAACGATGGGAGCGCCAGCCAGGCCTCGAACCCGTGGACCGCTTCCTCGAGCCTTCCCGAGCCGAGGAGTGACCAAGATAGGAGCCGAAGGGCCTTTGGTGACCCCGGATCGAGCCGAACCGCCTCGCGGAGGGGCAATTCGGCCTCCCCGAACCGCCGTTCCGCGAGCAACGTTCGGCCGAGGATCAGGTGGCTTCGGGAGTCCTCGGGAAAGGCCGCCGCAGCCGCTTGAGCGATGGCCCGCGCGGCATCGTGATTACTCGCCGCCAGCTGCCGGTCCGCCTCGGCGACGAGCGCGTCGGCGTCCTCCCTGGGCGCGGCAGCCGTCGATTCCTTGACGGGGTCTCGCAACGCGACCACGCCCGCTGATACCAGCCCGAAAATCGCCCGGGCTACGTCGAACTCCGGTTCACCGAGCGCGGTCGCGACGGCCTGGAGATCGCGGCCTCCGTCGGACCCCGCCAAGACCCGCCACTCGAAGGGAGTCAACACCAGGCTGCCGGGCTCGGCATCGGGGGCGGCGGCCAGCCGCGGAATCACCCCGAGATGAGGAACTCGGGCGCGGATCAGGGACCATTCGTCGATCCGGCGGGCCGCTTCGAGGAGGAGGGCCTCGACCGAGATGCGAACCTCGGCTTCGCGGGGGATCGCCTCGGGCGCGACTTCCTCGAACACGAAGTGACCCTCGGACCAGTTCAGCATGGTGAAGACGACTTCCTCGATCTGGGCGCGAACCTGGGCGGTGAGTTCCCGGGGAGATAGTACTCCGAAGGAGACCAGGATCTCACCGATCCGACGGCGATCGCCGCTCCCCTGGGCGGTCTGGGCCCGAGCCAGATCCTCGGCACTGACCCGCCCCGCTTTGAGCAGCTGCTGGCCCAACAAGTGAGGGTTCGCTTTGATGGTCGCCGCTACCACCGCCGCTTCATGAAACCAGATCGTCCCGTCATTGTGCCGAAGATCCGAGACCACTCGCAGCCGACCGGTCTTCTTCCCAAGGTCGAGCAACTGGAACACGTCGTGGACGCCGAGTTCGCGAAGGGGACCCTGGATCGCCATCAGGCCCCCACCGGCTGGAGAATGTGAACCAGGTCCCGGGTCGACCGCGCCTCCGCCCGAGCCGCCGCGGCCAGCGGTCCGGTTGGGGCCTCGCGGACCAACCGCTCCCAGTCCTCGATCGCCTCTTCGAAGCGGCCCAACGCATTGAGCGAACTGCCACGGTGAAACCGGGCCACTGGATGATCGGGAACGAACTTCAGGACCCGACTGAAGGCGGTGACGGCGTCGGGGTGGCGCCGATCGTCGGCCAGGCTGCGGCCCAACAGGACCAACGCCTCGAGGGCGTACGGTTCGACCAACAGAAAGTCGACCATCATCCGGACCGCCTCGCCGGATCGTCCCTCCCGTCGCAGGAGCTCACCTAACGCGAGCCCGGCATCGAGGTAGGTCGGCAGGCCCGCCAGCGCCCGCTGATAGGCCTGCCGAGCCAAGTTGACTTCGCGCCGCTCTTCGTGGACCAGCCCGGTCTCGTACCACGCCTGGACGTGATCGGGATCGAGCGTCACCGCCCCCGTCAACGCATCGAGGGCCTCGTCGGTATCGCCGAGCCGGCGGGCCACCCGGCCTCGGAGGACGAGCAGATCGGCCCGGCCGGGGGCCAGCGCCAACGCCCCGAGGACATCATCCTGGGCTCCATGGTGATCCTCGAGGGCCATCCGAACTCGGGCTCGGGTCACGAGGGCTTCGGCGTCCTGAGGCCGCAGTCCGACCAGGACGTCGGCCACCCGGCGAGCTTCGGCGAGCTGTCCCAGCGCGAGGAGGGCGGTGGCTTCTCCTTGGAGAATGGTCGGCTCCTCGGGGGATTCCAAACGGGCCTGACGGAACCGTTCGAGAGCCTCACCGTGAAGGCCGCGTTTCAGGAAGATGTCGCCGAGGAGGGCGATACCCGGGCCGGGGGGTCCACCGCGCCGCATCGTGCGATGGACCTCGGCGGTCGCCGATTCGAGAAGACCCTTGGCCACCAGGTCGCGGGCAACGGCGAACGGGTCGGCGACCGCCGCGACGGCCGCCTCGACGGGGGCCAAGCCGACGAACAGCTCGTCGAGCACCGAGGGATCGAAATCGAACTCGCCGGGCGCCGGCGCCGTCGCCGCATCGGCCACCAAGCTCGGGGCGATCGGGAGGAGCGACTCCTTGAACTGGAGCTCGATCGACAGGGAGAACTTCTGCGACACGTAGAACGGGTCGAGCTCGAGAGCCCGGCGAGTCTCGCGGAGGGCGTCGTCAAACGCGCCGAGCTGGCTCAGGGCGAAGCCCAGATTGTAGTGCGCCGGCGCCGACTCCGGATCGGCTTCGACGGCCCGGGCGAAGGCATTCTTGGCGTCCGGATATCGTTTCAGCTCCATCAGGACCAATCCCACGCCGTTCCACGCCACCGGGTTCTCCGGATCGGTGAGCAGGACGGCCCGGTAGCCCTCGAGCGACGCCCGAAATCGCTGTCGTTGAAAATGAAAGAGGGCGAGGTTGAGCCGCGCGGCGAGGAAATCGGGCCGATGCCGAATTGCCGTCTCGAACGCCTCGAGGGCCCCGGTGGGGTCGGGGTCACCGGTCAAGATCACGCCGAGGTTGTTCCAAGCGAGGGCGTAGCGGGGATCCGCCGCGAGCGCCTGCCGGTATGCCGCGGCCGCCTCGCCACGCCGACCGGCCTGGTGGAGAACGACCGCCCGCTCGTTGGGGATCTTCGGGTGGTCCGGTCGGAGGGCGAGGAGCTTCTGGTAGAGGTCGAGGGCGGCCTGGGTCTCCCGTTGGAGGAGATAGATTTCGGCCATCCCTTCCCAGACCGTGGGTTCGTCCTCGCCGGCCTCCAACGCCAGCCGGTACTCCCGCAACGCCTCGACGAAATAACCCCGCCGCCGGAACGCGACCGCCAGGTTGAGGTGGGCTTCGGCGGTCGACGCCAGGGGGTTGTCGGAAGCGGGGGCGGAGTGGGCCGGCGCCCGGCGCGCGGCGATCTCGAGATTGGTCTGGGCGGTGCCTAACGATGGATTGAGACCGACGGCCCGACGGGTGGCGGCGCGGGCCGCTTCATGGTAGCCGAGATCGCCGTAGACGAATCCGAGGAGATACTGGACGTCGGGGTAGTCCGGATTGATCGCGGCGGCCTCCGTCAGCACTTTCAACGCCGCGTCGGGGAGTCCCCGATTGTAGAGGGCCTGGCCCAGAAACAGCCGAGCTACGGCGCTCTGCGGGTCGACGGCCGCGGCCTGGGTAAACCACTCGGTCGCCACATCCTGCCGGCCCCGAGCCTGCTCGACGAGGCCGAGCTGCACGAGGGCCGTCGCGTCGCGAGGGTCGGTCCGGAGCAGCTCCTCGAACTGCTCGACCGCCCGATCGTGCTGGTTGACCGCCACGTACAGCCGACCGAGCTCGAGCCGGAGATCACGACTTCCCGGCTGACTGAGCAAGTGATCGCGGAGCTCCCCGATCCGTCGATCGGAGTAGCCGGTCTCGCGCTGCACCAAGTCGAGGTTGTCCTGGGCGACCCGAATGTGAGGATCGAGCTCGAGCGCCCGAGTGAACGCCGCGATCGCTTCGGGTATCATCCCTCGCTCGTAGTAGAGCACCCCGAGATTGTTGTGGGCGCCGGAATCGGACGGATCGATCCGGCGCGCCAAGGAGCGCAATAACCCGAACTCCCGCTCCGAGGGTGCCGATCCCGTCATCCGCTACTGCGCCAGGTGGATCGCGTCGAAAATCGCCGTGAGTGAAGCCACGTCCGGCATGAGAATGAACTGTCCGTACAGCTTGTCGGCCGACCCATCGACCCGAAAGGCCGTCTCCACGCAGATCACGTGGTCCCGAGCATGGCCGAAGTTGAGGTACGCCGTCGTGAGGACCGCGCCGGATTGGTCGATCACGAGAGCCGGTACCGAGGGGACCAGCATCATCCCCATGAAATCGGAGAGCGCGTTGAGATAGGCGCTGCAGAGAATGTTCCCGGTTTCGGTGATCGTCGACCGCTCCATTTCGGTGAACCGATCGCCGACGTCGTCCCGCCGGAGAAGAATCCGGCAGAGACCCCGGGCACAGTTTTCCGGAAACACCAGCAAGGTCCGACCGGTGAGGTCGCCCATCATGTGCATCAGGACCGCCGCCACGATTGCGTCGGCAGGCCCGACCAGCTCGGCAGCCTCTTCGAGCCGTCGAACGCTCACCTCCGGAACGTCGATCATGATCTTGCGGCCGGTCATCTGCGACAGGGCGGTGGCCGCGTGCCCCGCGCCGATGTTGGCAACCTCTCGAAGGGCGTCCCGTTCGAGCGCGGTCAGCTTCTGAGCGTCCACCATGATCGAATCGTCCTCAGGCTAGAACAACGCGGTTGGATCCAGGACAAATGCCGGCGACCCGTCCCCCAAAATCGTGGCGCCAGTCACCCACGCGGGGAGGCTGGCCGGCGCCTCGATCCGTTCCAGGAGCACGTCGTGCTGCCCCAGTAGCGAGTCGACCCCCAGCGCCCCGTCGTGGGTTCCCCATTCGAGCATCAAGACCGGTCGGCGGGCGCCGGGCGAACCCGTCCGGCCGCTGGCGGCTCCCGCAAGGTCGACGAACGGAACCGACCGACCTCGAAAACTAAACCCACCGCCCTCGGTTATTCGGCCGTCGTCGCCCCGGCCGGTCAAGACCGCTTCGCGCACCAGGCGAAAGGGAACGGCATATCGCTCGCGGTCGGCGACGACCAACAGGACCCGCTGAACCGCCGTGGTCAGGGGCACGGTAATCTCGAACGCGGTTCCCCGGTCGACCTCGGATCTGAGTTCGACCCGACCTCCGAGCAACCGGACCTTGTTCACCACGACGTCCATGCCGACCCCGCGGCCCGACACCGCCGATACCGCCGCCTTCAAGGTGAAACCGGGACGCGACAGGAGGGCGAGCAACTCGTCCGGGCCGACCGACTCGGTTCCGTCGGGGAGGAGTCCCAACTCCACTCCCCGGCGGGCCACCCGGCCGGCGTCGACGCCGCAGCCATCGTCGCTGAGCCGAATCGCGACCGAATCCCGCCGGCGTTCGGCCGACAGCACCAGCCGCCCCTCGGCGGGCTTGTTCCGGGCCAGCCGGGCCGCCGGCGGCTCGATCCCATGGTCGACGGCGTTCCGCACCATGTGAATCAGCGGATCGACCAGCTCCTCGAGGACCGTTCGGTCGAGCTCGATTCCCTCTCCCGCCAGCTCGAGCCGAGCCGACTTGCCCAGCGACTGCGACAGATCCCGCACGATTCGCGGAAATCGGCCGAACAGTTCGGTGATCGGCGCCAACCGAGCTCGGAGCACCCCGGCGTGCAACCGGCGGGTCAGGGCGTCGACCCGCCCGGCGATTGCCTCCAACTCCGGATCGGCGCGTTTCTTCACCACTTCCGCCAATCGGTTTCGGGCCACGACGAGTTCTCCCGCGTGGAGCAGCAGCTCGTCGAGCCGGACTGGATCGACCCGAGCGCGCCCTACCCGCCGTTCGCCTCCGGCCGCGGGCGACGGAAGCCGGTCGGGCTCGACCTCCGGGACCAGCACGGACGGCGTCGCCGAAGCCGTGAGGCGGGCGATCGCTTCGGCCAGGGGCGCCGCATCCGAGAGCGGCTCGCCACGGGTGACCGGCTCGAGTCCCCGATCGAGCAAATCGACTGCCTGAAACAGGAGCCCGATGACCGCCTTCGAGGGCGCCAATTGGCGTTGCCGAACCGCGTCGAGCAACTGTTCGGCCGAGTGGGCGACGTCGACTACCCCGGCGTATTCCATGGCGGCCGCGGAGCTCTTGAGCGAATGGAACGCCCGGAACAATTCGTCGACCGGCGCACGGCCTTCCGGCCGCACTTCCCATCTCAGGAGTTCCGCGGTGCACCGCTTGAGGTGCTCACGACCATCGGCAAGAAAGAGCGCCGAATACCGACTCAGGTCCACGCCACCGTCACCCGAGGAGACGGTGAACGGCCTCCAGCACCCTCGACGGTTGGAACGGCTTCACGACGAAGTCTTTGGCGCCAGCCTGGATGGCCTCGACGACCAGGGCTTGCTGGCCCATGGCGCTGCACATCAGGATCTTCGCGTTAGGGTGGTCCTTACAGATGGCCCGAACGGCTTCGATCCCACCCATCGATGGCATCACGATGTCCATCGTCACCAGGTCGGGCGTCAACTCTCGATACTTCTGGACCGCCTGCTCCCCGGTCTCCGCCTCCCCAACGACTTCGAAACCGGCCTGGGTGAGAATGTCCGCGATCATCGTCCGCATGAACATCGCATCGTCGCAGACCAGAACTGTTTGGGCCACACACCCTCCGTTCGTGCTGCGGTGAAAGGGACTCGAGAGCTAACTCGTCTCGCGGCCAAAGACGGCCTCGATGACGGAGTCGACATCGATGGTCGGGACTCCCGGTCCCGGAACGTCAAAATCAATCACTTCGTCGACGCCAAGGCCCACCCGCCCATCCCGACCCTGGACCACGACGCACCACGGCGAGGGGGTCTCGGCCCGGCTCGGAACCCCGACCTCACCCTCCACCCGAATGACCGTTATCAGGGTGCCGCGGAGATTGACGACACCCTCAGTCGGACCTGCAACTCCCGGCATCCGAACTAGTTGAAAATCCGTGCAAACTTCGCGCACCGACGGTCCGGCAAGGGCAAAGACCCGTTCGCCCGACCGGCAAATGACTGCCAGGTTCGACCCAATCCGCTCAATCGCCATCGCCATAAAACCCAAGATATGTCAGCCAATGAGGCGGATCAACTTGGCCTGCAACGACTTGCAGCAGGGGGGCCAGGTCGGCCGGCCATTCGCTCCGGAAGGCCAGTCGTTCGCCGGTGATCGGATGGGCGAACCGGAGGGCGGCCGCGTGGAGGGCCTGGCGTCCCACCGACCGATCCACGCGTTCCGCGAGGGAGCGCTGCGACCCCGAAATGCGCTTGGGGCCGCCGCCGGCATACACCGCGTCCCCGACGACCGGGTGGCCGATGTGGGCAAGGTGGACCCGAATCTGGTGGGTCCGTCCGCTATGGAGTTCCGCTCGGAGCAGCTCGGCCACCTCGAAGCGGGCGACGACTCGAAAATCGGTCCGGGCGGCCCGCCCGTCGGGACGAACCACCATTCGCTTCCGATCAGTAGAGTGGCGGCCAATCGGGGCATTGACGGCCACCGGGCTAGTGCCAAGATGGCCCCAGGACATCACGGCATAGCTGCGACTGACTCGCCGAGCCGCGATCGCCGCCCCGAGCCGCCGATGGGCGAGGTCGGTCTTGGCCACCACCATCAGGCCCGAGGTGTCGCGATCGAGGCGGTGGACGATCCCTGGCCGCCCCCGAGCTCCTTCGGCGAGCGGGGTGCCCCGGGCGACCAGCGCGTTGACGAGGGTATCGTCCCAGTGGCCGGGCGCCGGGTGAACGACCAGCCCTGCCGGCTTGTCGATGATCGCCAGGTGTTCATCTTCGTGACAGACGGTGATCGGAATCGGATGAGGCGAGAGCGTCCGCGGCGGGGCGGTTTCGGACAGGGAGACCTCGACCACCTCCCCGCGACCGAGCGTTCGCGAGGCACGGGCGACCGTACCATCGACCGTGACGAGGCCCGCCGCCACCAGTCGGGCCGCCTGGGTGCGCGAGAAGCTCAATTGATCGGCGAGGAATCGGTCGAGTCGCTCGGTGGTTGGCGCCGCGACGGAGAACAGGATGGTGGACAGACCCCGGCTCCGGTCAGCCGGAGGCGGTGGGCACCGCCTCCCGAGCTCGGCGGGTGTCTTCCCTCCAGAATGAAATCGCCAAAGCGATCGCCCCGCAGCTGACGCCCATATCCGCCACGTTGAACGTGGGCCATCGGGTGGCCCCGAGCCCGATGTCGATGAAGTCCACGACACCCCGGCCGTTGCGAATTCGGTCGATCAAATTGCCGGCCGCCCCACCCACCACCAGCCCCGCCGCGATCTGCCTCAGCCATTCGTTCCAATCGGCGGCCCGTGCCCGCCAGGAGATCCCGATAATGGCGGCCAGGGCGATAGTGAGGAAGATCCACCGCGAATACTCGCCGAGGTGGAGCCCGAAGGCGGCGCCGGGATTGTAGACCAACCGAAGCCGGACCCACTCGCCGACCACCTCGATCGGGGGCGTCGGCACCAAGGCGCCTTCAGCCCACCGTTTCGTGAGAAAATCGGCCCCGACCCAGACCAGTGCCAGCGGCCAGAACACCCGGTGGGCGTTATCGCCGCTTGTCATCTTCCTCCTTCTCCTTGCAGCCGATGCAAAGTCGGGCATGCGGCAACGCGTCGAGGCGCTCGAACCCGATCTCTTGATTGCAGTTGTGACAGCGTCCGAAGGTTTCCGGCGCGGCGTAGAGCCGACGGAGGGCCTGGTTCACGTGCCAGAAGTAGCGCCCTTCCTGTGACGCGAACAGAAACTGTTTCTCGCGTTCCATGGTATCGGTCCCCTGATCGGCCATGTGAAACGAGTACGACGAGAGGTCGCCATCGGCGTTCTGGAGCGTCGAATTGAAGGCGTCGTCGTAATAACCGAGCTCCTTCATCACCCGGGCCCGCTCGTCGTGTAACCGCTTCTCGAGATGCTTCAGTTGATCCTTTTTCATGCCGCTTGCCTCATCTCCTCGTAAGGGCGCGCTCACTCGGTCCAACGAGCGACCGCGAGCGTCACCTGATGCTCGTCGATGCGCGCCTCGTCACGCGCGTCGGTCCATCCCAACTCCTCACCAACCCTCAGCTCCCGGGCCAACGTTTCGCCCCGAATCATCGACTCCGCATGCCGCGCCGCGTCGAGCACTGTGGCGTCGCCACCGATCGCGAGCGCGATGCGGGTAGTGTACTGGTAGCCGGCGTCTTTTCGCAGCCGCTGGACCCGACTCACGATTTCTCGCGCCAGGCCGTCCCGCACCAACTCCGGCGTGAGGACCGGATCGAGGGCCACGACGAACGTCCCGGCGGTCTGGACGAGCCAATCGACGACGACTTCTCGTTCCACGACGACATCGTCGGGGAGCACCTCGATTGGCTCGATCCCGTTGCCGACGGTGACCGCCGTGCCGGCCTCGAGCTGCCGGAGCTGGTCGGGTGACAGCGCGGCGATCAGCTTGGCGACGTCCGGGGTCTTCTTCCCGAAGCGTTTGCCGAGGGACCGGAAGTTGGCCTTCGACTTGAGGCGTACCAGCTCGGCGTCCGAACTGACGACCTCCACCTTGCGAACGTTGACTTCCTGCGCCAGCAGCCCGAGAAGCTGCTGGAACCGGGGATTGTCGACTCCTTTGGCCACCGCGACGCGCATCGTGCCCAACGGCTGCCGGACCCGCCGGTTGCCCGCCTCGCGGGCGCTTCGGCCAAGCGAGGAAAGTCGCCGGACGCCATCCATCGCGCGGTCGAGTTCCTCGTCGTCGTAGCGGCTGTCGGCCATCGGAAAATCGGCGAGGTGCACCGACCCGCCGGTGAGCGCCCGATGGAGCCAGTCGCTCACGAACGGGGCCGCCGGGGCCAGCATCCGGGCCACCGCCACCAGACAGTCGCGCAACGTTACCACCGCCGTCAGATCGGGCTCGCGGTCGGGGGCCCAGAACCGGGCTCGGCTCTGGCGGACGTACCAGTTCGAGAGGTCGTCGACGAATTCCTTGAGGGCCCGAACGCCGGTGGTGGCGTCGTAGCCCTCCCAGGCGACCGTCACGGCCCGGATAGTGGCAGCGAGGCGACCTCGGACCCATCGATCCAGGAGGGTCTCCGCCCCGCCCCCCTCGCCCTCCCCGGGCCGGCCGCTGCTGTAAAGAGCCAAGAACGAGTAGGTGTTGCGCAGGGTGTTGAAGAAGCCGCCCGCGGTCTCGGGGATGGCCGAGCGGACGAACGGCTTCGGAACCCAGACCTGGCTCGAGTCTAGGAGGTAGAACCGCACTTGATCGGCCCCGAATTCTCGGACCGCCTCCCACGGATCGACCACGTTGCCCTTGCTCTTCGACATCTTCTGGCCGCGGGCATCGAGCACCAACTCGTTGACGACGACGTTGCGGTACGGCGCCCGATCGAACACCGTCGTCGCGATCGCCAGCAACGAGTAGAACCATCCGCGAGTCTGGTCGACCCCCTCACAAATGAAATCGGCCGGAAAGTGGCGGTCGAACTCGGCCGTCCCCTCGAAGGGGTAATGCCATTGGGCATACGGCATCGACCCCGAGTCGAACCAAGCATCGATCACTTCCGGCACCCGGCGCATCGTCCCACCGCCCCCACCCGGCGCCGGCCAGACCAGCTCGTCGATGAACGGCTTGTGCGGATCGAAGTCGGCGCCTAACGGCCGTCCGATCTTCGCCTCGAGCTCGGCGAGGCTGCCGATGACCTCGACCACCCCCGGATCACGATCGGACACCCAAACAGGTAGCGGGGTGCCCCAATATCTATCGCGTGAAAGGGCCCAGTCGACGTTGTTCGCGAGCCAGCCGCCAAAGCGCCCCGTGCCGACCTCGGGCGGGTGCCACTGGATCGTCTGATTGAGCTCGACCAACCGGTCCTTCAGGGCGGATGTCCGGACGAACCAGGAATCCTTGGCGTAGTAGATGAGCTTGCTCTTGCACCGCCAGCAGTGGGGATAGCTGTGGGTATGTGGCTCGGTCTTGAGATGGCGGCCGTCGGCCTTCAGGCGCCGGACGATGAGCTCGTTGGTTTCCTCGGCCGTCACCAGCCGACCCTCGAGTTCGGGCCAGGTCGTCCCGCTGAACGTTCCGTCGGCCGCCACCGGTCGCACCAGGGCCAAGCCGAGCGCCTGTCCCATGGCATAGTCGTCCGCGCCAAAGGCGGGCGCCATGTGGACCAGGCCGGAGCCCTCGTCGGCGGTGACGAAGGCTCCGGCGATTACGACCGAGTGGACCTTGTCGTCTGGCAGGGGGACGACATCGAGCGGGCGGCGGTACCGTCGGCCCACCAGCGCGGCACCTGGCTCCACCCTTTCGGCGACCAGGGGAGCCTCACCCTTGCCACCCGTCATCAGGAGGTGGGCCCGGGCGGTCGCGACGATCAATCGCCGCCCGTCGTCCAGCCGATAGGTGCCGTACTCGAGTTCTGGGTGAACGGCGACCGCGACGTTCGACGGGAGGGTCCACGGCGTCGTGGTCCAGACCACCAGCTCCCGACCATCGTCGAGCGGGAAGGTGAGGTAGATCGAACGATCGCGGACCTCCTCGTATCCGAGCGAGAGTTCGTGGCTGGACAACCCGGTCCCGCAGCGCGGGCAGTACGGCAACACCCGGTGCCCGGGCGCCAAGAGGCCCTTGTCGAACAGGCGCTTGAGCAACCACCAGACGGACTCGATGTATTCCTTGGTGCAGGTAACGTACGGTCGGTCGTAGTCGAGCCAGTACCCGATCCGATCGGAGAGGGCCCGCCAGTCGGCCTGATAGGCGAACACGCTCTCTCGACAGAGGCGGTTGAACGCCTCGACCCCGAATTCCTCGATGGCCTTCTTGCCGGAGAGATTGAGCCGTTTTTCGACCTCGATTTCGACCGGGAGGCCATGGGTGTCCCACCCGGCGATTCTCGTCACCGATCGACCTTGCATCGACCGGAACCGGCAAAACAGGTCCTTGATCGTCCGGGAAAAGACGTGATGAATTCCGGGCCGACCGTTCGCGGTCGGTGGACCCTCGAAGAACACGAAGGGCGGGGCCCCGGCCCGCTTGGCCTCCACTTGGGCGAACAGCCCCTCGGCCTTCCAGAGGTCGAGCTGATTCGACTCGAGCTGGTCAGGACCGCCGTCTGGCCACGAGGGAAACGACGCGCTCATCGATCGCGGGTCAAGCGTGGCGCCGCAGCTGCACTTCGGCGTCGACCGCCGGTCGGGCATCGGTCGCGGTCAGGGCGTCGAGTTCGGACAGCTCCCGCTCGAGGAGACGCCGGAAGCTCGTTACGTAGGCGATGAATTGCCGGCGGACCACGTCGTTGGCGTGGAAGAGGCGTTGTTCCTCGCCATGGGCCTGGTCGAGGATCCGTTGCGCCTCGTGCCGGGCTTCGGTCAGCATCTGTTCCGCCTGGGACCGGGCCCGTTCGAGAATGAGATCGGACTCCTTGTCGGCTTGGGCCTGGACATCGGCTCGGAGCTGTTGGGCCGCGATCAACGCATCGTTCATCGCTCGCTCGCGGTCCCGGAACACCTTGAGCTGTTCGACCATGTGCTGGAGGCGATCATTCAACTGCCCTCGATCGCGCCAGACGCGGTCGAGCTCCTGGGCAATTCGCTCCTTGAAATCGTCGACTTGGACGGGATCGTAGCCCCGGAGGGACTTGTGGAACTCCTGGTGCCGCACATCGTGTGCGCTGAGTTGGAAACCGTCTTCGGTCATGGCTGTCGCTCCCCGAACAGAATGGTTCCGAGCCGCACCATCGTGGCCCCTTCCTCGACCGCGACCGGGTAGTCCCCCGACATCCCCATCGACAATTCCGGCACTGCGATCCCCTCGCTCTCGAGCTGCTCCTTGAGCCGCCGGAGCAGGCCAAACGACGACCGCTGGACCCGCTCATCGTCGGAGAAGGCCGCCATCGTCATCAGCCCTCGGAATGCCAGAGCCGGTTGGGCCCGGACCCCGTCGATCAAGGCACGCGCGCCGGCGACCGTCACGCCACCCTTTTGGGTTTCCTCACTACAGTTCACTTCGACCAGCACCGGTTGGGGCGACCCCGGAGCAACCCGTTTGGCCAACTCCGCCACCAGCTCAGCGCGATCGACCGAGTGGATCAGCGCAAACCGGCCGACCGCGAGGCGAGCCTTGTTCCGCTGCAACGACCCGATCAGATGCCACTCCACCGCCGTGGGTCCGACATGATCCTGCTTGGCGATCGCCTCTTGGACCCGGTTTTCGCCCACGACGGTGAGTCCGGCGGCGGCCGCGGCCTGGACCGCCTCCGGGCCATGCCCCTTGGTCACTGCAACGATCGTGACGTCATGGGTCCACCCACCGACGCGCTGGCTTCGGGCAATTTGGTCCCGGACCGTCGCGAGGCGGCGCGCCACCCCCTCATAGGTCATAACCCCTAAAGATAAAAGGAGTTACTGGGGTTTTGGAAGCGCGGAATCGGAACTGGCTGGGGTTGGCGAGGCGGTCAACTGCCGCAAGGCATCGGCCACCCCGGGATTGCGATACACCCGGTAAGCCTGCTCGTAGTAGCGACGGGCGGCGGCCTGATCGCCGATCGCTTGGGCGTGGGCGCCTAACTGGACGAACGGCAGGCTCATCGTGTTCGCCATCCCCGCCGCCGTGGTCTCGAGCCGCGTCACCGGCCGCTCGAGGAGATCGGCATAGCGGTAGACCTCGGTGGCGAGCCGCTTCGTCGACTCGAGATCGACCGGCGCGTCGAAAAGTCCCGCCACCAGGTTGCGATCGGCGGAATCGGGAACCGAGGTCGTCAACTGCATCCCGATGCCCCGCTGAACGATCAGCGGATCGAGGCCGAAATACTTGCCGCCCGACGCCAGGCCCCAAACAATTGGCCGGCGACCGAAGTTCTGCTGGATCACCCAAATCGCGATGATGTCCTCGGTATAGACGACGCTATTGGAATCGAGCTGAGATTGGAACGGCCCGAACCGGAGAGCCACGGCCCGGGGCAGGTACTGCGGCACCGCGGCGGCCAACTCCTCGTCGGTCATCGAGTGGACCGGCCAGTCGACGTCGATCGTGGGATGGTCCCGCCAGAACGCCGGTGCGGTGGCCGCGTCGAACGGCCGTTCGGGGTTGTCGCGGAGCTGACGGTTGTACCATTCGGTTCGGGCCAACGCCAGACAGACGACTCGAACATCCTGCCGGATACCGGCGACTTCCTGGGCCCACCAAAGCGGGAAGGTGTCGTTGTCTCCGAACGTAAAGAGAATCCCGTTGGGCGGAACCGAGTTGAGGAGGCTGTAGGCCCAATCGCCCGCCAACCGGGCGTCGGCCCCGTTCCCCCGGTCGGCATCTCGGAAGTTGCCGACCGCGGGGACCAGCGCCAGGGCGAAAACCGCAAAGGCCGCGGGGCGAGCCGGCTCCGCTAGCCGCGACCACGCCCACCTCGCCCAGCTGGCGAGCGCCATACCGGCCCACCCGCCCCACACCATGAAACTCACGACGAAGAAATAGTCCCGCTCCCGAACCTCATGATCGCCAGGCTGCGGGAACTGGTCGTACCCGATGCTCGCGCCCGGCTTGAAGTTCATGTAGGCCACCAGGCCGAGGCCGGTCGCCAGCCAAATGATGAACAGAAGCCACCAGGTGGGCCGATCGGCTCGTCGATGGAGGATCAGCCCCCAGGACCCCAAGGAGAGAAAGAGCCCGGTCGGGAGCACCCGGAGGATCGTCGCCAGCAACTGAGGAACGCCCCCCTCGGCCAACTGGGTCACCCAGGTTCTGCCCCATTGCCAGGCGAAGTACTGCATGTAATTGAGCAGTTGGAGGCCGATCAACGTCAAATTGCGACCGGGGTTGTCGGGGCCCGGTAGCATCCGGGGATCATCGAAGGGGGTTCGGGGCGGATATTGGTCGCGACGAATGACCGCCAGCAACGCGTCCCAGGTGCCGGGCGCGGACTCGTTGATGAACGGGTTTTGAGGCGATCGAAGGAAGAGGAAGAGGTATGGCGTGACCCCCACCAGCGCGATGACGACGGAGAGAAGCGCGAAGGAGAACGCCCCGGCCGAGGCGGCAAACAGGGCGCAAAGGCCGAACAGGACCGCGCCGACGATCGAGAGCGTGGGGCTCCCGAGTCCGACCCCCAGGAGCAACGCCCACAGCCCACCCAACACCACCAGCTTGGCCCACTCGCGACGGCGCTCCACCGGATCGTCGAGGGGATTGCCGGCGGCGACTGCCCCGAAGAAGGCCAGGACCGCCGGGCCGGCCAGCAAGGCGAGGAGGTGATTGGCGATCGAGACGCCGAGCAAGTAGACGATCAGGAGCAAGTACTTGGGGGCCCGCTCGGTTCCCCGGGCGGCTCGCCATCGGATCGAGAGCCAACCGACGGCGGCCACGATGAACGAGGCGATACCATACACCTCGGTCTCGTTGGAGTTTTGCCAATTGGTGAAGCCGAATGCCGCAAGGATCGCCGCCGCCGCTGCCCCGAGGACCCGGAACTGTCGGGTTCGAGAATCGGTCCCCGCGATCATCCGGCCGAGCACGTCGGAGGCGATCAGGAACCAGAGTCCGGTCGCCGCCGCGCTGAACACCGCGCTCATCAGGTTGGTGCGCCAGGCGTATTCGCCGAAGGGGATCAGTTGGGCCCACACGTGCCCCAACAGGATGAAGAGCGGCGTGCCTGGTGGGTGGGGGATCCCGAGGATCTTCATCGACGCGATGAACTCCCCGGCGTCCCAGAACGTCACGGAGGGCGCTAGGGAATAGAGATAGCCCGCCAGGACGAGGGCCGCCGTCACCAGCGCCGCGCGATAGGGCGGTCGAGGATCGGTCATCGGGGAATCCTGGGGAGTCGAGCCCTCGGGCGAGACCCGAGGGCCGGTTCGGCGCGCCCCCACACTGACACGCGCCTGACCGGAATGGCGTTAGGCGCCCGCCGGCTCTGCCGGCGGCGCCCCGAGGATCGGGCCCGCCACCGGCAGCGGTTTCGGCGCCGTCTTCGGAGTCGTCACGACCCCCGGGAGCTCGGCGGGTATCGTTCGGGGCGGCAGCGGCTCATTGCGCTCCAACAGAGCCAAGTCGTCGCCATCGAGCGTTTCCCGGTCGAGCAACGCTTGGGCAATCCGCTCGAGAAGGTCGCGGTGCTCCTCCAGGATCGCCTTGGCTCGGTCGCACGCCTCGTCGAGGATTCGTTTGATTTCCCGGTCGACCAGCTCGGAGAGTCGATCCGAGACCTCGCGCCGTTGGGAGAACTCCCGTCCCAGGAAGATTTCCTGCTCGCGATCGCCAACGGCGACCACCCCGACTTCATCGCTCATCCCGAACTTGGTCACCATTCGACGGGCCAGGTTGGTGGCCCGCTCGATATCGTTGGCGGCGCCGGTCGTGATCTTGTCCGGCCCGAAGGTCAGTTCCTCGGCCATCCGACCGCCGAACAGAATGGCCAACTGTCCGATCAACCGCTCCTTGGTGTGGGAGTAGCGGTCCTCTTTGGGCAGCGAGGCCATCAGACCGAGGGCCTGCCCCCGGGGAATGATGGTGACTTTGTGAACCGGATCGGCGGTTGGCACCTTGAGCGAAACCACCGTGTGGCCGGCCTCGTGATAGGCGGTGTTGGTGCGCTCGGTTTCACTGAGGACCAGGCTCCGACGCTCGACCCCGAGCATCACCTTGTCCTTGGCGTCCTCGAAGTCCTCCATGTCCACGATCGTCTTGTTGCGCCGGGCCGCGAGGACCGCGGCCTCGTTGACGAGATTGGCCAAATCGGCGCCGCAGAGACCCGGGGTCCCCTTCGCCAGGACCTCGAGCCGAACGTCCGCCGAGAGCGGAATCTTCCGCGTGTGCACTCGGAGAATCCCCTCACGCCCTCGCACGTCCGGCGGATCGACCACGATCTGCCGGTCGAAGCGACCAGGTCGGAGGAGCGCCGGATCGAGGACGTCCGGCCGATTGGTGGCCGCGACCAGGATGACACCCTCGTTCGACTCGAATCCATCCATCTCGACCAAGAGCTGATTGAGGGTCTGCTCTCGTTCGTCGTGACCACCCCCCAAGCCGGCGCCCCGATGGCGGCCGACCGCATCGATCTCGTCGATGAAGATGATGCAAGGAGCGTGAGCCTTGCCCTGCTCAAAAAGGTCGCGAACCCGGCTGGCCCCGACCCCGACGAACATCTCGACGAAATCCGATCCCGACATCGAGAAGAAGGGGCGGCCCGCCTCGCCCGCCACCGCCTTGGCCAACAGGGTTTTCCCGGTTCCCGGCGGCCCGACGAGCAGGGCACCCTTCGGCAGCCGGCCACCGAGGCGGGTGAACTTCTGGGGGTCCTTGAGGAACTCGATGATCTCCTGGAGCTCGACTTTCGCCTCATCGGCCCCGGCCACGTCCGCGAAGGTGACCTTGGGGGTGTCGCCGGCCAGGAGCTTCGCCTTGGATTTTCCGAACGAGAATGCCCGATTGCCGCCGGCCTGCATTTGCCGGAACAGAAACAGCATGAAGGCGGTGACCGCGACCCACGGGAGCACCTGGAGCAAGAGCAAGGTGAGGCCCGGCCGGGGCTCGCGCGCGGTGATGTTGGGAACCGCGGTTTCGAGCCGCTTCATCAACTCGGCGCTGTTGGCGATGGGCAGCAGCACCGTGAACCGTTTGACGTTGACATTGTCCTTCGGCACCGCGACCCGGAACTCGCCTCTGACCAGCTTTCCCTCGATCACCTCGACTGCGGCGATGTTGCCGGCGTCGAGTTGGCGGCTAAAGGTGGTATAGTCGACTTCGGTGCTGGCGGTTCGGGTGCCATCGACAAAGCGATACAGCGCAAGTCCGAGCAGCGCCACCAAGGCCCAGAGGGCGAGGTTGCGGCTCAGGCCACCCCAGTTCGGGGCCGGCGGTCGAGGAGGAGGGCGTTGCGACATCTACATCAGGTCCGCGATAAAGGGGAGGTGTCGAAAATCTTCGCTGTGGTCGAGCCCGTAGCCCACGAGAAAGGCGGTTGGCGCGTGGAATCCCACGAAGCCGAGATCCGCGATCGGGTCGTGTTTGTCGATCTTGTCGAGCAAGGCGCAGATGGCCAACGATTTTGGCTGCCGGGTCCGGAGGAGGGCCGTCAGCTTACGGAGGGTGTTCCCGCTATCGACGATGTCCTCCACCAAGACGATGTGCTTGCCCTCGAGCCGGGTTTCGGGATCGTAGAGGAGACGAACTTCCCCACTCGAGACCGTTCCCTGCCCGTAGGAACTCGCCACGATGAAGTCGATCTGCAGCGGTCGCTCGATCTTGCGAACGAGGTCACTCAAGAAGATGAAACTCCCTTTGAGGAGACCCAGCACGAGCAGGTCGCCGTCGGGATACGCCGTCGTAATTTCCTGCCCAAGGGCCCGCACCCGTTCGGCGATCGTCTCAGCATCGAAGACGATCGACTTCACGGCGCGGCCGCCGGTTCGACGCAGGGTCTCAGCTTGGACGGACATCGATCCTTCTTGCTCGCGTTCCTGGAGCCGGCACCAGCGCCTCGCTCCGACAAACCCCGGGCACCCACACCACCGACCCGAGGTGTTCCACAACCGGCCAATCTGGCCGACGGCTCCGGGGCACTTTCTCTTCCTGCATGCACCGCACCACGAGTCGGGCTCCCCGACCCCGAATCGGACGAACCCGGTCACCGGGCCGCCAGGCTCTGACTCGAACCGGTGCCGAGGGATCCACCCAGGTTCGGTAGCCGGTCCGTTCGAGGTGCTCGGGCGCGCCGCCAAAGTCCCAATCGATCGCCCAGGGACCCAGAATCGCGGAGCCCGCCGGCGAGTCGATCGTCAGCCCCGGATCGAGATGCTCACCGAGGCCGAATAGTCGAAGCCGCCCGAAGGACAATTCCGCCTTCATTCCCCGAACCAAGTCGACCGACTGGCCAGTATCGCCATGAGCCAGAAGGTGTTGCAGCCGATCGACCGACCCCTCGCCGAGCCCTACCCCGGCTTGTCGCCCGAGGGCTTTCAAGAGCGCCCGGACGACGGCCGAACTATACCCGACCAGGGGGGAGGCAGCAACGGAGACGGCCTCCCGTTCCGCCCGAAAGTCGAGCAGCGGCAACTCCTTAGCGAGGTGGTCCCAGCCGTCCCGTTCGGCCTCGAAACGCCTTCGCGCCGTCAAGAGACCCTGGCGGAATGCGGGCAGCCTGGACTCGATCCGCGGGAGTACCTCGGTTCGGAGCCATGATCGGAGGTGGCGAGGATCTTGGTTCGCGGGGTCGGACCACGCGGTAATGCCAAGTCGATCGACGTAAGCTGTGAGTTCGGCGCGGGGGACCCGCAGAAGGGGCCGAATGAAATCCCCCCTCCGCTCGGCGATTCCGGCAAGCCCGGCGGGACCGGACCCCTTGAGAAACCGCATCAGGACGGTTTCGACTTGATCGTCGGCGTGGTGGCCGGTCGCCAGCACCGCGGGACGGTAGTGAAGCAACAGTCCCCGAAACCATCGGAGCCGGGCCCGACGCGCAATGGTCTCCGAGGCCGACTCACCGAGTTGGCCCTCGCCAAACTCGGTGGGCAGACCATAACGATCCGCCAACCGTTGGACTCGGTGGGCGACGTCGGCACTCGCCGGATCGATCCCGTGGTCGAAGTGGACGACCCGGAGGAGGAACCCGCGGGTGGCGGCGGCCGCGGCAAACAAATCGAGGAGGGCGATCGAATCCGCCCCGCCGGAGACAGCGACCAGAACCTGGCCGGGCCCGATCGCCATCCGGGCAAGGGCTTCCTCGAACCGATCGCGGACCGAGGCCCGCGGGTCGGCTACCATGGGGATCCCCGCTGCCTCAGGGCGACAGCCGTTCGACCTTCCATGCTCCCGCCACCCGCGAATAGCGGAGTCGGTCGTGCAAACGGCTGGGCCGACCTTGCCAGAACTCGATCTCCCGAGGTTCGACGCGGTACCCGCCCCAATGGGGCGGACAGGGGACCGGCTGGTCGGCAAATCGGCGTCCGGCGGACTCGACGGCTTGGTCGATCGCGTCGCGTCCGGTCACGACCGCGCTTTGTTCCGACCCCCATGCTCCCAGTTGGCTGCCTCGCGGCCGGGTCTCGAAGTAGCTCGCCGACTCGGCTCGGGTGACCCGAGCGACCGAGCCGGAGACCCGGACCTGTCGCTCGAGGGCATGCCAGAAGAAGACCAAGGCGGCCCGCGGATTGGCCTCGAGTTCGCGGCCTTTTTGGCTCCGGTAGTCGGTGAAGAACACGAACCCCCGATCATCGACGCCCCGGAGCAGAACGATTCTGGCCGCCGGATCGCCCTCGGCGTCGGCGGTCGCCAACGTCATAGCGTTAGGCTCGGGGACGCCGGCCGATTCGGCCTCCTCGAGCCACCGTCGAAACTGGACCACGGGATCAGGATCGGCCCCTCCCTCGTCGAAGCTCGATTTCCGGTAGTCGACCCGGCGTTCGCTGAGGCTCATACCAGGCTCGCGGTCGGCCGGGCGGCCCCGGGCCACGGACCCGGCGGCTCGGCGGGAAGGTCGATTTGGGAGCGTTCGACTCGAAAGGGGACCAAGCCGCGGACTCGATAGCTCGCGAGGGCGTTCGGGTGGTCGAGCGTGCAGGTATGGAGCCAGACGCGAGGCCGAAGGGTCAGGGCGCGGTGGAGGCACCGTTCGAGGAGCCAACCACCCATCCCTTTGCCGATGAAGCCGGGCAGCAGCCCGAAGATCGCGACCTCGACGTCCGCGGGGCTGGTCGCGTCGAGCTCGAAGCAACCGGCCGGGGTCCCCCGAAAGGTGGCGTACCAGAGCTCGCGGTCGGGATGAGCGAGATGGTCGAGCCACGCCGACCAGGTCCACCGCAGCCGATCGGTCCAGAACCAGTCCCCGCCGACAGCGCTATAGAAGAAGCGGCCCAACTCCGGGCTGGCCACTTCGGCGTGGTGGAGAACGGTCCCCGGCGGGGGCGGTTTCGCCGCCACGATGGCGGCGGGATCGTTGACCTCCAAGTGGGTCGTCGTGACGGTACGGATCATCGTTAGGCGGCGATCACCCGACCGCGGCATTCCCCGAACCCGATTCGGGTCGCGCCCGGCCGGTCGCAGTGGGCCCTGAGGATCACTTCGTCGTCGTCGTGGAGGAACCGCCGGGTTTCTCCGTTGGGAAGCGTCACCGGCTCGCCCCCCCGCCAAGTCAGCTCGAGGAGACAGCCCCGGTTGCCCTTCTCCGGGCCCGAGATAGTACCGCTCCCGATCAGGTCGCCGGGGCGGAGGTTGCAGCCATTGCTGGCGTGGTGGGCAACCAGTTGGGCCAAGGTCCAGTACATCGTCGCCAGCGAGCCGGAACTGAGCCTGGCCGGCTCGACGCCTTGTTCGCGCATTCCAGTCGTCGTCAACCACACTTCCACCGTCACTGCGAGGCCCCCCATCCGCCGATCCTGCTCATGGTAGAGGTACGGCAGCGGCGTGGGATCCTCGGCGGGGCGGTCGAACGCCGCGACCCGGAACGGCGCTAACGCGTCCATGGTCACGACCCAGGGCGAAACCGAGGTCGCGAAGTTCTTGGCCAGAAAGGGGCCCAACGGCTGGTATTCCCAAGACTGGATATCGCGGGCCGACCAATCGTTCAGGAGACAAAGGCCGAAGAGATGACGGTCGGCGTTGGCAATCGGAATCTCGGTGCCGAGGGGGTTGCGGCCGACGAGATAGGCGCCAATCTCGCATTCGTAGTCCAGGGACCGGGTCGGCCCGAAGACCGGCGCCACCGACTGGCCTTCCTTTACCTGCCCCATGGGCCGCCGAACCGGGGTGCCACCCACGACGATCGACGAGGCCCGCCCATGATAGCCGACCGGGACGTACTTGTAATTCGGGAGCAGCGGATTCTCCGGCCGAAACATGCTTCCGACGTTGGTGGCGTGATGGATCGAGGCGTAAAAGTCGGTATAGTCACCGATCGCGGCGGGCAAGAGGAGTTCGGCGTGCTCCATCGGGACCAAGCAATCGGCCACGGCTTGACGGGAGGCCCCGTCCTCGACCAGGAGGTCGAACAGCCGTTCGCGCACCGCGGCGGAAGCGGGCCGGCCCAACGTGAAGAGCGGATTCAGCGTCTGCGCGCTGACCGCGGATTGGACCTCGGCGTCGAGCCCGTTCAGGAGTCCCTGCCCCACCGCTCGGTGGAGATCGACGATCTCGTCACCGATCGCAACGCCGACCCTCGGCGCCATGGATCGATGGTGGGCTCGAAACACCCCGAAGGGCAGGTTCTGGATCGGGAAGTCGGTCCCGATACCACGGGCCGAGTCGAGCCATGATCGAGCGGCGGGGTCGTGGGTCCGATCGAGGGCCCTCATCGGGCCAGGGCCGGTTCGAGTTCGTCGATGGGCTCACGGAAGGAGCAAGAACCGAAACCGTGGAACGACCTCCGGAGACCCTCGACACCCGCGGCGCCGAAACGCCGGTCGCGCCACCGAAGCCCCGAGCCCTCGGCGGCAAACGCCGTCGGATCGTCGTCTTGCAGGGCAGCAACGATCCGATCCCGCGGGCCGCCGTCGAGGGCCACCATGGTAGCGACGGCCAGGTTCAGGAATCCGTACATCGGCGCGCGAGGGCTTCCCTCGTCATAGGTGAGGCGGTATTCGCCCCGAACAGGATGGTGGAGCCCGGCCGTTGCCTTGAAGGGGACTCTCCTGGCGGCGACAGCAGCGAGAAAGGCCGCCACACCGTCCCCACTTGGAAAGAGATCTCGTGTCACTCCACCCATCCGGAGTTTGGCGTTGAGGCCGTGGCGCCCGAGACGCTCGAGAAGCCCATCCTGGTCGCCGCCCGGCGGAATCTCGGCGTACCCGACAACTCCATTGGGAAGGAGGGCTGTGAAGTGCTCGATGGCGTCGCCGTCGGCCATCTTCGCCTCGAGAGCATCGACTGCGATCGCCCGGCCCTCGAGCCGCCCGTTGAAACGCACCACCGCTTCGACCGCAGCGCCGAGGCTTGGGCCGGCGGTGGCGCTGACTCGGGCCCCACGCCAACCAGCCGGCTCCGCTTGGAACAGCCGATCGGCCAGTTCCGGCAGTCGATCCGTGGCCACCACGAATCGCCCCAGCGCCCAGTGGTCGGAAGACCGGCGGTATTCGCCGTAGTTCGCCACCGCCTCCGGGAGCGAGAGGCCAGCCGGTGGAAAGAGGCCGGCGTAGTCGATCGCGCCCGCGAGAAGCACCCGCAAGCCCGGGGACCCTTCAGATCGGCTCATTGCGGGGAAAATAGCGTGGGATGGGGGCCTTCGTCATTCGATGACTGCGTCGGCCTCGATCTCGACCAGCATGTCCGGACCGATGAACCGGCTGACTTCGATCATCGAGGTGGCGGGCCGAATGGCGCCGAACATTTCGCCGTGCGCCCTCCCCACCGCCTCCCATTGCGAGATATCGGTGACGTAGATCCGGGTCCGGACTACGTCGTCGACGGTGCCGCCGAGCGATTCGACGGCCCGGCGGATATTGCCGAGGGCGGTGACGGTTTGGAGGTAGATGTCGCCGAGCCCCACGACGTGGCCGCGGTCGTTGGTGGCGGTAGTCCCCGAGACGTGGATCAGGTTTCCGGTTCGGATCGCTCGGCTGTAGCCGACGATCGGCTCCCACGGGGTACCGGTGGAAACGCGCTGGCGCATTGGGGCCGCTCCGTGATGGGGGATCGGAAAAAGGTGCCGGCGACGGAACGTCGGCGCCGGCTCACTGGTTAGGGTGAAAGACGGTAAACGTATCATCTACAACAAGTTAGACAGGTTCACCCGAATGGCATGGCGCCTGCTTTCACCGCGGGCCAGACGGCGCGACGCCGTCGCCGTGTCCTTATATGTAAACGGGAGAATGTCACCGGGTGTCAAGCCCATCGACGGAGACCTTTTCGAGGCCCTTGCCCGACCTCGGTCGGCGATTGGCCTCGCCAGGGACGATCAGGTCGGCGCCTCGCCTTCGAGTGCTACTCGTCGAAGACAATCCGGTCGACGCGATGCGAATTCGGCAATTGCTGGCCCGGTCCAAGGCCGCGGACTTCACAATCGATTCAGTCGCGAGCTTTCGGATGGCGGCGGAGCGTCTCTCGGTGGGCGGGGTCGACATGGTGTTGCTCGACCTCGATCTTCCGGACAGTCTCGGGTCGGCGACCTACTCGGCGCTCGCGGCAGTCGCTCCGGCGGTGCCGGTGGTGGCGTTGGTCCGGTCGACCGACGAGGCGCTGGGTGTCGAGGTGGTTCGGATGGGGGCCCAGGATTTCGTCTTCAAGAACAGTGTCAGCGCCGAGGGGTTGGCCCGCGTCGTCCGGTGCGCGATCGAACGCCATCGCCTGATCGCGTCGTTGCGCGGTCTGTCGCTGACGGACGAGTTGACCGGGCTGTTCAATCGGCGCGGTTTCACGACGTTGGCGCAGGGCCACCTCCGGCTCGCCGGACGCACTGGCCAGCAATTCCTGTTGTTGTTCGCGGATGTCGACGGTCTGAAGGACATCAACGACGAGCTCGGTCACCATGAAGGCGATCAGATCCTGATCCGGTGCGCCGAGGTCCTCCGGCTGACGTTCCGGCAATCGGACGTGGTCGCGCGACACGGCGGCGACGAGTTCATCGTCCTCGCGCTCGACAACTCGGGAGACGGCGGCCAGACGCTCCGTCGCCGCCTCGCGAGCAACATTGCGCGGTCGAACCAGGAGGCACCCGCCGGGGTTGCGTTGAGCCTCAGCGTGGGGACGATTTGTTTCGATGGGCGGATGGAGGAACCACTGGGGGCATTGATCGCCAAGGCGGATCAGGCCCTCTACGCCGAGAAGCGGGCTCGTCGCGCTTCGTCCGCGCCGCCGGCGCGCATCAGGCAGTAAACTGGCGGGCTCGTTCGCCGATCCGGCCGACTTCGTCCAGAACCCTTTGCCAATCCTCCTTGGGTACGGCGAGGTGTTCCAGGACCAGATCCGGGGCAACCTCGGCGACCCCCTCCTGAGGCAGGTCGAGCCCGGCAGCCGCGCACAGGGCCTCGGCGGCCCACACCATGCGGGCCAAGCCCTCCGCGCCAATGGCGCACTCGGCGGGACTGTGATGGGCGGCCACCCCAGCGATCACCTGGGTCGGCAGCTGCCAGCGGCGGAGGACCAGCCGGGCCACGCCTCCGTGATCGAGGCCAAGGCGCTTCAGCTCGGCTTGGTAGAGGGGAACGGCGTCCGCTTCCATTTCTTGCTGGATGGACGCGAAGTCTTCGGGAAAGAACTGGTCCATGATGAGGAGACCGACATCGTGCAGGAGGCCGGCCACGTAGGCTTCGGGCCCCTCGACGGCGCCATACCGCGTGCTGACGTCGGTGAGGCGTTCGGCGACCATTCCGACCGCGGCGGAATGCTCCCAGTACCGGCGATGGTCGAGCCGCTGCTGGGAGCTTCCGAAGGCTCGGACGACGCCAACCGCGAGGCACAACGAGCGGACATGGCCCATCCCGAGCCGGGCGACCGCCGCCCCGATCGTGGTGACGGGATCGCCGCGGGTAAAGAGGGCGGAGTTGGACACCCGGAGCACTCGGGCGGTCAAGGCGGGATCGCGCTCGATGATGGCCCCAATGTCTCGAAGCCCCGACATCTCGTTGGCGACGGCCCGTTGGACCTGCACGATCAGAACCGGCAGCGTGGGCAACTGTCGGCCGCTCTGGAGCAGGCTCTCCAACCTCGTCTCGAACTCGGTCACGGGTGCTTCCACTACCAGTCTCCCGCCGGCGCCCAGCCTTGGCCGGCCCCTCAAGATGCCCTGCCCCAAAACCGATACTCCCGTCTTGACTAGCATCGGCAGAACCGCCTCCGACCTGAGGGCTCCGGATTAGGGCATGCTCGCGATCATTGGCATCGTCGTCGTGGTGGGATCGGTCCTGGGTGGCTTCACCATGGCCGGCGGGAAGATCATGGCCCTGTTCCACATTTCCGAGGTCGTCGTGATCCTCGGGACGGCGGCCGGGACCATCCTGATTTCGACCCCGATGCCAGTGCTCAAGGGAATGATGGGGAAGCTCACGGCGGTGCTCAAGGGGTCGGCCGTGAAGCCGGCGGTGTATCTCGACGCCCTCAAGATGTTGTACGAGTTGTTCCAGATCGCTCGGAAAGACGGGCTGGTCGCCATCGAGTCGCACATCGAGAGCCCTGACAAGAGCGTGGTATTCAAGAAGTACCCTGGGGTCCAGCACCATCACCACGCGATGCAGTTCCTTTGCGACAACCTTCGGCTCGTGCTGGTGGGGAGCGTCCCGCCACACGACCTCGACACCTTGATGGACAACGAGATCGACATTCATCACCATCACGAAGAAGCGATGGCGGGGGCCCTCCAGAAGGTTTCCGATGCTCTTCCCGGCATCGGCATCGTGGCGGCGGTCCTCGGCATCATCGTGACGATGGCCTCGATATCAGGGCCGGTCGAACAGATCGGTAAACACGTTGGCGCCGCGTTGACCGGCACGATGTTGGGGGTGTTGTTCGCCTACGGGTTCTTTGGTCCGCTGGCCACCGCCATCGAGCACCTCAACCGAAGCGAAGGGCATTTCTACCAAGTCCTCAAAGCCGCCGTGGTGGCGTTCGCCAAGGGATTCGCTCCGATCATCGCCGTGGAGTTCGCCCGCCGGGCGGTGCCGGCGGACGCTCGACCGACTTTCCAGGCCATGGAAACCGCCTGCAAGTCGGTTCGGGGGAAGTAGCCGGACCCGACCATGTCGAACAAGGATCGCGAGACTCCGATCATCGTGGTCAAGAAGAAGGTGATCGTCCACGGCCACCACGGCGGATCGTGGAAGGTCGCGTTCGCCGATTTCATGACCGCGATGTTCGCGCTGTTCCTGGTGCTTTGGCTGGTCAATCAGTCCACCGACATCAAGTCGGCGATTGCCGGATACTTCCAAGATCCCCTCGGGCGGGCCGACGAGTTTGGCGCGTCGATCGTGCCCGGCGAGGGGGCGCAAACCCAGATGCCCCGGCCGTTGGCGCCCAGCCAAATCATCGACATCCGGATCGACCGGCTGAACCATCTGGCCGCCCAGATCAAGGCGAAGTTCGCCAACGTTCCCGCCCTCGACTCCATTCTGAGCCACGTCGAGATCACCGTGACGGAGGAGGGACTCCGAATCGAGTTGCTCGAAGACTCGACCGCGATGTTCTTCCAATCGGGTAGCGCCGCGCTCAGCGACCGTGGGCGACAACTCCTCCAAATCCTCGGGCGAGAATTGGCGCCGGAGAACAACGCCATGGAAATCGAGGGTCACACCGATGCCCGGCCGTACGTCTCACGATCGGGGTACTCGAACTGGGAGCTGTCGGTCGACCGCGCCAACAGCGCCCGGCGGATCCTGACCGAGTCCGGGGTCAGGGGCGACCGAGTGGCCGAGATCAAGGGGCTGGCGGACCGTCAGCCCCGGTTCCCCGCCGCCCCCTTCGACCCCCGGAATCGACGGATCTCGATGTTGGTGCTGCTGGACCGATCCGCCCCGGGCACCCCGCCCGCCGCCCGAGGGACGCCGCGATGACCCTGACGGGCACCATCCTCCTGGTCGACGACGAGGTCGCGGCGCTCGACAGTTACGCCGACGTTCTGGCTCGGGATCCGGACCTCAGAGTGCTCCGCGCGGCCTCCGGGGAGGCGGCGCTCGAGACGGCCAAGATTCACCGCCCGGACCTGGTGATCAGCGACCTGCGAATGCCGGGTCTGGACGGCGCGGGCTTGTGCCGGGCGATGCGAGCCGATCCGTCGCTGGAGGGCATCCTGTTCGTGATCCTGACCGGCGAGCCCAACGCCCGCGAGGCCATCGAGGCGGCGACCGAGGTGGACGACCTCCTTCAGAAGCCGGTGGCGGCCGCCGAGCTGATGGCCAAGGTCGGGGCCCTTCTCCGCCTGAAACGGCTCCACGACCAGCTGCGGGCCGACAAGCTGGAGATGGAGCGGCTTCATCGGGAGGTCGCCCAACGGTTCGAGCAGTTGCTGGCCCTCTTGGTGCATCTCGTGGACGTGAGCGTCCCCGGGGCGGCGGGGCGGAGCGTCGAGATCACTCGCTTGGCCGCCCGCCTCGCCGAGCGTTTCGAAATCCCGGCGGTCCTCCTTCGCGACCTGGAAATCGGGGCGAAGCTCCACGAGATCGGCATGTTGTTGGTCGCCGACTCGCCGGATGGCGAGGGTCCCGAGGATCACCTTGACGGCGATCGTTGGCGCTATGCGGTGGCCTCGAAGGAACTGCTGGAGGAGGTGGCTGGGCTCGAGGGGACGGCCGAGTTGATCGGGGCGATCTTCGAGAACTGGGATGGCACCGGTCACCCCAACCGACTCCGTCAGGGACAGATCCCGTTGCGATCGCGGATCCTCCGTTTGCTGATCGACTACCAGGCGGCGATCGCGGCCAATCCCGGCGGCGGTCCGATTGCCGCCCTCGAGCAACTCCAGCTTCATGGCGGAACGAGGTACGATCCGCTCGCGGTCGCCTATTTCGACGCCATCGTTCGCGCGGCATCCACCAACCCCGACTGGCAGGCCACCCGGGTCCACGTGTCCATTCTCGGACTGGAGGAAGGGATGCGGCTCGCCGACGACCTCTTCACCGCGTCGGGCGTCAAGCTGTTGGCCAAAGGGCAGACCATCTCGGGCCCGATCCTCGACACGATCCTTCGTCGTCATCGGAGCGACCCGATGGTCCACGGAGCGTGGGTCGAACGATCCAGCATGCGCAACGCCTAACGGGAGCGGGCCTTGTTTCCAGCGGAGCGGCGGCGGTATCATGCTACGACTCCCTCCCCCGAGCCATGTCGGCCCAATCCCCCGACGACGCATTCGAAAGCCTGGTGACCCTCAACCGGGCATTGTTGGCTCAGCACCTGCTCCGGGGCATCGCCCACGACCTCCGGAACAACCTCCAGGTCCTGGCCCTGGGCGCTGAGGTCCCGGGGTCCACCCCCCGGCCGCTGGCCGCCCGGTTGGAGCAAGCGACCGACGCCATGACCGAGACACTCGATCTCCTCGGTGGCCTCGGTCGGATGGAGCCAGACCCGGCGCCGAGCAGCGATCTCGGCACGGTGCTGGCCCACCTGACCCGGCTGGCCGACTTGATGCGAAATCTTCCCGACGGCCGAGTGGAAATCGGCCCGACGCCCGCCGGACTCGAAGTGGCGGTTCCCCCGACGACTCTGAGCCAGATCCTGCTCAATCTCCTTGCCAACGCCCGGGAAGCATCGCCCCCCGGGGCGGCGGTCCGGATCAGAATCGGCGAGCGCTCCGGAGACCGGATCGAGGTCGTAGTCGAGGATGAAGGGACCGGTCTTCCCGCGAGCGCCGGCGAGCTGTGGCGAACATCGCGAGAGCGGCGATCCCACGGCGGGATCGGGTATGGGGTGGCGGCGGGCTTGCTGGCGCGGCATGGCGGCGAGGTCCGCCACCGCCGGGTGCCGACCAGTCAGGTCGTGGTGACGCTGCCGCTCATCGACCGAGGTTGACGAGCTCCTCGAGCATCTCGTCGGCGACTTTAACCAAGCGGGCCGCGGCGGCATAGGCCTGTTGATGCTCGATCAGCAGCACCATCTCCTCGTCGAGACTCACCCCTCCGATATTCTGGCGCTGGGCCTCGAGATGATCGACCAAGGCATCCTGGCCAAGAGCCTGGTTGGTGGCCTCCCGGGTCACGATCCCCAGGGTTCCCACCACACTCCCGTAGTAATCGCCAAGGACCATCGGGGGACCGGCCGCGACGGCGGGCGACGAGGGCGCCCCAGCGGTCGCCCCCGGGATCGGGACGGCGAGGTTGCGGAGCTGACCCAGGCGGAGGGCGATCGAGTTATCACCCGGCGCCGTACTCCAGCCGGCCGCCAGGAGAGTCGGGTCGGCGACCACAGCCGGGTTGAGGGCGATCGACCCGGCGGTGACGCCGGCGGGGTCGAAGAGCGGATCGATGGTCCGGAGGGGAGTCGGCGCCGGCGTCAGCGTGGGTTGGAGCGGCTTGGTCAGCGGATCGTAGTCGCTGTGAATCTGATTGATCGCCGCGACGATCCCGAGAGCCAAGTCGTCCAGCTGCCCTCGGAGACCGGTGGCTCGGCTGGTGGCGGTGCCGCCGGCCCCGAGGAGCCCAAACGCCTCGAGCAGGCCTCCGACCCGGCCGCCGACCTGGCCGATCGTGGTCGGCGGGTTGCCCACGGCGACCTGGTACGGACCGAGGCCGGTGACCGATACCGGCTGCGATCCGCCGGTGGCATTGACGACTTGGAGCCCTCCGACCAGGACATCGACGGCGCCCTGGCCGCGATCGATGATCCGGACGTCGAGTTGTTGGCTCAGTTGGTCGAGGATCGCATCCCGTCGATCGAGCAGGTCGGGGGCGGTACCTCCCGTTAGGCGGATTTTGCCGTTGAGGCCATCGAGCTCGACGATCAAGGAATTGGCGTCTCGAACGACCTGGCTCAACTCGGCCCCGATGTTGGCCCCGATTTGCCGAAGCCTGGTGTCGATGTTCTGGAACTTGCCGACGAGTTCCTGGGCCTTGGCCAGCGCCACCGCATGGGCCGCCGGATCGATTGGATTGGCCGCGAGGGCGTGAAACGCGTCGATCAAGCCATCGAGCGAGGCGGACAACCCTGCGTCGCTCGGCTCGCCGACGACACCCGAGATCTGACCGAGAACTTGCTCCAGCGTCCGATAGCGGGATCCCAGCCCGGCTTCGCGACGCCAGCTTTCGTCGAAGAAGTCGATCCGAAGGCGCTCGATCGCCACGAGCTGGACGCCGCGGCCAGGCTGCCCCGCGGCGAGGGACTCGGGCCCCAGGGCGGCGAGCCGGGGCCGCTGTCGAGTGTACCCAGGGGTCTCGGCGTTGGCGATGTTGTGGCCGATGACCCCCACGGCGCGTTGGTGCGCCAGGAGGGCCCCGCGGGCCGTGGACAGGAGATTCGTCACCGACATGCCGTTAGGCCCTCTGGTTGAGCAACATACCGCCCGGCAGCTCGGTCTGGCTCTGGTTGCGGTAGACGTCTGGGTTCGGAGCCGTCAGGAGCTGATGGAGGAACCGTTCTCCGGATTGGATCGCTCGACGAATCACCGTTTGATTGATCGTGAGTTCGCGATTGGCGAGGATGGCTCGGTCCTGCAGGGCGCGGCAAAGGGGAGCAACCCCGGACCCCGCGCCCGAGGGGAGTCCGTCGAGTAGCTCCCCGAGGCGGGAGTCGGGGTTGCCGGTTACCATCTCGACCAGAATCCGTCGTTGGCGGCGAGCTTCCCGCAACGTCAGGAGGGTCCGACTCAGTTGCTGAACGAGTTGCTCGAGGGCGACGGTGTCATCCGCGGCGATCGCCTCGCGCTGGGCCACCAGGCCCCGCGCCAACTCATCGAGGAGGGCCAGCTCGGTCCGCAACCCGCTCTCCAGGGCGGCGCCCACATCGTTCTGGTCCGTCGCCTCGCTATTCGCCACGCGCTGCTCCTTCGTGCCCCTGAACGGACCCGTCGAGCCGGGCCACCAATTGGCGGTAAAGGGCCTCACCCAGTCCCCGCGTCCGGCCGGCCATCTCCCGAGCCAGCGTGTCATCGAGCATCGAGACGAAGAGCTCTTGTTCTGAACCGGTCTCTTCGTCCCCGGGAATGGTCGCCCGCATCTCCCGGAACAGCTGGGCGACGAACACTCCCTCGAACTCGTGGGCCGCCTGCCGCAGTCGCTCTCGGGCCGTCAGCGGCTCGGGGCCGGGGTATCCCACTCGGCCCACCTCGAGACCGGTCATCGGATCACCACTTCGGCCCGGAGCGCACCGGCCGCCCGGAGCGCCTCGAAGATTGCGGCCACCTCGGTCCCTCGCGCCCCGGCGGCATGCAGTCCGGAAACCAGCGTTTGCACGCTGGCTCCCGGCGCCGCCCGAACTACGCCTGGCCCGGCGGTGGAGTCGGCGGGTGGCACCGAGTCGCCTAACGTCGATCCCACCTGGACCGTGATGCCGCGATGGCTCACCGTGGCCGGCCCCAACCGAATCTCCCCGCCGACGACCACGGTCCCGTCGCGGCCGTCGATGACGATCCGGGCGACCTCGGCGACGGACACCGGTAAGGTATCGATCGCGGCGAGCCAGGCACTCAGACTATCGGCACGTTCCGGTCCCGGGTTGAGGACGATGCTTCCCGGGTCGTCCGCCTTGGCCACACCGGCGCCAAACGCGGCCCCGATCGCGGCGGCGATGCGGGTCGCCATCAGGAGGCTGGGCTGCCGGAGGGCCAGCCGGGGCTCGCCGGTGAGGACCGGAGCCGGTTGGTCGATCTCGAGCACACCACCGTCGGCGATTCGCCCGGCGTTGCCCTGCCGGCTACTGGCCCGACCCGATCCGTCGGTCGCGACGACCAGGGGTCCCTGGGCCGTGGCGATCGGCGGCTCGTTCGGGTCGGTCAGGAGAGGAGCGATCCAAAGGACCCCGCCCCGGAGCGAGGTCGCGTCGCCCAACGCCGAGACCTGCACCTCGAATCGCCCACCGGGCCGGAGGAAGGGCGACATCTCCGCGGTCACCACCACCGCGGCCACGTTGCGAAGCCGGAGCTGATCCGCGGGGATCTCGATCTGGAATCGGCGGAGGAGGTTGACCACCGAACGAACGGTCATCGACGCGGAGCTCTGGCTCCCGAAACTGCGATCGCCGGTCCCGTCGAGGCCGACCACCAGCCCATAGCCCGCGAGCCGGCGGGGGATGACGCCCTGACGGACCGTCAAGTCGCCGACCCGAGCCATCTGTTGGCCCGCCAACAGGGAGACGGCCGCGGCCGTCGCGATGGCCGCGAGAATCACTGCTCGACCGAGCCAGACCATGGCGGTCGGGCTACGGCCAGAGAATCGAGAGGATCTTGCCAAGGATGCCGGCACGGGGACCGATTTTCTTCCCTTTGTAGGTGATCACGGCGTCAGCGACCCGCGCCGACGATACCAGGTTGGCGGCCGAAACGTCCTCCGGGCGAACGATCCCGCGGAGCTTGACCTCTTGAAGCCGGCCGTCGACGGTGACGCTCTTCCCGCCCTCGATCGTCGCCACCCCTGCGGCATCGATGTCGGTGACTCGAACGCTCAGCACCGCGGTCAACTCGCCTTCGCGGCCGCTCTCCCCAACATCGCGTGACGAATTGGCCATCCCGGTCGCGAACTCTTTCGAGGGGCCCAGCCGGACGGCCGAATCGACGTTGAGACCAAGTCGGGCGCGCTGACTCCGATCGGCGCTGGCCACGTTCGAGACCCGCTCGCTGGCGGCGGTCTGTTCATCGACGACGACTGTCAAGACGTCCCCGATCCGGAGCGGCAGCCGATCCGACAACCACGACGCTCGAATGGGCGGTTTCGGCTTCGACGGCGGCGATGCGACGCGCTGACTGTCGGCTTGGGTGGCCGGGGTCTGGGCGGCCAGCGGCCCCATCGCGGCGAGAGCCGCGGCAAACATCGCGCAGGTTCTCATCCGCCGGCTCCTTTGGCCACCACCCGGGCCCGACCCGGCTCGATGGCGATGCCCTGAAGGCGCTCACCCCGGACCGGATCGCGAGCCCAGACCGGTTGTCCGCGGCGGGCTCGAGTTTGGGCAATGCCTTCGCGAACGACCCGAATCGGGCCGCTGTCCCAGGCGAACTTGACCGCGTCGCCAGGGACGATCACCACGGGCTCGGCCACCACGGGAGCGACGAGCGGATCGCCAGCCGCGACGCCGCGGCGTACCTCCCATCCGATGGGTGAAAGGATCTCGGCTCCCGGAGGGTCGAACACGACGTGGGCGGTGCGGACCGCGTCACCGGGCCCCACGATGGCGCCGACGGAGAGCGGGCGGGCCGCGGTCCAGATCGAGTCGGCCCGGCCGGCCCGAAGGGTCACCGCCACCTCCCGCCGGTCCGCGGTCCGCAAGGCAACGACGAAACGGCCACCGCGGCCGTCCCCCAGCAAGCGAAACCCCACGGTGTCGGCGAAGCGAGCGCCCGGAGCGACCGGCCCCCACGCGAGGCTCACGACGGTCGCGTCGATCCGCCACTTGGCCGCGATCGCCTCGCGAACCCGCAAGGCGACCGCCTCCGGCATCGAGGCAAGGGCCACCAACCAGAGACTAACGGACCAGGTCACTGGTCGCCCGCATCATGTCGTCGGTGGCTCGAATCGCCTTGGCGTTGATCTCGTAGGCTCGTTGGGCTGCGATCATGTCGGTCATCTCGACGACGATCTCGACATTGCTCGACTCGAGGGCTCCCTGGACAACCCGGCCGAATCCCTGCTCCATTGGCTGGCCGGTGATCGGCTGGCCGGAGGCCACGGTTTCCCGGTAGAGATTCTCCCCGAGGGTTTCGAGGCCGGTGGGATTGGCGAATCGAGCCAGCTCAAAGCGCCCGATTTCGACCGGAGTGGCGCCCGGGTCTCCCGAGCGAATGGCGATGATGCCATTGGAGGACACGGTCACCCCAACGGCGTCCGGTGGGATGGTGACCCCCGGGGACACGAGATAGCCGGAGCTGGTGACGAGGGCACCGTTGTTGGAGATGCTGAAACTGCCATCTCGAGTGTACGCGTTGGAGCCATCGGGGCGCTGGACCTGAAAAAAGCCTTCGCCCTCGATCGCCAGGTCGAACGGCCGCTCGGTCTGCTGGAGAGTCCCTTGATGGTGATAGCGAAGCACATTGGCGATCCGGACGCCCTTGCCGACCTGGATCGGCGCCATGGTATCGTTGCTCTGGTAGTTGACCAACGATTCCCCCTGGAGGGTCTCGTAGAGCACGTCTTCGAACGCCGCCCGGCTCCGCTTGAAGCCGGTGGTATTGACGTTGGCCAAGTTGTTGGCGATGACGTCGATCATCTTTTGCTGGGCGATCATCCCGCTGGCCGAAGTCTTGAGCGCTGGGTTCATATCACGATCCTGGTTGACGATTAGACTCGAGCCACTTCGGTGGTGACCGCGCCGAGTACGCTATCCATCGTTTTGAGGGCGGTCGCGGCGGCTCCATAGGCCCGCTGGATCTCCACCAACGAAACCATCCCACTCACCGCGTCGAGGTTGGCTTCCTCGAGCTGTCCTTGGCGGACCCGGACATCCGGAGCACCCCCCAACTCACCGCGGTCGAGGCGAAACCGCCCCGCGCCCTCCTTCATCAGGACGGCGCCCTCGCCGGGTCGGACCAGCCGGAGCCGGTCGATGAACCGGCCGTCGCTGGAGACGGCGCCCTCGGCGTCGATGGTGACACCGGATCCGAGGATCACGATGGCGCCCTGCTCGCCTAACACCGGGACGCCCTCCTCGGCGACCAACTGGCCAGCGCCGTCGAGGCGGAGACTGCCGCCCCGCACCAAGCGTTCGCCTCCGCCGGTTTCGACGACCAGGAATCCGGGCCCCTCGAGCGCGAGGTCGAGTGGCCGCTCGGTGATCCGGAGGGATCCTTGCGAGAGGTCGGTCTCCTCCACCGGGACCGGGTGGGTGAGGTCGGAGGGACGAGCCGCGATGATTCGATCGGCCTTGAAGCCAGCGGTGTTGGTGTTGGCCAGATTGTTGGCCGTGACTTCTTGGCGCCGGCCGTAGAAGGACAGGGCGCTCGCCGCGCGGAGAATGCCGGAGATTGGATTCATGATCGCCTCCTGCCGAGGAGGGGGGCAAACGATATGCCTCTCGGCCGATGGCATTGGTGCGGTCGCCTAACGGGGCGGAAGTCCCGCCCTCGCAACGACTTCACGGTTCCCCCCGACCCGGGGTGGAGTTTCGAGGCTGGGACGGGGTCGACCGGGGAGGCCGGAAGGAGTTGCCCCGCGGAAAAGACGGGTCGACGGCCACCGGCGCGAGCACGATCCGGACCGCGTCCTGGGGCAGGCCGGTTTCTCGGGCGATCGCCGAAGGCGACCGCCCCTGCTTACCCATCTCGACCACAATACGCCACGGCTCGCCGTCTCCGACTCGCCGCCGTCGTTTCGATCGGAGGCCCAGGAGCCCGAGAACGGCGGCGCCGGCCGCCAAGGCCCCGACCGCCGACCAGGGCAAGGCATCGAGTGCAGCCAACGCAGCCAACCCGAAATCGGTCATCCGATGAAGCGCCTTTTCGACCTGGCCGGGCCCCCAGATGAATGAGACGCCCCCCAGGACCGTCACGGTCCCGGCCACCGCGGTCCACAGCCGCCGATTCATATCTCTTGCTCCTGGACGCTCGCCTGGTCGCGGAGCCGCCGAATCGCCTGACTCCGGATCTGACTGATCCGCGATTCGGTCACGTGGAGCACTTCGGCGATCTCCTTGAGGTTGAGTTCCTCGTAGTAGTAGAGTGACAGAACCGTTCGTTCCCGGGGGGGCAGTTGGGCGACCGCGGTCCGCAGCCGCTGGAAGGTCTCCCGCCGACCGACCTCCTCGAAGGCTTCCCCGCCGCCCGGGTCCGCCAGGGTCTCTTCCAATCGCAGCGCATCGTCGCCGCCCCGGGCCACCGTGCCGGCGAGCGACACCATCACGCCCCCCTCGACGTCCTCCTTGATGCGATAGTACGTCGCCAGATCGATCCCCATCGCTCTGGCCACCTCCTCCGGCTCCGGGGCGCGCCCGAACCGGGCCTGGAGGGCGGCGACCACGGCAGTGAGTTGCCGCCCCTTGGCGCGGACGCTGCGGGGCCGCCAATCACGACTGCGCAGCTCGTCGAGAATGGCACCCCGGATCCGTCGCACCGCGTAGGTGCTGAACGCCAATCCGCGGGAGAGGTCGAAACCCTCGAGGGCCTGGACCAGTCCCAGGGTGCCGGCACTGACCAGGTCCTCGAACTCGACGGCATGACCCACCCGGGTCACCATGTCGCGGGCGCAATGATGGACGAGACCCAAGTATCGATCGAGCAACTGGGTTCGGGCAGCCGGATCCCGTCGCTTCGAGTAGCGCTGCCAGAGCGCGTCGGTGATCGAGGTCATGGCAACGGTCCATCCTCGGCGACGCTCGCTGAGGCGCCGGCGGTGGTGAGAGTGAATTGTGACAGGGCGGCCGCCGTCGCCCGAAACGACATCAGGGCCGGATCGTCGAGCACGCCGCCGGGACGGCGGAGCGCCTCGCGGAGGGCGGGAGTTTCGGGGAGGCCGCCTAACAGAGTCAGCGACCGGCCCAGGAACCGCTCAGCGGCGGTGGCCAATCGCTGGAAGGTCACCTCGACGTCGTCCGGGCCGCTGGCGCGATTGACGAGCACGTCAATCGGCAGCGAGGGCAGCTGAGCGTGCACCAGTTTGATCAAGGCGTAGGCGTCGGTCAGCGCGGCCACTTCCGGAACCGTGACGACCACCAAGCGGGTCCCTCCCATGGTGGCGAGGCGAATGGCGCCCTCGACACCCGGTCCGGCATCGATCATCACGACGTCGAAGCCGCGATAGAGCGTCGAGAGCCGATGATGGAGGCGGGCCTGGTCGACGGCCGGAAGGGCGTACAAGACCTCGGCCCCTGAGTCGCCGGGAACCAGCCACAGCCCGGGCCTCACTTCGACGAGGAGCGCGGCGGGCTCGACCTCACCCGTCACGACGTGCTCCAGCCGCCGATCGAGCGACACTCCCAGGAGGACGTGGAGGTGGCCGAGATTCTGGGAGCCGTCGAACAGCAGCACCTTGAGACCTCGATCGGCCATGGCGCTGGCGAGGAGCACTGAAACCAGGGACTTTCCGGCGCCCCCTTTGCCGCTGGCAACCACCAGGGCGAGTTGTCCCGACGGCTCCGAATCATCGCGGAGCGGTTCAACCGCCATTTGGCGGAGCTGCATCGCGGGTTCCCTCATCAGGCCACCTCGACGAGCGCCCGCTCGACCCCACCCTGATCTCGGGCGAGGCGCACCGCCGCCAGGGCTTCCTCGGCGCTGGTCAGATCCAGCGGAACGTCCTGGCCGTCGGTGACCCAGCGAATCGGCAATCGAGCGTCGACGGCGATCTCGAACAACCCCGATTCATCGGGAGTCTCGTCGCTCTTGGTGACCAGGAGATGGGTGATCTTGGCGGATCGCGGCTCGGCGATGACCGCCCGGGCAACGTGTTCCGGGCACGCTGCCGGGAGCGCCAAGTGCACCTCGTTCGGTCCGAGGGCCTCGAGCAGCCGATCGGCGTGATCTCGATCGAACCGATGTCGAGGACTTCGGCCGGGGGTGTCGATCAGCCAGACGTCGGCGGGGGCCGCGACCTGGCGGGCCTCGGCGAGATCTTCCTCGCCGTGGACGATCGCGCAGGGTAGTCGGGCAATTTGGGCGTACGTCCGCAGTTGCTCGCGGGCTCCGATGCGGTAGGTGTCGAGGCCGATCAAGGCGACTCGCCGGGATCCGAAGATCCGGGGATGCATCGCGAGCTTGGCGATCGTCGTGGTCTTGCCCACCCCGGTCGGGCCGACGACCCCGATGACGAGCGGTCCGCCAGCCGACTGGGCGGGAACGAACTGCTCGAGGGCGGGGACGATCGGCCCCCGCCGCCCACCGGCACCCCGGGCCGCCGAGCCGGGGTCGCAGGCCGTCACCTCGAAGCGCTCCCCCTCGCGGGTCCGCAGCCGCCGGACGTGAAGGATGACGGCGTCGGCGCCGACGGCGACTTGGGCTTGCCGCAGCAGAGTGGACACGGTGGGTCCCACGAAGGTCTTAATCGGCACGGGCAAGCTCCCAGGTGGCGAGGCTCAGAATCGGCGCTTGCGTCGGCAGCTCGCCTAACGACAGCACGGGCAGCTTTGGCAGGATCGGCTCCACCAACCGGCGGATCCCAACGCGGAGGCTTGGCGGAGCGATCAGGGTGGGCCACCGACCGTCGTGGCGGTGGAGCGCGACGAGGTCGTTGAGCCGTCGGAGGGCATCGGTCAGCTCGTCGGGGTCCATGGTACGGCCGCCGTCGCGGAGGGGTCGCGGGCTGAAGAGCTGCATCAGTGCCGTCTCGAGCCGGGCGCCCACCGTGATGCCGCGAATGCTGCCGTCACCCTGATCGTGCAACTGGTGGATGACGGTCCCGAGGGCGCGCCGGACGTGTTCGGTGAGCGTTTCCGGGTCCTTGGTCTGATCGGCGGCATCGCTGAGCGCCTCGAGGACGCTGACGAGGTCGCGGATCGGGATCCCCTCCTTCAGCAACCGCTGGAGGACTCGATGGGCGACACCCAGCGAGAGTTTCGACGGGACCACGTCATCGACGAGGGCCGGATGGGTTTCCTTGAGGCCGTCGAGCAATTCCCGAGTATGCTGTCGAGTGAGGAGATCGGCGGCGTATTGACGGACCGTCTCCATCAGATGCGTCGACAGCACCGTCGTCGGCTCCACCACCGTGTAGCCGGCCGCCTCGGCCTCGAGTCGCAGCTCGGGGCTGATCCACACGGCCGGCATGCCGAAGCTCGGATCGGTCGTTTGAATGCCCTCGATCGGAGTCGCCGCGCCGGTCGTGTTGAGGGCGAGAAGGAATCTGGGCAGCACTTCGCCGCCGCCGACCCGGACGCCCCGGAGCTTGATGGCGTACTCGGTGGCGGGCAGCTGGATGTTGTCGCGAATCCTGGCCGGCGGCACGATGATACCAAGCTCGAGGGCCAGTTTCTGCCGAGTCAGCGAAATGCGTCGGAGCAGATCACCATTGGCGGTATCGTCGACCAAGGGCACCAGGGCGTAGCCGATCTCGATCTCGAGCGGCTCCACCGCGAGCAGGTCCTTGATCGGCGCCTGCACGGGTTGAGCCGGGGACGCATCGGTGGCGCCAGCGGTTTCCTTCGCATGTTCGCGAGCGATCCGGGTACGCACCAGATTCCCGGCCGCGGCGGCCAGTCCGGCGAGCAGGACGAACGGGAGGGTCGGAAGCCCCGGCACGATCGCCAGCAACCCGAGAATGCCGCCGGAGATGAAGAGGGTGCGGGGCGACCGGGTGAGCTGCTGCCCGATGGTCGGCGCCATGGCGGGGTTCGAGGACCCGTAGGTCACCAGGATGCCGGCCGCCGTGCTGACGATCAGGGCCGGAATCTGGGTCACCAACCCGTCGCCGACCGTGAGGGTCGTGTAAGTGGACAGCGACTCGGCGGCGGCCAGGTCCTGCTGAGTCATCCCGATGATGAACCCGCCGATCAGATTGATGGCGGTGATCACCAACCCCGCCGCGGCATCGCCTCGGACGAACTTCGCGGCTCCGTCCATTGCCCCGTAGAAATCGGCGTAGCGGGCGATTTCGTCTCGGCGCGCTCGGGCCTCGTGTTCGTCGATCAATCCCGCCGACAGGTCGGCGTCGATGCTCATCTGGCGGCCCGGCATGGCGTCCAGGGTGAACCGGGCCGCGACCTCGGCAATCCGGCCGGCGCCCTTGGTGATGACCATGAAGTTGATCACCACCAGGATCAGAAAGATCACCAGACCGACGACGTAATTGCCGCCGATGACGAAGTTACCGAACGCCTCGATGACCCGGCCCGCCTGGGCTTCGCTGAGAATCAACCGGGTGCTGCTCACGTTGAGACCCAGCCGAAGGAGCGTGATCAGGAGCAACAGGCTCGGGAAGACGCTGAACTCCAACGGATCATTGGAGGAGATCGCGACCAACAGCACCAGGATCGACAGGCCGATGCTCAACGCCAGCATGGCGTCGAGGACCGGCGGGGGAAGCGGTACGATCAGAAGGCCGACGATGACGACGACGCCGATCGCCAAATAGGTCTCGGCCGAGGCCGCCACCGGGGCGCTGGGAGCGCCCGGCGGGCCGCCGCCGGCTTTCGGCTTGTGGGAGCCGGTCGCGGCAGCCGCAGTACCCCGTTGCGAAAGAACCGGACGGGCGCCGGTGAGCGACGGAGCCGTCATCGCGCGTTACCCAACGCGGCGCGGCCGATCAACGACGGCACCCGACCGCGGCGCCGATAGACGTATGCCAGAATCTCGGCGACGGCCACGTAGAGGGCGGGTGGAATCGGAGCGCCCGCGGTACAAGTGGCGAGGAGCGCCCGGGCCAAGGGTTTGTTCTCGACCAGCGCCACCCCCGCCTGCTTGGCGATCGCCTTGATGCGCTCGGCCATCTTCCGCTCACCCATGGCGACAACGACCGGGGCGCCGCCGGACGCCGCGTCGTACCGAAGGGCGACGGCGATGTGGGTCGGGTTGGTGACGACGACGTCGGCCTTGGCGACCTGGGTCAACATCCGCTGTCGAGCCCGTTGCCTCGCGATTTGGCGAATCTGCGCCTTGATGTGGGGATCCCCCTCCTGCTCGCGGTGCTCCTGCACGACCTCTTGCCTCGACATCTTGAGACTCTTCTCGAGGCGGAAGAACTGGACCGTGTAGTCGATCGCGCCCAAGACCAGGAACGCGAAGCCGACCGAGAGACCTATCCTCACGATCGAGGACTCCATCGTCTCGACGACCTGGATGGGACCGGCATCGGCGAGCGTCGCGAACCGGGGCAAGGCCTGGCGAAGCACGACGTAGGTCACCCCCGTCAGGACCAGCAGCTTGAACGACGCCTTGACCAAGTTGAGGACCGCCTCGCCGCCGAGCAGCCGCCGAAGGCCGGCTTTGGGGCTAATGCGCTGGCGATCGGGTTTGAGCGGTTTCCAGGAGGCGACCCCGCGGGCCTGGAGGACGCCGGCAGTCACCGCGACGACCATCAAGCCGATCAACAACGGAGCCAGGGCGACGGCGGCGTCCCACACAACCGCTCGCATCAGCGTGACCACGCCGAGAAGAGTCGGCTCCGAGTCCAGGAGCCAGCCCGGCGCGGCGCGAAACAAACCGACCGCGTGGTGGCCAATCGCCCGACCGCCGATGGAGGAAAGCAGCAGGGTTCCGGCTACCAGCAGCGCCGCCGCGCCGAGTTCGGGACTCCGGGCGATCCGACCCTCGTTGCGCGCCTCCTGGCGGCGCCGCGGCGTCGGCTCTTCGGTCCGGTTCTCGGACTGCTCGTCGGCGGCCATCAGCGCGCTCCCGCCGCGGACAGTTCGCCCACGACCGCGCCCGCGACGTTGGGCGCCTCAACGCTCCACCGACCGACGGCGCGGACCACGAGTGGGAGCGAGACGCCGAACATCAGCAAGCTGATACCCAAGGTGATTGCGAACGACATCGCCATCGCGTTGAGCTGTGGCACGGCGCGGCTGATGATCGCGATCGCGACGTTGGTGACCGTCACCGCCACCATGACCGGGCCGGCGATCTGGACGGCGTAGCCAAAGATCTGCCCCGCCACCCGGAGGAGCGCCGCGCCACCGCCCTCGACGGCGATAATGCTGCCCGGCGGCACTTGGTCGAGGCTCCTGGCCAGCGCCTCGATCAGCGACATCGGGCCGCCAACCGACACGAACACGGCCAACCCCATTAGTCCGTAGAGCTGGCTCAACGCCGGACCACCGGTATCGATGGAGGGCGACAGCAATTGCCCCAGCGACAGTCCGGTCTGGAGGGCCACGACCTCGCTCGCGAGCAACATCGCGTGGATGATGACGGCCGCCGCCATTCCGATCCCGAGGCCCACCACGAACTCACTCAGCATCGGCAGCGGGATCGAGAGGATCCGATCCGGGAAGGGAGGCGCGGGACTCATCGGCACCAGAACCGCGGCGATCACCACGACGAACGCTCCTCGTACCGTTCGTGGCACCGACGCGAGCGACCAGATGGGCGCCACCACCATGAGTCCCGCGAGGCGACACGAGATCAGGACGAAGGCGGGCCAGCTGGTCGGGGAGAACAGCTGCGAGAGGGCCGATTCCATCAGCTGCCGACGCTGGGCAGAGTGTTGAGAGCCGCGAGGACGAACTCGGTGAGGCGTCGCAGAATCCACGGCAGCACCAGTACGAACATCAAGGCCATCGTCGCCAGCTTGGGCAGGAAGGTCAGGGTTTGTTCCTGCAGCTGGGTGACCGCCTGAATCAGCGTCACGATGAGACCGACGATGAGGGCGGAGACCACCAATGGGGCCGCGATCATCAGCGTGAGCGTCACGGCGCTGCGAATCAAGTCGGCGGCGAGGGCGGCGTTCACGTGGTCACCGCTGGAAACTGAGAACCAGGTTCTGCCCCACCAGGGACCATCCGTCGGCCAGCACGAACAGCAGCAGCTTGAAGGGTAGCGAAATCATCACCGGCGGGACCATGAACATGCCGAGGCTCATCAGCGCCGTGGCGACGATCAGATCGACCACCACGAATGGCAAGAAGATCACGAAGCCCATCCAAAATGCGGTCTGGAGCTCGCTCGTCACGAACGCCGAGATGATCGTGAGGGTCGGGACCTCGTCGATCGTGGCCGCCTCGTCGGCACCGCTCAGCGCGGTGAAGGAGGCCAGATCCTTGTCGCGGACGTTGGCCAGCATGAACCGCCGAAACGGCTCGACACCGAGGGAATAGGCTTCGGCCTGATCGATTTGCCCTGCGAAGTAGGGCTGGATGGCCGTTCGATTGGCTTCTTGGAGCACCGGCGTCATCACCACGCCGCTCAGAAGGACGGCGATCGCCACCAGCAACTGCCCCGGGGGACTTCCCTGGGTACCAATCGCGGAGCGAAGAAAGTGGAGAACGATCAGGATCCGGGTAAAGCTGGTCATCAGCAGCACCACGGCTGGGAGCAGCGTGAGGGCCCCCATGAACACGACCAACCCGACGGTTCCCGACAGCTTGAGCTGATCAGCCCCTTGGCCAATTCGGACGTCGACCGATGGGGGCGCCGGCGCCTTGACCGAGGGACTGGCGCCGGCCGGGGCCGCCGCGACCCGAGCCCGGGGCGGCGCCACGGTCGCGGCTGGCGAGATCGGCAGCAGCCGGCCGGTATCCGCCACCGGAGGGCGGGCGACCTGCGCCGACGACGACGCGAAAGGCAGCGCTGCCACGGCGAGAGTCAGGGTGAGCCGGGCGAGCAATCGCCTGAGGTGGGGATCACCGGCCGGCCGGGGTGGGTCGTCGAGCCGTTCGCCGAGTGCCAGGGCCCGATCCTCGCCCCGGAGCTCGGTCAGCAACCGAGCCGACTGGTCCGAGGTGGCCAGCACCAGTACTCGACGGCCAACCCGGACGATCGCGAGCCCTTGCTTCGGCCCGAGGGCCTGGCGCTGCACCACCGCGATCGGAAGCCGGCCGGTCCGAGCCGAGGACCTCCCCACTCGCTGGATCAACCGGAGGGCGAGGAGAAGGAGGCCGATGGTGATCGCGGTGGCGGCGACCAGGCCGACCCAGCCGCTGGTCACGATGCCTCGCCCGACTCTTGTTCGGTCAGCAGTCGGGTGATCCGGACGCCAAAGTGCTCGCCGATCACGACGACCTCGCCCTGAGCCAGCTTCCGATCGCTGACGAAGACGTCGATCGGCTCACCGACCATTCGCTCGAGCTGAATCACCGATCCGTTTCCGAGCGCCAGCACCTCTTGCACGGTGAGGTTGGTCCGGCCGAACTCGATCGACACGGGCAGCGACATGTCGAGCAAGGTATCGATCGAGGCTGGTCCACCGGTCCCGGCGTTCGGTCCGAGGTCCTTCAGGGCTGGCGCGTCCGCGCCTCCGTCTTGGCTATTCACTGATCCTCCCTCGGCTCGTTCGACCCACCGGCCCCGGGAGCGTTCCCGAGACGGGCTGGGTGATTCTGACGCCTAACATTCGACGATACTGGCCCAGCATACCGAGAAACCTCGGCGCTCCGTTGACGTGAACCTCGATCGGCTGATCGGTGGCTTGAGTCGTTTGAATGATCTGGCCAACCTTGAATCCCGCCACGTCGCGCGCCGTCAGCCGAACGGGTGGGAACCGGCCGGCGACTTCCACCGTGGCATTGCGAACGACCCCTTCAACCGATTGGCGCTGCCCGCTGGTGACTCGCTGAGCCGCCGCCGGGTTCCGCCCGAAGCTTCGCTCGACCAGGAACGATTCGAGCGCCACCAACGGAATACACATCGACACCATCCCGCTGAACTGGCCGGCGCGAACCTCCAGGTTGATCACCAGGACGTTGTCGTCCCGTCCGACGATTTGGAGCATGTCGGGCGTCGATTCAAAGCCGACGATCCGGGGCTCGAAGCGGATGTGATCCTCCCACGCCTCTCGAAACAGGTTGAGCATCTTCTCCACGATGCCCCGGACCACCGACCACTCGAGCTGGGTGAGAGCCCGATCCAGACGAGCGGCTTCGCCCGGACCCCCAAAGACCCGGTCCACGATGTAGAACCCGAAATCGGTCGTGAGATCCACGGTTGCTTGACCACCCGCGGGACCGCCAAGCTCGAAGATGAAGGCGGCGCAGGGGTTGGCGATGGTGACGACGAACTCGCTCAGGGTTACCTGATCGAAGGTGAAGGTCACGTCGGCAGGGGCCCGGAGCCGGAGCGACAGCATCGACTGCATCGACAACGCGAACCGCTCGCCGATCGACTCGAGCTGGACCCGCCGATCGCGGGACATCCTGGGAGGGCGGAGAAAATTGTAGAGGGCGACGCCGGCGACCTCGGCCCCAGCTCCGACCCCGACCGCTGGCCCGTCGGGGCCGGCCCGATTCAACAACCGATCGACGTCCTCTTGGGTGAGCGACTCACCCGCTCCGCCGAGCCCCTTGGCCGGTCCGTTCATGCCGTCATCGCCTCGGCGTTACTGAATGACGAATTGCGGGAGGAACACCCGAAGCCGAGCCCTCGATCCGGCAAGCGACGAAATCGTATCGGAGAGCTGGTGTTTCAAGGTGTCGCGGATTCCCGCACTTGCCAGTTGCTCCATCGTCTGGCGTTCGAGCATCGCGATGACCACGTCCCTGATTTGCGGCTCCCGGCTGCGCAGCAGAGCCTCCATCTTGGCGTCGGGCGTCTCCACCGCCACGGAGACCATGAGGAATCGGGTGCCCTGGGACCCCGCCGGGTTGACGATCAAGTTGTCGATCTTGAACATCGGCCCTTTTTCGCCACCTCCGGCTGTCTCCCCCGCAGTCGCGTGGGCGCCGCTGTCGCCAAGCTCGGGATCGAGGCCCTCGGACACCGCGGACCGGGATTCGACCACCATGGGACCCACCACCAGAACGCCGGCCAAGGCGCCAACGACGGTCATGACCGCAATTACCAGCGGCAGCACCAGCTTGTTGGGCGCTTTGGCGGCCTGCTTCGCTTGGGGCGTCGGCTCGGCGGCATGAGGCGTAGCATCATCGGACATAGTCGCCTGATCGTTCGACGTAAGGGGTGATTCGGCGACCCCAGGTAAGGCAACCGGCGTACCAGCGATCGAGACCGACGCCGAGATTGCCGGATGGGCGGCAAGTCGTTGCGGCCGAGAGGCTTGCGCCACCGCGGCCGAGGCCGGCACGAACCGCGATCGCATTAAAGGGGAAGGGTCTGCCGTCTCCGGTGGCGGTCGAACTTGCCGCGCGGCGAATCACGCTCCGGAAAAACGACGAGGGCGGCCAACTCGGCCGCCCTCGTCCCGTGGATCATCGGGAAGCGACTATCGGAGGAGGTTCACGACCTCGGTCAACATCTCGTCCGCGGTGGTGATCACCCGCGCCGACGCCTGAAACCCGCGTTGGGCGGTGATCATGTCGGTGAACTGCTCCGACAAATCGACGTTCGACGACTCCAGTGCCGAGGCGGTGATCGACGACGTATTGCTGGTCCCGGCGAAGCCGAGCACCGCAACCCCGGAGTTGGCCGAAGGCTCGAACATGTTGTCGCCCCGACGGAGCATTCCGGTCGGATTGTTGAAGGTCGCTACCGACAGTTGGGCCACCGGCCGGCTGACGCCGTTGGTGTAGAATCCGGTGACGACGCCCGTCGTATCGATCGAGATGTCCTGGAGATCGCCGCTGGTGTACCCGTCCTGACTGGTGAACACCGCGTTCGACGGGTTGGCGAATTGGGACAGTCCATTGATGTCGTTGATGTTACCGGGGTTGAGATCGATGATGAACGGGTTCCCGCCGGAGTTGGGCGAGATCTGAATCCGCACCGGTTCCGCGCTGAGGCTCACGAGCCCGTTGCTGAAGTCGACCATCTGGCCGCTGGCGTTGAAGGTCACCAGACCCTGGTTGTTGTCGAGGAGCGCGGTCCCCGGGGTCGCCGCGTTGTCGACCGCTTCGACCACGCCGGTGGCCGAGGTCATCGAAAAAGTCCAGGTGTTGTCGGGGGCTGGGGGCGGGCCGCCCGAGAACACCTGATTGAACGTCATCACCAGGTTGTGGGCCTGACCGGCCGTGTCGTAGACGGTGATCGACATCAAGTGAGGCTCTGAGACCGGTGTGGGGCTGACCTGGGTCAGGCGCTGGGCCAAGTTCAGGTTCCCCGCCAAGCTCATCTTCTGGGTGGCTCGAGCCGGCGATTTCGTGTTGAGCGTCAGGTCGATGTCGGTGACCGCCGAGGACGAGGAGAAATTGCCGAGCGAGTCGGCATTGATCCCTTGGACGATGAATCCGTTGCTGGGGGCGACCAACCTGCCCTTGGCGTCGAATTGGAAATTGCCGGCCCGGGTATAGAGGGTTTTCCCGACACCCTTGACCACGAAGAACGCGTCGCCGCTGATCGCGACGTCGGTCTTGACACCAGTCCCCTGAATGGTCCCCTGGGTGAACTTGGTGTCGATGCTTGCGATGTTCATCCCGTTGCCGATCTGGGTGGCGTTCCGACCGCCGGAATTCGACGGCGGGCGGGTGGCGCCCTGCAGCAGCTGATTGAACGACTCCGCGAACGTGACACGGGACGACTTGAAGGCGACCGTGTTCAGGTTGGCGATGTTGTTGCCGATGACGTCCATCCGAACTTGATGGTTGCGAAGTCCGGAGACCCCGGCGAATAATGCGCGCATCATAACGTTTGCTCTCCTGCGTCAGTGGGTGATCTCTACCAGTTTGTCCAACGGAATCCGGATCGCGCCAATCTTCAGCATCACGCTGCTACCCTCGAACAACACGCCGTCAACGACTCCTTGGGTAAACGGCACCACCGCCACCGCCCCGCCGTCCCCGTCCTTGATCTCGACCGCATATCGGTAGCTGCCTGGGGGCAGGTTCGACGGCGGCCGGATGGTTTGGACCCCGCCGGCAATGACGCCCAACGGCCGAGTGGCGACGACTTGACCGCTCGAATCGAAGAGCTTCAAGGTCGCCGACCCGCCCCCACTGCTGACCGCCACTCGGAACGAGGCGGTGCCGTCCTGGGCGACTGTGACGAAGTCGCCCTCCGCCACGATCTGCCGCCCGATCAGCGAGGCGCCCAAGGAGGTCTTGTCGAGCAGCGTCTTGGCGACCGACTCCTCGTGTTGGGCGGAAAAAGCCGCGTTGAGCTTGGTGAGCTGCTCGACCGAGCTGAATTGGGCCAACTGGGCGGCGAACTGGTCGGGCGCCAGCGGGCTCAGCGGGTCCTGGTGCCGGAGCTGGGTGACTAACAGCTCGAGGAACTGATCGCGACCGAGCTCGCGACGATCGCGCACGGGCGCGGCCGTCGGGACGCCGATCCCCGCGAGTGGGAAGGTCATCGTTGGGTCTCCTCCTCATGATCTTGGTGGCGTTGGCGATCGGGCGGCCGGTGACGGTGATCGTGACGGGCGGAGGGTTCCGAACCGCGGTCGCGTCGATCATCTGGCGTCGAGTGACGGGACGGACCCTTCGGCTCCGAGTAGGCGCCGGCCTCGGCGATCAGATCTCGGGCGACGACCGGGGCCGGGCCCGAGTCGGCTGGCCGAGGCGACTGGACAACAACGCGGGGATCGGCAAACCCCCGTTCCTCGAGGTTCTGACGAAGCTCCCGGAGACCGGTCGAGAGCCGCTGAGCGAGCTCCGGATCGGTCGGGATGATGGTCGCCCGCACGTTCGACCCGTGGATCGCGACGCGAATCTTGCCGACGTCGTTCTGCTCGTCGCCGAGTTGGAGCACGACCTCGTCGCGCCGCACATGGATCGTCGGTTCGAGCACCGGGATCGTGCTAGGACCTCCGCTCCCAACCGGCTCGGGCCCACGGGGCGCCACGAGCGGCGACTGGGTGAAAACCGGCCGGACAAAGCCGACCGCGGCCGCTCCATCGCCAGTCCGGGTCGCCGGCTCGATCGACCAGGGCCGAGGCTTGCTTCGGCTGCGGTCATCGGCGTTCGAGCGCCGGTCATCGGGATCGGCCGATTCCCGCGTGCCGGTCCCCGAGGCGACGGCCCGCAGGAGCGGCATCCGGGGGGGCAGAAACTCTACCCCGTTTGCCTCGGGCCGCGGCCGCGGCGGCTCCGCCGAGGTGTCTGGCGGGAGGGGAGGGGGCTGGCCGTCGCTTGCGGCCCGCCGGATCGCCTCGTGAACGACGACGTTTTCGGCTGCTGGCATCGACAACGCCGAGGCCGGCGGCGGCAGAAATCCCGGCGGCTTCGGCTCACCGCTCGATCGGAGCACTGGCTCGCCGATCGGGGACGAGGCCGCCGAGACCGACCTGAGCACCGGTCCGTCGCCGATGACCAACACCGCTGGCGTTAGGTCGGTGGACCCACCGCCGGCGGGCGGGGGCCAGCCGGTCGGGAAGCCGAAGCCAGCGATCTCGATGGCCGACTCCACTGCTACTCGGCGACCCAGCATGACGGCCACCGAGACACCCTCGTCGAGATCCATGGTCGGTGGAGAAACCGGGTCGATCCCTGGCCGCTCGTGGCGCCGATTCGGCCCAACGAGGGTCCTGGGCGCTGCCGATCCCGCGCCCGCCGGGCCGAGCTGCTCCGTCGCGAGCGGCCGGTCCGAGGCGACTGGCGGCAAGGCCGGCACCCCATCCCCCCGAGACGCCTCGGGTCGCGCGCGACTCGAACCGGGCGGCACTGGCGGGGCGGGAGACACCACCGGGTTGTCTGGGAGCTGCATCTCGAGTCCAAACTCGGTCTCCGCCGGGCGGGGCCCCGCCACCGAGAGCGGTCCGGGTGACGACACTGCGCTCGACCCCGGCTCGGCAGCGACGCCACCGGGGCTTTGCTCGTCCACCCGGGCGGGGGTCGCCGCGATCCGCGTCAACCACAGCTCGAGCCCGCGTTCCAGCGAAAGCGGCTCTGGTTGCTCGTCGGGCGCCATCGGGCCGGCTGGCGGGGGCCGGCGATCTCCCGTGAGCGCCTCGGTATCGTTCGGCATCTCGGCTCCCTCGTCCAACCCGCCGCCCTCCGGGTCGCCGTTGGCTGGGACGTCCAGCGGCATCCGCCACACACCTGGGAGCGAGGGGAGCGCGGGCGCCGGCGCGGCCACCACCGACGCCAGCACCGCTCCCAAAGTCATCGCGAATTCCGGGTTCTCGACGGGCTCGGTCGCACTCGTCACGGTCGGCGATTCCGAGGCGGCAAGGAACGGGACGATCATCGAAGTAGTCATCGGCGGGTCCTCATGGACGGGCCCCGGTTTCAAGCAACCGCCGGCTCAAGCTCGCGGCCCGGTCGTCGGGGAGGGCCGTGAGCAGGGCGGCGACCTGTTTGGCATTGAGTTGCCTAACAATTCGCTCCACCTCATCGTCCGGCATCCGGTTGAGAATGTCGGCCGCTTCCTTCGGTTTCATTCCGGCGAGGATCTTGCCCACCGCCTTGGCGCGTTCCACCTGGCCCGCGAGCGCCGGATCGGGACCCGGCGCGGGTGGGGGTGACACTGCCGGCGCCGGTGTTGAATCGGACTTGCTCGGGACGCGAGCGGAGTCGGGAAGGCGGGGCTTCTCCTGGGCGGGTGGCTTCACGACCGGAGCGGGGAGACGGGCGGGGGCCGGGACCGGGGAGGCGCCCGGCGGCGACGGCGCCACCAGGACCGCGTACCAGGTGCCGCCGCCCACCGAAGCGAGCAACGCCACGATCCCGAGCACCAGAATCTCCTTCATCGCCGGCCTCGGGTGCGGGCGGCGACTTCATCCATTTCCTTTTGCTCGTGGCGGTTGGCCGCCGCCCGCCAATCGGACTGATGCTGCTCCTTGAGACGCTCGAGCGACTTGCGCTCCACCCGCGCCTTCGTCAGTTCCGTGCGCTCCGTCTCCGCTTGTTTCTCGGCGTCGACGCGCGCCCGCTCCGCATCGTCCAGTTGACTGGCCGCAGCGTCGGAGGTGAGCTGCAAGGCCCTGAGCACCCCGGCATTGGTGAGCTGCCCGACGGCCGGAGTTTTCCGCTCGCCGATGCCTGCCAGGTAATCCGTCTGCTCGCGACACTGTCGCTCGAGGTCGGCCTCGACCCGGGCGGCTTCGCCGTATCGCCGGGCTTGCGACCGTTCCGCCCCCTCCCGAAGTCGGAGGATGCGGTCGAGCCGGAAGTAGAAGGATTTCACGGCGCGGCCGCCAACAGTTGACCGCCGCGCACGGCGATCCGGCGGATCAGGGCCGTGGTTTCCGCGATCGTCGCGGACTCGTTGGGTCGCTGTCGCAACACCGACAGCAGCTCCGGTCGGATGGCGATGGCCGCGTCGAGGTGTCGATCCGTTCCCGGTTTGTAGGCGCCCACGGCGACGAGATCCTCCTGGTTGCGGAAGGTGGCTTCCAAGGAGAGGACGTCGTTGGCGGCCTCGAGATCGTCGGGGGCAACGACCTGGTCGCGGACTCGGCTGACGCTGTCGAGGACGTCGATCGCCGGGAAGTGTTTCTGGTTCGCCAGGCGCCGGCTCAGGACGATGTGCCCATCGAGAATCGATCGGGCCGCATCGGCGACCGGCTCGTTGAAGTCGTCGCCCTCGACGAGAACAGTGTACAGACCGGTAATCGACCCACGGCGCCCGGTCCCGGCCCGTTCGAGGAGCCGCGGTAACGAGGCGAACACCGACGGGGGGTAGCCCTTGGTGGCGGGCGGCTCACCGACCGACAGGCCCACCTCGCGCCAGGCCATCGCGACCCGAGTGACCGAATCCATCATCAGCAGGACATCGCGACCGGCATCCCGGAAGTACTCGGCGATTGCGGTGGCGACCAATGCGCCGGTGGCCCGGACCACGGCGGCCTGGTCGCTGGTGGCGACGATGATGACGCTCCGTTTGAGCCCCTCGGGCCCGAGATCTCGCTCGATGAATTCGCGGACTTCGCGGCCGCGTTCCCCGAGGAGGGCGATCACGTTGACGTCCGCGGCGGTGTGCCGGGCGACCATCCCGAGCAGAACGCTCTTCCCGACGCCGCTGCCCGCCATGATCCCGATTCGTTGGCCCCGACCGATGGTGAGAAACCCGTCGATGGCGCGGACGCCGGTGGCGAGGGGCGCGGTGATCCGCGATCGATCGAGTGGGCCGGGGGGCTCCGCGTTGAGCGGGTAGCGCGCGGTGAAGTTCAGGGGGCCTCGATCGTCGATCGGACGTCCCAACCCATTCAGCACCCGACCGACGAGCCCGTCGCTGACCTCGGCGTACAACGACCTGCCTAACGGAATCACTACGTCACCCGGGTGGATCCCGTCGAGGTCGCCCAGCGGCATCAGCATGATCCCGCGACCGTGAAACCCCACCACCTGGGCGAGAACCGCGCCCTCCCGGCTGACCGCAATCCGGCACACCTCGCCCACGGCGACTTCGAGCGAAGTCGCCTCGACGATCTGGCCGATGACCCGGGTAACCCGGCCCCGCACCGCGAAGCGCGGCGCGTCGGCGATCGTGAGGGCGGCGTCACTCGCCAACCAGTCGCTCATAGAGACTCCGGAGGGCAACGTCGGCGCGACCGTCGATGAGGCGCTCGGGACTGATGACCTGGAAACTGCCCCGCTCGAGAGTCGAGTCCCCCACCCAGTGGACGGCCAACAGCCGACCATCGGGCTCCCGAAGCTCGAGGTGGCCGCCGAGGGCCTCGAGATCGGCCGGATGGGCGCTGACCTCGATCGCGGCCCCTGGGGGCAGGAGGCCGACGGCCCGGCGAACCAGGCCCTCGACCGTCGCGGTGTCGATCTCGACGTCCCGCTGGAAGAGCCATCGCGCCACCACCATGGCGAGCGCCACGACATTGGCCTCGCTGGCTTGCCGAACGGCCACCAACGCTCGTTCCATCTCCCCGAGGAGCTCACCGAGCGCGGCCCGTACCGGCGCGAGCCGCTCGGACGCCCGGGCCACGCCCTCGGCATAGCCATCGGAGAACCCCTGGGCGTAGGCTTGGTCCGTCGGGGTGCCGGGGTCGCGGACGGTCCCGCTGGCGCCCAGCTCGGGCGGCCCCCACGACGAGGTTGCGGGCAGACCGGACGTCGGCCAAGCCAGACGGGGCAGCTCAGGCGATGACATCGTCGGCGCCCCCTCGCCCACTGATCAGGATTTCGCCCTGCTCCTCGAGGTTGCGCATCACTTCGATGATCCGAGTATGGGCCGCCTCGACGTCCCGGACTTTCACGGGTCCCAGGTACTCGAGCTCTTCCTTGAGAGCCGAAGCGGCCCGCTCCGACATGTTGGTGAAGATGTGTTGCTTGAGTTCTTCGCTCGCGGCTTTGAGCGCCAGGGCGAGTTCCTTCCCATCGATCTCCCGCAGCAACCGCTGGAGCGCCTTGCCATCGAGTAGCTTCAGGTCCTCGAACACGAACATCAGGTTCTTGACCTGGGTGGCAATCTCGCCGCTCTTCTTGTCGATGGCATCGAGGAGCATTTTTTCGAGCGAGCTCACCGTCAGGTTGAGCATCTTGGCGACCGCCTGGGGACCGCCGGACGTCGTCATCTCTTGGCTGAGGCTCAAATCCGTTTTGTTGGCGAGCCCCGTCTCGATCAGCGCCAGCATTTCCGGCGAGATCTTGTCCATTCGGGCCACCCGGTACAGCACGTCCCCGGCGAGTTCCGGATCCATGGCCATGATGACCCCGGCCGATTGCCGGGGATCGAGATGAGCGAGGATCAGGGCAATGGTCTGGGGGTGCTCTCCCCGGAGCGCGTTGCTAAGGACCTCTGGCGCGGCCTTCCGAAGCCGCTTGAGCCCAGTATCGGTGAGGTGTTCCTGGATCCGCTCGAGGATCGCCTTGGCCCGCTGAGGTCCCAACGCCCGTTCGAGGATTTCCTGGGCGATCGCGACGCCACCGCGCGCCGCCGCTTCGGCGGCCTGGAAGACCCCTCGGAACTCTTGGAGCACCGACTGGACCACCTCCGGCTCGACCGCCCGGGTCAGGGCGATTTCCCGACCGAGATCCTCAACCTCCGGCGGCGTCAGGAGGCGAAGGATCTCGGCCGCTTTTTCGCGACCTAACGTCATGCAGAGGACCGCCGCCTTCCGTCTGCCCGTCAACGGCGACAGAAAGTCCTTCCTGGGCAGAGCGACGGCCATCATCGGTGTGCCAATCGACGACTCACGCCGCCCCCTCCGACATCCAGGCCCGGACGACCTGCGCCATCATTTCCGGCTTGCCACCGCTCTCCTCGATCACCCGGTTCTTGAGGAGGACCGTCTCGGGCGGCGGACCGAGCGGCGGAATCGCCGCGTCGGACTGAGGAGCGTAAGCCGCCGATCGGCCGGTATCGGTGGGCATCGCGGCCAGACCGGGCTTGAGGGCGCTCACCGCCTTCATCGCGACGATCAGCAGCACCACGATCGCTACCAGCCCGATCGCGGGTCGGATGAATCGCTCGATCGTGCCGACCGGGTCGCTCGGCGGCGCCGCGGCTCTGGTGGTGTCCATCGGCACGATCTCGAACGACACCGCCGAGACCGCGATCCGGTCACCCCGCGTGCTGTCGAATCCGATTGCGTTCTTCACCAGACCCTCGACACTGGAGAGCCGCGCGGGAATCGAGGTAGTCGCGGTCGAATCGGCGTTCAAGGATCGTTCGTCGACCAGCACCGCGACGGTCAACCGGGTGACCGCGGCCCCGCCGGTCAGAATCCTCTCGAGCTTGCGGGAGTTCTGATACTCGTTGTTGACGATGGTTTGACCGCCGCCGCCATCAGGGGAGGCATCCGCTTCGCTGCGACTCTCGCGCTGAATCACCTGGGCGTCGGGGTCGAACGACTCGATCGTCCGTTCGACCTGGTCGAAGTTCAACTGCGCCGAGACCTGGACCCTGGGCACGCCCAGCCCGCTCACCGAGGTGAGCAAACGCTCCGCCTTGGCGGCGAGGTAATCTTCGACCGACCGCTGGATTTCCATGTGCCGGGAGGCTCCCCCGGTGGGCCCTTCCTCCCCCGCCGACGACAGCAGCCGCCCGGTGTCGTCGGTCACGGCGATGTTGGCCGGCGACAGTCGGTCGACGCTGTTGCTGATGGTGGCCACGATGCCCTGAACGGCCCCCGGGGGGAGCGTCATCCCGGGCCGCATCTTGACGACCACCGCGGCCTTGGCGGGCCGGTCCGCCCGCCGCAACGCGCCGGGCTCGGGAATCGTGAGATGCACTTCGGCTCGTTCGACCCCATCGGTGGCCGAAATGGTGCGGGACAGCTCGCCCTCGAGGGCGCGTTGGTAGGTGATCCGCTGGGTGAACTCGGTCATCCCCCACGCTTGAGTGTTGTCGAACAACTCGAAGCCCGGTCGTCCGCTGGTCGGTAGCTGAGCCTTGCCGAGTGCCACCCGGGCGCGGGCGTGGTCCTGACGCGCGACCATCACGTCGGAGCCGTCAGCCCCGAGCTTGTTGGGCACCCCCGCCTTGTCGAGCACGTCGATCATTCGGCCGGCCTCGCTGAGCGAGACGTCCTGGTACAACACGACCCAGGCGGGCTCGGAGGCCCACATCCCGACGCCGACCACCCCGGCGACCAGCACCAGCACCGCCGCGAGCACCGTCATCCGCCGGCCAGCCGGCATCCGCTGCAATGAGCCGGACAACTGTTGTGTCAGATCGTTCGCCATTAGACCTGCAGGTTCATGATGGTGCGATAGGCGTCAGTCAGCTTGTTCCGCACTTCGACCAGGAGCTCGAGTGAGATGGCCGCTTCCTCGCTGGCCGCCATCACCTGGTGGAGTTCCACCGGCTCGCCTCGCAGGAAGGCGTCAATCACGCTCTTGGCGTCGTTCTCCAGCCCCGCCGTATCGTTGAGCGCCCGGGAGAACAGATCGCCGAACGAAGGACCGCGGTCCTCGAGCGGAATCCCCCCGCCCCCGCGTTCGAGCGGGCCGAGCACGCCGGACCGCGGTCCGATCGGAGCGGTCATCGTTAGGCCTTGACGTCGATTCGGTGACCGAGAACCGGCGGCGGGGTGGTCCCCGCCCCGGCTCGGCGTCGATCGTAGACCAGGGGCCCCATCCGCTCCAGTTCGGCGAAGTAGGCCAACTCATCGGCCGAGAGCACCGGCGCGGGGGCCTCGGCCGGCGCCCCGGGCGAGCGAAGGGCCACCGGCGGGTTCACCCGCGGAGGCAGCGGTACGGCAACGGCTGACGCTTCAATCCGCATGGTAGGCAAGCACCTCAGATGTCGATCGCGCGGCGCAGCATCTGCTTGGCCGTCTGAAACGCCGACAGGTTCGCTTCGTGGAGGCGGCGGGCGATCATCAGATCGACCATCTCACTGTTGATCTTGACGTTAGGGTAGAACACGTTGCCATCGGCATCGGCATCGGGATGGGACGGATCGTGGACCAGCGACCCCGGCCGCTGATCGTCGACCACGCGGACGCCGACGGCCCCGGTGCGAGGGTCGCGGGTGGCGATGGCTACCTGACGGCGATACGGGCCACCCTCAGCAGTTCGGGTGGTTTCGGCGTTGTTGATGTTCTCGGTGATTACGTCGAGAAACTTCTGCTGGGTCGCCATCCCCTGGGCGCTCGTCGCTAGCGAGCGCATGAATTGGCGAATCGGCCTCGGCGTGAGGGCAAAATCGGGGATCTTAGCCACGGTTACCGATTGCCGTTCGGAGTCGCTGATACGCTTCCCGCAACAACTGGACGTCGGCCTCGTAGCGGATCTGGGTGTCGGCGAGCGACGCCATGTCGCGCTGAATGTCGACTTCCGCCTGACGCGCCTTGGCGAGCTGGGCCTGGGTCGCCTCGGCGAAGTTGGCCGAGGTGCTCACCTTCAGTGCGTCGGCCACCCGGTTCCCGATCCCTCGTTGGGTCGCGCTCGCCTCCTCGAGACCACCGCGGAGGAGCGACGGAATGCTGGTGACGCCGAACAGGCCACGAATCATGGGTACGCCACTCCGAGTTGGATGCACTGAGTCGCGGACCTCTCGGGCAAGCGGCGTACCGACGAACGGATCGGCGCGAATCCGCCGATGGATGGTTGGGAACTCGTTGCCCCGCTGACAATTAGCGCCCGATGCAAGAGTCGGCGCGGCGACCCTCGCGCCATTCGCCGGCGGGGCGGGGAGGAAAGTTCGACCGGCAGCAACTGCCGCCGGTGGTGGCGAGCTACATCATCGGTTGCTTCGGGGTGTTCAGCTTGTTGCGGAGGGTTCGTTCGCTGATGCCCAACAACTTCGCGGCCCGGGTTCGATTCCCGCCGGTGGCGAGCAAGGCTCGTTGAATGGCGATCCCCTCCAGCTCCTCGAGGTTGAGCACGTCGGCCCCGGATCCGACGCTCCCAGTCGGGGCGACCGCCGCCACCGCCGCCGGCATGGTGCCCGGCGGGGTGACCATCGCGGGCCGGCCGGCCCGCGACGAAGGTTCATCGTGAAAAGCCTCGGGCCGCAACACCCCACCCCGGGACAGGATGACCGCTCGCTCGACGGCGTTGGCCAGCTCCCGGATATTGCCGGGCCAGGGCCGCTGCTGGAGCGACGCGACCGCCTCGGGCGTGACCCCGCTGACCTCGACCCCAAGTTGCTGAGCCGCCCGACTCAGGAAATGATGGACCAGGATCGGGATGTCTTCCCGCCGGTCCCGGAGCGGGGGGAGGTGGATCGGAACCACGTTGAGGCGATAGAAAAGGTCCTGGCGGAACTTTCCAGCGTCGGCGTCGGCGCGAAGATCGCGGTTGGTGGTCGCCACCAGCCGGACGTCCACCCGGATCGCCTGATGGCCGCCTACCCGTTCGAATTCCTGTTCCTGAATGACCCGGAGCAACTTGGCTTGGAGGTCGAGCCGCATCTCCGACACTTCGTCGAGCAGGAGCGTCCCACCATGGGCCCGTTCGAAAGCGCCCTGGGTGCGGGCGCTGGCGCCGGTAAAGGCGCCCTTTTCATGGCCGAAAATGGCGCTCTCGACCAACCCCTCCGGCATCGCGGCACAGTTGATCGTGATGAACGGTCGATCGCGCCGGGGGCTTTGCTCGTGAATCGCTCGAGCCACCAGCTCTTTCCCGGTCCCTGACTCGCCTTGTAGTAAGACCGTGGCCTTGGTCGGCGCCACCGTGGCCACCACCTCGAGCACCGCCCGCAGCGCAGGGCTGTCGCCGAGAATCTGCCGGCGGCCCCGGAGGCTCGAAAGCTCCTGCCGATAGGTCTCGTTTTCCTTCCGGAGTCGGATCACCTCGAGGGCCTGGCCGACGGCGATTCGGAGGGTCTCCTGACGCACCGGCTTGGTCAGGTAGTCGATCGCGCCACTTCGGAGCGACACGACGGCGTGTTCCACGGACGAATAGCCGGTCATGATGATGACCGGAATCTGGTGGCCTTCTTTTTCGAGCAACGACAAGAGGTCCAGGCCGGTGGCGTTTGGCATCCGGTAGTCCGACACGATCAGGTCGAATTGCTGCTTCGCCACCGCTTTGATGGCCTCATCGACGCTGGTCGCGAGGACCGGGGTGTGGCCGAGTTTCGTCAAGGCCGCTTCGAGCACGACCCCGACCGAGGGCTCGTCATCGACGCAGAGAATGGTGGCCATGTCGCTCCGGACGTTGGCTCAAGGTTTGCACGTAACTGGCGATAACCAATATACCTAGGCTGCCAACGCGCGGCCTATCGGGAGGTTAGCGACCGGTGCGAGTAACCAACGCCCTGCAACGGGACGAAGCGATCCGGCAAATCCAGAACAACCTGGCACGTCTTGCCGACCTTCAGCGGCAGGTCGCGACTGGCAAGCGGTTCACTCGAATGGAAGAAGACCCGGTGGCCGCCACCCAGGTTCTCCAGATCAACCGCAGCTCCCGCGCCCTCAGCCAGTATTCCAAGAACGCCATTGCCGCCCAGGTTCGGCTCGGCGCCGAGGAGGCGGTGGTCAAACAAATCGAGGACCTCCTTCGCCAGGGCCGTGACTTCGCCTTGAGTTTCGGCAAGGGCAACCCACCCTATACCAGCGAGCAAACCGCCCAGCGCCTCACCGCCACGGACCAGCTCAATCGGCTCCTCGACGAGGCGATCTCGCTCGGCAACACCCAAATCGGCAACGAGTACATCCTGGCGGGCGACCGGTCAACGACTCCGCCATTCGACCCGACGGTCGGCGCCACCCAGGGCAACTATCAGGGGGGTACCCAGCAGCGCAAGATCGAGATGACCGATGGCGTGTTCATCGCGGCCAACCACACCGGCGACCAGTTCGTCGGCCCGGCGATTGCCGCCCTGAAGGCGCTGCGGGATGCCGTCGACCCCGCCAACACTCAAACCGAGGCTCAGGTCCAAATCGAGGTCGCCAACGTCTTCGACCGGGGACAGGGCCTGATCATGTCGCTCGCCCAGACCGGCACCGCCGGGAGCCAGGTCGCGTCCATTCTCAGGAGCCACGCCAGCTACCGCAACGACCTCGAGAATCTCCGGAGCACGCTCGAGGACGTTCCGATCGAGGAAGTCGTCGCCAAGTCGCTGTCCCTCCAGACGACGATCGCCGCGTCGTACTCGGCAACCAGTCGGCTCCTCTCACTCACGCTCGCCGATTACTTGCGGTAGGGCTCTGCGGCGGGGGGCCAGGCGCAGATTCCGCCCGCCTCGACGCCCGCAGCTACGCTAGGCCGCGACGCCCGCTGGCGTGGCCGCTAGTCCCGCGGCCACGTTGCGATTGATGTTGATGAGGATCGAGAGCTTTTCGGGCGCCGGAAACGCCATCAGGTCGAAGGTCCGGCGATCGATGAAGGCAATCAAATGCGCGAGGCTCGCCTTGAGGTCGACCGGGAGCGGATTGTCGGGCTCGGCGATCTCGGCCTGAAAGAGGGTCCACAGTTTCTGATTCTGCTTCAGCGCCGCGTCGAGCTTTCCTTGGCCGCCGGGCTTGCCCCATTCCTCTTGGGCCAGTTGGAGGCTGCGGGCCACTCGGAAGAGCGCGGAGGCCTCGAGTTGGCGCCCGCTCGAGGTCACTCGTTCGACGGTTGTGTAGGCGTCAACTGCGGGCGACGGCATGGCTGATCAATTCCTGTTCGTAGACGATGAGCTTTCGGCCGACTTTCAGGGCCTGATAGTACTGGTGGGCGGCAATCCGCTCGTTGAGTTGAGCCAGGAGGGGCATCATGCTCGGCGAGGCCTCCGCCACTTCACGAACTAGCTGTTCGAACAGCTCCTGGTGGGCAGCGTGGCGGACCGGATCGACGTACATCAGCTGAATCGCGAAGTAGATCCGCTTACAGGGGCTGGTCGCTTCGTCGAGACCGAGGACTTCCCGGCCCCGGAGAATCGGGACGTCGTTCTCGATCACCAGATCGCAGCGGTGCTTTCCGTTGCGGACCACGGCCCCACCGACGATCAGCCGCTCCTCCGGCCGGAGGGAGATCCGCAGAGGCATCGATCAGGCGATCTGGCGCAATACGTCGACCGACACCCCACTCAGCCCCCCGCGGGCCGACGCCGCGAACCGGTGACCGATTTGGCCGCTCACCAGTTCAGCTTGGGGCACTTCCGCCTCGGCCGAAAGCTTGGTGGCCAAGGCCGCTCGCTCTCTGGCCACTCGACCGCCCAAAGTACCCAACGCCACCAGCGCCGCTTCCGCCTCCGCGGTACTCGCCCGCTCGGGTAGCGCACCGGGTGAGGCGTCGGCATCGATCAGCCGGAGGGCCTCCGCTGCCAACCCATTGAACTGCCGGATTGCCTCCGCCCGACGGGACTCGTTGATCGGATACGGAGGGTAGAGCTTGACCTGTTCGAGCCGCTGTTGCGTCTCGGTTACCCGCTCGGCGAACCGCCCGAGCCGGCGATCGAGTTGGTGAATCCGAACCGCTTCCGCCCACGCTCGGCCGCGGCCCTCCCAGAGCCGACCGAGGTCGCCGAACCGTCCGACCGCACCCGCGTCGGAAAACGACCCGGCGCCGCGACCAGCAATTGGCCTCGGTGGAGCAGCAAGCGTCGGCCGACCGAACGTTCCGGCCGGTGCGATGCTCGAGCCAACTCCATCAGTGATCGCTGCCATCAATCCGCCCGTGCTGGGGCGCTAGGTGGGGAGGTTCCCCTCCCCACCCGTTGCCGTGAGCCTACTAGAAGAGCCGGAGAATCGCTTGCTGCGACTGATTCGCCAGACTGAGCGAAATCACGCCGAGCTGCTGCCGGGTCTGTAGCGAGAGCAGGTTGGCTCCTTCCTCGTTCTGGTCCGCGACGGTCAACTTGTCCGCGCCTTCGTTCAGCACGTTCTTCATCTCGTCGAGGAACGTGTCACGGATCGTGAGCTGGCTGGACACCGCGCCGAACGTCGAGGCGTTGGTCCGGAGCGTCGACTGGGCCGCGTTCAACTGGCTCACCGCAGCGTCGAGCGCCGTGTCCACGGTCCAGGTGCTGACCGCGATCGACGAAACCGAGAGCCCGGTCGTCGAGCTGGCGTCGAACCCGTTGATCGAGATCTTCGAGGTGCCGGTTTCATTGGTCTTGACGACCAACTCACCCGAAGCCGCCAACAGATTGCTACCCTTGTACTTGGAATCCGTGGCCGTCTGGTCGATCTGCTTCAACACTTCGTTGAACTGGATCGCGAGGGTGGACCGGCCGGCGGTCGTCGCCGACCGCGCCGACTCCGCCAGACCCTTCGCGGTGTCGATCAGTCGCGAGATCGCCTCGATGCCGTCGGAGGCCGCGCTGATCGTCTGGATCGCCTCGCCGATCTCGTTTTTCCGCGCTGCGAGGTCGGAGGCCCTACCCCGAGCGTTGGCGGCCGCGAAGAAAGCGCTCGCGTCGTCGATCGGGCTGTTCACCTTGAGCCCCGAGGCCAACCGCTGCTGCGCCGTCGAAATCAGCGAGCTGGTCTGCTGGAGGCTGAGAAGGTTGGCGCGAACGCCGGCATTGAGGGAAACGGTAGCCACGGGATGCTGCTCCTATTCTAGGGTGTTGGGAACCGGGGCTCCTCCCCGTCCCTTGTTGTCGACCGGAGGGTACCCAGGCATCCGCGGGGTGCACGGGCCCTCCTTGTCGTCTCCCTAGGTTTCGGCAGAGCGGGAAATACCTTTAGCCCCGACGGTTCACAACGAAACAAGCGGGCGGGAGTCTCCTGGGAGGCCAGCAGCCGGCGACGCCGGGCCAGGAACAGCCCTCACCCGAAGCTCAACGGCCACTCTCGCCAGGGTATCGCTCCAACTGCCTGGGGCCAGATGGGAGATCACCCGGACGGTGGGGAACCAGGGACTCTCGATTCGGCCGAACACCGACCAATCGCCGCCCAGATTGGGCTGCCAGGTCGGCAATCCGAGAGCCCCGGCAAAGGCGCTCACGACGGTTGGCGCAGTCACGACGGCGTCGAGATGGCCCATCAGGGCCACCACGCTTTCGAGATCATCGCGAAGATCTTCGCCCGGCCAGCGATAAATTCGAATCCCGAACTGTCGCTCTGCCTCGGCCAACTCCCGCTCGCAGTCGTCGTATTGCAGGTTGATCCACTGATAGGCCCGCTCGCCGAAGAGCGGAGCCCAATCCGTCAGGCTCGAGTAATGACGACGACGTTCCTCGGTCAGGAGCCCGCTTCGCCAGCAGATCCCGATCCGCGGTCCGGCGGGTAGGCTGACCAGCCGCGACCGCCATTTCTCCGACCGGGTCCGATCGGGAACGAGGTACGCTCCGCTGGTCGGGAAACTCTCCAGGCTGGGGCGAAGCCACCGGGGGAGGGACCCGAGCGGAACGTGGTAGTCCGCGGGCGCCGGCCCAACCGGCCCCGGGAGCTTCCCGGCTCCGCCGTCCGGAACGACATCCACGTCGGGAAAGGCCCGTCGCAGCAGAGTCACCAGTCGGGGAGTCGCCACCAACGTCACCGAGGCCCCTCGCCTGATCAGGTCGGAGAGGCAGGTGGCGAACAACAGTTCGTCGCCGAGACCTTGCTCTCGCCACACGACCAGCCGTTTGCCGGCCAACGGTTGGCCCTCCCAGAGCGGGGCGTCGGCCCGTGAGCGGGGGTCCAGCCGTTGTTTCCGCCACCGCCACTCGTATTGGGCCCAGCCCTCGTCGAGCCGTCCCTCACCCAGGAGCGCCATCGCCAGATTCCACTGCGCGTCCGCGCCGTTAGGGTCGATGGCGATGGCCTGGCGGTAGGCGGTGGCGGCGCCGCTCCAATCTCCCGCGGCCAGCCGCGCGTTCCCCAGGTTGAAGTGGCCTTTCGGATCGGCCGGGCCCGTGGCGATCGCGCGGGAGTAACTCAGGATCGCCTCGGCGAACTTGCCGAGTCGTTCCTCCATCGCGCCCAGATTGAGCCAAGCATCGGCGGCATCGGGTCGGAGTTCGGCGGCTCGGGCGAAGTGAGCCGCCGCTCGAGGTATCTCACCCTGCTCGCGAACCAGTTGGGCCAGGTTGAAGTGAGCCGGGGCCAGCGACGGGTCGTGACGAACGGCCTGCTGATACCAGTCGATCGCCTCGCGAGCCCGCCCGCTCTGCTGGGTCTCGAGGCCTCGTCGGAAGGCCCTCACTCCCTCGGACCGCGACATCGCTCAGGCCCGGCGGGCCTGACTCAGGTGGCCGGTGAGGTCTCCGGCCACCCGGGCGAGGACCTCGCTCCAGCCCTTCTCGCGGTCGAGCCAGGCCAGGCGAACGGACGGAAACCAGGGGCTTCGATCTTCGCCAAAGACGCTCCATTCGCTGCCGCTGTCTACCTGCCACGTCGGCAATCCGCAGGCGCCGGCGAGCGCAACGACGGCCGTTGGGGCGGTGACGACGGCGTCGAGGTGGCCCAGTAAGCCCACGACGCTCTCGAGGTCGTCCTTCAAGTCGACTTCGCCCCAGCGGTGCACACGGGTCCGGAATTGCCGCTCGGCGTCGATCAACTCGGCTTCGCAATCGCCGTACTGGAGGTTGATCCATTGAACCCCTGCTACGGCGAACAGCGGCCCCCATTGGGCCAGCGACGAGTAGTGACGGGCTCGTTCCGGCGTCAGCAACCCGCTTCGCCAGCAGATCCCGATGCGAGGTTCGGTCGGGAGGGTCGCGAGTCGGGTCGCCCAGGCCTCCCGAGCGTCCGGCCGCGGTCGGAGGAAGGCCCCTCCGCTCGCGAAGCTCTCTCGGGTTCGGCGGAGGTGACGTGGCAACGACCCCAGCGGGACGTGGCAACCGTGATCGGGAAGTTTCGCGATGGCCTCGGGAAGATCCGGCACGACCTCGATCTCGGGAAACGCTCGCGCCAAGAGGCTGGTCAGGCGAGGGCTCGCCAGGAGCGTCACCGCCACCCCGCGGGCCACCAGATCGGGGAGGCAGGTCGCGAACAGCAGCTCGTCTCCGATTCCCTGCTCGCGCCAGACCAGCAAGCGTCGCCCATCGAGGGGCTCGCCCTCCCAGCGCGGTATCGAGAAGTCCCGGGCCTCGGGTCGAGCCGCTTCCGTCAGGAAGCGCCATTCGTACTCGTCCCACCCCTCCGCGAGTCTCCCGGCGCTCAGCAGCGTGAAGGAACGGTTCCAGTGGGCCTGGGCCAAGGCGGGCGCCAGCTGCACGGCCCGCTCGTGCGCTTCGAGTGCTGAGGTCGGCTGGTCGAGGTCATCGAGCAGATTGGCGAGGCTCGACCATGCTTCAGCGGAGGTGGGGTCGAGCGCGATCGCCTGCCGATAGTCGGCCTCGGCGGCCACGACATTTTCGAGCGCCCGATGACAGTTCGCCCGGTTGAGGTACCCGCCCGATCGGTTCGGCGCCAGCGCCACCGCGCGCTCCGCGTGGGCGAGGGCCGTGGAGCGGTCGCCCTCTTCCAGAAGGACGCTGGCCAGATTGGTGTGGATCTCGAGACGGTCCGGGTCCAGCCCCAAGGCGGCCCGATAGGCGGCCAGGGCGGGCGCCAACATTCCCTGGGTCTGGAGCGCTATGCCCAGAAGGAAAAGCCCCTCCATGTCGTCGGGACGTTCGGTCAGCGCGGCGAGGAAATGGGGAACGGCATCCCCCGCCGCACCGCGTTGGAGCGCGACTCGACCCAGGACTCGGCGCGCCAATCCCAGCTTCGGGTCCGTCGCGAGAATGGCGTTCGCCAAGTCCTCGGCTTCCGCCGCCTGGCCCTCGCCGGCCAGCAACCACGCCAGGGTGAGACCCACCCGGTGATCTTCCGGCGCCAACCGGTGCGCTTCGCGGAACGCTTCGATCGCCTCGCCGGTCAAGCCCCGGCGTTCGAGCAACCCACCGAGCTCGGCATGCCACTCCGGACGGCCATCGTCGCGAACGATGGCCTGACCGATCAACGACAGCGCGAGGTCGATCTGTCCCAGGCGGCCGACGGCGTGACCGAGTTGGAACAACGCCGGCGGATGATCCGGTCGCGTCTCGAGAACCCGACACAGCGTCTCGGCCGCGGCGGCCGGGTCGTTAGCCTCGAGCAGCGCGAGACCTTCTTCGAGGGTCGCCATGATTCAGGCTCCCTTGGGCCGTTTGTCCAGCAAGACCACCTGGTCGACCAGGTCGGGCCCGCCGTACGCTGGCGAATACGGGAAGTCGCGGCGCTCGATCTGCACCAGCTCCGGAAACGCCGACTGGTAGGCGGCAGCGAAGTCCCGCTTCCACATGAGACCCAGGTGCCCGTGGTAGCGGACCTCCGTTGGGGTCTCGGCGAAGTACTCGTGCAGGAAGACGTAACGGCGGCTCACCCGGACGATCTCCGCGATCGCGCGCGGGAGATCGTCCGGCGCGATGTGGATCAAGACCCCGTTGGTCATCACCAGATCGAATGACGCCTCCGGGAACGGCAACTCGAACGCGGTCCCTTGATGAAAGGTGAGCGCCGGCGCCAGCTCGCGGGCCTTCTCGACGGCGTAGCTCTGGGGTTCGAGTCCGTGGATTTCGAGCCGCGGGTTGAGCGCGGCGAGCGCCCGAACCTGGAGCCCGATGTTGCAGCCAACTTCGAGAACTCGCCCGGTGGGAAGCCGACCCTTCAGAACGTCCCGGTAGATGGCGGTCTTGCTCATCCCGAGCTGAGCCGCCGCTTCGGCATCCATTTGCTCGAGGGAGAGGGTGTTGCGGTCGGTGTATTCCCGACCGAAGCCGGAGGTCCAAGTGTCGAGTTGGGCAGCACTGCTGATGCTCATCGGTGTCTCCTTACAAACGGATTGCTGTCGCGAGTCGCGATCGTTTCCAACACAGCGGACCACGGCGCCCCCATCGGGCGAGTGATCACCTGGATCGTGGGGAACCAACGGCTTCGGTCGGACCCGTGAGTCGCCCATTCGGCCCCGCTGTCCACTTGCCAGGTCGGCACACCAAGCCCGCCGGCCAGCGCGGTCACCGCGGTCGGGGCCGAAATCACGGCGTCGAGCTGGCTCAAGAGGCCGACCACGCCGTCGAGATCATTTCGGAGGTCGACATCCGCCCACCGATGGATCTCAACGCCGTGCATCGCCTCGGCGGCGTGCAACTCCGATTCGCAGTCGTCGTATTGCAGGTTGATCCACACTACGTTCGGCCGGCGGAACACGGCGCCCCATTCGCTCAGAGAGGAGTAATGCACTCGTCGCTCGGCCGTCAGTCGGCCGCTGCGCCAGCAGATTCCCACCCGGACTCCCTCCCCGAGCGCCGCGAGCCGGGTCCGCCATTCGTCGACGCGGGCCGGCAACGGAACGAGATACCCACCCGACACTGGGAAACTCCCCAGCGTATTCCGGAGGTACCGCGGCAGGTCACCGATGGGGGCGTGGAAGTCGAAGGGCGGATCGTCGTCTGCCCCGTTCGAGGTGCCGTCGTCGTCGGCGAGGACGGTGGCCGTTGGGAATGCCCGCTGACACATTGCCACCAGCCGATCGGTTACCAGCAATCTCACCTCGGCCCCCTGCTCCAGCAGGTCGCGGACGCAGGGCGCGAAGAGTAGCTCGTCGCCGATCCCTTGTTCGCGCCACACCAGGATCCGGCGGCCCGCGATCGGTTCCCCCTGCCACCGCGGACAGGAGTAGGACCGGAGCTCGGCCAACGAGTCCCCGGCCCGAAATCGCCACGAGTATTCCGCCCAGCCCTCCTCCAGACGGCCCACTTTGAGGAACGTCAAGCCGAGATTCCAGTGGGCATCACCGTAGGTCGGCCGGATCGCCAGGGCGGCCTGGTAGGCGGCGATGGCGGGTTCCGGTCGGTTCGATTCGCGGTAGGCGTTGCCCGTATTGAAGTGGGCCTCGGCCCGGGTGGGGGCCAGGCGGGCGGCTTCGCGATAGGCGGCGATGGCCCCGTCGAAGTCGGCCGCGGCTTTGAGGGCCACGCCCAAGCTGATGTGCGCCTCGACCAGCTCCGCCTTCACGGCGATGGCTCGACGAAGCGTCGCGGCGGCCTCGTCGAGCCGGCCCAGACCGGTCAACGTATTGCCGCGATTGACGAGCGCCTGGGGATGATCGGGCTCGAGCCCGAGGGCCCGCTCGTAGTGTTCCAGCGCTTCGGCGAGTCGATCCCGGGCCTTGCAGGTATTGCCCACTCCCAGGATCAGCGGTACCGAATTGGGGTCCAGCCGAAGGCCCGCCTCGAAGCAACTTCTCGCTTCGTCGAATCGGCCTTGCGCGTACCGGACCGTCCCCAAGTTGAGTAACGGCTCGACGGCGTCCGGGCGACGGGCCGCGGCGGCCACATGCGCCTCCGCGGCTTCCGCCAGATCGCCCCGCCCTTGCAGCGCCATCCCCAAGTTGACCAGCGTCTCGTAGTGATCCGGTCGGAGCGCCAGGGCTCGTCGGTACTCGGCGACGGCCGATTCCAGGTCCCCGGTATCGGCGAGCGCGCAGCCGAGATTGGCGTGGGCGTCGGCCAACTCCGGCTCGAGGCGAACCGCCTCGCGGTAGGACGTGAGGGCCGCCACCAAGTTGCCGGTGGCGTGAAGCACCACACCCAAATCGCAGTGGGCGGACGCGAGCTCGGGCTCGAGCGCGAGCGCCCGCCGAAGGGCGGCCTCCGCGTCCGCGAGGCGGCCCGAGGCCTGAAGCGCCACCCCGAACACCGCGTGGGCCTGAGCCATGTCCGGGGCCAACATGACGGCCCGCTCCAGCGCCTGAAGCGCTTCCGGCGTTCGGCCAGCCGCCATCCGGGCTTGCCCCAAGTTCAACCAGAAAGTAGGCGCGCTGGAGTCCAACTCCACGGCTCGTTCGAGCAGGGCGACCGCCAACGGGGCGTTTCCGGCCTGCTTCGTCAACAGGCCTAACAGGTTGTGGGCGTCGGGCTGCGCCGGCTCGAGCTCGAGCACCCGTTGGTAGCACGCGAAGGCCTCCGCCAGGTGGCCGGAGCGGTGGTGCGCGAGACCTTCTCGAAGAAGCGCCCCGCCGGGCCCCGCTGGACTCACGTCGAACCCGGGCCGGCGGCGGCTCGGGAATCGGCAGAACTGACTGCCTCCCGGCAAGGAATGCCGGGGCGGGGAGCTTCGGAAACCCGGTGCGATCGGGTCGACATGGCTCTCTCGTCCGAGGGACGGCCGCAGTGACGCCGGGCAGGAATTGCCGCGGGCGCCGTGATTGCAGGGGTTACGGGCAAGAGGTACGCCAGTCAAGAATGTTGCGCGCGGCGGGGCATGGTCCCTGCGATTGGCGGTGCCGCCATGGAGAAAAAGTTCCTGACGGGCGACCGGCTCTATCTCCGCGCCCTAGCCGACGCCGATCTCGACGGTCCCTACGTCGAGTGGCTGAATGATCCCGACGTTTGTCGGTTCAACTCTCATCACGTCTTCCCCTACCCGGTCGACGCGGCTCGGGGCTACCTCGCGGCGACTCGGAGCTCCCGGACCGTGTTGGCGCTGGCCATCTGCCGGCTCGAGGACGACCGCCACGTCGGCAACATCGCTCTCCAGCAGATCGATCCGATTGCGCGGAGCGCCGAGTATGCGATTCTCCTCGGCGATCGAACTTGCTGGGGCCAGGGTTTTGCCAAGGAAGCCTCGGCGATGCTTCTGCGCCACGGCTTTCGGGAGCTCAATCTCCACCGGATTCACTGCGGTACCTCCGCCGACAACCTGCCGATGCAGCGCCTCGCGGCGTTTCTCGGGATGCGGGAGGAAGGCCGGCGCCGCCAGGCGCTGTTCAAGCGTGGGCGGTACACCGACATCATCGAGTACGGCCTCTTGCGGGACGAGTGCCCGGCGAAGTTTCTGGCGTGAGATACTGTCGCCTCTGCGTCCAGCCCGATACTCGCCCGAGTATCCAGTTCGACGACGAGGGCGTCTGCCCCGCCTGCCGGTTCGCCGCCCAGCGCTTCGAGATCGATTGGGAGGCCCGCAAGCGCGAGCTGCTGGACATCATCGCCTGGGGTCGGGCCCACGGCCACTTCGGCTACGACTGCATCATCGGGGTCAGCGGCGGGAAGGACAGCACCCGACAGGCCATGTACGTGCGGGAGGAGCTGGGGGCCAAGCCACTGCTGGTGTCGTGCACCTATCCGCCGGAACAGATCACCCACCGTGGGGTCCACAACATCAGCAATCTGATCGAGCTCGGGTTCGACACCATCTGTGTCGGTCCCAGCCCCCAGGTCTGGAAACGGCTGATGCGGTACGGGTTCCTTCGGCACGGCAACTGGTGCAAGTCCACCGAGCTGGCCCTCTATACCAGCGCCCCCAAGATCGCCATCGCCTATCACATTCCACTGGTCTTTCTGGGCGAGAATCCGGCGATCACCCTCGGCGACTTCGGGGTCCGCTCCCTCACCGCCGACGCCAACCGGATGAAACACGGCAACACCCTGGCCGGGGCGGATCCGAGTCAGTACTTCGTCGATGGCTTGACCAGAAAGGATCTCCTCCTCTACAGCTACCCGACCGATGAGGAAATGGAGCGGGCCCAGCTCCGGATTCGTTACCTGGGGTACTTCTGGCCCGATTTCTCGAAATTCGACAACGCTTCCTACGCGATCGCCAACGGCCTTCACCTGCGGGAAGAGCCGTTCGCCAACTGCGGGTCGGTCAGCAAGGTCCAATCGGTCGACGAGGACTTCGTGGCCGTGAACCAGATGATGAAGCACCTCAAGCTGGGCTTCGGGATGACCACCGATGACGTCTGTGAGGAGATCCGCTACGGCCGGATGAGCCGAACCGAGGCAGCCGAGCTCGTGAAGCGGTACGACGGCAAGTGCTCGCCGGAGCTGATCCAACGGTTCTCCGATTACATCGAGATCTCCGTCGAACAATTCTGGGAGGTCGCCGAGTCGTTCCGGAACAGGGACATCTGGCGTCAGCGCGCCGACAACGAGTGGGAGCTCGCGGATGCCATCCAATAACCGAATCGCCATCGTCGACTACGGCGTCGGCAACCACCAGTCGGTCGCCAACGCCCTCGCGTTTCTCGGGTATCGGTTCGTGATCACTCACCGCCCGGCCGAGATCGACGCCGCCCCGGCCCTGATCCTTCCGGGCGTCGGGGCCTTCGGCGAAGCAATGGACCGGGTTCGGGATCTCGGGATCGGTCCTTTGCTCGTCGACCAGGTACAGCGCGGGAAGCCGCTCCTGGGCATTTGCCTCGGGATGCAGCTTCTGGCGGAAACCTCGGAGGAGAACGGCCAGCACCGAGGACTCGGATTGCTTCCCGCCCGAGTCGTGCCGATCCCGCCCCGAGCCGGCATCAAGGTGCCGCAAGTCGGTTGGAACACCGTGCAGGCGCACCGCACGGACGTTCTCTTCAGCACCACGACGGCTGACTGCGCGTTCTACTTCGATCACAGTTTTCACCTGGCTTGCTCGCCGGAGTACGTCGCGGCGACCGTGCCCTACGGCGGCGATCTCGTTGCGGCCGTTCAGCGGGGCAACATCCTTGGCGTCCAATTTCACCCCGAGAAGAGCCACAACTCGGGGCTCCGCTTGTTCCGAAGCTTCTTCAACTACTACCGGATCTCGAGCTAGTATGCAGAAGCGCCGCATCAACGCCTGTTTGATCCTCAAAGACGGCTGGGTCGTCCAGAGCATCGGCTTCCGGCGGTACCTCCCCGTGGGCCGACCCGAGGTCACGGTCGAGTTCCTCAACGCCTGGGGCATCGACGAGATCATCTTGATCGACATTTCTGCCACGGCTCGCGGGTGCCCGCCCGACTTCGCCATGGTGTCTCGCGTCTCCAAGCACTGTTTCGTGCCGCTCGCGGTGGGCGGCGGTCTGGCCACCGTCGACGCCATGCGACGGATGATCCGATCGGGCGCCGACAAGGTCATCGTCAACGCCGCTGCGCTCCGCCAGCCCGACCTCGTCACCGAGGCAGCCCGGGTTCTTGGCACCCAGTGCGTGGTCGTCGCCATCGATGCCGCCCTCGACGATGCGGGCCGTTACCAGGTGTATTCGCATCTCGATCGCCGGCGCCATTCCCGCTCGGTCATCGAATACGCCCGCGAGGCGGAGCGGCGGGGTGCCGGCGAAATCCTCCTCACCTCGGTGGATCGGGACGGATCGAGACTGGGGTTCGATGTCGACCTGGTCCGATCGGTCGCGGACGCGGTCGGGATCGAGGTGATCGCGGTCGGCGGGGCCGGCCATCCATCGCACTTCGAGGCGGTTTTTTGTGACGGACGGGTCAACGCCGCGGCCGCCGGCAATTTCTTTCACTACTCCGAGCACAGCGTCATCGCCACCAAGCAGTACCTCCGCCAGCGCGGTGTCGAGGTCCGCATCGACACCCAAGCTACCTACGCCGGGACTCCGTTCGATCCCGCCGGCCGGGTCGGGAAGCACGCGGATGAGGACCTCTACCACCGGCAGTTCAGCTATCATCCGGAAGAACTGATATGAGGTACTGCACTCGGTGCCTCTACCCTGAGAACCACCCACTCGGCCTGGTCTTCGACGATCAGGGAGTCTGCAGCGGCTGCCGGGTTCACGAGGAGAAGGACGAGCTCGACTGGCGGGACCGCGCCGAGCGGCTCCGGGCGCTGTTCGAGGGTTTTCGGAACCGATCGGGCCTCAATTACGACTGCATCATCCCGGTGAGCGGTGGGCGTGACTCGTATTTCATCGTCGATACGGTGAAGCGGGTCTACGGGATGAACCCCTTGCTGGTCACCTACAACAAGCACTACAACACTCGCGTCGGCGTGCGGAACCTGGCCTACCTGAGGACCCAGTTCGACTGCGACTTGCTCACTCTCACGGTCGACCCGGCGACGGTCAAGAAGATCACCCGGGCCACGCTCCGCCGACGGGCGAGCATGTACTGGCACTGTATCGCCGGTCAAACCGTATTTCCGGTCCAGATTGCCGTCCGCTTCAAGGTGCCGTTGATCGTGTGGGGGGTCCATCAGGGCGTCGACCAGGTGGGAATGTTCAGCCACCTCGACGAGGTGGAGATGACCCGCAAGTACCGCAAGGATCATGACCTCATGGGGCTCGAGGCCGAGGACCTCGTCGGCGATTTCGACAACGTCAACGAGCGAGACATCATCCATTATCGGTACCCGCACGACAAGGACATCGAGGCTGTCGGAGTGCGGGGCATTTACCTCGGCAACTACCTCCGGTGGGATTCCAAGGCTCAGCACGAAGAGATGATTCGGCGGTTCGGCTACGAATCCGCCCCCCAAGAGCGGACCTTCGACACCTACAACGACGTCGACTGTTTTCACTACTCCGATCTCCACGACGATCTCAAGTTCCACAAACTTGGCTACGGCAAGGCCACCGATCACGCCTGTCGAGAGATTCGCCTGAAGCGATTGACGCGGGAAGCGGGCATCGCGCTGGTCGAGCGATGTCAGGGCCGGCGCCCGGCGTCGCGCGAGCAGTTTCTCCGGTGGATCGGCATGAACGAGGCGGGGCTCCAGTTCTACGTCGATCTCCATCGCGATCGGCGGATTTGGAGCAAGAGCCTCGACGGATCGTGGACCCTGTCCGACTCGGTCACACGGCACCTCGACGATCCCGGGGTCGACGGGGTCCGCCTCGGCGTCACCGATTCGTGCGAGTTTCAACTGACCCCCTCGCGGGAGCCCGAGGTGCCCGACGACCGCTACATCCTGCTCGGCAAGGGGCACGTCGACCCCGCCGACCGAAGCGGTCCCTGGGGCTGACCCGCGCCCCCAGCGAGCGGGCGCGACGCCGATCCTGCTCAGCCCCTCCCAGCGGGTCGCCGTGGAGCTAGCCGATCGCGGCGTGACCGCCGATCGGGTCCCAGGTGGCCGCCGCCCCCTCGACTCGGGCCAAATCGGGGTTGGCTCGGCACCACCCAACCACATCCTCAAAAGGAAGAATCCGGGTCGCCAGCCCGAGCCTCTCGTACACGAGGCGGACGAAACTCAAGTCCTCCGCCGTGTCGACGGTCCACCGAAGGTCGCTATCGTCGCGAGGGCCCCGAACGTTGCGGACCGTGAACGCGCCGCGGTGCTCCGCCCGGGGGCCAAGCGTCACGTGTTCCCGGGCGCTCGGCGAGGAGCCCAGCCGATCCATTCGCTCCAGCGCGCCGATCGTAAACGCTTCGACGTCGAGACCCCGCGGGAACGAACGTTCGAGCACGTTGGCGGCGTAATCGGCCGGCGGGTGGCTCTCGAGCAGGGCTCCGACCACCTGGTCGATGATCGCCGGATCGAGGAGGGGGCAATCGCCGGTGAGCCTCACGACGACCTCGGCCCGGGCCCGATCGGCGGTGAGGCGAAACCGGGTCAGGACATCGGGACCGGGGCCGCGGCCCACCGGAATCCCGGCGGCAAGGCAATGCCGCTCCAACGGATCGTCAGCCGGGTCGTTTGGACAGGCCACCCAAGCCTCCGACACCGTCCCCGCCGCTCGAGCCCGCTCGATCACCCGGTCGAGCATCGGGGCCCCGCCGAGGTCGGCCAGCACCTTCCCGGGCAGTCGGCTCGACCCGAGCCGAGCCTGGATGATGGCGACGACTCGCATCACCGCCGCCACCGAGGGTGGGCATCCGCAACCTTCTCGAACGCGGTGGCGACGTCCTCGAGATCGGCCCGGGTCATCGCGGCGTGAATCGTCGTCAGATAGAGGAGCTCCGATTCATGCATCCGCTCCGCCACCGGACACAAACCGTCGGGATACTCGATCCGGCGGCCGTCGGGTTGCCGAAACGGAAAGCCCTGCCGACCGAATCCTATTCCCCGCTGGTACATTGGCAGCCGATAGAGGGGTTCGACATACCCCACCTTGATCGGTATCCCCTCGGCTCGAAGCGCTTCGGCAAATTCCTCCCGCGGACAGCCAGCCGCCTCGGAATCGTAACGGAGCGGGTAGACATAGAAGCCATGACGGATCCCGTCGCGGACCAGTGGCGGCGTAATGCCTGGCAGCCGGCGGAGCCGGTCCGTGAGGAATTCCGCGGCTTCGATCCGGGGAAGCAGCAGTCGCTCGAGCTTCTTCAGCTGCTGAGCGGCAATCGCCGCCTCGATCTCGGTCATCCGGTAGTTGAAACCGACCAAGTTGTCGAGCCGAGGAGTGCCCTTGGCCTTCACCACCGCTTCCCCATGGTTCCTAATCAGCTGGAGCCGTTCGGCCAATTCGTCCTGGTCGGTCACGACGACGCCGCCCTCGCCGCTGTGAATCGTCTTGTGATAGTTGAGGCTGAAGACTCCCATGTCGCCGAAAGTCCCGGCGTATTTCCCGTCGAGGCGGGCGCCGGGCGCCTGAGCGGCGTCCTCGATGAGGACAATGTCCCGACCGCCCACCACATCCCTGAGCCGGTTCCAGGCGGCCGGGTGACCGAAGAGATCGACCGCGATGACGGCTCGAGTCCGATCGGTGATCCGGGATCGGACCGACTCGGGATCGAGGCAAAAGGTTTCGTCGTCGATGTCGGCGAACACCGGGATGGCGCCGTAGACCAGCGCGGCGGTCGCGGAGGCGCTCATCGTGTAGGGCGAGACGATCACCTCATCCCCCGGACCGATGCCTGCCGCCCCGATCGCGGCGTAGAGGCCGGAGGTCGCGGAGTTCATCGAGACGGCGTGTCGGGAGCCGAAGTACTCGCTCCATGCCGCCTCGAGGGTGCGGACCTTGGGGCCTCCGAAGAAGTCGGGTCCCCAAACGCCCACGAATTGCGAGAGGACGCCACTGTCGAGCACCTCGAGGACGGCCCGCCGCTCTTCGTGTCCGATGGTATTGCACTCGGGAAACGGGGTCCGCCGCACCGGGGTGCCGCCCGCGATCGCCAGGGGGGTCATGCCGCGGCCGACCTTTCGTGAGCGGCCGCCACCAAGAGATCGAGGAGCCGCAGGGTCGCCCCATTGACGGCAGTCCGGAGCCGCTGCGACGATCGCCCCAGCTGGCTATGCGCCGGACGGGCGAGTGCGCGATAGACAACCGACGCTACCTCGCCGGGCTGGTAGACCGGGTCCGACAGTCCGACCCGATTACTGGGCAAGGTATCGGGCCCGGCGAGGTTGGGTTGCACGCTGACGACGCGGCAGCCGAGCAGCGCGGCCTGGAGCAGTAACGCGCTGGTCATTCCGACCACCAGATCGCTCGCCAACGCCCACGGCAACCCATCCTCACCGACCGCCGATCGCAGGGTGACTTTGGTGGACGCGCCCGGAAGGGATGCGATTGCCTCTCGGGGATGGGCTCGGACTGCCATCATCACCGGGTGGCCGAGCCACTCGGCGACCTGCTCCATCGCGTCCCGGACCAGCACGAGTACCTCGGCCTCGTCGTACCCTAACGAGCGCCCATAGAGGGCCCGGATCGGCTGGGACGCGAAGAGAGCCAGCGTCGCCTGGCGCGGGATCCCGACCCGCTCCCGGAAGGCCAGCCGCTCTTCGCGGTCGAATCGTTGATACCGCTGCACCAGCGTCTCGTAATGAGGGTTGCCGGTCACCACCAGGCGGTCTTCGGGGAGGCCTTCCGCGATCGCGCCCGCCCGAGCGCTGTCGTCGGGGACCGCGATCCAATTCGGCAAGGAGAGGCCGGTCGGGGTCTCGAATCGTCGCCGGTAGTTCGACCAGAAATCCACGACCGCGACGGTCGGGACTCCCCGGGCGCGAGCGGCCTCGATGACGGCCGGCTCGATTCGTTCGTCGCCCCACGAGGTCGTTGTCAAGACCAACGACGGTGGCGCCCCCTCGAAGCACGGTTCTACGGCCGCGCCGACGTCACCCCCGGCGTAGGGGCTGAATGGGATCCCCGACCGCTCGAGAATCGACCACGCGCTCGGCGCCGCGACGACCGGTCCGAGGGTGCCCCGCTGGGCGAGAGCGATCAGCGCCGGGGCAATCGCCTCCGCGCCCCCGGAATCTCCAACAGCGCTAGCAACGGAGAGATGCATCGTGGCGATCCTCGATCATTGCCGTGGCGACGGCGTCTTCCGCCAGTCGAAGAACTCGAATGGCGTCCAAAGCGGTGGCGGCTGGCGGTCGGTTCGAAGCGAGCGCGTCGACCAGATCCGTCGCCGCGTGGAGGACCAGGTCGGCCAACCCGCCTGCAGGCCCACCGCTCGCCGCCAACTCCCGAAAACCCGGGAATCGCCGACTGTCCCGCGGTCGCAGCACCTCGATCCGCTGCCCCGAATCGGTGACCCGAACCCGCCCCTCGGACCCGACCAAGTCCATTTCGAAAAACCCGTATCGGGCAGACCGGATCCCGGCCAGGAAACCGCGGACGCCCGTCGCGAATGCCAACTCGACATCGATGGTGGGGTCGTCCTCTCCCGGGGCGACCCGGCCGCTGCCCCGAACGGAGACGATTTCACCCAGGAGAAACCGAGCGAGGTCGAGCCAGTGGGTCCCGTTATGCTTGACGCCTCCAACATAGGCTCCCCGCACCACCTCGATGACGCCAATCGGCGCCTCGGCCAAGAAATCCCGCAGCCGCCGATGAGTCGGGGCGGACCGCCGGCCATAGTTGACGGCCAGCATCACGCCGCGCGCCGCCGCCCGCGCCGCCACCCGCTCGGCGGCCGCGGCCTCGAGCGCCAATGGCTTCTCGGCGAGCACCGCCCGCACCGATCCGCACGCAAGGACCCGTTCCAGAACACTCACGTGAGTCTCGTCGGGGGTACACACGCTCACGAGGTCGGGACGAATGGCAGTGAGCAGCCGATCGAGGTCAGTAAACGTCGGCACTCCCGGCCACCGGGCCGAGGCGGTCGCCAGTCGGGTGGCGTCGATGTCGCACAGGCCGACCAGTCGGGTCTCCGGATGCCGCGACCACGCGGCAGCGTGCGACTGAATACCCGATCCGGCCACCACTTCTCCGGCCCCGATGAAACCACACCCAACGACCACGGCTCGAAGGGCCATTCAGGCTGGGTCCTTCCCCGCCGAAGGGCGATCCCCACTGAAACGCTCGATGGCTGCCACCTTCATGAGATCACCGGACGGCCTTCTGCCGCACCTGTTGGTTGATGGCCGTCAGCTCGGGCCGGCGACCGAGCAGGGCCAAGACATCTTTCCAGCCGAAGTCCGGCCGGCCCGGGTACAGTTCCTCGTAGATCGCAGTGACCAGGGCCAGATCCTCGGTCGTGTCCACGGTCCACCGGAGCGCCCCGATCGGCGCCGGATACCCGCTGGCGACGTTGAGGATCCGAAACCGTTCCGGATGTTGATAGATGTAGAGGGACACGTGCTCCCGGTCCACCGGATCGTCGGTCAGTTCCGCGACCTTCGAGAGAATGGCGGTGGGAAACACCTGGACATCGAGGCCGCGAGGATAGGTTGGCTCGAGCACGTTGGCGCAGTAGTCCACCCGATTCGCATGAAACGCCGCGATCACCTGGTCGACCACCTCCGGATCGATGAGCGGGCAGTCCGCCGTCGTCTCGACGATCAGGTCGGCCCCCACGAAGAGCGCCGCGCCGAGGACCCGCCCCAGCACGTCGTCCTCGCTGCCCCGGTGGCACTCGACCCCCTCCGCCGCGGCGACCGCGACGATCGGATCGTCCGCCGGCGACTCGGTGGTGGCGACCACGATCCGGTCGCTTCGCTCCACCCGTCCGAGTCGCTCGATCATTCGGGCCAACATCGGCTTGCCGAGGATCGGAAGGAGGACCTTGCCCGGGAGCCGGGTCGAGCCGACCCGCGCCTCGATGGTAATCGCGGTCGTCATCGGGCCTCGGCGTCGCCCCGCGGCGCGATCAAGTCCCAGTCGAGCGGAGTGCCCCGAGCCACCGCCCGGACGGCTCGCCGCCCGAGCACCACGTCGGTGTACCGGGGGGAAAGTCCAAGCCCGGGGCGGATCGACCGTACGTTGCGATCGGTGAAGGCCTCGCCGATCGCGACATTCTCGACGACGTAGAGCGAGCGGCGAAAGACGATCGACCCCTCCTCCGCCAGGCCCGGTCCGAACGTCGGCGTACCTAACATCGTCTCGGCTCGTTTCACCGCGTCGACGAGCGCCTTGAGCTCGGCGGGCTCGAGCGAAAAGTGGCTGTCGACGCCGCCCGCCGATCGATCGAGGGTGAAATGTTTCTCGATCAGGCAGGCACCCAGCGTGACGGCGACGACCGGAGCGACCACGCCGAGACTGTGGTCCGAGAGACCGACCGGGCATCCGGTCATCGCGGCCAGCACCGGCAGGGTCCGAAGGTGCATCGCCGCGTCCGGCGCCGGGTAGCTACTGGTGCATCGCAACACGATGACCTCGGTGGCGCCCGCGACGCGGAGCGTCTGCACCGCGTGGCCGATCTCCTCGAGGTTGGCCATCCCAGTCGAGAGGATGATCGGCTTGCCGGTCGCCGCCACCCGGCGCAACAGCGGGTCGTCGATCAGCTCGAACGAAGCGACTTTGTAGGCCGGGGCGGCGAGGCTCTCGAGCAGCACGACGGCGGAGGGGTCGAACGGCGTCGAAAACACCTCGAGACCGTACCGGCGGGCCGCCTCGAAGAGCCGCTGGTGCCATGCCCAGGGGGTGTGCCCCTCACGATAGAGATCCCAGAGCCGGCGCCCCCCCCAGGGTCCGTTGCCGGGAACCACGAACTCGGGTCGATCGGACTGGAGGGTGATCGTCTCGGGCGTGTAGGTCTGCAACTTGATCGCGTCGGCGCCAGCCTCGGCGGCGGCCTCGATGGTGGCGACGGCTCGGCCGAGATCCCCGTTGTGGTTCCCCGACAGCTCGGCGACCACCAGACACGGTTCCCCGGGACCCACCGAACGACGGCCGAGACGGATCGTCATACCGCCTCCCGATTGGGACCCCGGAACAGCCACTGGCCGTCCGGGCGCCGTTCGCTGCGCCAACCGAGCCGTTGGAAAAGCCGGATCGACGGCGTGTTCGACGCTCGAACCACCGCCTCGATGGTCACCGCGGCAGCTTCGCGAAGGAGGTGGGCGGTTCCTCGCGTCAGCAACTCCCAGCCGATCCCCTGACCCCGACTCTCGGGGGCCACGACATAGCTCAGTCGAGCGACCGTCCAGGCGTCGGTCGACTCGAACCGGATCGCGCCCACCGGCCGGCGATCGAGGCTCTCGGCGATCAGGATCAACGCGTTAGGCGACGCGAGGCGGTCTCGATACCAATCGAGATGGTCCGGCCAGGCGATCAAAGGCCGGTCGCCGGAGACCGCCCGGGTGGCTTCATCATTCGCCCACAACCAGAGAGGGTAGGCGTCATCCCGGCCGGCCCGACGGAGCTCGATCATCGGGCCGCCATCCGTTGCCCCGCCAGCTGCGCCAATGCCGCCACGACTTGGCCGGCCCCGCCCGTCACGCGGGGCAGCGGCCGGGCCGCGGGAATCAGGGCCCGGAGTTGATGGGCGAGAAACTCGCCATCGACCAGCGATGTCTTGAGCCCCGGTACCCCGGCATCGCGGGCCCAGCGATAGTTGAGGCGCTGATTCGCGGCGGTCTCCAGCAAGACGACCGGAATCCCGACCGCCGCCGCCTCCCAGACGGTGCTCCCCGCGGCCATCACCAGCGCCTTGGCGCGGGCCACCTCGGCCCACAGCCGGCCGGGCGCGATCCGGCGCCACCCGGCCGGGCCCCAGGGCCCGGTGATCGCGAAGCGGGTATCCGAGGCCAGGGCCGCCAATTGATCGAACGCCGCCTTGATTTGAGCCGAGGGCTCCGATCCTCCCAGCGACACCAGGACTTCATCGGACGGCCCAACCCACCGAGGCAACCCCTCACGGACGGCCAGATGCTCGGGGCCCGACAGCAATGGCCCCGTGAAGCCCGGGTAGAGACCGGCCTCGCCGTACGGACTGGGATTCCACACGGCGTCGTAGCCGTTCGGGACCGTGCCGCCGAGGTCGTCGACCAACACCCGGAGGACCGCGCCAGCCACCCGAAGGGCCCCGAATCGGACCTCCGGATCGTAGGAGTCGACGACCATGATGGCGTCCCCGCCCGACGGCCGGTCGGACAGCGCGATGCCAGCCTCCCGATAGCGGGCGATCACGAACTCGAGGTCGAGCGTCCCTACCCCCTGCACCGTGCCGCCTGAGGCACGCCAGGCGGCGCCTAACGTCGCCAGCCGCATGGCATGACCCGCGCCGATCGAGGAGTTGGCGTCAGCGCGAAGAATCAGGGTCGGCATCGTCTGGGGACTCACACTTGCTCCATGACGGCGGCGTCCAGCGCGCCGACCACCCGTGCGACGTCCGATTCGGTCATCGCCGGAAACAAGGGCAACGTCAGCGCCGACCGGTAGTAGGTTTCGGCGCCCACTCGCTTGGCGCCCTCGAAACCGGCCCGTTGATAGAACGGCTGGCGGTACACCGGGATGTAGTGAACGTTGGCGCCGATCCGCTGGCGCACCAACTCGTCATAGCACCGACGCCGAAGGCCTTCGGGAACCCGTACCACGAACAAATGATGGGCGCCGACCGACCCCGGCGGGCGAACGAGCGGCCGCACGATCGGGTGATCGGCCAGCCGAGCCTGGTACCAGCCCGCGACTCGCCGTCTCGCCGATAACCATTGGGGCAGCCGCGCCAGCTGAGAAATACCCAACGCCGCTTGCAGGTCGGTGAGGCGATAGTTGAAGCCGAGCTCGTGTTGCTCGTAGTACCAGGGCCCGTCATCCCCCTCGAGTTCCACCAGGTCGCGGGTGATTCCGTGGGATCGGAATCGACGCAGCCGGCGATAGCTTTCCGGGTCGTTCGTGGTGACGGCTCCGCCCTCTCCCGTAGTGATCTGCTTGGCCGGGTGGAAACTGAAGCAGCACATCAAGCTGTGGTCACACCCGCCGACTCGGTGCTCGCCACCTCTCGAGGTGTGGTAGCGGGCTCCGAGCGCGTGCGCCGCATCCTCGATCACCACCCACCCGCGCGCTTCGGCGATGGCCGCCAGGCACTCGAGATCGGCCACTTCTCCGCCGAAATGAACCGGGGCGACGACCCGTACGTTGCGATCCTGACACTGGTCGACCACCTCGGGATCGATCAAGGCGGAGTCGGGATCGACATCCGCGAAGGCGACCCAACCGCCAAGGTACAGGGACGCGTTGGCCGTGGCGACGAAGGTGATCGGGCTGGTGAGCACCGACGATCCGGGACCCACGCCGGCGGTGGCGTACGCCGCGTGGAGCGCGGCGGTACCGCTATTGAACGCGACGGCGTAACGGGCCCCAACGTACTCCGCCAGCGCCGCTTCGAATCGATCGATCGTGGGCCCCTGGGTCAGGTGCGGCGCCTCCAACGCGGCGGTCATCGCGGCGTGGTCCGCCGCGTCGATCTGATGCCGCGCGTAGGGAAGCCAGGACATCAGTTCAAGCCGAGCGCGCCGAGCAGATCGCGAACCTCGCCGACGCCAAGCCGGAGGGGATTGGTATCGCTGCGGTAGGCAAAGCCATCGGGGACCGCGGCGCCGAGCGAGAGGTACTCCTCGTCCCACCACGGCTGCTGCGGCTGGAGCACGTAGTACCCGCCCATGTCGCGGGTCCGGCGGGCGTCGTCTTCGCCGATCATCAGTTCGTGCAACTTCTCCCCGGGCCGAATCCCCACGACCTCGGTTCGGCAATTGGGCGCCAGCGCCTCGACTACCGTCATGATGTCGGTCGACGGGATCTTCGGAACGAACAACTCCCCTCCGCGCATCCGCCGGAGCGACTCGAGAACGAAGTCGACTCCCTGATCCAGCGTGATCCAGAACCTGGTCATCCGCGGATCGGTAATCGGGAGAGTCCCGTTCTTCCGGGCGTTCAGGAAGAACGGCACCACCGACCCTCGGCTGCCCACCACGTTGCCATATCGAACCACGCTGAGGAGCGGACCCCGCCCCACGGAGTAGGCGTTGGCCGCCACGAACAGCTTGTCGGCACACAACTTGGTGGCCCCATACAGATTGATCGGGTTGGCCGCCTTGTCGGTCGACAACGCCATCACTCGCTCGACGCCGGTGTTGAGGGCGGCCTCGATGACGTTCTGGCCGCCCAACACGTTGGTCTTGATACACTCGAACGGGTTGTACTCGGCGGCGGGCACCTGCTTCAGCGCCGCGGCGTGGACCACGACCTGGACGCCGTTGCAGGCCCGTTGCAGCCGACTCAGATCCCGGACGTCGCCGAGAAAGAACCGGAGCCGCCGATCGCGGAGCTGCTCGGCCATCTCGTACTGCTTCAGCTCGTCGCGGCTGTAGATGATGACCCGCCGCGGCTCATACCGCTCGAGCACCGTCTTGACGAAGGCCCGGCCAAAGGAGCCGGTCCCGCCAGTCACCAGGATGGATTGTCCCTCGAGAAACATCAGCCTTGCTCTCTTCCGGTCGGGGTCTTGGTCATTTCCGCGGCCACCCGTTCCCTCAGGTGTCCGGCCACGCTGTCCAGCAACGGCCGCCAGTCGGCGGTGCCGGCTTCTCGGCGAAAGGCGCGAATCGCCGGAAGCCATGGCGAGCGTTCCTCGCCGAACAAAGTCCAGTCGGTACCCGGGTCGATTTGCCAGGTTTCGGTGCCTAACGCTCCGGCCAGGGCGCCGACGGCCGTCGGCGCGGTCACCACCAGGTCGAGGCTCCAGATCAAGGCCGCCACCGATTCGAGATCGTTGCGGAGGTCGACGGCCGGCCACCGATGGATGGCGACCCCGCAGGCGGCCTCCGCTTTCGCGATCTCCGACTCGGCATCGTCGTACTGGAGGTTGATGATCGTGAGCCCGGGGGTTCGGAGAATCGGCGCCCACGCGGCCAAGTCGGCATAGTAGCGGTCCCGTTCCATCGCCTGGAGACCGCTGCGCCAGCAGATCCCGACCCGGACTCCGGACCCGACCGATCGGAGCCGCTCCTGCCATGCCCCGATCGCGGCCCGGTCGGGAACCAGCCAGCTCCAGTGGGAAGGAAAGTCCGCGCGGCGACGGCGGACCAATCCCGGGAGGCTGCCGATCGGGACGTGGGCGTCGAAGGGGCCCGCCCCCCAGTCGCCGTCAGCCACGACGCGGAGCCCCGGTAGCGACCGGGCGAACAGTCCCACCAGCCTCGGATCGACTGCCAGGGTCACCTCCAGGCCGCGGGCGATCAAGTCCGGCAGGCAGGTGGCCAAGAGCAATTCGTCGCCGAGCCCCTGCTCCCGCCACACCAGGAGCCGTTTCCCTCGAAGAGCCTCGCCTCGCCACAGGGGCCACGGAAATCCCCGGTCCGGCGCCGCGCCGATCCGGGCCCAGCGATGTTCGTAGTGACGCCATCCCTCTTCCAGGGCGCCGGAGGCGAGCAGGGCGAGAGCCAAATTCCAGCCGCTCTCGGCGAGGTGCGGCGCGAGCGTAACCGCCCGCCGGAGCACCACGATCGCCCGGGGCAACTCACCCAGCTCGCGGAGGACGTTGCCGAGGTTGAGGAGGATCTCCGCCGCCTCGGGCGCCAGCGACACAGCCGTCTCGAACGCGGCCGCCGCGTTGGCGAGGCGGCCTTGTTTCCGGTGGACGTTGCCAAGGTTGAACCAGGCCGTCGCGAGCCGCGGATCGAGCTCGGACGCCCGGCCGTAGGCTCGGGCCGCGCCATCGAGCTCGGCGAGCTCCTCGAGGCAGACGCCAAGGTGGAGCCATCCGGCCGAGGCGTCGGGGCGGAGTTTGGTGGCCCGTTCGAAGCACCGAGCCGCATCGCCGGTCGTCCCCGCCTCCCGGAGCACCAGGCCGAGGTTGAAGTGGGCGGCCGCGAGGCTCCCATCCGCGGCGAGGGCCGCTTGATACGCGAGGCGCGCCTCGGCCGACCGACCGGCGCGATGGGCCGCCAGCCCCCGCTCGAAGTGCATCACGGCCGAATCACCTAACGTCGCGCCCGTCACGACGCGCTCGTCTCGACCCAGGCCCGGACCCGCTCGGCCACGGTCGTCAGGGCCACCCCCCATCCGTCCGGCCCAGGCCCCTTCCGCACCACCGCGACCTCCGAGAACCACGGCGATCGGTCGGCCCCGAAAAGACTCCAGTCGCTCCCGCTCTCCACCTGCCAGGTCGGCGTCCCCACCGCGCCCGCCACCGCCCCCACCGCCGTCGGTGCCGTCACGACGGCGTCCAGCGCCGCCACCAACCCCACCACGCCCTCCAGGTCGTTCTTCAGGTCCATCGCCGGCCACCGATGCAGCTCGACGCCGAACGACTCCTTGATCGCCGCCACCTCCGCCGCGCACTCGTCGTATTGGAGGTTGACCCACACGATGCCGGGCACCGTCCAGAGCGGCTCCCAAGCCGCCAACGGGGCGTAGTGCCGCGCCCGGGCCGCCGTCGCCAATCCGCTCCGCCAGCAGACCCCCACCCGCGGCCCCGGCGGCAGTTCCGCCATCCGGGCCGCCCAGGTCGCCCGGGCGGCCGCCGAGGGCGCCAAGTATCCGGTTCCCGGGAAACTGGCCCGACTCCGGCGAAGCCATCGAGGCAGGCTGCCTAACGGCGTATGCCAGTCGAACGACGACTCCCGACCGACCGCGTCCGGTTCGTCTCCGACCACCACGACCTCCGGAAACGCCCGCGCGGTCAGGCTCACCAACCGCGGAGTGACCAACGCGGTCACCGCGGCGCCGGCCGCCACCAGATCCGGCAGGCATGAGAGGAACAACAGCTCGTCGCCCAAGCCTTGCTCCCGCCAGATCAACAACCGGCGGCCCGCAACCAGCTCCCCGGACCACACCGGCCAGGGATAGTCGCGAAAGGAGGCGGGTCGGGTCGACGCCCGCCACCGCCACTCGTACTCGTCCCAGCCCCGCTCCAGGTCGCCTGCGCCAAGCAGGGCCAGGGCCAAGTTCCAATGGCCGTCGGCGAAGTCGGCCCGCCCCGCGATCGCCCGCTCGTGGCAGGCGATCGCCTGGGAGAACGCACCGAGCTCCGCGGCCAGGCTCCCGAGCGCGGTCGAGGCCTGCGGCTCCGCTCCCAAACGCGCCGCCTGCTCGAAGCTCTCACCCGCCTCCGAGAGCCTCCCGAGCGACTGCAGCGCGGTGCCCCGATTGAGCCACGCCTCGGCGAGACGGGGAGCGGCAGCGACCGCGGTGTCGTGCGCGGCGAGCGCGTCCTCGAAGGCCCCGACGTCGACCAGGATCACGCCGAGATTCGTCCAGGCATCGGCGTCCTCCGGGACCAGCGCGACGGCCCGGCGATAGGCGCGAATCGCCTCGTCGATTTGTCCTTCGAGGTGGGCCACGACCCCCAGGCACCTGTGAGCAGCCGCCAGATCGGGTGCCAACCGACTCGCTTCCCGGAACCGTTCGAGGGCCAGTGCCAGCCGGCCGGCCCGCTGATACGCAATCCCCAGATTCAGTTGGGCCAATGCAGACGTCGGGGCTCGCCCCACCGCCGTTTCCAGCGCCCTCACCGCGCCCTCGAGATCTCCTAAATCGAGCCGAGTGAGCCCCAGGTTGATCCAGCCATCGATGCAGCCCGGGTCCACCCGGACGGCTTCGGCCAATGCCCGGTCGGCGGCGGCGAGATCGCCTAACGTTCGGAGGGCGTGGCCCAGGTTGGATCGGTATTCGGCCACCCGGGGCCTCGCGCGGACCACCCGTTCGAAATGCCCGGCCGCCGCGGCGACCTCGCCGGCGCCGAGGGCGATCAGCCCGACGAGGTGGTTGGCGTCCGGGTCGTCGGGCGCCACCGCCAATACCCGGTGGTAACAGGCGGCCGCGGTGGCAAGACGGCCGGCCCGATGGTGCACCAACCCATCGGCGAGGTCCCGACGACTGGCGCCATCGCGGGCCATCCGTCCGGTCGCGACGGTCACCGCGCCCCCCCGGTGAAGGTCCGCTGGAGATCGCTGGCGATCCGCTCGATCGTCATAGCCCATTCGGCGGCTCCGGCGGGGCGCCGCACGACCTGCGTGGCCGGGAACCAGGGCAACCGCGCCTCGCCGTGGGCGGTCCAATCCCCGGCGGCCTCGATCTGCCAGGTCGGGATACCGACCCCACCCGCGAGCGCCGCGATGGCGGGGGGCATCGTTACGACCGCGTCGAGATTCCACACCAACCCGACGGCACTCTCCAGATCGGCCGTGAGATTCTCGCCCCGCCACCGGTGAACGGTGACCTCGAAGGCCTTCTCGGCACGGGCCAATTCCGACCCGCCCTCATCGGTTTGGAGGCTGATCCAGTGGATGTTCGGCAGGGTCAGAAGCGGCCGCCAAGCGTCGAGCACGCTGCCCGCGGCGAGAGGGTCCGCGCCGGCCGGGGCGCCTCGCCAGCAGAGACCCACCTTGGGCTCCGGGCCCAATCGATCCAGGCGATTGCTCCACCGCGTTGCGTGGCTCGAGTCGGGCACCAGGTACTTCGACGATGAAGGAAAGTCGGTTCGAGACCGCCGGAGATATCGCGGCAGGCCGCCGATCGGCACGTGCCAGTCGAACGTCCCCGGTTTCAGCTTGCCTTCGGCTACGACCGCGACACTCGGGAAGGCGCGCTGGAACAGCGACACCAGTCCCGGCGACGCCGCCAGCGTCACCTCGGCTCCCCCGGCGACGAGTTCCCGGAGACAGGTGGCAAACAACAACTCCTCCCCCAAGCCCTGCTCCCGCCACACCAGGATTCGCTTTCCCGCTACCGGTTCTCCTTGCCACAAGGGACCCCGAAAGCGACTGGACGGATCGACCCCCTGTCTCGCCCAGCGCGACTCGTACTGCTGCCAGCCGGCCGCGAGCTTGCCGACCGCGAGCAATGCGATCGCCAAGCTCACCTGGGCGTTGAGGTCGTCCGGACGGACCTCGAGGACCGCCCGAAAGGCCGCCGCCGCTTCCCCAAAGTCACCGAGCGCGAGCAGCGCGCTACCCCGATGCATTTGCGGCGTCGGATCATCCGATCCGACGGCCGTCGCTCGCTCATACGCCGCCACGGCGTCCCGGTAGCGATCGAGTCGCTCGAGCATCGCCCCCAGATTGAGCCACGCGTCGACGGCGCTCGGCCGGAGCCGCGCGGCACCCTCGAAACAGATGGCCGCCCCGACGTAATCCCCCTGGTCGCGAAGGAGCTGCCCCAAGTTGAAATGCGCCGGCGCCAGACCAGGATGTTGTTGGAGCGCCCGGCGGTACGCCGCGATTGCTACGGCGTTCCGGCCCACCTGCTGCGCGGCGAGCCCGTCGCGCAGCGCCCTCATCCCGGGTTCCCCGAACGTCGCCAGCTGAGCAGCGGTCATGACGTGCCTTGGGCGGCCGCCAACGCTTCGTTCGAGCACCCGAGCCGGCTCACGGCATCCCCTCGTCCACCGAGGAGAGCCGGATGGCCCGGCCACCGCGCCAACCCGCGTTCGAAGATCGCCAACGCCTCCCTGGGCCGACCTTGCGCCAGGCGAATCGTGCCGAGATGAACCGTGGGCTCCGGCGCGGCGGGGCGGCTGAGCGCCGCCGCCTCGGCCGCCAAAACCGACCCGTCGAGATCGCCAACGACTTCGAGAGCAGTGGCCAGGTTGATCAGCGATTCGAAGTGGGAAGGCCGCAAAGCGAGCGCCCGCCGATACGAGACAATCGCCCCGTCGAGGTGGCCGGCGGCGAAGAGCGCAGTCCCCAAATTTGCGTGGGCGTCGACCAGATCGGGCTGATGGCGCAGCGCCGTGCGGTAGCACTCGATGGCTTCGTCGAGGCGGCCATCGGCCTGGAGAATCGTTCCGAGGTCGGCATGGGCCTCGGCGAAGTCGGGCCGGAGTTCGATCGCTCGCCGGAGCGACCGCTCGGCTTCGGCGATCCGCCCCAGGGACTGGAGGGTAGCGCCACGGGTCGCATGGGCCTCCGCGAGCGTCGGGTCGAGCGCCAGCGCCCGGTCGTACGCCCGGAGGGCCCCGGAGGCGTCACCGCTGAGCCGAAGCACACCGCCGAGATGGACGTGGTGGTGCGCGGCGGCTGGTCGCAGCAACACGGCTCGTTCGAGCGAGGCTCGGGCCGCCACGAGGTCGCCCCCAGCTTGATAGGCCAGGCCCAGGTTGACCGCGAAATCCGGGGCCCGTGGATCCAGCCGGGTAGCTCGCTCCAGCAGCGTAATCGCCGCGTGAATGTCGCCGCTCTGTTGAGCGAGAACGCCGAGCAAGTGTAGGGCGTCGGGCTGATTCGGATTGACCCGGAGCACCCGCCGATAGCAGCCAAGCGCCAGCCCGAGCTCACCGCAACGGTGGTGAGCGAGTCCCCGGCGCAGCTGCTGCTTGACATCGGCGACCACCGGTCGCGCGACTATCAACTCGGGTTCGTCGTCCTTGACCTCGATGGCCATGGGCTCTCGCGTCGCTTGGGTTCCCGGCTAGGTGACACCCGCGGAGCGGACGAATCGACCGAACCGTCCCGGCAAAGGTTCCGCCTGGCGCGGGCGTTTCTTCCGCTTTTTCCACCGCTCGGGGGCGATTGGGCAAGAGGTACGCCACTTCCCGGGTCACCCCTCAAGAAGTCGGCAGCGACGCCGATACCATGTTGCGGTGACGCGAGTTGACACCTTGGCGCTGGCCGTTGCCGCCCGGTCGGCCCGAGTATCTTCACCGACCATCTGGCGTGAGGGTCGACCGGCGATTCCTTCCCGGGCACAGACTCTGCACTTCGGCAGGTGCCGAGGTCCCACCTCAAGTTTCCGGGATCGGGGCCGATAGTTGAACGAGGTATCGACCAGCCGTCGAAGGACGGAACCGAAGGAGCAGTGCTCGACATGGACATCAAGCCGACCACGACGCATGGCAACCGACCAGCCGACCCGCAGCAGCTCGAGGCTCAGCGCGCTTCAGAGGCGCGCAAGCCCGACCGAGGCGCGCCGATTTCTCAGGGACATCAGGAAGCGGACTCCCAAGCCGACTCGGTGAACCTGTCGCCCGACGCCAAGGGCCTGGCCAAGGGATCGGAGGGCCGAGCGGTGGAATCGAGCCTCTCGCCGGATCGGCTCAAGGAGATCGGGCAGCGCTTGGCGAGTGGCTACTACGATCGGCCGGAGGTGATCGACCAGGTGGCTCGGGAGGTCGCCCAGGACCCGAACTTCAAGGCGGAGGGGTAGGACGCCGGGTTGGAAACAGCCGCTCGCGCGACCCCACGCCACCGCGTCGTCATCGTCGATGACGACGAATCCGTTTGCCGGAGCACGGCTCGGTTACTGGAGCGAATCGGGTTCGAAGTCACGCCGCTCCGCTCAGGTGCCGAGGCGCTCGCCTTCGTGCAGCAGCACCCCGTCGATGCGATCGTCACCGATCATCAAATGCCGGGAATGAGCGGGGCCGAGCTGGTCGAGCGGCTCGTCGCCCACAACCCTGGAGCCGCCTCCCGAATCATCCTCACCAGCGGCGACCTCCACGCCGAGGACACCGAGCGGCTCATCGCCGCGACGGGCTGTCGGGCCCTCGCGAAGCCCTTCACCACTGCGGAGTTGGCCCTCCTCATTCGCGCCGCGGTCGGAACGCCCGGGCCTTCGACCCTCAGCGCCGCCTGACGCAACGGCTACGGCGTCAGATCTGACCGATAGCCGGACGCGAAGCTCAAGAACCGCGACGCATCGAAGACCGTCTTTGCCAGGTACCGCACGGCGTGCGCGGTGCGTCGTTCGACGCCGGGGAGCATCGCCATCGCCTCGGCCGGGGTGTAGTTCTTGTAGGTGATGTCGACGGTCACCGGGCTCCGGAGGGAATGCGGCTTGAAGTCACGGAGCCGCGCGATGGCGGCCTTGGCCCGCGCTCGGATCACCGCCTGCCCCGCTTCGGGAGTCAACGTCGCCGCCGAGTGGAAACCGATCGATCGTTTGACGACGGCGCCCTCCACGTCGCCGAGTAGCTGCCGGACCTCCCCAACCGCCGCCTCGTCGCCGCTCACCATCACCACCGGCACGCCGAACTCGCCGGCCACCGCCGCGTTCATTCCCGATTCCGCGATCGGGACGCCGTTGAGCTCGACCGCCGCGAAGGTCGCGCTCGACATCGTATGGGCCCGAACCCCGCGCGGGTTGGTCGTTGCCGAATGGTAGCCGATGAACATCACCGCGCTGAAGGTCGAATCGATCCCCTCCATCATCCCGAGCGGCCGGGGCGACCCCCTGACGATCGTCACGTCCGGCGAGAACCGATCGATCAACAAGTTCTGCATGTTGCCGTGGGAATCGGCCACCACGAATTCGGTGGCGCCCGCCTCGCGGGCCCCCTGAATCGCCGCCAGCGCGTCGGCAGTCATGAACTCTCGAAACCGCTGATACTCGAACCCGGCGGGACTTAGTTGCTCGCCGGTCACCACGCCAGTGATCCCTTCCATGTCGACCGACAGGAATACCTTGATCGGTCGTTGCGCCGCACCGTTGGCGGCCGCCAGGAGCAGCCCCCATCCGACCAACAAGAACCCACGCATTGCAGTCATCTCCAGACTCGAGTCAGGGGGTCATCCGCCGGGCCACAACCGGGAGCACCAGGCTCGACGCCCGGGCCCGGTCGTGGTAGACGGTTTGGGTGGCCACCCGCCAGGTGGTGTCGGTGGCGATCGGGTTGCCGGTGTTCTGATTGGGGTTGTAGTGGGGAGCGGCGCTACTCGAAACCTCGACCCGAATCCGGTGCCCCGGCTTGAACTGGTGGGCGATGTCGTACAGCTCGATGCGGAAGGTTTCCGGCTTGCCTGGCGTGAGTAGCTCCTCCCGATCGGGCCCGCCGCGGTAGCGGCCCCGCCGGATTCCGATCGAGGGCCCCAGCTTGAGCGCCCGACCATCGGGCCCCACGTCGGTGAGGATGGCGGTGAAATCGGTGTCCCGCCCGTCGGTCGCCGCCTCGACGTTCACCATCACGGTGCCGATCACGTCGAGCGGCTCGGTCAGCGGATCGCTGGTGTAGACCAGGACGTCGTCCCGGCGTTGGAGCGGCGTTCGGTCGGAGCCACCGTCCGTCAGCTCCGATGGAACCGGCCTCTTGGGATCGTAGCGGAACCGATCCGGCGGCTCGGCGGCCGGGGCGGACCAGCTCAGTCGCCCATCGCCGAAGATCGAGTTCGCCCGCCCGCCACTGGAGAAGTACATCGTCTTCGGGGCCGCGCCGGCCGGCGGGTAGTTATCGTCGACCCGCCAGGCATTGAGGCCGGTGAGGTAGATCCTGGCGCGGGGGGCGTCGAACCGCGGCTTCGACTGCTTCAGACACCAGTCGAAGTAGTCGGCATGAAGAGCCTTGGTATCGACCACCGATTCGGGCGAGAACTCGAGCCCGCCCATCTTGGTGGCGCCCCCCAGGAAGGTCTGAGCGTGGTCCCACGGCCCGGCGACCAGGAAGTGTTGCTCCCGGTTGGGAGCATGCTCCATCAACTGGCGCCAATAGAAGAGCGCTCCCGGCTGATCGCCGTCGAACCAGCCGGTCACCGTCAGGGTCGGGATCTTGATCTTGGCGAAGTCCGCCGGGGTGAACTGGATCCGTTTCCAGTAGTCGGTCATCAACGGGTTGGTGACGAACTCGCGGTAGAGCCGCATCGAACGACCCATCACCGAATCGGACGTCAACAGGGGCCGATGGGCGAAGACCTCGTCCCAATTGGTGCCCCGAAGATTGGGGCCCTGGTCCACCCGGCCGGAGACGCCGTTGATCCAGTTGAGCGCCCATTGATGCATCAGGGCCCCGCCCGAGAACGGCAGCTCCTCGAGATAGCGACCCGCCGGCGCCGTCGGGGCGATGCAAACGAGTGAGGGCGGTTGCTCCCGCGCGGCCAGCCACTGCACCGTGCCCAGATAGGAGACCCCCATCATCCCGACCCGCCCGTTGGCGTAGGGCTGCTTCGCCAACCACTCGATGGTGTCGTACCCATCGGGGGCTTCCTGGAAGAAGAAGTTGAACTCCCCCTCGGAGTCGCCCCGCCCCCGGACGTCCTGGACCACGAAGACGTAACCCCTAGTGGCGAAGTACTCGGCCAGCTTGGGAACCTCGAGGAGCTCCATCCCTTTCAGGTACGGGGTGCGGACCAGGATGACGGGGTAACGGCCCGACGCGGCCGGCAACCACACGTCCGCCGCCAACCGGATCCCGTCCCGCATCGGAATCATCACCCCGAGCTGCTGGCGGACCTGGCTCGCGAGCGGCGCCGCCGCTCCCACCATCACCGCCGTCGCGAGCGCCACCCGTCTCGGGTACAATCTCATGGCCGTGCCTCCCGATCCGTCCACCTCATCGACCCGCGAACCGCACCGCGGTATCGACCATGATGTCGACCACCGGGCCCAACGTGTCCAACTCGACGTACTCGTCTTTCTCGTGGAGCCCCGCGCCCCGCGGCCCGAAGATCACGGTGGGGATCCCCCCCTCGGCCAAATAGATGTTGCCGTCGGTGATCCCCAGCAGACCTCCCAACACCGGCGGGCGGCCAAGCCGGGCAGTATAGGCGGCGGTAAAGGCCGCCAAACCTGGATGGTCGGGTTCGAGCAGGAAGGGGTCGTAGGACGGCGGGGCCGTCTCCACTTCGACCCGCGAAGCCAGGTCCAGCGACCCCACCAGGGCTCGGAGTTGATCGACCGCGCCCGGCCGTGTCTCGCCCGGGGCCAACAACCGAGTCACGATGATCTCGCACCGCTCGGGTACCACCGTCGCGTAGACCCGATAGCCGCCGTCGATCTTCAAGGTGGAGTAGTTCATCGGGCCCAGCACCGGGTGCACCCCCAGCGGGAGCTTCTCCAACGCCAGCACGATCCTCGCCGCGTCGTCGACCGCGTTGATGCCCCGCTCCGGATGGCTGAGCGCGTGCGACGAGCGGCCGGACACGACGATCCGATAGAGCACCTTCCCCGGCATCACGTAGGGCACCGGATCGGCCGCCGAGGACCCAAAAAACGGCTCGGCCAGCAACATCAAGTCGCTCTTTCCATATTCGGTCTCGAGAAGGGCCCGCGCCCCAGTGCCGTAGGCCTCCTCATCGACAGTCGCGGCAAAGCCGATCCGGCCGAGCCCGGGGTGGAGCTCGGGCGACTCCAGCAGCCGCCGAAACGCGAACCAGGCGCAGGCGAGCCCCGACTTCATGTCGACCGCCCCGAGGCCGTGCATGCGCCGGTGGCGCACGGCGGGGGTAAACGGGTCGGAGCTCCACCCCTGGGCGACGTCCACCGTGTCGAGGTGGCCCGTGAAGGTGACGAAGCTCGGCTTGGTGCCAAGGCGCGCCGAACAACAGACGTTGGGGCGCCGGGGGGCCGTCTCCTGCCACTCGGGCTCGAGACCCGCCGAACGGATCTCATCGGCGACCAACCGAGCCAGCGGTTCCTCCACCGGGACCCGGGAGTCAACCCGGACCATCCGGTCGATGAGCTCCTCCAGGGCGGGGAGACTCACGGCTTGCGGACCAGCTCCGGAACCCCGGGCAGGACGGCCGTCCTCGCGACCGCATCGGCGCCGACCCGGAAGGTGACGAACGACCGATCGCGGGTCGGGGTGTTCCAGGCGATCCTGAACGTGTCGTATTGCCAGTGTTCGAGGTCGCCAGACGCGACGCCGAATCGAATCGTCAGTTTTCCACTTTCTTCTCGGACCTCGGCGTCGCCGAAGGCGCTATCCGAATAGATCCCAGCATATTTGGCGATCGGCAGCGTCGGGGTGGTTCCCGCCACCCGGGCCGATTCCCTGGCCCGTCCCTGGGCCAGGGCGCGTTCTCTCAGCACCAGCGTGCTGTCGAGCATCACCCGGCTCCAGTCCCGTTCGGTCCCTCCGAAGTACAGGTCGAAGAACTTGAACATGATCGCTTCGTCGACGCTGCTGGGGTTGAGATTGGTGAGCACCACGATCCCGATGTTCTCCTCGGGCGCCATCCCTACCAGGCAGCGCATCCCGTCGATCGAGCCGCCGTGGTGAACCAGATAGCGTCCCTTGTAGTCCTGGAGGAACCAGCCGAGCCCATACATGAAGAAATGTGTCCCCGGGACCATCTGGTGGTTGACCGGGCTGAGCGAGGCGAACCACCGCTCCACCGGGATCACGGTCTGGGGCGAGTGCATCTCCTTGATGGCCGCCTCGCTCACCAGCCGCTTCCCCCGGTATATCCCGTTCCCCAGTTGGAGCCGAACCCACTCGGCCATCTCCCGGGCGCTGGCGTTGATCGACCCGGCCGGCCCAATGTTGTCGATGTTGTGCCAGGGAATCGGAATCACCGAGTCGCGGCCCCATGCGTGGGGCGTCGCCACGTTGGGCATCGAGGCGAGCGGCTTGGTGCTGGTGGTTGCCCGGGTCATCCCGAGGGGGTCGAAGATCCGCCGTTTGACGAAGTCGTCCCACGACATTCCGCCGACCTGCTCGATCACTCGGCCGGCAGCCAGGAACATGTGGTTGTTGTAGCCGTAAATCGATCGGAAGCTGGCCCCCCGTTTGATGAACCGCTGGCGGCGGAGAATCTCGGAACGGTCGAAGGTGGTCGCTCCCCAGATCCGATCGGCCCGGTCGAGCCCGACCCGATGGGTCACCAGGTCTTTGACGGTGATCTCCCGAGTAACCCAGGGGTCGGCCAGCTCCCAGCCGGGGAGCAACCCCGAGGCGGGATCGTCCCACTTGAGCTTGCCCTCATCGATCAGCATCGCGAGCGAGGCGGTGGTGAACGCCTTGGTCGAGGAGCCGATCGCGAAGATCGTCTGCTCGTCGGCTCGGGCCGGCTTGCCTTTCTCCAGCACGCCGTACCCTTTGGAGAACACCACCGAATCTCGGACCACCACCGCGACGCTCAGGGCGGGTGCTTGCCATTCGGCCCGGGCCTTCTCGGCGTACTGGTCCAGCGCGCGCAGTCTGGAGTCCCCTCGCTGCCCCCATGCCGGCGCGGCGATCACGGCGCCCAGCCCGACTCCCAGAATCCCCCATTGTCGCATCGCGCCCGTCCTTTCCGCTCAGTAGCTGGTCGGCGTGGCCGAGATGCCGAGCATCTGGCGAGCCTGGGCCGGGGTCGCGACACCGCGATTGAGCTCGTTCGCTACCCGGGCCGCCCGCTCGACCAACTGGGCGTTGCTCTTGGCTTTCTCCCCCCGGCGGTAGTACACGTTGTCCTCCAACCCGACTCGGACGTGGCCGCCCAGGAGCATTGCGAAGGTCGTTATCGGAAGTTGGTGAGGGCCGATGCCGGAGGTGAGCCAGAGGGTATTCTCGGGCATCTCCCGGAGCAGATGGACCACGTTCTCGAAGGTGGGCCAGCTCGACGTCTGATAACCCATAACGGTTTGGATCCAGTAAGGGGCCTCGACCATCCCGGCCTTGATCAGATCGTTCATGACCCAGGGGCCACCGCTATGGTAGGTCTCCATCTCCGGTTTGACGCCGTACTTCTTCATCTCGGCGGCGAACTGGTTCACGAGCTTGTAGCTGAACGGGAGGCACTCGTCGTAGAGCATTTCCTCGCGGGGAAACGGGAGCGGCGGCTTCCGGGCCGCGATCTTGAACTTGCTCATGTCGGGGGTCAGGTTGAGCGAGGCGACTTCGGGCCGAGCCGGGAGGCAGCGGAGCCGCTCTTCCATCGTCATGTCGGGCCCGCCCCCGGTGGTGCTGTTGATGATGATCTCGGGGCAGCGTTCCCGGATCTTCTTGTTCACCTCGTGCCAGACCTCGGTGGTGGTGGCGGGCCGAGTGTGGTTCTTGGGATCTCGGGCGTGGACGTGCACCATGGTCGCGCCGGCGAGATAGGCCCCGTGCACCGAGTCGGCGATCTCATCGGCGGTTTCGGGGAGGTTGTCGTTAGCTTCCTTCCCCTGGATCCCTCCGTTGCAGGCGCAGACGATGATGACCGGCGGCATTTTCCCGACCCGGTCGAGGTACTCGTAGGTGTCGGCGTACCGCCACAGATAGTCGAACTTCGTCGCCATGCGTTCGTTCCTCGGGAATGGTGAGTTTGATGAGTGTCTGGACCCGGTCGGGACCTATGCCTCAGCCCCGGCCTTCACCCGCTTCCGCCGCCGCTTGGGACGGTCGGGCTCGAGCGGGTCCGCCGACTTGACGGCGCGAATGGCCCGGATCATTCGGTCGCGCCACTGTCGCTGCTTTTCGTACGAGGTGCCGGCCATCTCGTCGGTCGCCTGACCCAGCCGTTCGATCAGCTCATCGTCGAATCGGGTCCGAGTGCTCAGGTCGTCCCACATCGCCTCGTACGCCTTGCCGTACCGATGGAAGTACTCGCGCACCCCACGATCTGCGTTGGTGTTGGCGACTCCGAACGGGCCCATGAACGCCCATCGAAGGCCGAGCCCGTCACGAATACTGGTATCGACGGCATCGACGTCCGCGACGCCGGTGGCCACCAGATCGACCGCTTCCCGGACCAGCGCCGCCTGCATCCGGTTGAGGATGAACCCGGGCACGAACCGCCGTACCAGGACCGGCGATTGCCCGACTGCTCTCAAGAACTTCATCGTCTTGGCTGCCACCTTCGGATCGGTGTCGGCACCGCTCAGCACCTCGACCACGGGCACCAGGTGGGGCGGATTGACGGGATGGGCCGTGATGAACCGCCGGGCACCGGCGACACCGTGGGCCAGGATCGTCATGTCCATCGCCGAGGTGCTGCTCCCGACGATGGCCCGAGAGTCGAGCAGGGCGTCGATCTCGTGGAACGCGCGGTTCTTGATCTCCCGGACCTCGGGGAGGCTTTCCTGGACGTACTGCGCTCCGTCGAGGGCCTCCGCCAGCGATCCTGCGGCGGTGACCCGCTTCCACCGCGCCTTGGCTTCCTTCTTCTGGATCAGCCCGCGCCGCCGGAGGTCCTTCAAGTCCCGCTTGAACCAGGATAGCGCCTTCGCCAGTTGCTCGGCGTCGGCGTCGAACGCCCGAACCTCACAGCCGGCTCGGGCAAAGACCTGGATCCAGCAGCGACCGATGACGCCGGTGCCGACGAGCGCGACCCGCGCAAAGCTCGGTTTCTTCATGGTCCTGGATGATCGTCGAGACTCGACAATGTATCCAAATTCCGGACGGACGCGACTCCCGGGCGCTCCCCGGACGGCCCGCCGGCGCGCTTCCGGACGCCGCTGTATCCCCTGCCGGCGGCTGCCGGGAGCTCGGTGATGTTCCCGCCCTCCTCGGCACGGTGTACCCGACGCCTTCTTGGCGACCCTCACCGTCCAGATACCCGATAACGGATCCCTGCTCCGGGTCCGGCGGCCAGCTGCTTTGCGGGACACCGTCGTTCTATTCGACCATCAGAATCCCGAACCGAGCAACCGTCGGCATCCCGGCCGGCGTGAAACAGGCCAGGAGGACGGCAAGGTCAGTCGGGCCGCTGTTCCCCCAGGAGTCGGTCGTGCAGATCTTGTCGCCGTCCCCAACGATCGAGATCAGAAACGTTTCGGTCCCTCCGGCGGGCCTGGCCTGTCCTCCGAAGACGATCCGATAATGCCCTAACGTCAGCATCTGGGCCGTGATCTGGCCGCCCGAGGAGTTGCGGGTGAAGCGCGCGTCGGGGGCGTACTCGGTGGTCGAGCTCGGTTGGTCGGCCCAGGCGTAGCCGAAGCGGGTTCCGGCTCGACCCCGCTGGATCCACAGGAACGAGAACCGAGAGTCGGCTGGAATCCCCCCCGTCGTGGTGCAACTCACCGCGACCGCCCCCATCGAGGCGTCGACCCCGACGATTCGACAACGCTCCGGCCCCGTCCCGAGGGCGGTAACCTGGGAGTTCTCCGGCCCCGCGTACCTGGTTCCCGCAACCCGGACCAGTCCGGGAAATTGGAGCGAATACTCGCCCACCGCGTTGTGCCCAACGTTGACGGCACCGGTCGCAGAGTTGCGGGCGGCGCCCGAGGTGTCGAGCGAAATCGCCGTCCCGGCGAAATCCGGGACCCGGACGAATCCCAACCGGGAGGTCGGCTCGTAGGGCCGGGCACCCGACAACAACATGGTGAACCGGCTATCGGCCGGCACGCCGTCCGCGGTGAAACAACGGGCCCCCGCGAACAGGTCCGGGCCGTTCGATTGCCACCCGCCGACCTTGCAGTAGACTCCCGCGGCACCCCCCAAGCCGGTAACCTGGACGTTGTCTCGCTGCCCCGCCTGCCGGCCTAGTCCGATGAAGCGGACCGTATAGACGCCGGTCGACGGCCGGGTGATCTCGATGCTGGCCCCGGTCGAACTGTGGCGGAAGTTGGGATCGGGCAGGTACGGGCCGGGGGCACTCGGCTGATCCCCGACCGCATAGCCGAGGCGTTGATCATCACCGATGGCGACAACCGCCGAGCCGCTCTTCCCGCTCGCCTCGGCGAAGATGGTCGCCTGGATGCCGGCCGAGCTGCCGACGACGCGCCCCCTTCCGTCGACGGAGACCGAGCCCGGATCGCTGCTTCGCCACACGAAGGCGGTTTCGACCGGCCGACCGGACCCGTCTTTCGCGGTCGCCGTCGCTTGCACGGTATCGCCGACCAGAATCGTGCTGGGGAGGTCGACCGTGATCGTGGTGATGTCGCGAGAGGGTACTCCGGCGATCTTGGCAACCGCGCCGCAGCCGATCGTCGCCACTGTGGATGCGAATCAAACCTGTTTCGCTGCACCAGACATGCCCCACCGCCTGCTGCATCGCCCCTGATGATACCGCCGAAACGAGATCTCAGCCAGAACTACCGCCGGCGCTCCTCGCCGGGCCGGTAGGCCCGCTCGAGATTGGCTCGGATCTCCTCCATGGTGAACCAGGTCGGCTTGAACTTCCCCTGCGCGAACAACTCCGCCTGATCGAAGAAGTGGGGCGACTCGGGGTCGCCGCTCGCCCCGAACGGCGTGATCGAGAGCGATCGGACCTTGGGGTCGAACTCGACCACCGCCACGTACGCCGACCCCGACTGGGCGTACCGGCGCATGCCGCCGGCCACCCGTTGGGTCCCGATCGAAAAGATCGTTCCCCCGATCCCGCCGTCGACCGAGGGCAACGGCAGGCTCGGTCGATCGTCGCGATAGGTCTCCCCCGCCCGCTCGTTCGGCCGCTGGAGCCGCTGGAACTCGCCCAACGGCACCGCCACCTTGCCGAAATCTTTCTCGAGCGCCGCCCGGGTCGTCTCCAGATCGGCGATCCGAAACCAGGTCGTGGTGTCGCCCCGCTGACTCCGGGGACCAGCTATCGAGTGGTACAGCGCGAACCACAGCGCCGGGACGGATTCCACCCGCCCGTACCGGTCCCAGGCCTTCATCCCCTCGATCATTTCCCGGAGCGGCTCCGCTCGTTTGGCATCGACCGCCGCCAACAGGTCCCACTCGAAGACCAGAAGGGGCACCTCTCGTTCCGCGGCATAGAAGTAGGTATCGAACGCCATCGCGGCCCACTGCTCGAAGGTGAACTTCGCCGGCCCGCTCAAGAGCCGTCGTGAGGCCCGGGCCCGCCAGTTGTCGGGGTGGAGCCCAACGTATTTGGGGTAATCGGTCCGCTTCGGGTTGGCGTCCGCCGTGGTGGTGAGGAACGGGGTCGAGTTGGTGTTCTGCATCCACCCGGCCGGCGGATTGAGCACCTGGGGCATCTCGGCCGGGGTGTGGTACCCTTGCCAGTCGGACCGCGGGTCGGTGCCATCGACCGGCTTCGACCAGTCGAGCGTGGTGTCACGCCTCGGCACGGCGCCGCTGTGAATGAAGAAAATGTTGGCCGTGTCGGCGTACATGATGTTGTGATAAACCAGCCCATTGATGTCGAGCGCCTGCTTGAACTCGGCCAGGTTGCGGGCCTTGCCCATCGCGTACCACTGCTGCAGCAGCCCGCCCCGATCGACGTTGCCAAAGTTGACGGCGATTTGTTTGCCGTCGCGCTCGCCCAGAATGGGGCCATGGTGGGTCTTTCTGAGGGTGACGTACCGCGTTTCCACCCCGTTCGCCGTGTTGACCCGGAGCGAGTCTCGCCACTCGGTCACGAGACGGTAGCCGGCCCCGTGGCGATAGGCCAACGGCCGACCCGGATCGTCGAACACCTCTTCCCAGCTGTCGACCATGTCTGAATTGTTGACCGTGAGGGCCCAGCCCAGATGTTCGTTATGCCCTTTGACCGGAATCAACGTCTGCGAATAGGCGGTGAGCCCGGTAATGTTCCAACCCTCGTCGCTGATCCAATGGCTCTCGTAGACCGGCAGCATCGGAGTGTGAGGGTTCAGGAAGAGCATCGGATGTCCGGACGCGCTCTTCGCTGCGCTCACCGCCCACATGTTGGAGCCCTCGTCGGGGCGCGGGGGCGCCGGAAGCACGATCTTGGCGAGGGCCCGGAGGTCGACGTCGCCGGCGGCCGGATTGAGGGCGAATCCCCGGTACATCATCAGCGCCATCCAGCCTTGATAGCGGATCGGCAGCTTGGGCTTGACCTCGGGATGGCGGTGGAGGAAATAGTTGGTGCCATCGGCCCAGCCATCGACCAGGGCTCTGATGGCCGGGGTCGCGAGAGCATACTCCTCTTTCCCAAGCCGTTCCAACTCGAACGCCCGAAGAAAGACATCCCACCCGACCCCATCCTCCCCTTGAACCTCGGCGCTTCGACCGAGCGCCTGAATGTAGGCGGGCTCGGTTTCGGGAAAGCGGTCCTCGGCCCGGGCGTACGCCATCCCGAACATGACGTCGGCGTCCGTCTTTCCGTGAACGTGGGGAACTCCGTAGCGATCGCGATAGATGGTGACCGCCTTGGCCCGGCTTTGCCACCGAGCAACCTCGGCCTTCGAGGCCAGTGGGATCTGGCCGGCGACCCCGGTGACCGGGGCCACCAGCCAGAGCGCCGCCATCATCGTCGCTGTTCGCGTCGCTCGCATCGTCGCGTCCCTATTCAACCGGGGGAGGGGGTGCCACTGGAAGAAACAGCCGGGACGCCCGTTGCCCGTCGTGAAAGATCATCTGGCGGGCCACCCTGAACTCGATATCGGTCGCCACGGGATTTCCGGTATTCTGGTTCGGATTGAAGGCCGGAAAGGCCGAACTCGACAGCTCCAGCCGAACTCGGTGACCAGGCAAGAAAGTGTGGGCAACATCGTAGAGGTCGAGGACCAACTTCGTCGGTCGTCCGGGGGTGAGTGGGACTTCCCGCTGATAGCCGAATCGATAGCGAGCCCGAAAGATCGCCTGCTTCGGACCGACCATGATCGATCGGCCATCGGGGAACACGTCGATCAATTTGGCGGTGAAGTCGGTATCGAGTCCGTCGGAGGCGGCGTAGAGGTCGAGTTTGACCTGGCCGATGATCGTCAGCCCCGCTTGGAGCCGGTCGGAGGTGTATATGAGGACGTCCGGCCGGTCATGGGTCGCCCGCTGATCGAACCCAGCGCCTTCTTCCGGGCTCGGCGCCGGGTTCCGGGGATCGTACTCGTACCGATCCGGGGTTTCCCGGCCAGGCGGATCCCAGGCCAGCCGTCCGTCACCCGAGACGGTGTTGGCCTTGCCCCGGCTCCGAAGATAGAGTGCCCGCGGCTTCCCCACCGGTGGCGGATAATCGCGCAGGTCGGCCCACCGATTCGAGCCCGTGACGAACACCCGCGCCCTCGGAAAATCGAATCGGCTGGCCGAACCCTTGAGGCAGTAGTCGAACCACGCCAACTGAATTGGCCGGTAGTCGACGATCCCATTTTTCCCCCACTCGAATGCCCCGATCTTGTCGGCCCCTCCGGTCCACGCCTGTTGGTGGTTCCACGGCCCGACCAGGAGGTACTGGCGGTCCTTTGCCGGCGACTTCGCACGCATCCCGCGCCAATAGAACAGAGCGCCGGGCTGATTCCCGTCGAACCACCCAGTGATCGTGAGGGTGGGGAGGTTCGTCTGGATGAAGTCCTCGTCGAAGTACTGGAGCTTGGCCCAGTAGTCATCCAAGGTCGAGTGATCGAGAAAATCGCGATAGATCGGCAGCGACCGCCCCATCACGGAATCGAGAGTCCGCAGCGGTCGATGGCGGGCGAGTTTCGCCCAATCAACCGTCTTCGGATCGACCGGGTGCTTTCCGAACTGGCTGAGCCATTGCAACGCCCAGGTGACGCCGAACGCCCCACCGACGTACGGCAACTCGTTGAAGTACATCCCGCCGGCGGCGGTCGGCGCCATGCACACCAGGTGGGGCGGCCGTTGTCGAGCGGTGACCCATTGTGACGCCCCGAAATACGAAACGCCCATGCTGGCCACCCGGCCATTCGCCCACGGCTGGCCGGCGCTCCATTCGATCGTGTCGTAGCCGTCGTTGCCCTCTTGAAACAGGAATCGGAAGGTCCCGTCGGAGTCGCCGGTGCCGCGAACGTCCTGCACCAACACCGCGTATCCCCGAGTCGCGAAGTACTCGCCGACACCCTTGGCGTCCAACCAATCGGCGCGGCGGCCATACGGGGTCCGGATGGTGATCACGGGATACTTCCCCGACGCAGCCGGGAGCCAGAGATCGGCGGCGAGCTTGGCACCGTCGCGCATCGGCACTTGAACGGCATCGCGCCGCTGGACCTGGGCGACGACCGGCGCGGCGGCCAAGACCACGGCCACCAAGAAGAGCCAGTGCATCCTCAGGCCGACAGCTGATCGAGACGCAGCATCGTCTGGAGGAGCACGTTCACGCCGTTGGTGACATCCTCGGGCTTGGTGAACTCCTTCGGCGAATGACTGATGCCGCCAACCGACGGGACGAAGATCATCCCCATCGGGCCGATCTTGGCCAGGTCCTGGGCGTCGTGGCCCGCCCCGCTCGGCATCGGTCGACTGGTGAGACCCATCGCGGTGGCCGCCTCGCCAATGGTGGTCCGGTATTTGGGATCCGACAACGCGGCCACGTTGCTCGGGCGGGTCGCTACCACCCAGGACGTCCCCTGCCGCCGCATGATCGCGTCGCCGGCGGCTTCGATCTCGCGCCAGAGCGTCTCCAGCTTGGGCATCGACAGGTCCCGGATCTCGATCGAGAGATTGACCTCGCCGGGAATGACGTTCTGAGCCCCGGGCTTGACCTGCAACCGGCCGACCGTTCCCACCTGTCGTCCGGGCCGGCTCTTGACGATGCGGTCGACTGCCAAAGCCAGCTCCGCGGCGGCGAGAAGGGCGTTCTTGCGCTCGTTCATCGGCGTGGTGCCGGCGTGATTCGCGAACCCGGTGATCGTGACGTCGAAGGATCGGATCCCGACGATCCCCTCGACCACGCCGATGTTGAGCCCGGTCCTGTCGAGAATGCCGCCTTGCTCGATGTGCAGCTCGACGTACCCGGCGATGCTCCCAGGTGCAAATCGGTAGCTCGCCATGGCCGCCGGATCGCCACCGATCTTCTTGATCTTGTCACCGAGCCGGATTCCATCGCGGAGGCTGGGCCGATCGAGCTCCGCCTGGTCCACCAGCCCCACGAACCCCCGACTCCCCGTCAGCCCGTTCTCCTCGTCGCACCAGAGCGTCACCCAGAGCGGATGACGGTTTCGATACCCCTTCTCCGCCAGGGTCCGGGCCACCTCGATCGCGCCCAACGTCCCCACGTCGCCGTCGTAATTGCCCCCGCTCAGCACCGAGTCGATATGCGACCCGAAGAGCAGCGGCTTGAGGCTCGGATCGGCTCCGGGCCGTTTGGCGAGGATATTGCCCGCCGGATCGATCGACACCTCGAGGTCGGCGGCGCGCATGATCGGCTGGATCCAGGCTCGGGCCTCGACGTCCGCGTCGCTGAAGCCCACCCGGCTCACCCCGCCCTCGGGATTGGCCCCGAACCGCGAGAGGTCTTTGAGCCACCCGTTGATCCGGTCGCCAGTCACCCGCCAATCCGCCCACTCCGGCGCCGACCGGCGCAACGGCACGAACGCTGCCGCGGCCATCCCGGCCTTGAGGACCTCTCGACGCTTCATCACGCTACTCCTCCCACTCGGCGTTGCCGCAAACCGCGAGTTCTTGTCCGGTAATATGCTTGGCCTGGTCGCTCGCCAGAAAGGCGCAGGCGTCGGCAATCTCGCTCATTCGAATCCAGGTCCGCATCGACACATACCGGAGGGCCTCTTGCTCCATCGCCTCGAGCGAGATCCCTTTGTCCTTCGCCACTTTCGCGAGGACCCCCCGACCCCGCGCGTTGTCCATGAAGCCCGGCAAGATCGTGTTGCAGCGGATGTTCCAGGGCCCCAGCTCTCGGGCGAGGTTCTTGGTCAGGCCCAACACGCCAACCTTCCCTGCGACGTACACGGTCCGCTTGGGGAGGCCGGTTCGGGCCGAGGTGGTCGAGAGGTTGAGGATGCAGCCGCTCCGCTGCCGCTTCATCAGCGGGACGGCCTGCTTGATGGTGTAGAACATTCCGCTCAAGTTGACCCGAATGCAGCGATCCCAATCCTCGTAGTCGAGGTCCTCGACGAACCCCCGCGGCCCCGCGATCCCGTGGTTGTTGATCAGGACGTCGACTCCACCAGTCCACTGGAGCGCCTGGGCGAACATCGCTTCGACCTGACGAGGTTCGCCCACGTCGGTCACCGACCCGCGGAGGTCGGGGAGCGCCGCCAGCGTCGCCGCCATGGCGGCCCCGTCGACGTCGCAAATGAAGACCCGGTCGCCTCCCGCGAGAAACCGCTCCGCGATGGCGCGCCCGATCCCGGAGGCCGCGGCGGTGATGATGACTCGTTTCATCGTCTATCCTTTGGGATTCTGAACCCAGCGAAGGACATCGCCCGGGCCACCGGAATCTACGCCGACAGGGTGGACTTGTGTTGGGTGCTCGGAGGTGAGGTCAAACGCTTCGTCTGAAGGGGGAGTCGCTGGTCACGGTAAGAAAAGGAGTCGAACTGGTGCCCCCCCGCCGCGCCGCGACCGAGGACCCCGAGCCAAAGGGGCCCGGGGATCAGGGTCGGTTCGGAATGGTGATCATGGTGTCGACCAGAGTGCGGACCCGTGCAGCGGGAACCAAGAACTCGTTGCGCCAGACCAAGCGTAGCCGGTAGTATCCTGGCTCCACCGAACGAACCGTCAGACGGTACCTTCGGAATACAGGCGTTGCCAAAACAACATCGTCCGTCCGATGAGTAACCACGTTCAGCAGCACCTCGTGACTCGATTGACTTGCGTCAGCCCGAACCCCGTAGTTCGCTTGAGAGAATCCCTCCTTCAGCTCGACCACGACCTCCTCCGGCGAGGCCCGCACTCTCGCTGTATCGACCAGCGTGGTCCATAGCAGCCCCTGCTCGAGGATGGCAACCTCGACGGTCGGACCTCCGGGGCCGAGGACCCCACACCCACTCAGGAGGAGCCCCCCGGCGATGGTCACGGCGAATCGAGACACCCGTCGACTCAGCATGGCGGATTGCTCTGGGTTGGAACATAGGCGGCGAAAAAGCTAAGCTGGCTATCCGTGCCATCGCTCGCGATCGCCCGAACGTAGTATATGAACGAGGTGTACGATGGGAAAATGTTGTACCCGATGAACGACGACACCGGTCGGCTGGCATGGGTAAACGACGTGCTCGTGGTCGAGGCAATCAGTTCGAACTGCGGACAGATCGTCGGCCAAATGTTGCCCCATATTTCGTACTGTCCCGCGAACGGCACGGCGTTCCAAGACAACTTCGGCTTCCCCGCAACGATCGTCGCAGTGATCGAGGGGGCCGTGAAGGCGGTCGCGAAATCGGCTCGAACAAGCCCAAAACCAGTTCGGTCATCCCACCCGGGCGTATGAACATCCTCCGCAGTGGTTTTGAGCTGGTCAATCACCTGCGAGTTTGGCCAGCCGATGTTTCTCGCTCTGATGAGCGCCGCGACACCACTGACCACCGCCGTCGCCCCGGAGGTGCCGATGCAGTTACTGGTGTAGGTGTTGGGTACGTCCGTCGTCAAGCCGCCGGCCCAGGGTCCGACCACATCGACGTGACTGCCCCAGTTCGAACCCGGGAGGTTCGGGTTGCAGAAATCCACCGCCGCAAAGGTCTTGTCGGGGTTGATCGCGCCCACGGCCACCACCTGGCTGAAGCCGGCCGGGTATCTGACGACATTAATGCCCTCATTGCCCATCCCGGCTACCAGGACGTGCCCTGCGGCGTAGGCCGTCGCGGCCGCGTTCGCCAAACTGCCGCTGTACGACTCCTTGGCAAAGCTCATGTTGACGACACCGCGAGGCCCAAGGGTACTTGCCGCCCAATTGACAGCGGCCACGATTTCCGATGTACTGCAATTCACGCTGCCAGAATCGCAGGCACCCCAATGGTAGATGTCGTTCGGGTGGACACCCGGAGCAACACCGATCAGGCCCAGCCCGTTCTGCTGAGCCACGATCAGGCCGGTCATGTGGGTGCCGTGTGGGAAGGGCTGGCCATCGTCGCACCCACCGTACTGTCCGTGGAGGCAGTTGCCGAGGGGCGGATTGGGCAGGTCCTCATGACCTCGCTCGTACCCCGTGTCGATTATGAGCAACCGGGCAAGTGTTCCAGTCGTGTAAGGCCACGCCTGCGGCGCCTTGACGAACGTAGTGTTCAACGGTGTCACCTCACTCGCGAGTGCGGCCACGCCGGCATCGGGCCTCCCCGCGAAGCCTGTTGGCCTATCCATCAGTCGAGCGTCGTCTACGATCGGCTCAACGAAGTCGACGCGGGGGTCGGCTCTCAGCGCCGACGCCGCCGCTTGCGGCTCCACCTGCACCTCCGCAATTCCAAGGGCGTCATAGTACTGGACGACCTTCGCGCCCAAGGCCTCGATCGCCGCCAAACCCGCGAGCACGTCCTCCTTCGGGATGGCTGACAGAGTCGCCTGGCGGATCGGAGGGCGGTTTTTCTCTGGAATGGCCATCCGAACGGTTGTGCCGATCGGTGGGCTGCTTGCCGCCTTCAGTGCCACGAACGCCCGCCCGCCGGATTGCTCGAGTGCCGTGATCAGAGAGGACGGATCGAGCTCCCATGGGGCAACTCCTGGACCGGCATCCATCGTGACCTGATCGACAGATCGGGCCTCGTTGACGGCGGCGACCACTGACGCCTTCGGAACACCGGGTGCCTCGCCAGGATCAAAGGTCGGAATCTGTTCGGTGCAGCTCGCGACTGCTATCGTGCAGGAAACGAGCAACGTGATCGGGAGGAAGCGAGGGTTCCGCATTGAGACCACCCTTGCAGCGGATTGGGGTGCGGTAGGGAGCACCCCAATCGATAGCTACACCTCGCCAGCGGTCCTGTCAAGGCTCAGGTCAGTGACACCACCTGGTGTGACCAGAATCACGACAGACTCGTCACTTCTGAGGTGCGCTTGGCGAGGACCGTTTGACCGCGACCTACTTGGGTTGGGTTCCGCCCGGGGAGCTACGAGCTGGACCTCCCCTGCGCACCTTCCCGGATGATCGCCGAGACCGGCACGCTCCGCCGAGCCGTCCGGGTCGGACGGACCTAAGCCGCGCTCATCTTCCAGGTGAAAACATCGCAGCAACCGCTCGGCGAGGGCGACGCCCAATCCCCGAGGACGCCTCGGCGATGATGATACGTTGCATTGACCTCACTGGTCCACCCGCCGCACGTTGTCGTCCGAATCCCGGTCCACGTACTTGTTGTAGGGGTCGACACCCGCGAACTTGGGCTCCCGATCGACGACGACGGTCAGCGTCTGCCGCCCGCTGCGCACCTGTTGGTGTTCCATCGACAGAACGCTCGCCTTGGTGAAGCCCGGCCGGCCCGGCTCCGCAGTAAACACGCCGATGTCGAAAGCCTCGTCCAGCGGCGCCTCGGTCTCGACACCCTTGCCGTCAGCGTAGAGCTTGCGGGCGTCGACTTCCAATGTCACCTCCCACCTGCCGTCGGCTCGTCGGCTCGACCGGGCGCTCGCCACCTTGAGGTCGTAGAGCGTGATCTTCTCGAAGAGATCGGTGATCAGTTGCTGATGCTCGGGCCCCGCTTCCGCCCGGAGCCGATCGACCAGCTCCACTGAGCGTGGATACGGGGCGCCCTTGAAGCCATAATCGCGGATCAGAGCCTCGAGGGCGCGATTGACGGCCGCCTCGCCCATCTGCTCCTTCAGCAGATACATCGCCAGGGTCCCTTTCTGGTACCCAATGTACGGCTGGTTGTACGCGTTGACCCGCCCGAGTGGCCGTTCTCCGGCGGCCTCGGTGCCCCGGCCCCGGAGATAGCTGTCGAGCGAGCCTTTCAGAAACCGGCGGATGTTCTCCGCCCCATAGCGATGCTCCATGATCATCAGGGCCGAGTACTGAGCCAACGTCTCCGAGAGCGTGGTCAGACCCTCCATGTCCGCCCCAACGACCTGATGGAACCACCACTGGTGGGCGGTCTCGTGCGCGGTGATATAGGTGACCAGGTGGGAGTTCTGGGGCTTCGACGGATTGTAGATGAAACCGGCGCCCTCCGAATGCGCCACCATACTCGGGAACGACTGGGCGAAGTTGTGGTACACGGGGAACTCGACGGTGCGCAGCTGCCGGAACTGGAACGGCCCGAAATTCTTGGTGTAGTACTCGAGCGACTCCTTCATGACCGCCATCATCGTGTCGACGTTGTAGGGATGCGCCGGATGATAGTAGACGGCCAGCGGGACGTCGTTCCAACGGTCCTCGAGAACCGCGTATTTGGCCGACAGGATCGAGAAGAAGTGGTGAATCGGCGCCTCGGTCCGGAAGTGCGAGATCCGCCGGCCATCGGCGACCTTGGTGTCGATCAGGGAGCCAGGCGCCAAGACTGTTTGATCCGCCACCGTGGATATGGTCAGATCGGCGTTGACCCAATCGCTATCGTGCCTGAGGTTCGAGAACTGACGGGCGGCCTGGTCTTCGAGCGTGGCCGGTGTCTGCTCTTCCGGCAGCCCGTAGCGACGGCGCTTGGACCGGCCGTTCAGCTGCGACTGCCGCGGTTCGCCGAGTGAGGGCGTGATCTGGAAGTTGTCGAGGAAGGTGCCGTTCTTGACGACTCGGACCTCGTTGTTCGAGTTCCGGAAGCCGCGCTGCTCCCGGACCGTCTCGAAGCGGATCTCCCGTCGCTCACCCGGTGCCAGGGGCACATCGAACGAGTAGATCCGGTAGTTCATGTCCGGAAACTCCTTGGTGAGGTGGGCCCCCGTGACGTCGAGCGAGCGGAGCTCGAGGTTCGGGGTCGCCAAGTTACCGATGAAGCTCCGCGACTCGTGGATGTGAGGCCACGAGATGTGCACTTCCCCGAGCGGCGCTCCAGTATGGTTTTCGATCAGGTAGGTTCCCTTGGTAACGACCCGTGGCTCGTCGGGATAGAGGTCGATCGCGAGCGTCACGTCCCTGATCCGCGGTTGCGTCACCGACGCAAACTGTCCCACCGTCTTCTCGAGCTCGGCACTCCACCGTTCGCTCTTCAGATACGGCCGATATTCGTTGAGGACGTTGGTGTTGTAGTAGATGAACCCGCCCAGCGCCGCCATCACCACGGCGGCAGCCGCCGCAACCCAACCCGCTGGCCCAGTCAGCCGGCCTGGAATTCGCTTCAGGCGCACCAGGAGGGGGGCCGACACCCCCCGCCGCCATAGAGCGTAGGCAAGCACCGCGAGAATCGCGGCGCCGGCCGTCCAGTAGGCCCGGAACCAAGCAGCATACCGGGCGAACTCGCCCTGGCCGTTCATGTCCGATAGCGGGATCGCGGGCGTGGAGGCGTAGCGGTAGAGATTGTGCTCGAAGCCCAGCCGCGTCAGTGCCTGCCGCGACACGATGAACAGCAGCATCACCAGCAGTCCAACGAACTTGTGGGGCACCAACGTCTGCACGAAGACCGCGAGCACGGCATAAAGGACCATGGTGAGAAGCCATGGCAGTACGTACCAGCCGAGGTAATGACCAGGCTCGAAGTTGGTGTACCCTTTGAGCGCCTGGACCGCGACGGCGGCGCCGACGCTGGTGAGCGCCATCGAAAACAGAACCACCGCGCTCGCCACGATCTTCGGGACCACGAACGCCATGTCGGACGCTGGCGTGGCATCGATGACCTCGTGCACCCGGCGATCGCGATCGCGCCATACCAGCTCGCCCGCATAGTAGGCGGCGATCACCAACGGGATCACCGTGAACTGCTCGATCAGGGTCTGAATCATGACCCGCGTCACCGGATAGATCACGCTGACGGAGTCGTCTCCCGCCGACCAGAGGCCGATGACAGCGGCCAAGAGCGCGATCCCGAGCATCACGGGGTACGCCGGACTCCGCACCACCGAGCGGACGTCGAATCGAGTCAGGGCAACGAGTGGCCCCCAACCCAGCTCCCGCCGCGAGGGCGTCGCGGCCGGTTGCGGGCGCGATGGCCGCTGCTGTTCGGTTTCCGGCGCGATCCGTTCCGCCTCCCGCCCACTCGGCACCGATCGGCCTTCCCGGCGAAAGGTCCGCCACGCCAGACCGAGGAGTCCGAAGGCAACGGTCAGCCACAACGCCCGATTGGTCAGCAGGGCGCCCGCCATGGGCGGTAGCAGCGTGTTGCGTTCGCTCGGTGTCCAAGTTCTGGTCTTGGCGGTGAAGGCCGACAAGCCGTACGGATCGAGGAGCGCCGCCGTCGCGGCGAACTCGGGTCGGGAGAAGTACGCGGTCGTGAGGATGTAGAGCACCACCACCACCAGGGCGGCGATGTAGGTGGCAAAGATCGAGCGAGTGGCCGTGGCCAGCGCGAAGAACCCGGCACCCATGATGAACAGCGTCGGTACGCAGAGGACGAAATAGGCGTAGAGGTAGTCGCCGAGCCGGAATGGGCCGATCGTCTGGGGATCGAGCCACGGCATCGCCGACCCGATCATGATCGCCAGCGGCACGCTCAGGAAGGCGAGGCAGGCGGCCCCGAACGCGCCCCCGAAACGTCCGAACAGATAGTCGAACTTCGACAGCCGGGTGGCGTAGAGGATCGGCCCGAACCCGGTCTCCTCGTCGCGCAACACCACGTTCGCCACGAAGGCCGTCAAGATGAACACGGCCCACACCACCATGATCAACGAGTTGAGCGCGACCGAGTACGGGGCGTTCCGGAACACCTGGCCGCCCCAACCGATCTGCACGGTCTCCGAGGTGACCAGCGCAAACGTCAGCAAGAAGTAGATCAGGCTGGTGACCCAAAAGACCGGCGACTTGACCTGGTATCGCAGCTCGAAGCCGGCAACGTGGCGAAACATGTCAGTGCCCCCCCTCAGGCCGCGTGGCTCTTGGGGGAAAGGGTCGCGAAGTAGACCTCCTCGAGACCGCCCTCGGCGGGCTCGAAGCCTGGACCAGGGTGCTTGTCGGCCAGGACGTGGATCAGCGTCCGCCCTCCAAACAGACGGGTGGCGATCACTTCATGAGCCGCTCGGTGCGATTCCAGCTCGGTCTTGGTGATTGTCTTCCGCCAGACTCGGCCCCGCAGCTCCGCGATCAGGTCCACCGGGGCACCGGCCCGCACGATCCGCCCACCGGCGATGATGGCCATCCGCTGGCACAGCTCCGCCACGTCCTGGACGATGTGAGTCGAGAGGATCACGACCACGTTCTCGGCCGTCTCGGAAAGCAAGTTCAAAAACCGGTCGCTTTCTTCCGGATCGAGCCCCGCCGTCGGCTCGTCGACGATGAGCAGCTGGGGCTGACCGATCAGGGCCTGGGCGATGCCGAACCGCTGCCGCATCCCGCCCGAGAATCCCGCCAGTGCCTTCCGCCGCACCTCCCACAGGTTGACCTGGTGCAACAACGCGTCGACCACCTCGCGTCGCTCGCGTCGAGCCCCATAGCCCTTCAGCACCGCGAGGTGCTCGAGCATCTCGTACGCCGAGACTCGCGGGTAGACGCCGAAATCCTGCGGCAAGTAGCCGAGCCGCTGGCGGACCGCGCCCGGCGCGGCCAGGACATCGATCGAGTCGAATGTGATCGACCCCGAGGTGGGCACCTGCAAGGTGGCGATGCACCGCATCAGCGTCGACTTGCCGGCCCCGTTCGGGCCCAGAAGCCCAAACATGCCCGGTTGCACCTCGAGCGAAACCGAGTCGAGTGCCCGAGTGCCGTTAGGGTAGACGTGCGTGAGTTTGTCGATCTGGAGCATGGGAACCTCGAATGTGTGGCCGTCGTACCTTCGCTCAGTCCTTCAGCAACGCGTCGACCGCCGCGTAGGGGTCGAGCGTTTTGTCCACCACCTGCAGCACCACGTCGTCCAGCTGCTGCTGGCCCACCCGATTCGCCAGCTCCCGCAGCACCCGCTCCTGCATGAGCGCCTGGATGTCGTGGCGCATCGCGTCGGCGTTGCGGCGGCGGGCCTCGCCGCTCTCCTCGGCCCAAGCCCCGTGCTGGCCGATCGCGGCCATCAGGCCATCGATGCCGGTGCCCTCTTGGGCCGAGGTCCGGATCACCGGGACTCGCCAGGCCAGACGTGGGGCTCCGAGCGCCAGCATCTGGGTCAGGTCCTTGGCCGTCTCCTCAGCCCCTGGGCGATCGGCCTTGTTGACCACCATTATGTCGGCGATCTCGATGATGCCGGCCTTGATCGCCTGGATGTCGTCGCCCGCCCCCGGGATCGTCAGGAGGCACACCGTATCGACGACCCGGGAGACGTCGATCTCGTGCTGCCCTACGCCGACCGTTTCCACCAGAATCACCTCGAATCCGAGCGCATCGAGCACGCCGATGACTCGCCGAGTCGCCCCCGCCAGCCCTCCCGAGGTGCCACGGTTCGCCATGCTCCGGATGTAGACCCCGGTGTCCAGATACCGATCTCGCATCCGGATCCGATCGCCGAGGATGGCGCCGCCGGTGTAGGGGCTCGACGGATCCACCGCGACGACCGCGACCCGAGCGCCGGTTTGTCGGTAGGCCGCGGTCACCGCCGAGACCAAGGTGCTCTTTCCGCTCCCCGGCGGCCCCGTGAAACCAACCACCATGGCTCGCCCCGTTTGCGGATAGGTCGCCCGAACGATGTCGGCCGCCCCGGGCTCCTCGTTCTCGACGATCGACAGAAGCCGCGCGATGTGAGCGATCCGGCCCTCGCGCGCGCCCGCCAGCAAGGTCCTAACGTCCGTCATCGCCTCACCACCCGCTGCTTTGCCGCCGGCACCATGGCCACGGCCGTCGCCTTGACCACCAGGATTGGCTCGGCGAGCAGGTTCGCGGCCGAATCGGCCGGGTCGACCAACTCGATGATCTTGTGGGCGGTGCACTCGAACCGACGTGACGTGGTGCCGACGGACACCAGCTTCGCCCGCACCTCGAGATAGTCACCGCTCCGGACCGGAACGAGGAATTCGCTCTGCATGGCGCGCATCAGTCCTTCGTCGCCATCGTGGCGAATGAGGACTTCCGTCACGGCGTCGCCGAAGAGCTGCAGTACCCGCGCCCCATCCACCAGGCCACCGGCGTAATGGCCGTCGGCGGTCGACATCCGCAGCCGGATCAGGCTCTCGATTGGTTCTGGCATCTATTCCGCCCTCGATTCCACCACTTGGTCGCGGAGGATCCGGCGGGCGACCTTGCCAATACCCGTCCGAGGCAGCTCCGCGACGATGTGAAAGACCTTGGGGCGCTTGTAACCCGCGAGTCGCTCCTGGCAGTACGACTTGAGCTCATCGTCCACCAGCGATGCGCCTGGCGAAGGCGTCACGAACGCGTGAACCGCCTCGCCCCAGCGTTCGTCAGGGATCCCGACCACCGCCGCGTCGCTCACCAGCGGATGGCCCATGAGGATGCTCTCGACCTCGGCCGGAATGACCGTCAGGCCTCCCGTCTTGATCATCTCTTTCGCCCGCCCCTCGAGAATCAGGAATCCCTCTTCGTCGAACCGGCCGATATCCCCGGTCCGCATCCCTTCACTCCGCATGATTTGCGCGGTGGCCGCCTCGTCCTGCCAGTAGCCGGCGAACAAGGTCGGGCTCCGCGCCACGACCTCCCCGGCACCCGCTTGCGTTGCGACGTCGAGCCCGTCGAGCAGAGACAGGTCGGCACCGAGCATCGGCCGGCCGACGGTGCCAATTTTGCGAAGCTGATCGGAGGCCCTCAGGACGGTCAGGCACAGCTGTTCCATCATCCCGTAGAACTGAATGAACTCGACTCCCGGCATCCGCTCGATCAACGCGGTGATCAGGGGCGCCGGCATCGGCTCCGACGCGTACGAGATCAACCGGAGCGACTTCGGAATGGCGGGCGGGGCGACTTCCAAGAGCCGGCGAAGGGTGGTCGGAACAGCGTCGAAATGGGTCACCTCGAAGTCCTGAACCGCTGCCCACACGGCGGACGGGTCGAACTGCGGCAGGATGACGTGAGTGGCGCCAACCAGCGTCAACGGAATGAGGTGCTCCATGCACGACGAGAACAGCGGTAGGAAGTGCAGGGTCCGCTCCCCGTCCTGGAGGCCCAGCTCGAGCACCATGGTCATGGCCGCCGCCACCAGGCTGCCATGGGTGTGCACCGCGCCCTTCGAACGTCCCGTCGAGCCGGAGGTAAAGAAGATGACGGCCGGATCGGTCGGGGCCACCGGCGCCGGTCCGGCCAACTTCACCCCCCGAGCCAACTCGAGCCGGTAGGCCCGGAAGGTCTCCTCCGCTGGGGGCTCATCGAGGCAAAGGACCCACTCGACGCCGGCCGCCTCCAGTCGTTCCTGGAACCCCGCGATCATGGCGGCCTGGGGTGCCGCGACGATCAGGCCCCTGGGGCGAAGCTGGTCGAGCGCGACGAGTGCCTCGTCCCGGGTCCACCAATGATCAAAGGGGGAAATGATCGCGCCCAACATCGGAACGCCGAACAACACCTCCACGAACTCCGGTCGGTTCGCCGCCCAGTAGGCAACTCGATCGCCGCGCCTAACGCCGAGCCCGGCGAGCGCACCAGCGAGCTGGCGGGCTCGGTCGTGCACCTCTCGGTAAGTCCAGGCGGTATCGCCACCAATCACCGCCTGGCGATCCGGCTGAGCGAGTGCGGCCCGGGCTAGAATCTCATCCAGCCGCGCTGGGCTCTCGACTTCCAGCATCTTCATCGGGCGTCGTGCCAGCTCCGGACGTACTCCACGATCGTGGAGGTCGGCGTCCCAGGGCCAAAGACCTCGGCCACCCCACACTCCTTGACCTTGGGAATGTCTGTTGGCGGAAGGATGCCTCCCATGACGACGAGAACTTCCTTGGCCGCCTGGTCCCGAATCGCGCGGCAGATCTCCTCGGCAAAATGGAGGTGAGCCCCGGACAGGATGCTCAACCCGAGCACGTCGGCGTCCTCCTCCAAGACCGTCCGGGTAATCATCTCGGAGGTTTGGAAGATGCCGGTGTAGATCACTTCCATCCCCGCGTCCCGGAACGCGCGGGCGATGATCTTCGCTCCCCGGTCGTGGCCATCGAGTCCCGGCTTTGCCACCACGACCCGTAACGGTTGCTTCATCTTGGTTGTCCCTCTATTCGCCTAGTAGACGATCGGCCCGCGATAGGTGCCGTACACCTCGCGGAGCACGTCACACATCTCTCCCACCGTTGCCTGAGCCCGAATGGCGCGCACCACGGCGGGCATCACGTTCTCCTTGCCTCTCGCCGCCGCCTCGATGGCCTTGAGGGCCGCTGTCGTCTCGGCCTGGGCCCGGGAGCGGCGGATCCCCTGAGTCCGGGTGATCTGCCGCTCGGCCAACCCGGGATCGAGGACGAACTGATCGAACGGCAGCGCCTGCTCGGGGTCGACATGGATGTTGACGCCGACCATGAACTCTTTCTGCGCCTCCAGGTCGCGCTGGTACGCGGCTGACGAATCCGCGATCTGCCGCTGGATGAAGCCGTCCTCGATCGAGTGCACCATCCCACCGCGATCCAGGATCTGGCGGATCAGACCTTCGGCTTCCTCTTCCAAGCGAGTCGTCAGGTTCTCCACGTAGTAGGAGCCACCCAGCGGGTCGACGACGTCGGCGACCCGGTTCTCGAGCGAAAGGATCTGCTGGGTGCGCACCGCGATCTTGATCGCCCCTTCGGAGGGGATCTGGAACGCCTCGTCCTTGGAGTTGGTGTGGAGCGACTGGGTTCCGCCCAGGATCGCCGCCAGCGCCTGAATGGCCGTCCGGGCGATGTTGTTGTCCGGTTGCTGGGCGGTGAGGCTCACGCCGGAGGTCTGACTGTGGGCCCGCATCATCCAGGATCGCGGATCTTTGGTGCCGACCCAGTCTCGCATCATTCGGGCCCAGAGGCGGCGCGCCGCCCGCAGTTTGCAGATCTCCTCGAAGAAATCGTTCTGAATGTTCCAGAAGTAGGAGATCCGCGGCGCCACGCTGTCCGCTGAGAGGCCCCGTTTGGCCGCCTCCGTCACGTAGCAGTGCCCCGCGGCCAGCGTGAAGGCCAGCTCTTGGACCGCGTTGGCGCCCGCGTCCCGGATGTGATAGCCCGACACACTGACCGGGTTGTAGCGCGGCATCGTCTTCGCCGCGTACTCCATGGTGTCGACCACCAACCGGACGGCGTCGGCTGGCGGATAGATGTACTCGTTCTGGGCCGTGTATTCCTTGAGGATGTCGTTTTGACACGTGCCGGTGATCTGGCGGTCCGCCACGCCCTGCTCCTTGCAGACCACCTCGTACATTCCGATCAACGCGAACGCCGAGGCGTTGATGGTGTAGGACGTCGACACCTGGTCCAGCGGAATGTCCGCCATCAAGAGCCGGACGTCGTCGATGGTGTCTACCGCCACCCCGATCTTGCCGATTTCCGGCACCGCCACGGGATGATCGGAGTCGTAGCCCAACAGCGTGGGGAGGTCGAAATCGGTGGACAATCCGGTCTCGCCATGCGCCAGCAAGTATTTGTATCGCCCGTTGGTGTCCTCGGCAGTGCCGAAGCCGGCGACCTGCCGGATCGTCCACGGGCGGGCCCGGTGCATCGTGGCGTGAACACCGCGCGTGAAGGGGTACTCACCGGGAAAGCCGATCGCTGGGTCCGGGGCCGCGCTCTTGGCATCCGGCGCCGCGTACAGATCGTCGATCGGTAGGCCGGAGAGGGTCGTGAATACTTCCTTGCGCCTCGGCATCCTCTCGAGGCTTGCCGCGAGGGTGGTGGTCTTCCACGTCTCGAGATCGGGCGACGCCTCGCCCACCGATGTCGACTCGCTCGCCTTGCTCATTTCGGCTCCCATCAGATTTCTGTTTCCACTATTGGACGACCGGCAGCCACACGGCGGTCGAATACTCCTTAGAGCGGAGGATGGTGATTTCCGCTTTCCGGTAGTCCTCCGGCTTGGCGAAGAAGATGTTCGGCACGAACGTTTGCGGATTGCGGTCGTACAGCGGAAACAGCGTCGACTGGATCTGCACCATGATCCGATGGCCCGACCGGAACACGTGGTTCACGTTGGGCAACTCGAATCGGTAGCGCTGCGGCTGATTGGCGGGTATCGCCGTGGGGTGGGAAAAACTCTCCCGATAGCGACCCCGAAAGATGTCCAGCGAAATCGGCACCTGGTAGCCGCCGAGGGACGGATCGCTCGGGACTTGGGCCGGGTAGACATCGATGAGCTTGACCACGAAGTCGCCGTCCGTGCCCGTGGTGGTCGCCCGGATATCCGCGACCGGGATCCCTTGCACCCGAACTGGCTGGGTCAAGACCGGCGTCTCATACACCAGGACATCGGTGCGGCCATCCACGAACCGTTGATCCTGGACCAGCCACGTGCTCCACGGCACGTAGGCATCACCCAGCGTCACCGAGGTCATCCCGCTGAAGGGGTCGCGGATGGGGCGCGGCAAAAAGGGGACTGGCTTCGCGGGATCGCTGGTGTAGGCATCGCCCCCATCCGGTTCGGTGGGAGGATCGAAGGACAGGGTGAAGCCCTGCCGGAGATAAAGCGGTTTGGATGCGCTGGCACAACCACGCTCACACGCGGTGGGCCAGGTCTCGAACCGGTCCCATCGGTCATCGCCCGTGTTGTACACCGTCACCGGAGCCAGCTTGGCCGGCGGCCCACCACGGAGGTGCTCCTCGAAGAAGGGTACCAACAGGTCGCGACGGTATTGGACCGCGGTATTGCCGTTCCAGCGGAACGGCCCGAGCGAGGAGCCGTCGCCACCGACTTGAATGTGGTTCCAGGGGCCTAACACCAGCCAATTGTTCGCTTGGCGACCAGCGGCCTTCAGAGCCAGCCAGGCATGGTTGGCTCCCCACATGTCTTCTTGATCCCAGAGACCCTGGGTCCACAGGGTCGGGACCGAGGAGCGGCTGGCGACGAGGAGCTTGTCGAGGGCCTGTCCCTGCCAGTACTCGTCGTAGGCGGGGTGCGCCATGGTGCGGACGACCCACGGGAGCTGCTCCAGCCCGTGCACCCGGGCGTAATCGCCGGTCGACCCCACCCGCAACAGTTCGTCATACTTGTCGTAGCTATCGCTCGGCGTCACCGTGCCCGCCCCGCGCTGCCCGGTCTGCATCTGGATGTAGCCCAACATCAAGTTGCGGAAGGCACCATAGTGGAACCAGTCGTCCCCCATCCAGGCGTCGACCACGGGACCCTGCGGCACCGCGGCCTTCAAGGCGGGGTGAGGGTCGAGGAGGGCCATGACGACGGTGACCCGTTGTAGGACGAGCCGATCATTCCCACTCGGCCGTTGGATTCAAGGGTGTGCTTCACCAGCCAGTCGATCGTGTCCCAGGTGTCGGTCGAATGGTCGACGGCGGTGGGATTCAGCGGCCCGCGCACCGGGCGCATCATCACGTAGTCGCCCTCCGAGCCGTACTTGCCGCGGACGTCCTGATTGACGCGGATGTAGCCCGCCCGGACGAATTGATCGGCGTTGCCCGACGCCTCGTACGGGGTCCGCGACAGCACGATGGCGGCATCCTTGGCGCCCTTGGGCACCACGATGAACGTCTGGAGCTTCACCCCATCGCGCATCGGGATCATGACGACCCGGACGTCATAGTCCCACTTGGGAGCGTTGCTCTTGAACTCCTTCGGGACATCGTTGAACACCCGGCTCGGCGGCGGGTTCTGGGCTGCGGCCCGGGCGGGAAAGCCAATACTGAATCCGCTGGCGACGACGGCGAGGCATGGCAGCAACGATCGAAGGGGCAGCGGGCTCATCGGCGTTGTCCTCCACCAGCGGGAATCGGACGCGACTGGGGAGAACCTAGCGAAACGATTGACAGAATCAAGCAGTACTAATACCTCTTATGTAAGCCATTAGTGAGACTTGTATCTCCACCCGCCAGCTCGATATCGATCTCCTCCGCACCTTTGCCATGATCGCGGAGACCCACACCCTCAGTCGGGCCGCGGCCCGGGTGGGAAAGACCCAGGCCGCGATCAGCATGCAGGTGAAACGGCTGGAGCAGATCGTCGACCAGCCGTTGCTGACCCGAACCGGCCGGGGCGTCCTGTTGACTCCCCATGGCGAGCGGCTGTTGGTGCATGCCCAAAAGATTCTCCGCTACCACGACGAGGCTTTCGCCGAGCTGTCGGGCACGGGCTTGTCCGGCACGATCCGGTTTGGCTGCCCGGACGACTATGCCACCGTCTTCTTGCCTCACCTGCTGCGCGGCTTTGCCCGCCGGCATCCGCAGGTACTGGTAGAGGTGTTTTGCGCCTCGACACCCCGCCTGCTCGAGCGCCTCAAGGGCCATGCGCTCGATCTCGCGTTGACCTCCCATCCCGAGGGCGAGAAGCGAAAGGTGATCATTCGCCGTGAGCCGTTCGTGTGGGTGGGGTTCCTGGGCTCGGATGCTGCGAGCCAGAACCCGCTCCAGTTGGCGGTGGGGGACCCAGACACGCTGGACCATCAGGCGGCCCGCAAATCCCTCGAGCGGGCGGGGAAATCGTACCGCATTGCCTACGCCACCGGCAGCATTGCCGGGCTCACGGCGGTGGTGCGGTCGGGTCAAGCGATCGCCGTGCTGACCCAAACGGCCGTGCCGCCGGATCTGGAGATCGTGCCGCCCGGTCGCGGACTGCCCCCGCTACCGAGCGTGGGTATTGCGGTCACGCTCAGCAGTGAGCGGCCGGCCCGCCTGATCCGTGCCTTCGCCGACCACATCCGGTCGGTCTTACCGACGCTTTGACTTCTGAAGTCCGCACTCGGCCGCGGGGCGCTTCATCCCCGCGGAGCCCGCTCCCGCATCCGCCGCTCGGCGTCGTCCCAGGACTGGGTTGCGTGGAAGGGCGGGACGTTAGCCAGTCCACTCCTGGTATCGGGTGACACCGCATCGCGGGTCACCGCGACATCGATGACCGCTGGCAGGTTGGCGAGGCCCCGGTCGAGCGCATCCGCCAAATCCTCGACCCGCTCCACTCGCTCGCCATGGGCGCCGAGCGACCTCGCGAGCAGATCGTAGCGGCACGGCGATAGCTCGGTCCCGAGCTCTTGGCCGGGATAGTTGGTCAGTTGATCCTGGCGTTCGATGTTCCAGGCGTCGTTGTTCGCGACGACGAAGAGCGCCCGCGCGCGACTACGCACCGCGGTTTCGAGTTCCATCGCGCCAATCCCGAAGGCCCCGTCGCCGATCAGCGCAATGGTCCTCCGAGACGGGAACGCGAGCGCCGCAGCCACGGCGTACGGGGCCCCCGACCCCAGGCATCCAAACGGCCCCAGATCGAGGTAGGTAAACGACGGCAGGCCGACCCGAGCGAACGAGAGGATATCTCCGCCGTCCACGATGCAAATCGTCTCGCGGTCCACGAGCCCGTTGATCGCTTCGACGAGCGTCAGCGGGTGCATCCGCCCGTCGGCGCCTGGCGGCCGCGGGCTCGGCGTTCTGGCGCGCGCCTTCTCGACGTTCGCCCTGATCAGCTCGTCCCTCCACGCGGTATCCGCCGCCGCCGGCCTGGCGCCGGCCTCGGCGAGCGCCTCCAGCGCCGCACCCACGTCGGCGCACACCGCCACGTCGGATCGGTTCTCCGACAGCTCCTCGGCGCTGCGACCGATTCGGATGAAGCGCGCTGATTCGGAGAAGACCGCACCCGAACCGTAGGCGAGCTCGAAATCCAGGCGTCTGCCAAGGGTGACGACCACGTCCGCCTCGGCCATCGCGCGGGCCCGCAGCGCGGGGATCGAGTTCGGGTTGTCCGGAGGGACGACGCCGCGACTCTCTCTCGTGTCCAAATACAAACACCCCGAGGCTTCCAGGAATCGCGCGAGCACTGCCCCAGCTCCCTGGACTCCCCGGCCGCCGATCGCGAGCGGCCGGCGGCTCCCGCGAAGAAGATGCGCCGCCAGCGCGATGCTATCGTGGTGAGGCAAGCGCGGGGGGCGTACCACCGGAGCGAACCACCGTTGGTCCAGATACCAATCGGCGATCGGCTGTCTGAGGAGGTTCGCGGCGAAGTCGACGTATCCAGGTCCCGACGGACCGTCGCTGCCGAGTGCGATCGTGGTGGCCAGGTGCAGCCCAGGCAGCACGTGACGCGGGTCGGAGATTTCCCGAACGTAGCGGCACACGGGGCGGACGAGGTCCGCTTGCGGCACCTCCTCGAGGGCCCCCATCCCGGCCTGCTGGTCGGGTACCCGCGCCGAGAGGACCAGGAGCGGGGTACGCGACAGATAGGCGCTCGCGATTCCGGTAACGGCATTGGTGAGGCCCGGGCCGGTCGTCACCAACGCCACCCCGATCCGTCCGGTGAGGTCCGCCTCAGCGTGGGCCATGTGGACCGCGGCGCATTCGTGCCGCGTCGACACGATCCGAATTCCCAGGCGGGCCACCTCACTGCAGATCGGCTTCACGTGCGAACCGGGCAACGTGTAGACCCGCTCGACCCCTTGCGCCGCAACGAACCGGGCGATCGCGGCGGCGACGGTAGAATCGCCAGGCTCGGACCGGGAGTTGCCGAAGGTCATACCCCGGGCCGTCGCTTGTGCCATTCGGTCGAGCGCTCGTAGGCCGCGCCGAGCGCCAGGATCCTCCCCTCACTGAAGCGCGGACCGCAGATCATCAAGCCAACGGGCAACCCTTCGGAGGTAACACCGCACGGAACGGTGAGGGCGGGCAGCCCGAGTCGGTTGAACGTCAGGGTATTGGTGATCGGGACCAGAGGTGGATCCTCGACGCCGGCGCTGTTCTCGAACTGGAGCGCCGCTTCGACGGTCGGCGGTGACCGCTTCATCGTTGGCAGCACGAGGACCTCGAAATCGCTGAAAGCGGCATCGATCGTCCGCCGGAGCCGCCCAATGGCGGTGCGAGCCTCGACGTAGCGCGCCAATTTCGCCACGGCCGTGCCTTGGGCTGGATCGTCGAGATAGCTCCGACACCATTGCAGGACCCTCCGGGTACCGGGCGTATACCGGTCTCCGTTTTCCTCCAGCAGTCGTTGATGGTAGCTGGTGATTTCGGCGAGATTGACGATGATATCGTGCGACTCGGCTTCCGGCGGTAACGTCACCTCCTTGATGCCGCGAGTCAGCTTCGCAATGACGGTCAGCGCTTCCTCGACGCAGCGGGCGATCTCCGGCTCGACCTCGTCGAAAAAACCCCTGCGAGGAACGCCAACCCGCCACCGGCTGACCGGCTGTCGAGCACTCAGGGCGTAATCCTCGGCGGGGCGGTCGACGCTCCGCGTGTCGAGCGGGTCGTACCCAACCATCTTGCCGAAGATCAGAGCGACGTCCCCTACGGTTCGCCCGATCGGGCCGCAGGAGTCGAGCGTGGCCACCGATGGGATGATCCCGCTGTTCGACACCAGTCCGTCGGTCGGCTTCAGACCTACGACGCCGCACCAGGCGGCCGGAAGACGCACCGAGCCGCCTGAATCGGTGCCGAGCGCGCCAAAGCACATTCTCGTCGCCACCGCCGCGGCCGAGCCACTCGAGGAGCCGCCGGAGACGCGATCGAGGGCCCACGGATTACGGACCGGCCCGAAGTGGGACGAGACGCCGGTGGCGCTCAGGCTGAACTCCGCGAGATTGGCCTTGGCAAGAATCACCGCTCCCGCCTGCCGGAGGCGATGGACGACGTGGGCATCTTCCGTGGGAACGCGGCCCTCGTAGACCGCACTGCCCGCCGTCGTCCGGGTGCCGGCGGTATCGATGGCGTCTTTGAGGGCGATCGGAATGCCGTGGAGCGGGGAGCGAAAGCTGTGCCGGCGCGCCTCCGCGTCGAGCGCCGCTGCCTGCGCCAGCGCCTGTTCGCGCATCACGGTGATATAGGCATTGACCCGCGGGTTCGTCGCGGCGGTGCGTTCGAGACAGGCCAGCGTCAGATCTCGGCTGGTGATCGCTCCCTGGCGGATCCGCCTGGAAGCTTCGGCCAACGTCAGCTCGGCAAGATCGCTGAAGGCGTCGCTCGCCGGCGCGGGCCAACGCACGCTGAACGCCCCGGCGGCCGCGGCGAGCACGAACTCCCGGCGGTTTGTCAGGCGCCCCACGCCTTCTCGTACACTCGGAGCCAGTTCTCGCCGAGCACCTTGCGCACGTCGGCCGCGCTCCAGCCACGGTTCAGCAGCGCCTGGGTCACGTTCGGCAGCTCCACGATCGTCTCGAACCCCTTCACCATGTTCCACGGCTGATCGCTGTAGACATCCGCGGGCCACCGCTCGCGATCCATGCCGATCGCGTCCAGGTCCACTCGTCCGGTCATGAAGTCGGGGCCGAGGCCGATGTGGGCGGCGCCCACGAGTTTCTTCAGGTGGTCGAAATGGTTCATGAGTTTGTCCAGAGTCGCCTGGGGCGAACGCAGCACGCTCGCGTCTTTCCGGCTGCGCATGTGAAAGTCACTGACCGACGTGAGCCCGATGACCCCGCCCGTCTTCGCGATCGCCTCGATGAGCCGATCGGAGGCATTGCGGGGGTTGTCCATCAGGGCCCGGGCGTTGGTATGCGAGCAAATCACCGGCACCCCCTTCGAGATCTCGATCGCGTCGAACGAGGTCCGCTCGCCGGTGTGCCCGCCCACGTCGAGCAGGATCCGTTGGTGGTGGACCGCTTCGACGTATTTCTGGCCCAGCCGGGTGAGTGGCACGTCCGGATCCAGGCAGCCGCCGCCGAAGATGTTGGAGTTGTTATACGCGATGCTGGCGATTCGTAGTCCCAGCTGGCGATAGGCGCGCAAATGGGCCAGCGGCCCCTGGCCGTTGGCGTCGTAGATCAACGGATCGGCCATCTGCCATCCGGAGACGTGCGACAGCTTGCCCTGCTCGCGCGCCTGCCTGATCTCCCGCACGGTGCCCGCCTGCACGATGGCCTGCGAGTGCTGATCCAGGAACGCCAGCAGATTGGCGAATGTTGCGAGACCGCCGACGCTCTGGTGCCAGCAGTTCACACCTCCGGACCTCAGCATCCCGAGATACTTGTCGGTCCGCGCGGCGCCGTCGAGGCCATTCACCACGATGGTCGAGCGCTGAACCTCCCGGGCTTCCTTGACCTTGCTCTCATCGACCCCGGTCGCGCTCGGCGTCGCGACGGCCTGGGCCGCCGCGGATCCGCCCAACGCCCGAACTGCCGCAGCGGCAGATACCGTCGCAATCAGGCAATCTCGTCGATTCACGATCGTCTCCTTCCCTGGTACTCGCGTGGCATAGTGATGGTCGGGCAACCCGATCTTACCGCTCCAATTTACACCCCACGCCGAGGGGTGCCCGGCTCGCGGCGTTGTGGCCGAGGGCCGAAGGCGAGGCCGCAATGTTGCACCTGTCATTCGGGACGATCTCGTCGCTCTCACAGGGCTTGGCACGCCGCGCGCCCTGAAGCGATCTTGTTCGCCATGCCCGACACCACCCTCGACCTCCGACACCTCGGCCGAGTCACCTGTGTCGCCTCACAGGTGCTCGAGACTGCCGCCGGCCCGGTCCTCCTCGATACCGGACCTGGGTCGACACTCGACCGCCTCAAGGCGGGTCTCGCCGGGTTGGGGTACCAGATCGCCGATCTCCACGCGATCGTGCTCTCCCACATCCACTTCGACCATGCCGGGGCGACAGGGTTGCTGACGGCGGAAAACCCTCGGCTCGCCGTCTACGTGCACGAGCGAGGCGCGCCCCACTTGATCGACCCGACCAAGTTGCTCGCCAGCGCCACCCGAGTCTTTGGCGACAACATGGATTTGTATTGGGGGAAATTCCTTCCAGTGCCGGCGGCTCAAATCCGCGTCCTCACCGGCGGCGAAACCGTCGAGCTGGGCGGCCGTCGGTTCGAGGTGGCCTACACCCCGGGCCATGCCAGTCACCACGTCAGCTTCTTCGAACCCGCGGACCGGACCGCCTACGTCGGCGACGTCGGCGGGATCCGCCTCCCGACGATCCCCCATCCGATGCCGGTGACCCCACCGCCCGATTTCGACCTCGCAGAGTGGTTCGCCAGCATCGACCGGGTCGAGGCCTGGCACCCTCGGCGGCTGTTCTCGACCCACTATGGCTTCTCCGACCACCCGATCTCGCACCTCGCCGAGCTCCGCGTCGGCCTGCAGGCATGGACCGAGAAGACCAGACAACTCCTCGAGACCGAGGGCACCGATGATGACCGGGCCCGAGCGTTCGAGCGCTTCGTCCTCGACTCCCTCGCGGACAAGGCCGCGCCGGAAGCGATCGCGGCCTACACCGCTTTCTCCGACTTCAAGGCGAGCTACTACGGAATCGCCAGATACTGGCGTAAAAAAGCCGGGTGACGCCCTACCAGTTGAACCGACCCGGATCGAACGGGCCGAGGACCGGCCGTGAGGGGACGCCGGTCACGAGGTCGGCCATCGCCTCGCCGGTGACCGGGGCGAGGGTCACTCCCAGCATCGCGTGGCCGCTCGCCACATACGCGTTCGAGAATCCCGGCACCCGCCCGAGCAGCGGGAGCCCGTCCGGCGTCAGCGGCCGCATCCCCACCCACTCGATGCCCGCCTCCGGCGGAACGGGCGTCCGGAGGTACCGGGCGATCCCCTTGCGAATTCCCACGATCCGACGACGGTCGAGCAGGGTGTTGATGCCCGACAGCTCCATGGTTCCCGCAAAGCGCACCGCGCCATCGAAGGGCGAGCACCCAACCCTCGCCTCGCCGAGATAGATCGGCCGGGTGAGGCGGGGTCCCTCGCCGTTGAGCGTGATGCTGTATCCCTTCCCTGCCTGGACAGGGAGGGAAACCCCCAAATGCTCGACGACCAGGCCGGTCCAGGCCCCGGCCGCAACCACCACGTCGTCCGCCGGCTCGTCGCCCGCGTCCGTCTGGACCGCCACGACTCGGCCATTGTCGCGGATCATGCCCCGCACCGCGACACCGGAGCGAAGGGTGACTCCGAACTCGACAAGCTTGGTGACGTATCCGGCCGCCAGCGTCTCCGGCCGGACGTGATACTCTTCCTCGACCTGGAACCCGCAGCGCACCTCGTCCGACAGGACCGGCTCCAGCGCCCGGACCTCCCCGCCCGACAGCGGAGTCGGGAGCCGATAACCGTACTGCCCGTAATGCCCGAACTCCGCCAGCGTCTCCTTCATGTAGTTCTCATCCACGAAGGTGAACAACAACCCCTGGCGGTGGAGCTCGAACTGAACCCCCTCCCGCTCGAGCTGATCGAACAGTGCCATCGTGGGGCGATTCAGCTCGGCCACCGCGTGCAGGCCCCGCTCGAAATCGGCGGCGTTGCAATGGCGCCAGAACCGCCACAACCACCGCGACATCGACGGAACCGCAGTCGGCGCGATGTAGAGCGGGCTGTCGCTCCGGGCCATCCACTTCAGCGAGGTCCAGGTGAGCCCCGGTGCGGGGATCGGCGCCGAGATCGCCGGGGTGACCCACCCCGCGTTGCCCTTGGTGCAAGCATCGCCCGGCTTCCCCTGATCGATGACGACAACCTTGCGGCCGCGCTTGGCAAGCCCGTAGGCGGTGGCCAAGCCAATCACGCCCGCGCCGATCACGACGGTCCGCTTCATCGTCAACGAAGCCCCCCTTCGGCAGCCTTAGTGGATTCGTGTACTGCGACGATCCGCCAACGACCATCCTCCGGCGCCAGCACCTCGGTCCGGGCCACGTCCTCGACCCAGGTGGCTCCCGAGGTGTCGGCCTTTTCGCACCACAGCCTGGCGGTCACCACCGCCGCGGTTCGACTCACCACGTCGATCCGAAAGGGCTCGCCCCAAGCACACTCGAGCCGGGTGTAGGTCGCGTACCGAGGGGGCGCCCCAGCGACGATCGCCGGCCAATCGCCGATCTCGCCGTTGCCGACGTACGCGGTGGTTTTTCCATAGAACGCCAACACCGAGTCGATCTGGCGGGCCCGCATCGCCGCGACCATCCGATCCGATTCGGCGCGAACCGCCTCGGCGATGGCTTGGCGGGTCGCCGAGTCGAGCCCGGGGGCGGTTGGCGCGCAGGCCGCTAGCAGCGCGGAGAGCGACCAGCAAGCCGGGCGGATCATCGCCCGAGCTTCCGCTGAAAGAAATCGGCGGTCGCGCGATAGACGCGGGTCCAGTTGGTCCAGGTCAGGAAATCGTGAACGTCATCGGGAAGCACCAGCTGTTCCGGCTCGATACCTTGAGCCCGCAAGGCCGTCACCAGCCGGACCGTCTCGTTGAAGTTGACATTGCGATCGTCGTCGCCGTGAACCAGCAGCACCGGCGATCTCCAGGTGTCGACCCACCGCAGCGGCGACGACTCGAAGGCCAACCGGGCAAACTCGGGCTTCTCCAAAGGATTGTAGCTCGGCACGAAGTTCTGGATCCCCGAATTCCAGTCGTGGACCCCGTGAATGTCGACCCCCGCCGCGAACAAATCGGAGCTCTTGGCGAGACCCATGGCGGTCAAGTAGCCACCATACGACCCTCCCCACAGCCCGATCCGCCGGCCATCGACGTCGGACCGGGTCCGGAGGTAATTCCCCGCCCCCATCACATCGTGGTATTCCGAGGCACCGGTGGCGCCGTAGTTGAGCGCCTCGCGAAACTCCATCCCGTACCCGACGCCGCTCCGGTAGTTCACCGACAACACCACGAAACCCAGGCTCGCGAGCCATTGGTTCATCGCATAGGTGCCGTGGTAATAGAACATGTAGTGAAAGCCGAGCAGCATCTGGCGGCGAGAGCCGCCGTGGAAGAACGCGATGGCCGGCCGCCGCTCACCGGGCCGAAGGTCCTTGGGAAGAAAGAGCTGACCGTGAATCGACATCCCGTCGGCCGACGAGAAGATCACCTGTTCGGGCTCCACCAGCGCGGCCGCCGGATAGTCGCGGGGCATCGCCCCGGGCGCCACCGGCCGAGCCGGCCCGGACCGAGGGTCGATGACGGCGGCGTGCGCGGGGAGCCGAGCATCGGATCGGAGCAGCGCGATGCCGCCGTCGACCAGCGGCTGCGGCGACCATTCGATGCCGTTCCCCGGCGTCAGCCGCACCGGCTGCCCGCCCGCCGCGCTCACCTGAAAGAGATGCCGCCGATCGATGTCGCCGATGTTGGCGTTGTAGAGTACCGAGCGGCGATCGGCGGACAGCGTTAGGTACTCTACCTCGCCATCCCCGGGCGTCAGCAGCACCGCGTCGCCCCCTGCGGCGGCCACCGAGTAGAGGTGCGACCAACCGTCTCGCTCCCAGGGGAAGACCAGCCGATCGCCGGCGGCCCACAGCAGCGACCGGCCTTCGAGCTGGCGGGGCACGCTGCCGGCGCCGGCGGTCGCCCGCCAGATCTCCCGAGCGGCGCCGCTCCGGGCGTCCGCGACCCTGATCGACCAGGGACGGAACTCCCGGAAGGGGCCGAACAGCGGCGGGTCGAATCCCGCCGGGATCCTGACGAACGCGATTCGGGCGCCATCGGGCGACCAAGCGGGCGCCCCGTCGCGATCGTAACTCGGATCGAGCCACCGAATCGATTTGGCAGCGAGATCGTAGACGCCCACGAAAGCGTGATCGCCGCGGTTGCTGGTGAACGCCAGCCGGGCGCCATCGGGTGACCACGCCAAGTCGCCGGCGCTGCCCCGGGCTTTGAACAGCTGCTTGGGGTCACCGGGAGCCGCAACCGGGGCTACCCAGACCTGGCCGGCGCGGAGAAAGGCGACCCAATCGCCTTTCGGCGACACCATCGGACCGGTGCCGGCGCCGACTCGGATCGGTCCCCCCCCTGCGACGCTCGCGCGCCACACCAACTGTTCCTGACCGGCTGGGTCGCTGGTCGGATTGGGAATCTCGCCCCGGCGGTTCGGCGCGCCCCCGCGCACGAAGAACACCGTCTTACCGTCGGGCGCGAGCGCGACGTCGTCGATCTCTTGACCGTCATCCTCCGTGAAACCGGTCAGTTGGCGACCGGCGTAGCCCGGTCCACCGGCGACCCAAACGTTCCGGACTCCCTTGGTATTGTGGACCCATGCGATGACCGCGGCCCCCTCGGCCGCCGCCAAGGACTGCGCAAAGGGAGCGCTGGTGATTTGCTCGATGGTGATCGACTGGGCCGCGACGCCGGACGCCCAACCACCGCCGGCCGAGACTGCCAATCCCAGCAGGGCTCGGAACGTCGCCGCGAAGCCAGCGGTTGCACTCGCTCGCTGGAAGCCGCACCTTTGCTCGATCCCTCTCCCCTGCGACGACACTTTGCTCGGTACCATTGATTGGATCGCCCTGGTCGGCCTGGTGGTGTTGTTCATCATCGTGCTCCGATGGAGTCGGCTGGTCGCGCTACTCGCCTTGGTCAGCCTGGTCGGATACGCTCTCCGCAGCAACATCAATGTCGCCCAAGAGCACATGGCGCCCGAGCTCGGCTTGACCATGAAAGACATGGGCGCCATCACCGGGATCGGCTTCCTGCTGTCGTACGCCGTCTTCCAGATCCCGGCCGGGTTCCTGGGCGACCGCTATGGCGCCCGCGCCGTGCTCGGCCTGGCGGTTACCGGCTGGGCCATTGCCTCGCTCGCCTCGGGGTTGGTCCCCGGCCAAGCCGGGGCGGCATTCCTGACCCTGATCGGGGCCCGAATCCTCCTCGGGATCGCCCAGGCGGCCACCTACCCGGTCGGCTCGATGGCGATCGCTCAAACCCTTCGGCCGGACCAGCGCGCCACCGCCAATTCGATCTACATCGGGGCGGCGCTGTTCGGCTCGGCGCTGGCCCCCTATACCCTCGCTCCCCTGATGGTGCAGGCCGGCTGGCGGTCGGTCTTTCTTGCCAGCGCGGTGGTTGGTCTGGCCACCGCGATCATCTGGTTTCTGTTCGCGCCGAAACCGACCCGCCCCCGGGCGACAACCCTTCCACTGGGGGCCCAAACGGCCGCCGCGCTCCGCCTTCTCAAAGATCGCGACCTGCTGCTGCTGTCGATTAGCTACTTCCTGCACTCGGCCGTCTTCTACGTATTCATCTTTTGGTTCTTCCGGTACCTCACCGAAGGCCGCGGATTCAGCATTCTTGCCAGCGGCCGTTGGGGAAGCCTCCCCTATTTCATGGCCGCTCTGTTGGCGCCGCTGGGTGGCATCGTCGCCGATCGGTTAGGCCGGCGGATCTCCGTCGGGGTCGCCCGCCGCCGCGTCGCCATGGCATGTCTCTGCCTGGCCTCCGCCCTGATGGTGCTGGGCGCCAACCTCCCGAGCGCCTACCTCGCCATCGTCGCCCTCGGATTCTCGGTGGCCTTCATCAATGCCGCCGAAGGACCGTTTTGGGCGACCACCACCGCCCTCGGCGCGGCGAACCCGGGGGCCGCCGGCGGCGTCCTCAACCTGATGGGCAACCTCGGCGGCCTGGTGTCCACGGTCGCGGTGCCCTGGATGACCGCCGCCTGGGGCTGGACCGCCATGTTGGCGATCTGGGCCGCCGTCGCGGTCGTGGCCGCCCTGCTGTGGCTCTCGGTACGGGTCCGCCGAACCGACCAAACGGCCGTCGCCTAACGGACCTTGACGAACTCCACGTTGGCGAGGCGCGCCGCCGAGAGTCGGAAGCCGCTCACCTCGCCGCGGCGACCTCGGGCGAAGTCGAGCCGATTCCCGGCAGCCACGAACACGTCCTTGGCCAACGGCGCCAGCGACCGCCAAACGTCGTATCGGCTCCGAATCGAGAGGGCGCCCTCGCGGACCTCGACCGTGGCCCAAGTGTCGAGTTCCGCACTGGTGTAGCGCCCGACGAAGGCCGCCAACTCGGCCGCGCTCAGCGTCGGTGGCGGCGGCAGTTTCGGCGCCGGACCCCCGGTGCCCATCGCGGTGGCGAGGAGACCCGGCCCCGAAGCGAGGGTTCGAAACTCGATCCGGCCGGGAAGGCCCTCGGCGGTAAACACCGAATCGGCGACCCCGACCATCGGGAAGGTTCGCCCGAACGCCGCGACCACCAGCCCGCCGTCGCCCCGCTTCACCTCGACGATCTGGCCCGGGCCGACCTCGTAGCGACCGAGATACCGATCGAGCCGCTCGGCTGGGATCGCCACGGTCGCGGCCGCGGTGGCCGTCGCGATCGGCGCCAGCCGGTCGGCGAGATAGAGATCGGCCACCTGATTGGCCAGTTGCTCTGGCGCGGCGGTGTAGTCGTTGCAGAGCACCGCGACGGACAGCTTTTCGGTCGGATACCGAGCCAGCTGGGCTCGGTATCCGATGAAGGCACCGCCGTGTTCGACGACCGCCAACCCCCGACGGGTGCCGAGCATCAGGCCAAAGGCGTAGTTGGTGGTATCGCCGTTGGTCAGTCGTCCTCGGGTCAGCACCTGATCGAGCAACGCCGAGCCACGGGTTCCCAGGCGATTGCCGAAAAAGTTGGCGTCCCACTTGAGCAGGTCCTCGACCGTGGTGTAGAGCCCGCCGTCGCCCACCAACGCGAAACTCGTCCGAACGATCTCGAACTGCCCGTCGGCCTTGGGCTGGTACCCTTCGGCTCGGCGGGGGACGACCTGTTGGTTGTCGTCGTGCCAATGGGTGCTGGTCATCCCGAGGGGGCCGAAGATATTTCGCTCCGAAAACTCCCGAAGGCTCAGGCCGGTGGCCCGCTTCACGATGACCGACAACAAGAAGTACCCGGAATTCGAGTAGGACCATCGGGCGCCCGGCGCGAAGTCGAGGGATTTCTGGCGAGTGATGAGATCGAGGGCGGCCTCCTCGGGGATCTCGTCGGCGAACGACCGCCCGGAGATGCCCCAGAGACCGAGGTAGTCGCGAATTCCGCTGGTGTGATGCACGAGATGCCGAATCGTGATCGAGTCCGCGTAGCCCGGCATCTCGGGGACGAACTTCCGGATCGGATCGTCGAGCGACAGCCGACCTTGCTCAGCGGCCAACGCCACGCTGAAGGCGGCAAACTGCTTCGAGGTCGAAGCGATGTAGAACGCGGTGTTCGGCCGGATCGGGACGCCCTGGTTGAGATCCGCCATTCCGTACCCACGGGAGTAAACCATCTGCCCGCCACGGAAAACGCCGAGGGCGCAGCCCGGGGTGATCGTGTGGTCGTACTTGGCGAACACCGCGTCGATGGCCTTGGGGTCCGGATTGGGCGAGGCGGGGACCAACCCGCCGGTGACGATGCCGATACCGAGGAGGGCGAAAACGGGCGGATTGCGCATGCACCGGCCAGAGATAGATTCGTGTATACAATATCGCATCCAAATCCCCGAGTACAGGGCCCCTGCCATGCACCGTCGCGCGCTCCTCCTCCTCGCCGTGGCGCTCCTCGCTGGCGGTTCGTCGCTCGCCAGTCAGGGCACCGATCGGTTCGCCCCGGTCAAAGCATCGATCAAGCGGTTTCTCGATTCGACCAACACAGCCTCGGTCGCGGTCGCGGTCGCCAAGGACGGCAAAATTCTCTGGGAGGAGGGGTTCGGGTGGGCCAATCGGGAGAAGATGATCCCCGCCACCCAGCACACCATGTACTCCCTGGCGTCGATTTCGAAGCCGATCACCGCCACCGGCGTCATGGTCCTGGTGGAGCGGGGCCAAATCGACCTCGCCAAGCCGATCAACGACTACCTCGGCGTCGGTAAGCTCACGGGACAGGCTGGCGACGCCGGGCTCGCCACCGTACGCCGAGTCCTCAGCCACACCGCGGGCCTCCCGCTCCATTACCAGTTCTTCTACGCCGACAAGGGATACGGTCCGCCCTCGATGGACGAGACGATCGCCCGGTACGGCAACCTGGTGTTCCCTCCTGGGCAGGTGTACGAGTACTCCAACCTGGGTTTCGGGATTCTCGACTACCTCATCAGTCGCGTTTCGAGATCGAGCTATCACGATTTCATGCGAACCGAGGTGTTCCTGCCGCTCGGCCTCACCCGAACCTCGATCGACATCGGTCCGGGGCTCGAGCCGTACGCCGCCGAGCGCTACGACGCCCGCCAGCGGCCGATTCCCTTCTACACCTTCGATCACAACGGCGGCTCGGCGGTCTACTCCAGCGCCCACGATCTGGTCCGGTTCGGGATCTTCCACTCCCGCAGCCGCCTTGCCGAGCAACGACCGATCCTCAAGCCCGAGACGATCGAGGCGATGAAGGAGCCGGTCGCCCCGGCCAGCTATGGTCTCGGCTGGGCGGTGGGGCCCGATCTGGGTTACCTCCGTTGGGCCCACAGCGGGGGGATGCCGGGAGTGGCCACCGCGCTCAACATCTATCCGACCGAGAACCTGGTCGTCGTGGTGCTCGCCAACGCCAGCACCAGGCCGGAACGGATCGCCCAGGAAATCACTGGCATCATGCTGCCCCGATACGCCGATAGCGTGGCGGCTCGTCGGGCTCAGTCGCCGCCGCCGGCGCCGGCCCCATTCGCGCCCGAGCCGACCCTGATCGGCGAATGGAGTGGGACCCTGAAGACCTGGCAGCAGTCGGTGCCGATCCGCCTCGAGATTCGCGCGAATGGCGACGTGTTCGTGTGGTTGGGCGACCAACTTCGGGCGGTCGCCAATCAGGTGAGCTTCCGCAACGGCCGCCTCACGGGTCGGTTCGCGGGCCGGATCGGCACCGATGACGCTGGCCGGTGGCCCCATTCGCTTCAGCTCGGTCTCCAGTTAGTCGACGGCGTGCTCAAGGGTCAAGTGAGCGCTCAAACCGCGACCGACCCGGTCTACTACTCGCTGGCGTCGTACGCCGAGTTGCGGAGGGGTTCGGGGCAATGACCGCTCGCGCCTGGCCGTTGCTTCTCGCGGTCGTGGCGGGATGCGGGTCCGGCTCCACCGGCGTGCCCCCTCTGGAGGACGTTGCCCGGATCGATCGGGTGCTCGGAGGCCTTCGGCCGGTCATCGCCATCAAGGGCGAACCGCCGCTGCGGTGGACCCTGGCCGATCGGATGACGCACTATCGAGTGCCGGGAATCAGCATCGCGGTGATCGACAGCGGACGGATCGCGTGGGCAAGCGGATACGACGTGAAGGCAGCCGGCGGCGCCGACTCGGTGACCGCCGAGACGCTCTTCCAGGCTGGTTCGATCAGCAAGCCGACCTTCGCGCTCGCGGTGATGCGACTGGTTCAGGATGGCAAGCTCGACCTCGATGAAGATGTGAACCTCAAGCTGACCTCCTGGAAGGTCCCCGAGAACCGCTTCACCGCGGCCAACAAGGTGACCCTCCGGCGGATCCTCAGTCACAGTGCCGGGCTCACCGTTCATGGCTTTCCCGGATACCCGGTCGGCGCGCCGGTGCCGACGGTCCCACAGATCCTCGACGGCGAGCAACCGGCCAACACCGGGCCGGTTCGGGTCGACACTTTTCCGGGCGCCATCTCTCGGTATTCGGGCGGAGGGACCACGGTCGCGATGCTACTCGCCACGGATGTCACCCAGATCCCGTTCCCGGCGCTGATGCGCCGAATGGTCCTGGAGCCCGCGGGGATGAAACACAGTACCTATGAGCAGCCGCTGCCCGCGGCGCTGGCGGCTGCCGCCGCGAGCGGGCACACGAGCCGGGGCACGATCGTACCGGGGCGGTACCACACCTATCCCGAGATGGCTGCCGCCGGATTGTGGACCACCGCGGTCGACCTCGCCAAGCTGGCGATCGAACTCCAGGCAACCTACGCCGGCCGATCCTCCAAAGTGATTGACCCGGCGACATTCAAGGCGATGCTCGTGCCGCAGAAAGCGGGATTTGGGATCGGCTACCACCTTCAGGGTTCTGGCCCCGACCTCGAGTTCGCGCATGACGGCGCCGACGAGGGATTCACGGCCTTGTTCTTGGCCTTTTCCGAACGGGGTCAGGGCCTGATGGTCATGACCAACGGCGACGGCGGGGCGCTGCTGATCGGCGAGGTGATCGAAAGCGTCGCGGCGGAATATCGGTGGCCGGCCGACGAGCAATCCGAGCGAACGGTGGTGCCGGTTGAAGCCACCACGCTCGCGGAGATTGCCGGCGACTACCAGATCGACTTCGGCGGGGCCGAGCCCGTGGTGGTGTCGGTCACGGTGGAGGATGGCAAGCTGTACCTCGAAGCCAAGGCGGGCCCGTTCCGCCGAGACCGGCTGTTGGCTGACTCGGACAGCACTTTCTTCGGGAGGGAGTCGGGCCATCCGGTCCAGTTCGACCGGGCCAAGGGCCGGGTGGTCGGGATCACGATGGGCGGGTCGCTGAGAGGGAGGAAGATCGTGCCCCGGTGACCCAACCCTTCCGCCTCGCCCTCTTCACCGTCCTCATCGCCGGGGCACCCGGCGCCCGCCTAACGAGTCAACCGGCCGGGAAGATCGAGATCGCCAAGATGAGGCCCACCGGTCTCCTGGTGGATCGCTACAGCTACACGGTCACGCCGCTGACCGTCTCAACTGGCCCTCCCCCCGTCTTCGCCTTCCCGACCGGCCTCGACGCCCGAGGGATCGAGCTGGAGGAGTACTTCACTCGGAATCACGTCACCGGGTTTCTGGTTCTCCACGGCGACACGGTGTTGGTCGAGCGGTATTTCCACGGCGCCGACCGGCGGTCGCGGTTCGTGTCGCAGTCGGTTGGCAAATCGATCGTGTCGATTCTGGTGGGCGTGGCGGTCGACCAAGGCAAGATCGCCAGCGTCGACGACCGCGTGACCAAGTATCTCCCCGAGCTTCTGCCCAGCGGCTATCGAGGCGCGACCATCAAGAACGTCCTCCAGATGGCGACCGGGGTGGACTATAGCGAAGACTATCGGGATTCGACCTCAGGGGCGGCTCGGATCGGGCAGGCGTTGATCACCGGGCGGCCGACGTTCGAGGAGTTCGTCCAATCGATGAAGCCGACGACGACGCCACCGGGGACCAAGTTCGAGTACCAGAGCGTCAACACCCAGGTTCTCGGACTGTTGCTCGAGCGGATCACCGGCGAGCCCCTGCACCGGTGGGCCGGCCGGGCTCTGTGGAGCAAGCTCGGCGCGGAATCGGACGCCTTCTTCTATCAGTCTACGGGACAACGAGCGACCTGCGCTTTCGCCTGCTTCAACGCCACCTTGCGGGACTACGGCCGGATCGGCCTCCTGATGTTGGGCGGCGGGGCGATCGGGGGCCGCCGGGTCGTGTCGGAGGCATGGGTCCGGCAGTCGACCATGCCCGATGCCGTTTTTCTCCGGCCGTCGGCCCCGGGCGAGGCCGGGCCGCCACGGTACGGCTACGGGTACCAGTGGTGGATTCCGCCGGGCGACGAGGGCGCCTTCATGGCGATCGGAATCTACGGCCAGGCGATCTACCTCAACCCCGCCAAGCGCCTGGTCGTGGTTCAAACCGCGGCATGGCCCACCCCGATCGGGGACGAGCGTCTCGGCGCCGAGCAAGCGGCAATGTTCGCGGCGATTGCGCGGGCGGTCGGGAGCCGCTAGCGACCCCGGAGTCGCTCGGGGAGATAGTCCTGGGGCCGAGCCATCCGGCCGTCTTGAATCACCCATCCGATCCGCCGAGTGTTCTTGATGTCGGCGATCGGATCGGCGTCGAGCACCACCAAATCGGCCCGCTTCCCGGGCTCCACGGTTCCGAACTCCGACGTCCGCCGGAGCGAGATCGCGGCGTTCCGGGTCGCCATCTTCAGCACCTCGGCGTTAGGAATACCGGCACCGGCCAGCAGCTCCAGCTCCCGGTGATACGTCCACGGGTTGGCGGCGTCGGTGCCGACCGTCAGGGGTACCCCGGCCTGGTAGAGACGGCGAGCCAGCTCTTGCATCCGCGGGATTTGGGCTCGGGCGCTGGCACGGTCCTCGTCGGACCACCGGCCCAACCGCATGAACGCCGCCATCTTGGCCGCGAACGTCGGGGGCACGTAGCGGTTCGACTCCTCGGGATAGAAGGTGGAATCGTCCTGCCAGACGGTCCACTCGAAGGCGACCAGAGTCGGGTCGATCGTCAGCCGGTTCCTGACCACCGCGTCGATCATCGACCGGATCTCCGGCCCGTCGAAGTCGGCGTGCTTGAACCAGTCGTACATGAACTGCCCGCCGCGAATGCTCTTCTGGTATTCCGCCCGCCGCGGCTCGGGGAGGAGGTTCTGATTGCTGACGATGATGTGGGTGATCCCGTCGATCCGGGCGTTGGCTGCGTCGGTCCACGAGGTGAGCCACAGGTGGGCGACCGCGGGCAACCCGAGCCGATGGGCCTCGTCGATCCCCGCTTTGGTGAGCGCGGAGTCGAGGGTCGAGTAGAGCTTGATGAGGTCGACTCCGGCCGCTGCTTGTCGCGCCACCGCGGCGCGGACCTCGGCCTCCGTGGTTACCCGGTCGACGGCAGCGTTCCCGGGGGCCCGGTCGAGCGGGGCTCCGGAGGTGAAGATCCGCGGGCCAACCAACTCACCCCGGCGGACCCGGTCGCGCAGGGAGACACCCTCTTTGGTTGGGGCGGCCGGATTGCGAACGGTGGTGATCCCGAAGGCCAGCTGCGATCGGGTCAGCTCCTGGGTGGCGACTTCGTCGTACGGATACCGGAGGACCCGTTGGGGACCGCTCGAATCGATCTCCCAGGCGGCGATCGCGAGGTGCCCATGCATCTCGATGAACCCGGGCAAGAGAAACTTGCCGGCGAGGTCGACGACCCGAGCGCCCCGAGGGATGGCAACCTCCGTTCCGGCCCCGACGGCAGTAATCCAGCCTTTGGTCAGGACGACGGTGGCGTTGGCGAGTGGTGGCCGATCGGTGCCGTCGATGAGGGTTGCCCCGCGGAGTACCAGAGCTGCCGGTTGGGCACCACCGGCGGAAACAAGGGCGACCGAGACGATCGCGGCCGGCAGGATGATCGCGCGAAAGAACAAGGGAACCCCGTTGTAGGCTACTCTATGGTAGTCTCGGGGACGGGGCAAGGCTTACAGGGGTGGCTACCGTCTCGGAAAGTGTTCCCGATAGAGATCGATGAAATCGCCCACCAGCTCGCGCGCCGCGAACCGGAGAGACTCGGTCAGCTCGGCCCGCTCGACGATGTTCGACAGCACCCGGCCGGTCCAGATGAGAGTCCAGGTCGGAATGTTGCCAAGCCGATCGTCGTACCCCAGCTCCAGTCGGGCCGCGAAACCGGCCCCGAACCGGGACCGCCCCGCCCCATTCGCTAGGCGGACGTCGAGCCGGAGAACGCAACAGTCGCCGGCCCGCGGATCGCCCCGCTCGAAGAGAATGTCAGCCCGGTTGAGCTCCTGCCGCAGGACGTCTGCCAGAAGGCGAGCCAGCCGGCCGCCGTCGGCGCCACCGACGACGTCGGTCCGAACCGAGAGCGACTGAATCTCCTCGACGGCGTCGCCGGAGGAGGGAACTTGGCCGACCGCCGCGACAGGGGCGACGAGCGCGCCAAGCACCAGGAGACCGAGGCCGAGCGAAGGAGTCCTCATGCTTCGGGTATCGGCAAGCCCCGGGCCAAGGTAAAGCCGGCTACCGCAGCCCGACGATACCCCGGACGTCCGCGTACAACTTCGCGGGGTCGTAGCCCACTCCCTCCTTGAAGACGATGACGGTGTTGCGAATGTCCCGGGGCCGGGTGGCCGGGTTGCCGTTGATCACCGCGAAGTCGGCGTATTTCCCGACCTCGACGCTGCCGAGGTCCTTCTCGACGCCGAGAATCTTGGCGCCGTTCAGGCTCATGATCTGAAGTGCCTCGACCGGCGTGAACCCTGCTTCGACCAGGATCTCGAGGTTGCGCTGATCGCCGAGACCGGCCAGGGCGCCTCCGTTGCCGGTGTTGTCGACACCGGCGGCGAGGAGCCCGCCCGCCTTCACGAAGGCATACTCGTAGGCCAGAGCCTTCTTATAGGCCTTCTCAGACACGCCCCCGATTCCACTGGCCTTCATCCCCTCGTAGGCCTTGAGATAGGCGTCCTTGATGTTGGGGTACATGAACTCGAGGGTCCGCGGGTCGATCTCTTGCGGGCGCCCCGGCACCAACGCCTCGATCACCGGGAGCGTCGAGGTCATCGACACGCCCTTGGCGATCAGGGTCTTGAAGGTCTCCTTGACGGCGGGGCTCTCGAGATCGAGGTCTTCCATCAGCTTGACGTTGGTGCCCGGGCAGAGGTCGGGCTTCTTGGCCGGGTCGTATTCGGTGTTGACGAAAAGACCGTGGTCGAGGTTGTCGATCCCCAGCTCGACGGCCTCTTTGAAGCCGATCGAGCAGAGGTGGCCGGTGATCTTCATGCCGTGTTTGTGCACTTCATCGACCGCGGCCCGCATCTCGGCTCGACGGATCGTGGTGTACAGCTTGAACCAAGTGGCCCCTTCCGCGGCCCAGTAGCGAACGGAGCGGCGGGCCTCTTCCTCGGAGTTGAGGACCGACATCACGCCTAACGCCGGGTTCGGGCCGGTGATGTAGGGCCCCGACAGGTGCATCCGGGGACCCGGTGTCCGCCCCGCGTCGATGTCGCCCTTCAGGTTCAGGTCTTCGTAGGGGGCGAGGCTCCCGGTGACACGAATGGTGGTGACGCCTGAGGCCAAGTACAGCCGAGGCGAGCTGTAGGCGAGGTTGATGTTGCGCCAACCGGCGGCCGAGTAGTGGATGTGGTCGTGCATCCCGACCAGGCCGGGAATCACGGTATGTCCGGCGTAATCGATCGTCCGGGCGCCGGCGGGCACGGTCACCGACCCGGCGGGTCCAATCGCCTTGATCCGGCCGTTCTCGACGACGATGGTCTGGCCCTCGACGGGGGCCCTCCCGGTCCCATCGATGATCCGAACGTTTGTCAGGGCGACCACCGCGTCGCTGACCGCCACATAGGACTTGGCCGCGGTGCCGAGTTGTGAGTACGTTTGCGCCGGGGCGCTCGTCGCGACGAGTCCCGCCATGATGAAGAGCCAAATTCCCCGCATTACCGACCTCCGAATCGTTGTCCTAGCGAACCCCAACCAGTCCCTTCACCGACGCGATCAGCTTGGCCGAATCATACCCCACCCCACCCTTGAAGACGGTCACCACGTTGCGGATGGCGGCCGGCGTGGTGGCGAGATCGCCGCTGATGACGACCAGATCCGCGGTTTGTCCCGCGGCAATGGTCCCCAAATCGCCGGCGCCCAACACTTTCGCCCCGTTCGCCGACATGATCTGGACCGTTTCGGACGGGGTGAACCCGGCTTCGATCAGCAGCTCGTAGTTCCGCTGGTCGCCGTAGCCCGGCAGGGCCCCTCCATTGCCCGTCGGATCGACCCCCGCGGCGAGGAGCCCGCCCGCCTTCACGAAGGCGCGCTCGTATTCCATCGCCTTCTTGAGGCCACCGATCATCGGGGAGTCGCCCGCGCGGGCGGCCAGTTGCTGACGGGTGGCCAGATATTCTTTCTGAACGTCGGGACTCATAGCGTCCAGCACCCGCTGCTCCAACGGCGGCCGATTCGGCACCGAGATCTCGTAGACCGCAAGAGTCGAAGTCATCGCGACCCCTTTGGCGATCATCTCGCGGAAGGTCGCCTGCACCGCCGCCCCGTTGACGTCGAGCTTGTTGTAGGTCTCGAGATCGCGACCGGGGCACCGGTCCGGTTGTTTGGCCGGATGGTACTCGAGGTTCGCCATCAACCCGTGCTCCAGCGCGTCGATCCCGGCCGCCACCGCCTCGCGGTAGCCGACCGAGCAGAGATGGCCGGTGACCTTGACGCCGCGTTTGTGGGCCGCGTCGGTGATTGCCCGGAGGTTTTCCCGGCTGATCTCGGTGTACACCTTGAACCAGGTAGCGCCCTCGTCGGCCCAGTAGTCCACCACTCGGCGGGCTTCCTCTGGGGTGGTGATGTGTTTCCGTTCCACCACCATGTCGGGCCCGGTGAGGTAGGGGCCGCTGATGTGCATCCGCGGCCCGGGCACGTCGCCCCGATCAACCTGTTGTTTGAGGCTGATCTCGGCATAGGGCGAGATACTGCCGGTGGTCCGAATGGTTGTGACGCCCGAGGCGAGGTAAAGCCGCGGCGCGCTGGTGTTGAGTTGGGAGCGTCGTCCCGCGGCGGTGGTATAAAACGTGTGGTCGTGCATCCCGACGAGCCCGGGGATGACGGTGTGACCGGTGAGATCGATGGTCCTCGCCTCGGCCGGTGGCTTGGTGGAGGCCGAGGGGCCCACGGCGGCGATCCGCCCATTGGCGATGACGACGGTTTGGTCTGCGGCCGGTGGCGCCCCGGTGCCGTCGATCAGACGCACATGCGTCAAGGCGACCACCGGCTCGTTGACCGAAACGTGGGCCCGGGTGGTATCTGACAGCGGCGGTCGGGACTGGCCGAGGGCGGCACTGGTGGCAACCACGAACCAGAGGGCGACGAGCAAGGGCATGGCGTTCTCCTGTTCGACCCGGAAAGCTACCGTAATCCCCGGCGTTTCGACATCTGCGCCGCGCCTGCCTTTCGAGGAACTTGTTGACCGACGACGAACTTGGTATGATCGCACGTGCTTCATCTTCGAACACTCGGCGGTTTGTGGCTGGAGGCGGACGACCGAACCGTCCTCTCGGACCTCGGCGGCCGGTCCCTTGGCGTCCTGGCGGTGGCCGCCGTCGCGGGCCCCGGGGGCGTTACCCGCGAGCAGCTCCTCGGGATTCTCTGGCCGGAGGTGGACGAAGAACGCGGGCGCCACAACCTGTCCCAACTGCTCTACAACCTGAAGCGTCAGTTGGCCACCGAGGTGATCGTGGCGGGCGCCAAGTCGGGGACGTTGCGGATCAGCTCGGCCCTCATGTCCTCCGATCTCGAGGCGTTTCGAGCCGCCGTTTCGACCCGGGACTGGGCCACCGCCACCCGTTGCTATGCCGGCCCGTTCCTGGCGGGCTTCTATTTGGAAGACGCTCCCGAGTTCGAGCGGTGGGTCGAGGAGACCCGGAGCGGGCTTCGCCACGACGGCGAGCGGGCGATCGAGGCCAGGGCCGAAGCGGCCCAACGCCAAGGCGAAGCGGCGGAGGCGCGAGACTGTTGGCGACGGCTCACTGAGCTCGATCCGCTCAACTCTCGCTTTGCCTACGGGTACGTCCTGGCGCTGGCGATGAGCGGCGACCGGGGCGGCGCGGTTCGGCACGGCACCGCGCACGCGGCTCGGCTCCAAGAGGAGTTGGGTTCGGCGCCGTCGAGCCGGCTGTCCGACCTGCTCCAGCGCCTGCAGAAGGGAACCTTCGTCTCCTCGCCGCGGGAAGACGTTCCGGGCCTGAACTAGACCGGCTCTCCGGACGAGTTTCTAGAGGATCCCGTCGAAATAGAGATCGAACCGCCAGCCCACCGGCGATCGGAATGCTCTGGCCAGGTCGATCCGCACCAAGCCATCGAGGAAGCTGGCCCCGACGCCCGCGCTGAGAAGCGGTCGCCCGGTCCAGAAATCCGGGCGGGGCCCCGCCCACCCGAGGTCGGTAAACACCGTTAGGCGAGCCGCCGGAAAGCTGTTGGCGAGTTCCGCCCGGGCAGTCCAGAACGCCGCCCCCCCGATGACGCCGCCGTCATAGCCGCGAACCGTGGCCGGCCCGCCGAGAAAGAACTGACTTTGGGTCGGCACCGCGCCGCGGCTAGTCCCCGCCGATACCCCCAACGCCCCGGCCAGCGGCCCGCCCGGCGCGATGAGGACGCGGAGTCCCGCGGCCCCTCGGGCCACCTCGAAGTCGCCGGTAGCCGCATCGACCGTGGCCTCGCCGCTGAAGGTGACCGTCCGAGAAACCGGCTTGGTGCCGCGCACGGCGAGGCTCGCCCCGACTTGCTCGGCGGTATCCGCCTGGATGTTGGGCCGAAACCGCCCGTCTCCGCCAAGGATGTGGGACAGGCCGAAATCGGTCTCCACCCGAGCCGGCGTCTGGCGCTCAGTGTAGACCCGCCAGCTCAGCCAGCCCGAGTTGCTGTTCCGGCCGGTCACCTCGACCCCATCGGCCCGGAAGTACTGTCCATCGTCACGATGGGACACGAAGGCGAAAAAGCTGTTGACGACCCCAAACGGCTTAGCCTCGGGGTTGGCCGCCGCGAGCCGCCGATACCCGCCGAGCCGGACCCTGGAATTGAGCTGGTTCCAGGTGATCCCTCCCTCGCCGTTGAGGCGCCCGTCGGCGATCCCGACCCGGGCCAGACCATCGAGCGTGAACCGGCCCAACTCGACCCTCCCGGGCACCCCGATCGAGAGCCCCTCGACCCGATTGTAGCGGGCCCGTTCGAGCAGAGCCGACACCCGTCGGGGTACCACGAGGCGGGTCCCGAGCGTCGGGCTGGGGAGTCCCCGAATCGCGTCAGCGAGGCCCTTGAGCTCGGATTCGCTGATCAGATCACCCATCGCGAGGATCGGCGGACCTAACACCGGGTTCGTCACCAAGGCGACCGTGTCCTCCGGAACGACCACCGCCAAGACCGATTCGTTGTCCGCCCGGCGAGTACAACGGCGGATCGAGATCCGGACGGCGCGGCCGCGATCGTTCCGGGCCGCGGCCTTCTCCTTGGCTTCTCGGCGAGCGGCCTCGATGCACTCGTCGACGACCTTCTCGATGCTGTCGGAGACCGCCTTGCGCCGCGCCGAATCGGCCGCCGTCCGCGGCCGGCGCCGAGTCGAGTCGGATTCGTCCCGGCGCCGCTGGGTCCCCGCCGGCCTGAAGGTCGAGCCTGCCGGCGGCGGGGTGCCGCCCTCGACCTCGTAGTCGGAGTACACGTGTTCGAGCCGGAACGGCATCCCGAGCCAGGACCCCATGGTGCCCACCGCCTCGATCGCCACGTAGCGGAGCATCCACCAGCGGTCCTCGTAAAATCCGTACTCGAGGGTGACGTACTTCACCTCCCCGCCCGCGTTGACCCAGCCCGGCACGTCCTCGAGGTCCTCCTTGGGCAAATCCCGCCGCATCTCGAACGGCCGGGCCGGTCGGAACACGGCCCGCACCAGTCCATAGCTGTCGAGGTCGTACCACAGGGATCCGGTGAGCAACCGCCAATCGGATCGCCGAGCGGTGATTCTCAGCTCGCGAAGCCGAATGCGCTTCCCCGAGGGAAGGGTGATGACCGTCGAATCGCCGGCTGCGAAGCGATAGTCGTGCTCGCCACCCTCGCGCAGTGGATAGACGAACCCGTCATCGTCGTCGTTGTCGTTGATCCCCGCCACCCGGAGGTAGTCCTCCGCCGGGTTGACGACCAGACCGCGGACCATGTCGTCGAGGTCCTCGGGGACCTGATCCCCTTTGAGCGCAATCGGAATTCCTTGGCGGGCGCCGACGACCGTAACGGTGCTCTTGCTGTCGCGTTTCCAGTCGATCTTGGCGACCAGCTCCTGGCGAAAGAGCATCCGATCGCGCGACACGGCTCGAATCCCCACGCCGAGCCGCTGCGACACCGTGGCCTGATAGCCGGTGACCAACCGTTCATTGCGATCGCGGGCGGCCCGAGCCTGCTCCACCATGACTCGGGTGGCGGAGTCGGCGTAGCTATCGGCGGGGATGGCGGCCTGACCGGGAGGATCCTGGGACAGGATGCCGAGAGACCAAAGCAGAGTCGACAGCATGATCGTGAGGCCTACGGGACCCGGGCCGCCCCGGTTTCTGGCGGGCCGACGTCCGACCCTACCGCACCGTGAAGACGCCCATCATCCCGCTCTCGAGGTGCTCGGCGATGTGGCAATGGATCATCCACTTTCCGGGGTTCGACATCTCGACGAGCAGATCGACCGTCCCGCCGACCGGGATCAGGACCGTGTCTTTCCAAACCAGGTTCTCGTTCGGGACGTCGTTGTGGGCCAGCACCAGAAATCGTTGACCGTGGAGGTGGATCGGATGGGGCATCGGGTGGAGCGACGACCGGTCGTTGCCCATCCGAACCTTCACCACGTCGCCGACCGTGAACGACCAGTCGACGGCCATGTTCTCCTTGCCGGTGGCGCGATCGCGGAGTACCCAGCTCACTTCTCGGGTGGTCGGAAGCCAGTCCATCATCGGCATCGTCCCGCTCATCTCGACCGGATGGGAGTACAGCGCGTCCCGGCGGAGCATCTGCATCACGCCAAACGGGAGATCTCCGAGCCGAACGGTCAGCAACAGCTCCCGATCCGGCGGCCGGTCGAACCAGGGCCGATAGCGATCGATCTCGGTCACCACGTCTCGATTGACCCGGAGGCGCCGGTAGTCTCGTCCCAAGTCCGGGTCGATCGGCCGACCCACGGCCGCGATGGTCGCCAGGGTATCGTATTCGGCGAAGAAGTTGCCGACGTTGTGATCGATGGCCTGGACCCGGTTCATCAGGGCGTAACTCCCGGCGGCCGGAAAGCGGACGTCGACGACGTAGCGTTGGGCCGGTCCGATGGTGACGTTGTCGACCCAGGCTTCTCGTTCGTATCGCCCGATATCCGCGCCCGCGAGTTTCAGCGTGACGCCGGGGACGGACAGGTTGAACGTCCGGGTATTGCTGACGTTGGTGAGATAGAAGCGGACGATTTCGCGGGGGCGGACCTTGATCCGATAGGAGGGCTCGCCGTTGACCAGCAGGACGTTGCCGAATCGCCCCATCAGCGCGTGGGTCGCGTGTTCTTGGCCATAGGGGACCAGTCCGGCCTCCCCCAGCAACAGGTCATCGAGCATGAGGATCTCTTCCCGATGAGCCGGGCCAAAAGCATCGGGCCGCTTGGGCCGGACCAGAATGTTGCCGTAGAGCCCGAGATCCTGCTGGATGTCCTCCCGCACGTGGGGGTGATACCAGTAGATGCCGGCGTCGCGGAAGTGGATCCGGTAAATGAACTCCTCCCCCGGCTTGACCTCGTCTTGGGTGACACCAGGAGCCCCGTCGCTGCGATTCTCCAACCGAATTCCGTGCCAGTGAACCGCGCTCGGCCAATCGATCGCGTTCCGAAACCGGACCACGATTGTGGTCCCCTCGGCCACCTGAAACAAGGGTCCGGGATACTGGCCGTTGTAGGCGTACATCACGAGGCTTCGGCCGTTGATGGTCCGCCGCACCAGCGAGGCCGTTAGGCTCACCGTGTCGCCGTCTCGGGGCCTCACGACCTGCCGGGGAATCGCCTCGGGAAGGGTCCGCGCGTCGAGGCCCCGCCCGGGAAGAAACGGGGTGGCCGGCGGCACCAGGCCGTCGACCCCCGGCATCGGGAACATCGGCACGCCGGGCCGCCCCGGCGGCATCGACCACCGAGCCGTCCCACCGTCGTGCCCCTGATGGCCGGCGTGGTTGGCGGAGTCCGACCCGCGGCCGACGATCAGCATCGAATGCTGCTGCATCCGGATGCTGGGTGACATGCCCCGGAGGACCAGCCGGCCGGTCCGCTCGGCACCGTTAGGCGACGACTCGGCACTGACGAAGAGCAGGAACTTGTCGAACTCGATCGGGCCGAGGTGGTGGCGACCGTTGGTGACGGCACCCAGGTTGATCATCGGCGCCAGCGCGGGCGGCGCGACCCACGCCACGTAGGTGGCGTAGGAACCCAGCGTCGTGGGCGGCGGGAGGCCGGCCAGGACGATGGTGGCGTCGTATCGTTGACTTCCCTCGGCCGTCACGGCGACGTCGAAGGGCGAGCTGGCCCGGCCCAGCTCGAGGACCCCCGATGCCGAGGGAATATCCGGCCGGGGCACCAACTCGAGACAATAGAGGTCGGGGCTGGGCCGAAGGCTGCCGTCGTCGGCGCCGCCACACAGCGGGACGATCGGACGCCCGACACCGCGCGGCGGCCCGGCGAACACCAGGGCGCCCACCAACGCCCACCGCCAGGGCATCGCGGCGTTCATTCGAGGATTCCGAGCCGCCGGCTCAATGATGCGGCTTGAGGTATTTGCCGGGGATCGGCGTGGCCGGGGTTTCCTGCTCCCAGAAAATCGAGAGGATCCACCACCGTTTGCCGTCGTTCCACAACTGGATCCCGTTAATGCCCCGAGCAAACGGCTTCTCGTCCGCCGCGGTTCGCTTCGAGTCATACGCGCTCAAGACCTGCACGATGTTGCCGTACCGCTCCATCGTGTGCCCGATCTCCCGCTCGAAGAATCCGTTTTTCTCCAAGTTCGAACCAGCTTGTTGAACGTACTCCTCTGGACTCCAAACCCGGATCCTCCCCACTCCGGCCTGATCCTTCCCCGTTGGCATCAGCCGAGCCCCGGGAGCGAATAGCGAGCGGAATCGATTCCAGTCGCGGGCTTGGCCCGCCGGCCCCGAGATCACGTCGTAGAGGGCCCGAATCACCCCGTCGATCGAACTGACGTCCTCGGGATTCGCCATCGGGCTGTCCTGCGCCGCCGCCGAGGTCGGGCTAGCCACCGCGAGCCAGAGCAAGAGTGGGGTGAGAACACGTTTCATCGGGCAGTCCTCTCCAGATAGTCGTTAGGGAAACTCGTCGAAATCCCAGAAGCCGATCGGGCTTCCGGGCGGCGCATCCGGCGGGGCGGTCGCCCGGCTGGGATCGTAGGGCCGCTCGAGAAATTGTCGAATGTCCGCCGCCAAGAGCGCCCGGGCCGCCCGATTCGCCGCCGAGACCGACCCCGGGCTCACCGAACGAGCGCGCAACTGGTCGAGTTTCTGTCGAGCGACCGCCCGAACCTGGGCCATTGGCGCCGCGGCCGCCAGCCCCATCAACCGATCGGCGACCACTCGCTGCACCACTCGCCCGATCTCGGCTTCGTAGTCGTTCGGGACCGGTGAGTCGAAAGCTGCCGCGATCAGTCGGTCGAGAACCCGATCGAGGCTGGGCTGGCGCGGATCGAGCGCGTGTTGCTGAATCAATCGAGCGGCCCGTTGCGGGTTGAGCAGCAGCTGGACGACCAGGTCCGCCGCTGCCGCCGCCGGGGAGATCGCGTCGAAGACGAGGCCCGTGGACCGGGTGAACAACTCGCGGTGCGCACCGTAGGTTGCCGGACGCGGGGGGAGCAGGGCGAGGACCGATCGCGGGATCGCGAGCTCGGCGGGGCGGAGGGTCCCGAGGACGGCGTCGAGCGCCGCGTCCTGCAGGCCTGGGGATACCGGGGCCACCGGAGTGACGCCGTCGCCCCGGTGGGCGTAGTCGTAGAGCTGCCCGCCAATCACCTTGACGGCGGCCTCGACTTGGTAGCGATGATGGAGGTACAGCGGGACCAGGACCTCCTCGAGAGTCGCCATCGGGGCGCCGAGGGGAATGGCTCGCTCGCCGAATTGGCGCAGCCCGACCCGGCGGACGGCCATTACCCGTTGGAGCTCGCCCGCGGCGTCGGCGCCGTTGTCCCACAGGTGGGCCGCCGGATGGGCGCTGCCGGCCGGCCGAGCGTCCTGATCGGACAGGAAGGTCAGGCCCCGGCCACGGGCAGCCCGAATCAATCCATCGAGGGCGGCGCTCTCCTCGGTGCCCGACGGGAAGTCCTGATAGCCGTACTTCACCGCCTCCTTGTCCCACTCGCCAATCCCCTCGAGATAGGCGTCGGACACATCGATCCGGCCGTCGGCACCGAGCTTCACGAGCGGGTGAGGGTAATCCATCACCGAGGCCCGGTTCTGGCTGCTGGAAACGTAGTTGTGCTGAATGCCGAGGGTGTGACCGACCTCGTGCGCCGACAGCTGCCGAATTCGAGCCAGCGCCATTGCCTCCGCCTGTTCGGCCGGCTCATCGCCCCGGATGAAGGGAACCAGGAGCCCTTGAGCGATCAGATAGTCTTGGCGGACCCGAAGCGAGCCTAACGACACGTGACCCTTGATGATCTCCCCGGTGCGGGGGTCGGTCACCGTCGCCCCGTAGCTCCAGCCACGGGTCTGGCGGTGGATCCACTGGATCACGTTGTAGCGAACGTCCAATGGGTCGGCCCCCTCGGGCAACAGCTCGACTCGAAACGCGTCGCGGTAGCCGGCGGCCTCGAAGGCCTGGCTCCACCAACGGGCGCCCGCGAGCAGGGCGGTTCGGATCGGCTCAGGGGCCCCCCGGTCGAGGTAATAGACGATCGGTTTGACGGCCTCGCTCACCGCCGACCGCGGGTCACGCTTCTGGAGCCGATGGCGGGCAATGAAGCGCTTCTCGATGGGCTGGTTGATCGGGGTGGCGTAGTCGTAGTAACTAATGCCGAAGAAACCGGCACGGGGGTCACTCCGTCGAGGCTGATACCCCGGCTCCGGAAGCGCCACGAACGAGTGGTGCTGGCGCACCGAGATCGCCCCTGGCGACGCCGCGACATCCCGAACCCAGCGGCCGGGGTTGTCGGAGAGAAACGTGAGGGTCGCCTCGATTTCGGTGTTGCGCGGAAATCCCTTGGTCCGGGGCAGGTACAGCGCGTTGCGACTCGGCTCGAGCCGGAACGTCCCCTGACCCGCTCCCCGCAACCGGCCGATCACATCGTGGGCGTCACGGAGGACGAAGTCGGTGGCGTCGACGAGAACGGCGCCGTCGGTTTCCGCCTCGATCCGAAACCCCCAGACGACCGATTGCGCGAATGACTGCTCGACCGCCCGGCGCTCGTCGGCGCTCTGACTGACGGCTCGAAATCCGTAGTTGGGCTCCACCATCAGAACCCGGGGACCGATCCGGTCGAACCGGACGATCCGCTCCCCACCGAGCTGACCTCGATCGAGCCCGATGTCGTTGGACCCCAGGCCGGTGGCCAGCGAGGTGACGTACAACAGTTCCTCTCCCGGCCTCGACAATTGGAGCCAGAGCTTCCCGGCGGTCGCGTCCCAGTACATCGGCACGAAGCCATCGATGAGCTCCAGACCCCGCACTTTGTCGGCAATCGCGGTCGGCTGGGCCGCCACCAGTGCGGGCCCCGCCCAACCCGCGGCGAGCGCCAACACCGTTCGCCGGACGGTACCACAGCGAGAGAACATCGGGACGCCTCCGGGTGATGCGGCCAAGGGGACCGAGCAATCTGTCCGCCCCGGCAATCCGGCGCCAGAGCCGTCCCCTATTGCCCGATCCGCGTTTGGATGCGAGTTTGCATAGGTTGTGATCGCTCGCCGATAAAGAGCCCATGTTCGGAGGAGGAATGACGATGCCTCGCCCAATTTCCTTGGGTGCGCTGACCCTGCTGCTCATTGGCACCACCGCCTGTGGCAACACGAAGGCCGCCGAGGAGGCCATCGCCCGCGCCGACCGGTTCTACACCGGGATGCAGGAAGAGGCGGCCAAGGTCATGCCGGAAGCGGTAAAACGGCTCGCCGACACGCTCCAGAAGGCCAAGGATCACCTAGCTGCGGGCGACGGCACCGCGGCACAGGCGGCGGCTGTCGAGGCCGCCGGTGAAGCGGTCCGGTTGGCGAAACTGGTCCCTCGTAAACGGGTCGAGCTCGACAGCATTTACAAGGCGGTGAGCCGCGAGGTCACCTACCCGGTTCAGCAAACCGTGGCCAAGGTTCGGCAGCTGAACAACGCGGGCCGGATCCCCCCCGGCGTGACCCGGGCCGCCTTCGACTCCGTGAAGACGGTCATCGCGGCGTGGGAAGGGGACTGGAAGGCGGCCACCGAGGACTACCAAAAGGGTCAGTTGGCCGCCGCGGCTAACAAAGCCAACGCCGTCAAGTCGAGCGTCATCGCCGCGATGAGGATGCTGGGCGTGAAGTGAACTCCCTCGGGGACCAGGGGATGGGGAATAGGGGAAGGCGGCTCCCTATTCCCTATGGCCGGAATCTCACCAGTACGGTGCCCTTCTCCACCGCCTGACCCGCCGTCACCGCCACCGACTCGACGATCCCGGAACCAGGCGCCTTGAGTTCGTTCTCCATCTTCATCGCTTCCAAAACCACCATGCCCTCGCCAGCCGAGATGGCCTGACTCGGCTCGACCAGGACTCGCACGACGAGGCCGGGCATCGGCGCCTTCAGCTCGAGCGGGCCGCGGGCCGCTTTCGAGTCGCCCACCAGGCTCTGGATGTGCCGGGTCCGCTCGTCGACCACTTCGACTTCGAAGCGCTCGCCCCATCGCTGTAACTGCCAGATCCCCTTCCCGGCCGGCTCCATTGGGATGATCCACGACGAGCCGTCGACCAGCAGGTTCCGAATCGGGGTCCCGGACACCGTCCGGAGCTCGGCCCGGCGCTCGGCGCCATTCCCCACGACTCGATCGCCATCGACCTCGACCTCGATCGACTGACCCGCAATCGCCACGACGTATTTCATGTTCGCTCCAGCAGCGCGACCGTCTCGAGGTGCGCCGTTTGAGGGAAGAGGTCGAACGCGGCGAGCGCGGCGAGGCGGTATCCGACGCCGGGGCCGGACCGATCGGCCAACCGGGCGAGATCGCGAGCGAGCGTGGCCGGGTCGCACGACAGGTAGACCACCCGCTCCGGGGCTCGATTCCGAATCGCCGCCACGACCGCGCGATCCATCCCGGCTCGCGGCGGGTTGGTGACCACCAGGCCGGGCGTGCCTAACGACCCGATCACTCGTTCGGCCAGCCCCACCGTCCGCTCGATTCGGGGTCCGGCGTCGCCCTGACGGCGGGCCGCTTCGGCGACCGCCGTCCCATCCGATTCGACGCTCTCCACCAAGGCGCCGCCCGCGGCCAGCAAGCTGGCCGTCTCCCCGACGCCCGAGTACAGATCCCACACCCGTCGTCCGGCGAGCGGCCCCAACTGGTCGACGGCGAACGCCCGAACGCGGTCGCCCATGGCGGGATGGATCTGCTCGAAGGCCGTGGCCGGGTAGGCTGACTCGGCGCCGGCCACCGCCCGAGCGGCGCCGGCCGGCGGACGCCACCAGACCGTGAGGGGCCGATCGGCCCGGATCGCCGAGCTGGTGGCCTTGCCGCCGCTCCAGACCGGGCCCTCGCCGGTCTCGACGATGAGGTGTTCCCCGCCCGACCGATCGAGTCGGAGCACCAGCCGGGTCGCCGCCCGCGGGAGCGTCGCGCGGGCCCGCTTGATCCGGGACCACAGGTCATTGATCGCCTCGGCCGCCAGGGCGCACCGATCGAGGTCGAAGATCGAAGCCGGCCGCCCGAACCGGTGGTAGCCGATTGGCCCCGCAGGGGCGACCGTCACACTGATCTTGGTGCGATAGCCCCATTGGCTCGGCGCGGGCTCCAGGGGAGGAGCCTCGACCGGGAGCTTGGCGATCCGAGCGAGTGCATCGGCGAGGATTCCGCGCCGAGCCTCGACCTGGGAGGCGGGCGTCAGGTGCTGGAGCTGGCAGCCGCCGCATTCGTCGCCCTGGTAATGGGGACATCGAGGCTCGACCCGTCCCGATCCGGGTTCCACGAGCGCGGTGAGCCGCGCTCGGACGAACCGTTTCGCCGGTCGGGCAATCGTCACCATCGCCAGGTCGCCGGGGGCGGTCCGCGGGACGAACGCGACTCGGCCATCGGCCAACCGCCCGACGCCATCGCCCCCCGCCGCGATCCGTTCGATCCGTACCGGCTCGGCCACGAGCCTAACGAAGCCCTTCTCGGCGGCCCTGGTCGCGCCACGCCATGGTCCCCGCGCTCCCGTTCGCGGCCACCGACGGTCGTTGGCTCCGGCGCCGCTCATCCTCGGCGAGCGCGGCGGCGATCGCGAGCCGTTCGAGCAAATCCTGCGGCGGAGGCGCCGACGCCAAGTCCGGTCGCCGCTCCAGAAACTGGATGTCGATGTTTCCGGCTCGGAACGCGGGATCGGCCAGGAGGCGGAGGTGGAACGCCTGGTTGGTCGCCACCCCGACCACGATCAGCTCGCGAAGGGCACGCTCCATCCGGCCGATGGCGTCGGCCCGAGTGGCCGCGTGAACGATCAGCTTGGCGAGCATCGAGTCGTAGTAGAGAGTGACCTGGTCGCCGGTTTCGACCCCGCTGTCCCACCGCACTCCGGGCCCGGCCGGCGGCCGGAGGTAGGTGATCGTGCCGGTGGACGGCAAGAAGCCGTTCGCCGGGTCCTCGCTGGTGATCCGGCATTCGATCGCCCAGCCACGCGGAGTCATTGGCCGGGAGGTTACAGTCATCGGGAGTCCGCGAGCGATCCGGAGCTGCTCCCGGACCAGATCGACGCCGTGAACCAGCTCGGTCACCGGATGTTCGACTTGAATCCGGGTGTTCATCTCGAGGAAATAGAACGAGCCGTCGGCGGCGAGCAGGAACTCACAGGTCCCGGCGCTCCGGTACCCCACCGCTTTGGCCGCCGCCGCCGCCGCGGCCCCCATTCGCTCCCGGAGATCGGGACTGACCGCGATCGAGGGCGCTTCCTCGAGCAGCTTTTGGTGGCGGCGTTGGATCGAGCACTCCCGCTCGCCCAAATGAATCGTCCGCTCATGGTCGGCGAGGACCTGAATCTCGACGTGGCGGGGCCGCTCGATGAATTTCTCCAGATAGACGGCCGGGTCGCCAAAAGCCTTGTGCGCCTCGGAGGCGGCGGCCGACAACGCGGCCGCCAACTCCTCGGGGACGCGAACCGTCCGCATGCCCTTACCCCCACCCCCAGCCGAGGCCTTGACCAACACCGGGTAGCCCAAGGCTTCGGCGAGGCGGCTGGCCTCGCCGGGATCGGTCAGCGCGGTCATTCCGCCAGGAACCACCGGGACCCCGGCAGCGTGCATCCGACGCCGAGCCTCGGTCTTGTCCCCCATTGCCTGGATCGCCGAGGCCGGCGGCCCCACGAACACCAACCCGGCAGCCGCGACTGCGGCGGCGAACGAGGCCCGTTCGGACAGAAAGCCAAATCCCGGATGAATCGCCTGCGCCCCGGAAAGGCGGGCCGCCTCAAGCATTCGCTCAGCGACCAAATAGCTCTGGCTCGCGGGCGCCGGGCCGACGAAGATGGCTGCGTCGGCCGCCCGAACGTAGGGCGTCGAGCGGTCGGCCTCGGAATAGACCGCCACCGCTTCGAGACCCTCTTCGTGACAGGCCCGGATGATCCGGAGCGCGATCTCGCCTCGATTAGCGACCAGGACTCGGGAAACGGTCATCTCAAAGCGGGATGTTGCCGTGTTTCTTGGGCGGATTCTTGTCGCGCTTGGTCTCGAGGACCCGGAGGGCGTCGATGAGGCGGGGCCGAGTGTCCCGGGGGTCGATGACGTCGTCGATGAAACCCCGCGCAGCGGCTCGGTAGGGGTTGGCGAACGCCTTGGTGTATTCGTCGATCTTCTGCTGAGTCATCGCGGCGGGGTCGGGCGCTTTGGCGATTTCGTCCTTGTAGAGAATCTCGACCGCGCCCTTGGGACCCATCACCGCGATTTCGGCCGTCGGCCACGCCAGGTTGAGATCGGCGCGAATGTGCTTCGAACTCATCACGTCGTACGCCCCGCCGTAGGCCTTCCGGGTAATGACGGTGAGTTTGGGCACGGTGGCCTCGCAATAGGCGTACAGGAGCTTGGCTCCGTGACGGATGATGCCCCCGTGCTCTTGGGCCACGCCCGGGAGGAAACCGGGAACGTCGACGAAGGTGACGATCGGAATGTTGAAGGCATCGCAGAATCGAACGAACCGGGCCGCCTTGGTCGAGCTGGCGATGTCGAGTACCCCGGCGAGAATCGCCGGTTGGTTGGCGACGATCCCCACCGATCGCCCGCCCAGCCGCGCAAACCCTACCAGAATGTTGCCCGCGAACCCGGCGGCGATCTCGTAGAACTCGGCGTGGTCGACGACCCGGTGAATCACGTCGTGCATGTCGTACGGGGTGGTCGGCACATCCGGGATCACATCGAGCAGCGCTTCGTCCCGGCGGTCGTCCGGGTCGTCGCACGGCGCCATTGGCGCGTCGCCGAGGTTGTTCGACGGGAGGTAGCCGAGCAGGTCGCGAATCGAGGCGAGACATTCGGGCTCCGTGGTGGCGACGCGATGCGCGATCCCGGAGGTTTCCCCGTGGACGTCGGCGCCGCCCAGTTGCTCGAAACTGACCTCCTCGTGGGTCACCGTCTTGACGACGTTAGGCCCGGTCACGAACATATAGCTGACGCCCCGCACCATGAACACGAAATCGGTGATCGCCGGGCTGTATACCGCGCCCCCGGCGCAGGGTCCGAGAATCGCCGAGATCTGAGGCACCACGCCCGACGCCAAGGTGTTGCGGAGGAAGATGTCGGCGTAACCTCCCAGCGATGCGACCCCCTCTTGGATCCGAGCCCCGCCGGAGTCGTTGAGCCCGACTACCGGAGCCCCGTTCCGGACCGCCAGGTCCATCACCTTGCAGATCTTCTCGGCGTGGGTTTCCGAGAGCGACCCACCGAAGACGGTGAAGTCCTGGGAAAACACGTAGACCAGCCGTCCGTTGACGCGACCGTGTCCGGTGACGACTCCGTCGCCCAAAACCTGCTGCTCGGCCAACCCGAAATCGGTGCTTCGATGCGTGACGAAACGATCCAGCTCGACGAACGTTCCCTCGTCGAGCAGGAGGTCGAGCCGTTCGCGGGCGGTGAGCTTGCCCTTCTTGTGTTGCTGCGCGATCCGGACGGCCCCCCCGCCCTCTTCGGCCTCCGCCTGGCGGTGGCGCAGGTCGTCCAACGGATGTCGTGGCTTGGGCATGGGGGTGGAAACTACACCCCGAAGGCAACGGTCCGAAAGCCGCCCGGATGTGGTCCTCGATCCCGAGGACGGGTGGGTCCAGCGCTGGGAGACGGCCCGTCGGGGTGAGGGGAGCCGCTGGCGCGCGACTACTCCGGCGGAAGGCCCGTCACCTCGCGTCTCGGCGACGGGCCAGCCTACGGCGCGGCCGGTTTCCGAAGCCGAAGATTGAGCATCTCGACGAAGACCGAGAAGGCCATTGCAAAATAGATGTAGCCCTTCGGGAAATGCTGGTCGAGCCCCTCCGCCACCAACGTGATCCCGATCAGCAGGAGAAAGCTGAGCGCCAACATCTTGACCGTGGGATGGCGGTCGACGAACCCGCTGATCGGCGCCGCAAAGAGGATCATGAACACCACCGCGATGATGACCGCGGTGACCATCACCCAGATCTGAGAGACCATCCCGACGGCGGTGATCACCGAATCGAGCGAGAATACGATGTCCAAGAGGAGGATCTGGACGATCACGCTCCGGAACGACGGATGAACGGGTATTTTGACCCCTGGCCCGTGATCCTCGAGCTTCCCGTGGATCTCATAGGTGCTCTTGGCCAGCAGGAACAAACCGCCGGCGATCAGAATCAGGTCTCGCCCGGAGATCTCCTGGTCGAGCACCGTGAACAGCGGCGCCGTCAGTCGGATGATCCACGACAACGAGAGCAAGAGGCCGATTCGGGTCACCATCGCGAGCAAGAGGCCGATCTGTCGGGCCTTGTTCTGGCTCTCGAGCAGCAGCTTGCCAGCCAGAATCGAGATGAAGACGATGTTGTCGATCCCGAGGACGATCTCGAGCGCCGTGAGGGTCGCCAGCGCGATCCAGATTTGGGGATCGGTCAGCCATTCCATGAGCGCCGTGGGTGGTTGGGGTCTGGGGGCCTAGCTCGCAATGCGACAGACGAGGCGGGCCCGGACCGGAATCGACCGGCCGGGCCCCGGGAGACTACTCCTCCATGTCGGTGATCGGCGGCAGCGGCTCCTGTTTCGGCGGCGCGCCGGTCTCGTCCTCGGGATAGCCTTTCACCACCACCACGATCCGGTGATGGATCGGGTCGACCTCCTGGACCTCGACATCGGCGACCTGGTTTTCCTTGACCACGTCGGCCGGGTTCTGGACGTTGTCGAAGCCGAGTTGCGACATCGGGGCGAAGCCCTCGAGATCGCCGCCGAGATCGACCACTACGCCCTTGTCCATCATCCGAACGATTCGCCCCTTGATCTGGGTTCCGACCGGCAAGTTCTCGCCGATCTTGAGCCAGGGGTCCTCCTCGGCCTGTTTCAAACCCAGCGAGATCCGCTTGTTTTCGGCGTCGATGTTCAGCACCACGACATTGACCGCGTCGCCTTTCTTGACGACCTCCGAGGGGTGCTGCACCCGCTTGGTCCAGGACATGTCGGAGATGTGGATCAGGCCATCGATCCCGACCTCGATCTCGACGAACGCGCCAAAGCTCGTCAAATTGCGGACCTTGCCAGCGATCCGCGTCCCCACTGGATACCGCTGGGGTAAGATCATCCAAGGATCCTGCTCGGTTTGCTTCATGCCGAGCGAGATCTTCTCGTCGGTCTCGTCGACCTTGAGCACTACGGCCTCGATCGTTTCGCCGATGGAGACGATCTTCGATGGGTGGCGGACGTTGCGGGTCCAACTCATCTCGGAGATGTGAACCAGCCCCTCGATGCCCGGCTCGAGCTCGACGAAGGCGCCGTAGTTGGTGATCGACACTACCTTGCCCTGCACTCGGGTGCCGACCGGGTACTTCTCGGCAATGTCCTTCCAGGGGTAGGGCATCAGCTGCTTCATGCCGAGCGAAATTCGCTCGCGTTGCCAGTCGATGTCGAGAATCTTGACCTCGACCTCGCCGCCGATGGTGACCAGCTCGCTCGGATGCGACACCCGACCGTACGACATGTCGGTGATGTGGAGGAGCCCGTCGACACCGCCCAAGTCAATGAACGCTCCGAAATCGGTGATGTTCTTGACAACGCCCTTCCGAACCTGCCCGCCCTCGAGCTCCTTCATGAGATGCTCGCGCTTGCTGGCCCGCTCGTTCTCCAGAATCACCCGCCGCGACACCACGATGTTCCGGCGGCGCTTGTTGAGCTTGATGATCTTGAATTCGAAAGCTTGACCCAACAAATCGTCGATGTTCGGAACCCGCCGGAGCGCGATCTGCGAACCGGGCAGGAACGCGTCGACGCCCATGACGTTCACCACCACGCCGCCCTTGATCTTCTTCATGAGGGTGCCCTCGACCGGCTGATCGCTCTCGTAAGCGACCCGGATCTTTTCCCAGACCCGCATGAAGTCGGCCTTCTTCTTCGACAGCACGACGGCCCCTTCATGATCCTCGAGGTGCTCGAGGAAAACCTCGACCTCATCGCCCTCCGTGGGCCGCTCCTTGAACTCGTCGAGCGGCACCGACCCCTCGGACTTGAATCCAACGTCGAGAATGACCGCGTTCTCGGTGATCCGGAGAACTTTCGACTTGACGATCTCGCCCTCGACGATCTGGGCCATGGTGCCCTCGTACATCGAGAGCATGCTTTCGTAGTCGCTATCGGAGTAGTTCTCGTCGTAGAGGTCGCTTCGAACGCGAAGGCCGGTCGTGGTCGCAAACGCGTCGGCGGTTTTGCTGGGTTTGGACATGCGGGGGGGCTTTCCTCGGGCCGCCGTGGGGGCCGACTCGGGTTGAGGTGGACGTGAACTCCGGTCGACACCGACCGGAGAAGGGCCGGCAAAGCTATACGAGTAACTGACTTAGCGCAACCGCTGCCGGACGATTCCGACGATGGCCTCGACCTGCGCCTGGAAGGCCAGTTCGGTCGTGTCGACCACGATCGCGTCCGCGGCCTGCCGCAACGGGGCGATCGGGCGAGCCGCGTCGGCGGCGTCCCGGGCCGCCAGCGCCGCGGTTTCCCGATCGAGGGCCGCCGGATCGGCGGCCTCGCCCCGCTGGAGCAGCCGCCGGCGGGCCCGGCTCCCGGCGGACGCGGTGAGAAAGATCTTCACGGCGGCGTTCGGGAAGACGATCGTGCCGATGTCCCGTCCGTCGAGGACCACTCGCCCGCCCTGCCGCGCAACCGCCCGAAGACGGGCGTTGACCCATTCGCGAATGCTTGGCTGGCCAGCGATGACCGAGGCGGCCGCCGTCACGGCCGGGGTTCGGATTGCCGCCTCGGCCGGGTTTCCATCGAGGTAAGGGACGATCTCGCCCCCCGATGCGCGCAGCTCGAGCCCCCGGGATTCAGCCGCCCGGAGCACTGCCCGGGGATCCGGGTCGGACAGCTCGAGCGACACTCGCGCCAAACCGCGGTAGAGCGCCCCCGAATCGAGGTGAACCGCCCCGATCGCCTTGGCGACGGCCGCCGCCGTCGACGACTTGCCCGAGGCCGAGGGGCCATCGATCGCAATCACCTCGCTGGTCATCGGCGCCCCTTGACCGCCCGCAGGGCCTCGAAGAACCCCGGGAAGCTGACCGCGACGCATGCCGGCGAGTCGATCGTGATGTCGGCTCCCCGAACCAGTTGGAGGCCGGCAAAGGCCATCGCGATCCGATGGTCGCCGTCGGTGCGGATCTTCCCCGAGGGGCGATGTTCGCTCCCGGTCACCGTGAGCACATTGCGGTCGCTGGTGGCACGGTATCCCAAGCTCCGGAGGTTCTCCGCCAACAGGGCCAATCGGTCGCTCTCCTTTACTCGAAGCTCCCCAACCTGCTCGAAGACGGAGGTGCCCGCGGCCCGCGCCGCGACCACCGCCAACATCGGAATCTCGTCGATCAGACCCGGAATCTCCGCCGGCCGCACCCGGGTCGCCACCAGGCGACCGGGATGCACCCCGATGGGGCCGTACGGTTCGCCGAGCTGTTCGCCGGCCACCTGGGTGTCGACCGAGGCCCCCATTCGCCGGAGCACGTCGAGGAAACCCAGTCGGGTGGGATTGAGGCCAATGCCGTCGATGGCGACGGAGCGGCCCCCGATGATGGCTGCCCCCACCAGAAAGGCCGCAGAACTCGGATCGCCCGGAATCCGCATCTCGAAGGGCCCAATCGGCGGCCCCGGCTCGAACTCGATCCATCCGTTCCGGGTCTCGATTCGGGCGCCTAACGCCCGAAGCATGCGCTCAGTGTGATCGCGTGAGAGGCCGGTGGGCTCGCGAACGGCGACCCGGACCTCGCCGGTCAGCCCAGCCAGCAAGATCGCGCTCTTGAGCTGAGCGCTCGACACCGCCAGCGGCCACCGGATCGGCGTCAGGGGACCACCCCGGATCTCGAGCGGCAATCGGTCGGCCAGGGGTGGTTCGCATTGGGCGCCCATGGCGGCCAGCGGCTCGGTCACCCGCCGCATCGGGCGCCGGCGGAGTGACTCGTCGCCTGTCAAGCGAGCGGAAAAGGGGTGGGACGCCAGGATCCCGAGGAGCAGCCGGGCGGTGGTGCCCGAATTCCCGCAATCGAGCACCGTGCCCGGCGATCGAAAGCGCCGGCGGCCTCGGACCAAGATGGGCCGCCCCGACCGCAGGATGCCCACCTCGACACCCAACCGTCGAAGCGCTCTTGCCGTCGACCGAGTATCGAGGGAACTCAACGCGTTGTGGAGAACCGACTCCCCGCTGCCCAGCCCGGCCAGGAATAGCGCCCGGTGAGTAATGCTTTTGTCTCCGGGGACGATAATCTGGGGTAACCGCGGCATGTGGGATGGAGACGAGAGTGAGATTTCGTCGCTAGACTGTTGCGAATCAACTACTTAGTATAACGGAACCGAGATTCTGTGAGCGTCCCCGTCGCCCCGAAAGACTCTCCAACCTCGCAGCCGGCGGCCGTCGCGCCCGGTCGCCCGGCCGACCAGTGGTTGGAACCGGTCTTGACGACGGCCGGGGTTCTGACGGCGACTCAGGCGGCCGAGCTTCGCTCCGCCACACCGGTGTCGATTTGGCGGGAGGCGGTTGCTCGTGGCCTCGCCACCAACGCTCAGATCCTCGACGCAGTTTCAATCCACTGTCGGGTGCCGGTGGCCGATTTGTCCGGCGTCGAAGCCCGGGTTTCCGCCCTCCTCCCCGAAACAATCGCCCGAAAATATCAGGTCCTCGCCATTGGGGCGGACGACCGAACGATCCGAATCGCCACCCCCGATCCGCGAGACCTGTCCCTCGAGCAAACACTGGCGTTCGTCACCGGCCGCCACGTGGTGTTCCTGGCCGCGGCTCCGGACGATCTCGCCAAAAAGCTCGACGACATCTACCGGCCCGAAGCCGCCGTCAATCGCCTGGTCGACGGCTTGAGCCCGGGATCGGTGGAGGCGGTCGATGAGTCGGTCCCGCTCTTCGAAACGAAGGACCCATCGCTCGACGCCCCGATGGCCCGCCTGGTCGACGCGATGATCGCCGATGGCGTCCGCGAGCGGGCCAGCGACATCCATTGCGAGCCCTTGGCCGAAGGCACTTCCGTTCGGTATCGAATCGACGGAGTCATGAAGGAGGTCATGCGGCTGCCCGCGTCCGCGGGTCCGGCCCTGGTTCGCCGCGTCAAGATCCTGGCGAAGCTCGACGTGACCGATCCGCTCCATCCACACGATGGCCGGTGCGCGATTCGAGTGGAGGGAAAGCCGATCGACCTCCGAGTGTCGACCGTCCCGGTCGCCCGCCGGGGCGAGAAGGTGGTCATCCGAATCCTCGACAAGGCCAACCTTCGGGCCTCCATCCCGGATCTGCGGCTGCTCCCCGAGGAGGAGGCCCTCCTGCAGCGGTTGCTCGGTCACCGGGAGGGGATCGTCTTGGTCACCGGGCCCACCGGCAGCGGCAAGACCACGACGCTGTACGCCGCCCTCAACCACCTGAAGACCGGGAAAGTCAACATCGTCACCGTGGAGGACCCGGTCGAGTACGACGTGCCGGGCGTTTCCCAGCTTCAGGTCAACGACGCGCAGGGCTTCACGTTCGCGAGCGCGCTGCGATCGGTGCTGCGGCAGGATCCGGACATCGTTTTGGTCGGGGAGATCCGGGACGGAGAAACCGCCACCATCGCCACCCAGGCGAGCTTGAGCGGGCACCTGGTCCTCTCGACGCTCCACACCAACGACGCCCCGTCGGCCATCATCCGTCTGCGCGACCTGGGCACCGACAGCTTCAAGATCGCCTCGGCGTTGAAGGGCGTGCTGGCCCAGAGACTGGTGCGGCGGCTCTGCCCGGAATGCTCGGTCTCGATCTCGGTCAGCGACTTGCCCAGCGAAGCGCGGCCTCCTCTCGAGTTTGCGGACGGCGCGACACCACGCAAGTCGGTGGGCTGCAAACATTGTTCGGGGAGTGGGTTTCGAGGCCGAATGTCGGTCCTCGAGATCATGCCCGTCGACGAGAAGGTCGCCGAGCTCATCGGCGCGGGCGCCCTGCCGGACGCCCTCCTCGCCGCCGCTCGGCCGGCCGGAATGCGGACTCTCTGGGAAAGCGGGCTCCGGCGGGTATGGGAAGGGGTGACCTCGCTCGACGAAGTGATTCGGGTCCTCGGTGATTTGCCGCAAGACAATCGGGCTCCCGGGTTGCCGCCATCGTTCGCGACGCCGTCGCGACCGGCGCCCGGACCTAACGACCAGGTCCCCGATGGCTCGCCAGCACCCGCGGTGGGCGGCGACAAGACCAAGATCCTGGTCGCCGACGACGACCGACAGATGCGCCGGCTGCTCCGAATGGTCCTCGAACGAGACGGCTACCACGTCGCCGAGGCTGCCGACGGCCTCGACGCCCTCGAGGCCATCGAAGCGGGGCAGTTCGATCTGATGATTCTCGATCTCGACATGCCGAGGTTGGATGGGATCGGGGTTCTCGAGGAGCTGCGCGCTCGGGTGGTGACTTCCAGCCTGCCGGTGATCGTGCTCACCGCCCGGACCGGCGAGGCGGAGACCCAGGTACTCGACCTCGGAGCCCAAGATTTTCTGACCAAGCCCGTGCAGCCACCTTCCCTTCAAGCCCGCGTTCGCGCGGTTCTCCGGCGTTCCCGAATGCAGTAGCTTTGGCCGCCATGGCGACCATCGCCGTGGTCGAAGACAATCCCGACAGCATGAAGCTCTTTCGGGCCGTTCTGAAGCGGGGCGGGCACTCGGTCCGGGAGTTCACGACCGGTGTTGGGTTGGCGGATTCCCTCGCCCCCAACGGTTCGATCCCCGATCTGGTCCTCCTCGACATCCAGCTGCCCGATCTCGACGGATTTTCGGTCCTGGCGGAGCTTCGGGCCCGCTGGCCCGACCTCCCCGTCGTGGCGCTCACGGCCCATGCCATGTCGACCGACCGGATCCAGGTTCGGGAGGCCGGGTTCGACGGGTGTATCACCAAACCGATCGACGTGGCCACGTTCCTTTCCCAGGTCGAGCGAGCCGTCGCGGGAGAGCGCTGGGACGACTAGTTTGTGCGGCGTCATCAGCGATGGATCGAGGACCAGAGGTGGACCCGAAGCGGCGACCGAAAGATCCGACGATTCGCGAGAGCAAGGGGGCCCTCCTGGAGGTCCGCCCAAGCCGCGACCAAGGAGCAGCACGAGCGACCCCGACCACGGCCGCCGCGCCCCGCGTCCGGTGGGCGGGTGCAACGGAGGGTGCTCCGGGGGACGTTGGCGCTGCTCACGGCGTCGGGAGCCCTCATCGTCATGTCCAAGCCCCAATGGCTCGCCGGCCCGAAACTCCCGGCGGAGACCCCCGCCGTCCAGGCGGCGTCAGCGACCCTCTCGCTGGTCGACGCGATCAGCCGAGTGAGGGCCTTTACCGATCTCCGGGGCCGCCTCCCCGCCGCCCTCAAGGAGGCAGGGGTCGACAATCCAGAGATCAACTTCCGGGTCGTCGAAGGCCTCACGTTCGAGGTCTCGATCGCCACCGGCGATAGCGTCGTCTCGCTCCGATCGACGGACGCCCTCAAGCCCCGCATCGTCGATGCGATCATGGCTCTCCAGCGAAGGGCCTGACGTGCAGCGAGGTGGTTTCACCCTGATCGAAGTGCTGATGGTGATGATCGTCCTCGGGCTCCTCGCGACGATCGCCGTCATGAAGTACATCGACCTCAAGAATACCGCTCGGACCGCGGCGCTGGCTGGCGATTTTCGCGCCATCACGGTGGCCGTGGTCAACTACTACGCCGACTACGAGGTCTGGCCGGTCGAGACTGGGCCGGGGCAGGTCCCGGCTGGCCTCGGCCGGTACCTCCCCGGTGGGCTCAGTCAGGGCTTCGACCGCCCGGAGTATTCTTTGGACTACGAGAACCTCACCGTCGATCCGACCGCCCTGATCGGGGTGTCGGTCGTCAGCCCGGACTCACGGCTGATGGCGAAATTCGTCCAGACCTTCGCGACCAAGGCGCCGTTCTTCCTGAACGGGGGGAAGTTGACGTACCTGATTCACGGCCCGGGGGGGGGTTTCTAGGACGGATAGGACGGATAAGACGGATAGGACGGATAGGACGGATAGGACGGATAGGAGGCCGCCTATTGAATCGTCCCCCGCAGCGCCAGGGCCTCGGGGTCGGCCGGCGGATACTGAGGCGCCAACCGTTCCATCGCGTGGACAACGACCTCGCCTACCAGCAGATCGCGGGCGGATTTCTTGTCGGCGGGCACCAGGTACCAGGGCGCCCATTCGGTGCTGCACTGGACCAACGCCTCCCGATAGGCCTCCGTGTACTCGTCCCATCGGGCGCGTTCCTTGAGGTCTCCGACTTCGAACTTCCAATTCTTCGTGGGGTCGGCGAGTCGCTCCTCGAGCCGCTGCCGCTGTTCTTCCTTCGAGATGTGTAGCATGAATTTGAGAATCGTGACCCCGTGGTCGGTCAACATCTTCTCGAAATCGTTGATGTGCTGATACCGGCGCCGCCACAACGCCTCGGGCACCAGATTGTGGACCCGGACCACCAGCACGTCCTCGTAGTGCGATCGATTGAAGATGCCGATTACCCCGGCCGGAGGCGCCACCTGATGGGCCCGCCAGAGGAAGTCGTGGCGCAGCTCGAGGGGAGTGGGCCGTTTGAACGAGCTGACGCGACAATAGCTGGGGTTGAGGTCGCCGAAAACCTTCTTGACGACGCCATCCTTCCCCGAGGTATCCCGCCCCTGCAACACCACCAACAGCGACCGCCTGTCCTCCGCGCCTAACGCCAGCTGCAACTCCTCCAGCCGGCGCCGGATCGCCGCCAATCGATCGTCGAGGTCGCCGCCCTTGAGCAGGCCGGCGGGGGGAAGGGCGTCCTCATCGCGAAGGTCGACGTGCGACGGGCGAATTAACGGGGTCAAAGTCGGCACGGGCGCCTGGGAAGTTTGGCCGCCCCAACCTATGTCGGCGGCTCCCGGGCCGCAACGAGGCTAACGCTCGCCAAGCAACCGGCGGCGGCGCGGCCGCTTGGCCCAGGTCGGAGCGTTGGCGGCCATCGACTCCTCGATCACCGACACCACCTCGTCGAGCGAGTCGGTCAGCCGAAAGAGCCCGAGATCGGCCCGATCGATCGTTCCCCGATGCGCCAAGGTTCCTGCGAAGAACTGAACGAGCGGCCGCCAATACTCGGTCCCCATCAGCACGATCGGGAACGAGGTGATCTTGCGAGTCTGAACCAGCGTCAGCGCCTCGAACAACTCGTCGAGGGTTCCAAAGCCACCGGGAAGCACCACGAACGCATAGCTGTATTTCACCAGCATGACTTTGCGGACGAAGAAGTAGCGAAAGGTGATCCACCGATCGAGGTAGGGATTGGGTTGCTGCTCCTTCGGCAAGGCGATGTTGCACCCGATCGACTTTCCCCCCGCTTCCCGGGCTCCGCGGTTGGCCGCCTCCATGATCCCGGGCCCGCCGCCAGTGAGGGTCGTGAGCCCGAGCCCCGCGACTCGACCACCGACCTGCCGGGCCAGTTGGTAATACGGGTCGGCCTCGGGAAACCGCGCCGAGCCGAAGACTGTGACACAGGGGCCGGCGAAATGGAACGCGCGAAACCCCCGGATGAACTCGGCCGCGATCCGGGCCACCCGCCGAAGCTCGGCGAGCCGGGAGAGCGGGCCTCCGAGGAACTGCTCGTGCTCCCGATCCTCGACCGCCCCCCAGTGGGCGGTGGGCCGATTTTCAATGGTCGTCATCGGGGAACGGTGGCCCGATTGCTGCTCGACCGCAAGCCGGAGATTGAAACCGAATCCGTCGGGAGGCCGTACCCCCAGCGGACACCATTCCCATATGTCGGGAGGAGCATCAGATGACGAGCGAATCCAGCCAGACCGAGGAGCAGCGGGTCAGCAGCGAGGGGTTGGTGGCCCGGGTCAAGGAATTGGTCCATCAGGGGAACATCCGCCGAATCATCGTCAAGAACGACGAAGGACACACCATCATCGAGATTCCGCTCACGATGGGAGTAGTGGGAGCCTTCTTCCTTCCGCTGTGGGTCGCCCTCGGCTCGATCGCGGCACTGGCATCTCATTACACGCTGGTGGTGGAAAAACGGGCGGAGAGTCCCGGCGGCGGCACGGTGGCGCCATCGGGCGATCGGTCGTAAGAGCGGAGCCTACCGGCGACCGAGTTGGCGGCGATGATGCTCGGCGTGAACCACGGCAAAACGAAGGATCTGGTCGCGGTCGAGCGCCCCGAACACGTGATGGGTCGCCACGGCCCCGCGGTCGTCCCACCGGGCCAACAGGTTCCTTTCGAACTCGGCGGCAGCCTCGGCCAGGCCGGTGAGGGTGGCCTCCCGGTCGAAGGGACCGGCCGGGGGGCGAACCTCCCGCGGCGCCCGGGCGCCGGCGGGCATCACCCCAGTTTTCAAGATCGAGCGGAGGAAGCGGAATCGGAGCCACGGCCGGAGCCAGACGGGGGTTCGAATCCGAAGCCCGGGCATGCCTCGAAGTTCCCCACCAACGAGCCGATAGGTTAGGCGCAAATGCTCGGCGATCTGGGCCGGTGACCACCGGTCGCCGTCGAGAGGGCCGTTCCAGGCCTCACCAGGGACCGAGCGAGCGGCAGCGATGAACGCGGCGATCACGGCGCCATGCTCGGCCACAATACCCTGGGCAGTGACCGTCATCCTGGCGCGATCGGCGCCCCAGCCGCGGCGTGGCGGGGCAGCGCCGTCCAGATCACCGGGAACCAGTCTTCGCGGAGGCGCTCGCCGGTGACCTGGCCGATCCCGGGGAAATTGGGCGATGTCCGGCCCGGCCGCTGGACGAAGCGGACGTCGTCTCCCAAGACCCGGAGCGAAAGCGTTCGATTGACGGCCTTCCTGGTGTTGGCGTTGGCGCCGTGAACCGTTTTGAAGTTGAACGCGATCGCGTCGCCGGGCTCCACGGCCCAGGCCTTGATCTCGTAGTCGCCGCCATCGATGTCCGGCAGGTCCATAAAGCTCCCGTCATCGTGGTAGAAACTCTCCATGGTCGACCAACTGGTCGGGCGGATCTCCTTCGGCCAGCGGTGCGATCCGGTCACGCAGCGGAGCGAGATCTCCTCCTCGCGGGAATCCAGCGGGAGCCAGAAACTCACGGTCTGATCGCCGCTGACGCAATAATAGGGAAGATCCTGATGCCAGGGTGTGACGACGCCGGTGCCGCCTTCCTTGTCGAGGTAGTGATCGTGGAAGAATTGCGCCGAGCCCGACCGCATGAGCCTCCCGGCGATGGCACCCATCGGGGAGTCGGTGACGAAGGCGCGGTAGTCGGGGATCCGCTGCCAGTTGCAGAAATCCTCGAGGAACCGGCCCGGTTCGCCGTCCTTCCGGTGGGTGAGTACGTTCGGGCTTGGACTCGCCGCGTTGAACTCCGCCCCGCGGACCAGCGCCGGAATCCAGTCCTCGAACGCGCCGCGAAGCAGCACCACGCCATTCCGTTGGTACTCGTCGACCAATTCCTCGGTGACGACGACGGTGCCCGAGTCGGTCATGTCTCCTCCTTGAACGCGATCGCCCGGGGACCCCCGAAATCCTCGACGGCCCTTCCCCAACTTACTCGTCAACGGGCTCCCACGGGATCTCAACCGGGCGTCGCCGATTGGCTCGGCTTCGGTTCCGGCACCCTTCGGCCAGCGGTGATCCACCGTTGATCGATCAGGGGCCAGGTTCAGGGAATGCGAGCCGGTTCTGTCGAGAAGGCTGCAGAGTTAGCGAGCGGCGTCGAACGGCGACAGAAGAGGCACATTAGCCCCTTTTCGAGACCAGAAGCATGGGGGCCTCGGCCGCTTCGGTCGGGACCCCATCGCTTTGCGGGACATACCGAATGCTCGGGGCGGGATTCGAACCCGCATGGGGTTGCCCCCGAGGGATTTTAAGTCGGAAGCCCACTCCCAGAGAAGTCCGTCTTCACTCTGAGCGACACCGCCAGCAACCGCACGGCTTCGCATCGAACCGCCGCAAGTTGGGCACAGCGGCGGACACAGCCGAGGACGATAGCGACGACGAGGATTCCCCTGCTCCAAATGCGGCGGAGCCCCTTGGCAATACTACCAAAAAGCCGTCCACAGGCTGCGCGACGCTCGCCACCAATCGGCAGGCGCGCCGAGCCGCCCGGTATGAGTTACGCGACCTTCTCAACGAGCTGTCGAGCTTGCCGAGGGTCGCGAACTGCGGGCGGTTTCGAGTCTCGGCGGAGGTGGACCCTGAGCTTCGACGGTGCCGGGCGGACGACGGTCGTTTTGTCGCCCATTTTGCCAAGCTCCAACTCTGCGGTCGGATCTGGGCGTGCCCCGTTTGCGGCCCCCGGATTCGGTCGATCCGGGCGAATGAGCTGGACCTTGCCTGTCAGCGCTGGATGGAACGTTACGGCACGGGCTCGGTACTCCTTCTGACATTGACTCTCCCGCACGACTTCGGCCAGCCTCTCTCCAACCTTCTCAGCACCATCCGGGCGTCGTTCAGCTCGCTAGTCAGCGGTCGCCGATGGCAGGCGGACAAGGCGTCTTTCGGAATCGCGCACTATGCCAGAGCGCACGACCTGACCGTTGGGCCGAACGGTTGGCACCCTCACCTTCACCTCGTGCTTCTCCTGAGGACCGTGCCTGACGCCCTGGCCATCTCGCGACTTCGGGCTCGCCTGTACCGGCGGTGGCACGACGCCCTCGCGCGACTCGGATGCCGTCCGCCGCACCCGGTTCACGGCGTCGTCCTTGAACAAGCGAGGTCGCGCCGAGACGCTACCGGCTACGTCTGTCAGGTTGTGACCGGCGCTCAAGATCGAGCAGTTCCTATCGCGCTCGAAGTCGCGCGGGGTGACCTGAAGTCCTCGGCGCACCTGGGACACCGGACTCCGTGGCAAGTCCTCGCGGCGATTCCGGCCGATGGGGACGGGGCCGACCTAGCGTTACTCCACGAATTCGAACAAGCGACGATTGGTGTTCAGGCGATCCGGTTCAGCCGTGGACTGCGGAAGGAACTGGAACTCGGCGAGGCATTGACGGACGAGGAAATCGTCGCGCTCGAAGTTGGAGGAGAAGTTGTTCACGTTTTTTCACCGACCGAGTGGAGAGCGGCCTGTAGCACTCGGGGTGCCCGCGCTCGCATCCTAGAGTGCGCAGAATCGGGCGGGCCCGTGGCCGTGGCAGCTTTCCTGGCCAACATCCTCAGCCTCAGAGCCGCGGCTTGACCGCGCCCGAAGAGCACATTCGAACCCAGATCCACAGCTTATCCTTCAAGAGATGGCCTATCGACCCCGGCACCCGTCGGCAGTCTCCCGCAACATGGCGGCAATTCGCGGCCGGGACACCGCGTGCGAGATCGCCCTGCGCCGAGCGCTTCACCGACTCGGTATCAGATACCGGCTGCACCATCCCGGCGTTCCCGGCAAGCCCGACCTGGTTTTCCCAGTGGTCAAGGTTGCGGTCTTTGTGGATGGAGACTTTTGGCACGGTCGAATGCTCCGCCAACTGTCACCTTCGGCGCTCCGCCGCCGCCTCCGGGCCAGGGGGGCGTTCTGGCTGGCTAAACTGCGGCGAAACCAGGAACGTGACCGCCGTCAATCAGCCCAATTGCGCCGATCCGGCTGGTCCGTTCTTCGGATTTGGGAGTCCGACATTAGGACGCGGCCAGGTTTTGCGTTAACGAAGGTGCTCCGGACCCTCGCGCAGCGCGGCTACGCGCTACCAGCCGCCTGCCTTTTTTCGCTCAAAACGGCGGGCTAAATGGTTATGGTACAAGCCCTTGGCCCTGGTTACATTGAGCACTGGATTGACTCACGCCAAGGAAACTTGCGAAAACAACGATGAAGGCAATGTCGTTCTTCAGCGGGGCGTTCGGCCTCGACTTAGGCTTGGAAGAGGCAGGCGTCACCGCTTCCCTTGCGGTGGAGATTGACGACCATTGCTGTCGCACGCTAAGGGCCAACCGACCGGATTTGAACGTGGTTGAGGCGGATGTTGGTTCCATTGCTGGGGAGGACCTCACGTCATTTAGCCGAACCAGGGGAACGGTCGACTTGATCGTGGGCGGACCGCCCTGTCAGAGTTTCTCGCCCGGCGGGAAGCGAGCTGCGTTGACTGACCCCCGCGGGAATCTGATCTACGAGTACCTTAGGCTGGTCGGCGAACTTCGCCCGAGGCTATTCGTCCTTGAAAACGTTGCCAACATACTCACCGCGGCGTTGAGGCACCGCCCAATAAGCGAGCGACCTGGCCAACACTGGAGCCTCAAGAGGTATTCTGGTGACCAGCACAGCCTCGGCCTTGACGACTGCCTCCCTCACCTCGAACCCGACGAGCAAGCGGGGTCGGCAGTCCGTCAAGTGCTCAAGGATATTGAGTTCCTGGGTTATCAAGTTTCGTTTGGCATCCACAACGCGGCCGACTACGGAGCCCCTCAACATCGCCTCCGCTTTGTCCTGTTCGGAAGCCTCGGATCGGCCCCTCCTTCAATGATCGCCCCAACCCATGGTGCCACCGGCACGCCTTATGTCACGCTGCGGGACGCGATCGGGGACCTGACGCAGAACCCGGGGCCCGGCTCCCAATACACCGACGATGTTCGGGGATTCTTCGACTTGGTTCCTCCCGGGAAGAACTGGCGGGCACTCCCTGCCGACATACAGCCAGCGGCCATGGGTGGATCATTCGCAGCGGGCGGGGGAAAAACGGGATTCTACCGGAGGTTGGCGTGGGACCATCCGGCGCCAACGATCACGGGGCGCGCAAACAGAAAAGGAAGCGCCTTGTGTCATCCGGACGAAACGAGGCCACTCTCTGTGGCGGAGTGCGCGAGGATCCAAGGGTTCCCAGACTCGTGGACGTTCTCAGGTTCGATGAACCGTCAGTACCTTCAGGTGGGCAACGCGGTCCCGGTGGCACTTGGTAGAGCAGTAGGCGAATCGATCCGGCGGTGGTTCGCCGTTCGGCGGCGCCCGATTGGACGAACCGCTGGCCGCACAGAGGCCCTGCTGGAGTCAGCGCTAACCAAGCTTCGAAGTTACGCGAGAAACAAGCTTGCAGTCGCCCCCGACGGTGGACCGAACGGACGCCGCGAATGACGATTAGGCACGTCGACCAGCGCAACCCAATCAACCGCGTCTCACCAGAACTACTTGCCCGGATCGTCCGGGCCCAGGACGAGTTCTTTCCGACGGTGTTTGCTAATGCGAAGGCCTATCTCTCCCGAGCCCTTTCCGATCTTGGCCTGAAGGTTCCCGTACCGGCGGCACTCGCCGACAAGCTCGCCAGTGAGTTTGCCGATCAGAAGGGAACCGATTTGGCGCACCAGTGCAGCCAAATTCTCAAGGCGGCGAACCTCCCCCCGCAGGCCGTTTTGCACCATTCAAGAAGCCTGACCGAGCGCCTCCAGTTGCTCCGAGCTTTCAGCGAACCTGATAGGGTCGTGGCTCAGATCACCGAGAAGGTCGTCCAGATTGTGGCCGGTTTCCCAAAGCGGGCGGCTGACATTGAGCGTGGGCGAAACCCTGGAGACGTGCTCGACCCCTACATTCTCAGTGCCACTCAGACACTCCTCTTCTCCGGCTCCTTTGCTGCGGCAATCTCGGCTACGGTTTCACACAAGGCCCTGATGATGATCGAGGGTCTTCTTGGCCACCTTCACGAAGATGTGGTTGGCCAAATGAGAGGCAATGTTCGAGCGCCGGAGCCCCGAGGGTTTGACCAAGAGGAAATCGACCTGTTGGAGAATCCACTCCCAGGCGCCGACATCCTGCAGCCGCCTCACTTCGCTGGCGACACGCTGAAGCTACACCAAGTCAAGAGCAAGACCGGCTCCGCCAAGGGAGGCGACGGGAAGCGGCTGGGCGAACAGCTTCGCCGGCTGCAACGCTACTACAAGGCAGACGTGTTCTATGACGCCCTGATCGGCAACACTCTCCGTGGCCACCGATCCAGGCGCGGGGTTGAGATGGCGGCGCCTGGTGCAATCATCCTCGTTGGGCAAGCCGCCTTTCGAGCCTTGACATTCAGCGAATTTGGACCGGAATTGCTCCTTCGCCTCTACCAGGTTGCCTTTGCACAGGCCGCTGACCAAACGGGCTATCGTGTCGAAGAAATGTCTGCGGCCATCGTAAAGGCGTTCGAGGACCGGGCACAGGCGTACGACGGCGACTTCTTGCAGGTTGTTCTTCGGGATTCAATACAAGGACTGGCTGAGATTCAGGACAGCCGTCTAGAGCCTCGTGAGTAGGCCCCTCACAACTCCCTAATAGGAAAGAAGATAGGCGATTCGGGGCCGCCGGCGATTGACAACTATCCCCGGGGATGCGATACTCAGTATCGTTCACGACTCTGAGAATCGTATGCCGAGACGCCGCGAACTGACCGCCTACGAGTGGGGGCTCCCAAAGGGGTTCCATCACCGGAACCCGCCCGAGCCAGATGCCACGCTCCGCCGCACTGACCGGAACGGCTTCGTCTGGACGCGGATTGTGCGGGCGGACGACTTCCTCGCCGTGAGCGATGTGGCCGGGCTATTCCGAGTCAACCCGGCTACGGCTTGGAACTGGGTGCGAAGCCGGAAGATCAAGTCGAGCCGACGCCGCGGTGTCACGGTCGTGCGCTTTGGCGATGTCGAGCAACTGGCAACCGAGCGGGGACTCTACAAGCGCCCCTCGGGGCCGTTCATGGTCGGATAGTCTGCGGCTATCCACTGAGTGAGCTGAACAACCGCAGAGAAAGGGGGTAAGTACCGATGCCTTCACCCACCCGAGCCGACCTTCTGGAGAGGAACATCGAGCTTCAGGAGCGTGAGGACGAGATTCTGAACGTCCTAACCGATGACAACCTTGATTCGGAAGAGAAGCTTGAAACGATCGCTGATCTTCTCGACGATGAAGAGGACGACGAGAACGAGGAGGAGGACTAGGAATGCTCCGCCTGTCCGAAGCGTCCGCTCACCTCGGCGTCTCGCCCGCGACTCTCCGAGCCTACTGTGAGCGTGGGCTTGTCCGGTTTCGAGAGATGCCCAACGGCGAACGACGCTTCGAACAGGAGTGGCTAGACAACTTCAAGGAGCAGGGCATGAAGCGGGAGCTCCACGCCGGCCGCTCGGCTCCGGCAGCGGAAACGACACCATCGCAAGACAGCGGTCGCAAACGGTGGAAGGATCAGGTTCCACCTTGGGAGCGCGGTGCTCTCGCGGCCGAAGCAAGTATCAAGGTTGAGCGAGCCAGGCAGGAAATTGAGCGGCTTCGACAGGACGAGGTTGACCGTCGCCAACAGCGTGACGATGCCAGGCGCCGGCGCGAAGCGGAAGACAAGGAACAGGCCCGTATCATGGACTTGAAGCGGTACGGGAAATCGGTGGCACCGCTCTATCCCGCAGAGTTGCAGCGACGGGCCGTTCGCGAACTTGACGACTGGGTATCGGCAAGAACGGTCCCCCCGTACCTGTCCGCGTTCGATCAGCGGAATCTCGTGATGTCGTACGTCATGGACACAGGATCAGCGATAAGAGCGGAATTGGAATCCAAGAGCGAATTCTCGCGGTCGGCCGCTCAGACGGAGGCGTTTGTCACACCGTCATTGGCGGCGCCGAAGAAAGCCGTGGCGAGCAAGGGCGTTCAACGCCTCCGCCAACATCGGCAGCGAGAGGACGAGGAGCTGGAGCGAATGCAGTCGCGGTACGAGAACCGGCGGGCTCTGTCCGAGCTGGTCCACCTGCTCAAACGGTAGTATTTGGTTACAAACGGTAAGGTTCTGTCGAAAGGAGGGCGCCACATCGGCGCCAAGGACGTGCAGACGGGTTCTGACGAGTCCCGAGCTGCATGGCGGTGCGTACCGGAGACGGTTGCCCGACGGGTTGGGTGGCTCGGGGGGGCTTGTCCCCTCCGGGTGCCCGCCCAATAAAACTCGTCCGGGGGGTTTTCGGGGGGCGGAGCCCCCCGCAATAGCAAGACGGCCTCGGTGCGCTAACACCGGGCCGTCGATTGAACATGAGCCGCGTCTAGGAGGACGAACAACCCATGCGTAGGAAACCTATTCCGGACGGCACCGATACACAACCGACCAAGGCCGTCACCGCTGCGCTCTTGAGCCGCCGAGAAGCCGCCGCCTATTTGGCTCTTTCGATTAGACGGCTTGAGGGCGACCCGACCATTCCCAAGATCAATGTCGCATCGGCTGGTGCCCGAAAGCCATCGTGGCGATACGAACGCCAAGCCTTGGACGCCTGGATCGCCGAACAGCGCCCCCTCCGCCCTAAGGGCGAAGGGAGGGCCGCCTAATGGCCTGGCTTCACGGCAAGTCGTTCTGGAGCTACGCGAAGTCGGTGAACGGAACGCGCAAACGGGTTCCCCTCGGAACCAACGACAAGATGCTAGCCCGAAGTATCGAAGCAATGCTCGAACAGCTTTGGGGACGCCGCGAATGGGAGCTTCTTGATCGAGTCATTGACGGCCGGCTCCCCGCTGGCGTGGTATACGATCATTGGCGGCTCGGCGATGACGGCCTGGCTCAACTCAAGGCAACGCTGTCGGACGTCGAGCTTGCGGGCTTCATCGCGGGATGGAGGCAATGGGCGCTTCGTCGAGCCGATGAAAATACGGTTGAAAAATACGCTCGTCAGCTTCGCCGCTTGGTTCCTGAGAACACATCGTTCAAACGGTCTCAGTTCACGCGGAAGCACATCTCGACGACGTTGACTTCCTTGAGCTGCTCGGGTTCGACCGCACGACGCTATCACGCGGCATGGTCATCGTTCGCGAACTACCTGGTCGAGATGGAGGTGATCGAGGTGAACGCGCTTAGGTCTATCCGGGGGCCGACGCCCAACCCGCCCAAGGACCTTCACCTCAGTCTCAATGATTCCGTCCGGCTCGTTGACGCTCAACCGATGCCGTATCGCGCCCTGGCGGCATTGCGGGAAGGTGCCGGCGTGGAAATCTCGCCCGCGCTGGCAGTTCGGAAGCGCGACCTGGATGAGACCGAGCACACCATTCACGTTCATGGAACCAAGAACGCATGGCGGGACAGAATCGTTATGGTCGAAGACTGGGCGTGGCCTCACATCATACAGGCGGCGAAGAACAAGCTACCCGACGCCTTGCTCTTCGTGGAGGACGACGGTCAGCCGGCCCGCTATGGACGGGCCCTAGCCGAGCATCGACGCGCCATTAAGGCGCTGGAGCTGAATGAGAGGTACACCATGCACGACGCCCGGCACAGCTTCGCTGTGCGCTGGATGAAAGAGGGCCGAGACCCTCAGTTGATCGCGAACAACCTGGGCCACCGCGATGCGACCATGGTTCTACGGATTTACGGCAAGTACAGCCCGAAGCCGCAGGATTACCGCCGTTCAGTCGGAGGGGGGAATCGATGAATCCGACAACGTTGGCCACAGTTCTGGACACAAATGGCGGGCCAGCGTCCCGTCCAGCGGAAGGCGCGAACGACGTAAATCATTTGGAATCAACGATGCTCGGGGCGGGATTCGAACCCGCATGGGGTTGCCCCCGAGGGATTTTAAGTCCCTTGCGTCTACCGGTTTCGCCACCCGAGCCAGGCCACCGCCCCCAAAACATAGACGGCAGACCGGCCCGGGGACAAAACCGAGGGCTCACCGCCCGCCGAGCGGATCGATACCCCCACCAGAATCGGGATGGACGTCGTCTCCTTCCGAGCGAGATACCGGACCTCGCCCCGAACCGCCATCCGGCCTACCGGGATCTCCACGCCACCACCACCCATGACGCCAAGCCCCCAGTCGCTCCCCCCGTACGACCCCTCGCCCCCACCCGGCGACGTCGCGGTGCCGTATTGGTGGTTGAGGACCCCCACCGCCCCACGGACAAACGGCCTCGCTTTACCCTTGGCGCCGAAACGATAGCCCGCCTCACCGAACACGCCCGGAGTGGTGGGTTTGTCGCCCGCGAAATCAGAGTGGCTATTGCGGCCGTAAACCAGTTCCCCGCCAACCCAGGCTCCCCTTTCGCCCACCCCCACGGATCCCCGCCGCCGCCAGCCATCCGGCCTTCGCGTACTCGCCGTACGCGCCGGTCGGAGCGGTCGGCCCGAGGCTCAAGACGACGCTGTTGTCCTGGGCCAAGAGTGGTCCATTCAAACCCACACCAACGACGATTGCCGCCACCAATTTCCGCATCGGAGTCTCCAGGTTTGAGGTGTCGCGATCGCCCCGAATCCGGCCTTTCGACCGGCCAGCGATCCGACAAGACCAAGACGCGGAGACCGGCGGCGACGTCTCACACCGAACCCGCCACTGGTCACATGACCTCCCGCGCTCCCCGGTCATGTCCCCACATCGGCCTCGGCATCTACCATCCGCCCCACCGCTCAACCATGTTCCAGCCATGCGGTTGGCCCCTCTCATCCCCGCTGTCTTTGGCCTCGCCACGGTCAGCCCGGCCTCCAGCCAGGTTACCCCAGTCACCGTGCCAAAGGGGACCCTCCGCTGGGACTTTTACGGCCAATTTCAGGCCTGGGAATGGCGGTGGCGAGACGGTCGACGCGAAGAGGCTGCGGCCGATTTCGTCCGATCGAGCGTCGACCGATCCTTCGTACCGGGCCTCGATTCGACCGAAGCCCGCATCAGGCGGCTCACCGGCCTCGGCCAGGTCAATCTGTCGTTAGGTCAGTCGACCGCCTCCGAATTGGTCAACGTCGGCGTGCGGGGATTTGGAGGCGCCTTCGGTCTCACCAAGGCGATCACCATCTTCGGCTCCGTCCCGATCGTGTCGGTCAAGATCGAGCCCCGTTTCCTGCTCGATACCGCGTCGTCCAACCTCGGCCTCAACCGCGCCAGCTTGGGGCACGGCAACGTCGTGGTCCAGCTGCAACTCGCCGCCAGCGCCATTCGCGGCAAGCTCGCCGACCCCGACCTGCCCCCGGCCGAGCGGGCCAACCTCGACGCCTTGTTGATTCGGGTGACGACCCTGGAAATCGAGCTGCGCGCCCTCCTCGTCGAGCCGGCCACCGCCGCCTATTTCCTACCCACCGCCTCCAGCGCGGCCGGGGCCGCCCTCCGCGGCGAGGTGCAGCGCATCCAGACCGACCTGGCCGCGGCGGGCGTCACAGTCTTCACCGCCTCGCTCAACCTGCCCGGCGTCCGGGCCTCGATCGCCGATTTCACCGGCTTCCTGACCGATCCCGCCGGACCGATTGCCGGCCGACCGATCGACGACACCCCCTATCTGATCCGGATGGGCGACATCGAAGTCGGCGCCGCCATCGCGTTGATCGACAAGTTCCCGGCATCGCGTCTCGGCCGGGGCGTTAGGGCCACGCTCGACGGAACCATCCGGCTCCGCACCGCCCAGCTCGATCGGCCAGATCGGTTTCTCGATCTCGGGACCGGCGACCGGCAGCCGGACGTCGATCTCAACCTGACGACCGATATCGCGATGGGGCGGTTCGGACTGCGGATGGTGGGTGGCTACAATCTCCAACTCCCCGGCAACCAGAATCGCCGGGTGGCCCCGCCAGACCAGCCGATCGCGACGGCGCGGACCCAGGCCGGGGTTCGCCGCGACCCCGGCGACGTCCTCCGGATCTCCGCCCGGCCTTTTCTCCGCCTGGCGACCCACCTGTCGCTCTTCGGCGCCGTCGATTTCTGGACCCGACAGGCCGACAAGTTCGACTATGCCGCCGGCCAACCGCCGGTCGAGGGGGTCGACCTGAGCGTCCTCTCGGAGGGGACCAAGTCGGATGCGCTGCTGCTCTCGGGGGGCCTTTCCTACTCGCACAGTGGTGAGAACAAGCTCGGGATCCTCAAGCTGCCGCTCGACGCGAGCGTTCGCTACGAACGAATCGTCCGGTCCGGCACTGGCGTCCTCCCCGACGCGAATACCATTCGAGTAGACCTCCGGCTCTATACCAGGCTCTGGCGTTAGGCCCTTACCGCTTGCTCCCCAGCAACGCGGACGCGTGCCGGAGAGCCGAATCGCTGTCGGGATCGCCCAACATCCTCGCGACCTCGGTAATCCGGTCCTCGCCGTGGAGGACCTGGACGTCGCTGGTGGCGATCCCGCCCTTGGCTCGTTTCGACACCACGAGATGGCGATCGGCCCGAGCGGCAATGGTGGGCAGGTGGGTGATGACCAAGACCTGGTGACGTTCCGCGACCTCGGCGAGCGCCCCGGCCACCTGGGCCCCGACCTCGCCACCGATCCCGGCGTCGATCTCGTCGAACACCAGCGTCCCGACGCCGTCTCGCCGAGCCAGGGCAACCGTGAGGGCCAGCATCAGGCGTGACAGCTCGCCACCGGACGCGGCTTTCTCGATTGGCCGAGCATCGAGGCCCACGTTGAGTTGGACTACGAACTGCACGGTCTCGGCGCCGTTCGTGCCGACGACTGGGTGGGGGACGAGCGCCACCTCGAACCGCCCGCCGGCCAGCCCCAGCTTGGAGAGTTGCCGATTCACGGCCCGCGCCAGTTTCTCGCCCCCGAGCCGGCGGCGAGCCGACAGCTCGCCGGCCACCACACCAAGGGTGCCTTCCGCCGCGGCCAAGCGCACGCCGAGCGCCGCGAGATCGAAGTCCGATCGGTCCGCCAGATCCAGCTCGACCGCCGCTTCCGCCCGGGTCGTCAGGACCTGGTCGACCGAGGCTCCGTACTTGGGGCGGAGCCGATCGAGAATCGCTCGGCGGGCTTCGAGTTCCGCCAACCGCCCCGGCTCGTCTTCGATGCCCTCGGCGTAGCTGCCAGCCGACCGGGCAAGTTCCTCGAGGGCGGCGTAGGCATTGTCGATCAACGCCCTCCACTCGCCAGTGACGGGGTCGAGCCGCTCGAGCTGCTGGAGCGCCCGATCGGCCTCGTGGAGAGCTTGGAGTGCGCCGTCACCGTCTCCATCGATCGCCACCGCCAGCCGCCGACCTAACGCTCGCAGCTCCTCGGCGTGCCCGAGCTTCTTGATCTCCCGCTCGAGCCGCTCGTCCTCGCCAACGACCAGCCGAGCGGCGTCGATCTCCTGGACGACATGGCGGAGATAGTCGGCCTTCTTCCGGACGTCTTCCCGGCGGGCAGCCAACGCCGCCTCCTCTCGCCGGAGACCCTCGAGCGCGGCATGGGCTTCGGCCAGCGCCCGCGCCTCGCCCACCGCTCCAGCGTATCCGTCGAGAAGATCCCGCTGGGTGCCTGGCTGGAGCAGTGAGAGGGTCTGTTGCTGCCCGTGCAGATCGGCGAGCCGGCCGCCCACCTGTTCCAGGGCGGCAATTGTCGTCGGGCTCCCGTTGACCCACGCTCGGGATCGACCTTCGACCGACACCTCGCGACGAACCACCAACCGGTCGTCGCTGACATCCAGCCCCAAGGTTTCCAAGAGACCCCGGAGGCCCTTCGGCACCGGCTCGAAGACCCCCTCGACGACGGCCTTGGAGGCCCCCGGCCGAATCGCCCCGCTTTCGGCCCGACCGCCCAGCAGCAGAGCCAGGGCGTCCACCAACATCGACTTGCCCGCACCGGTCTCGCCGGTGAGGACGTTGAGACCCTCGCCGAGCTGGAGCGTCACGTCGGCCACCGTGACCAGATCCCGGATCCGGAGCTCGGTGATCACAGGCTGGTCTCCCGCTCCGCCAGATCTCCCCACCGCAAGCTCTCCCGGACCCGCCCGAAGTAGCTATTGGCGCCGAACCGAACCAGCGGGACGGTGTGGGGACTCCTCTTGAGGATCAGCCGGTCGTCTGGCCCGACGGTCATGGCCTGTTGGCCATCGACCGATACCAGGAGGTCCTCCGCCGACCCGATAATCGGCGTGATCGAGACGCGACAGCTGGACGGCAGCACCAGAGGGCGAACGGCCAAGGTGTGGGCGCAGATCGGCGTGATGACGATCGCTTCGACGTCCGGCGCGATGATCGGACCGCCCGCCGAGAGCGAGTAGGCGGTGGAACCGGTCGGCGTCGCGACGATGAGACCGTCGGCGCTGTACGGTCCGATCTCCTGGTCGTCGACGGTGACGCCGAGCTGGATCATCCGGGCCACCCCGGCTTTGTGAACCGTGACGTCGTTGAGAGCGGGTGGAAGCGAGAAGTGCGCCCCGGTGACGCTCCGAATCTCGGAAGTGAGGATCAGCCGAGGCTCGAGCACGAAATCCCGGTTGACGAGTCGGACCAAGGCCTCATCGAGACCTTCGCGAGTGGCGGCGGTCAGAAACCCGACGCGACCGAGGTTGATCCCCAGCACCGGGACCTCCTGGCCGGCGAGCAGCCGAGCGCCGCGGAGAAGGGTGCCGTCGCCGCCCAGGGTGACCATCGCATCGAGGGTCGCGACCCCGATGGGCGGAACCGGCTGGGCCCAGAACGGCGCCAACTCCGGTTCGGTGTAGTAGGTGATGCCAAGCCCCGTCGCACTCGCGGCCATCCCCGAGAGGATGGCCGCGAGCCCGCCGTATCGCGGATTCCCAACGACGCCGACCTTCATCGCGATTCGAAGCTACCCTCGTGGTGCAGTGCGGCGATCCGGGCCGCCAGCTTGGGTCCGGTTAGGCCGAACGTTTCGAGTTGCTCGCCGCGGGGCGCTTGTTCGATGAGCTGATCGGCAATCCCGATCGGGACCACCCGCACCGCCGGATGGGTCGACGCCAAGTCACCCGACAAGTAGGCCCCGAAGCCGTTGACGACCGTGCCCTCCTCGACCGTCACCAACAGCTTGGTGTCGGCGACGATACTCTCGAGCATCGCCCGGTCATAAGGCTTCAGGAACCGGCAGTTAACGACGGCGGCGTCGATTCCGTCCTTCCGCAACTGCTGCGCGGCCTCCACCGCAGGCAGCGCCATCGTCCCGACGGCGAGGATCGCAACGTCCTTTCCAGGCTTGAGCAGCTCCCAGGACCCCAACGGCACCGCGGAGATCCGGACCACCGGGGTGGCCTCCGCCGGCGCTTTATCGCGGGGATACCGAGTGCTGAACGGACCGTCGTGGTAACCGAGCCCGGTCTTGAGCAGCGCGATGAGCTCGTCGCTGTCCTTCGGCGCCGTGACCACCATCCCCGGCACCGCCAGCATGTAGGCGATGTCGTAGAGCCCCATGTGGGTTTGCCCGTCCTCCCCGACCAGGCCCGCCCGATCCATACAAAACATCACCGGCAACCGTTGCACGGCGATGTCGTGAATGATGCTGTCGTAGGCCCGCTGGAGGAACGTCGAGTAGATGGCGCACACCGGCCGAACGCCTTGCGTTGCCAGGCCGCCCGCGAACGTCACGGCATGCCCCTCCGCGATCCCCACGTCGAAGAACCGCTCGGGCCACGTCTTCTGGAAAATGGTGGTCCCGGTTCCCGAGGGCATCGCGGCCGTTATCACCACGAAGTCGGAATGGTCGCGGGCCAGCTCCGTGAGTCCGTCGCCGAACACCTGCGTCCAGGTCGGCGGGCCGCTGGCTTTCTTGCGGGCTTCTCCGGTCTCGGGGTCGTAGGCCGCGAGCCCGTGCCACTTCTCCCGGTTGGCCTCCGCGAAGGAAAAGCCTTTCCCCTTCTCGGTCAGGACATGGACCACCCGCGGTCCCTTCAAGCCCCGCACGAAACGGAGGGTGTCGGCGAGCTTGCCGAGATCGTGCCCGTCGATCGGGCCGAAGTAGCGGAAACCGAGTTCCTCGAAGAACATCCCCTGGGAAAAGAGGTTCTTGACGCTCTCCTCGACGTTCCGGGCGAAATCGACGACGCCGTCGCCGAACACCCCGCCGAGTTTGAGGGTGACCTGCTTGATCGTTTCCCGAACCCGCTGGGTCATCGGGTTCGCGACGATGGTGCCGAGGGTCTTGCTGATCGCCCCGACGTTCGGGGAGATCGACATCCCGTTGTCGTTGACGATCAGAATGATGTCGCGGTGGGAGTGCCCCGCGTTGTTCATCCCCTCGAAGGAGAGGCCGCAGGTAAGGGCGCCGTCTCCGACCACCGCCGCCACCTTGTAGTCGAGTCCCAGCAGATCGCGCGCGGTGGCCATCCCGAACGCGGCCGACATGGCGGTCCCCGCGTGGCCGGCACCGAACTGGTCGTGATGGCTCTCGGAGCGCTTCAGGAACCCCGAGACGCCGTTCGCCTGCCGGAGCGAATCGAACCCGTCGTTGCGACCGGTGAGCAACTTCCACGCATAGGCCTGATGCCCAACGTCCCAGACGATCTTGTCGGTCGGAGAATCGAACTCGTAGAGGATCGCGATCGCGAGCTCGACACACCCCAGGCTGGCGCCGATGTGCCCGCCGGTGATCGAGCACGATTGGACGAGTCGCTCGCGAACCTCCTCGGCCAACACCGGGAGCTGGTCGCGCCGGAGCCGCTTGAGATCGGAGGGCCCCTGAATCGCCGCCAAGAGCGACATGTAATCCTTTTAGGACTGACGGTGGACAATATAATCAGCCAGGCTGGCCAAGGACGCCGATCCGACGCCCGCCGACGCGAGCCGAGCCACCGCCCGACCCGCCAGCCGACTGGCTTCCGCGCGAGCGCCATCCACGCCCAACGCGCTGACGTAGGTCGACTTCCGAAGCGAAGCATCGCGGCCGGCCGTCTTCCCGAGTTGGGCCGTGGTGGCCGTCGCGTCGAGCACGTCGTCGGCGATCTGGAATGCGAGGCCGATGTCCTGGCCGAACTCGGCGAAGGCCGCGAGCACCGGCGGCCCCGCCCCGGCCGCCAAGCCGCCCACCACGCATCCAGCCCGGATCAACGCCCCCGTCTTCCGACTGTGGATCGCCGTGAGGTCTTCGGCGACCAGCGACCGCCCCTCGGCCGCCAAGTCGAGCCATTGGCCCCCGACCATCCCCCGAATCCCGCTCGCGGCCAGCAGCTCCCGCGCGATCGCCTGATGGGTCCCTGGGTCGAGCCCCAGCTCCCGGGTCGCCTCGCAGAGGATCTCGACCGCGACCGGGACCAGGAGATAGCCCACCCGGGTCGCGGTCGGGACGTCGAAGACCATGTGGGTCGTCGGGCGACCCCGGCGCCGAGCGTCGTCATCCATGCACGGCAGATCGTCGTGCACCAGCGAATAGGTGTGAATGATCTCGACCGCCGTGGCCAGGCGCGCGATCCCGGCGCCCCGACCGCCGGCCGCGCGGTAGCAAGCGAGCACCAGCGCCGGGCGGACCCGCTTCCCGGCAGTGCCTAACGCGTACGACAGCGGTCGACCGAATCGACCGGCGGTCCGCTCCAACCGGCTGGCCACTTCCGCGAGCTGGGCATCGATCACCGCCCGGGCCTCGGCGAAAAGCACTTCAGTCATCGAGATCCGTCAGCGAGACCTCCCCGGAGGCGTCCTCGAGCACCCGAGCAACCCGAGCCTCCGCTTCGTTAAGCCGCTCCTTGGCGCTCTTCAGGTGGCGCACCCCCTCCTCGAACAACGCCAGCGCCCGGTCGAGATCGACGTCCTCCCGCTCGAGCAGCCGGACGATTTCCTCCAGTCGCCGCAAGTCGGCGGTGAGCGGATCGGGGGAACTCATTCGGCCCTCGCGGAAATCGATCCGTCGGTGACCCGCAACGAGAACGGCTCGCCGGGGCCAAGCTGGTCCCGCCGCTTGATGATCGGACCATCGGCGCGCCGAGCGATGCTATAGCCACGATTCATGACCGCCAGCGGCGAGAGGGCATCGAGCGACGCCCCCAGCCGCTCCCACTCACCCCGCCGGGCCTCGACTCGCCGGATCACCGACCCGCGGGCTCGCTCGCCCAGCCGCGCCAACCGCTCCGCCAACACCGTGGTGCGAGAGCGAAGGCCGTGGGCCAGGCGAGCGGCGAGGGCCCCGACGTGGCGAGCGATCTCCGCCCGATCCGGCAGCGCCATCGCCGCCGCGGCCGACGGTGTCGGGGCCCGGAGATCGGCGACCAAATCGGTGAGGGTGATGTCGGTTTCGTGGCCGACCGCCGAGATGGTGGGCACCCGGGACCCCGCCACCGCTCGGCAGACCGCCTCCGCGTTGAAGGCAAGCAAGTCGTCGCGGGCACCCCCGCCCCGCGCCACGATGCAGACGTCGACGCCGGCCAGGCGATTCGTCACGCCAACGGCGCGGACCAGCTCATCGACCGCATCGTCGCCCTGAACCCGCGCGGGAACCAAGACGATCCGGGCCGCCGGCCACCGGCGCCGGCCAACGGTCACGATGTCGTGGAGCGCCACCCCGTCGGGACTGGTGATGACGGCGATCATCCGCGGAAAGGCAGGAAGGGCTCGCTTGCGGGCCGGGTCGAGCAACCCCTCACGCTCGAGCTGCTCGCGGGTCCGCTCGAAAGAGAGTTGCTGGAGACCCACGCCGGCGGTCGGGAGTAGGGCCACCGCGGTAAGGCGCAGTTCGCCTCGCCCGGGCCAGACCGTGGGGGTCGCCAAGGCGTAGACTTCGATCCCCTCGGGCGGCTCGACCTTGAACTTCCGAGTGTAGGTTTTCCACATGACGCACCGGAGCTGACTCTCGGCGTCTCGGAGAGTGAAATACCAATGCCCCGCCTCGTAGACCTTGAGCCCAATCACTTCACCCTTGACCCAGACCTGGCCGGTGGCCCGTTCCGCGGCAGCCCGCAGCTCGTGGGCGAGTTCCGTTACGGTGTAGGCCGGCCGCGTGGATGGACGAACCGGCGGGCGCGACGGTAGGACCGCGGACTCACCCGCGTCGAACAAGTCGTCCGATTTACCACTGGGTTTCCTTGACATCGACCCCGCCCGTCAGGCCACCTGTCCGTCGGCCCACCCGCCCGCCTGTTTTGCCGCCTGCACCGCGTTCAGCAGCAGCATCGCGATCGTCATCTTGCCGACGCCGCCCGGCACCGGCGTAATCCAACTCGCCACCTGGGCCACCGGCTCGAACGCCACGTCGCCGACGATCCGATAGCCCTTCGCCGAGGTGGGGTCGGCGACCCGGTTGATTCCCACGTCGATGACGACCGCCCCAGGCTTGACCATCTCGGCCGTCACGAACTCGGGCTTGCCGATCGCGACGATCAGGAGGTCCGCCATCCGGGCGAGGCCCGGGAGATCGCGGGATCGCGAGTGACAGATGGTGACCGTGGCGTTCCCGCCGGGGCCGTCCTGCACCAGCAAGCTCGCCATCGGTTTGCTGACGATGTTCGAGCGGCCGATGATGACCGCGTGGGCGCCCTTGGTCTCGATCCCCGAGCGAATCAGCATTTGCTGGACGCCGTAGGGCGTCGCCGGACGGAACGCCTGACGGTCGCCCACCGAGAGACGGCCGACATTCATGGGGTGGAACCCGTCGACGTCCTTGGCCGGGCTGATGCGAAGGAGCACTCGGTCGGCGTTGAGATGCTTGGGGAGCGGCAGCTGCACCAGAAAGCCATGAATCGCCGGGTCGGCGTTCAATCGGTCGACGACGGCCAGCAGCTCCGCCTCGGTGGTGGCGGCCGGAAGGCGAATCGTCTCCGAGTGCATCCCGGCCTCGATGCAGGCCTTGCCCTTGCTCGCGACGTAAACCTGGCTGGCGGGATCCTCGCCGACGATCACCACGGCCAATCCCGGCTTGACCCCCCTGGCGAGCAGCGCCTCGACGTCCGTCTTGAGGTCGGCGCGAATCACGTTGGCGAGGGCGGTCCCGTCGAGCAGCCGAGCGGTCATTTGGCGATCCCGGTGGCCCGGGTTTCGCGAATGACGGTGACCCGAATCTGCCCCGGATACTGGAGTTCGCCCTCGATTCGCTTGGCGATCGTCTCCGCCAGCTCTTGCGCCTTGTTATCGTCGATCTTGTCGGGCACCACGATCACTCGGACCTCTCGGCCGGCCTGGATGGCGTTGACTTTGTCGACGCCATCGAAGCCGGTGGCGATTTCCTCCAGTTTGGTGAGCCGTTTCACGTAGGTCTCGAACGCTTCCCGTCGGGCTCCCGGCCGGGAGCCGCTGATCGCGTCGGCGGCCTGAACCAACACCGATTCGGCGGTCTCGTGGGGCACGTCGTCGTGGTGGGCGGCGATGCAGTTGATGACGAGCGGCATCTCCCGGTACTTGGTGGCCATCTCGACCCCGAGCTGCACGTGGGTGCCCTCGCTCTCGTGGGTGAGGACCTTGCCGACGTCGTGGAGCAAGCCGCCGCGCTTGGCCAGCTGGACGTCGAGGTGGAGTTCTGCCGCCATCATCCCGGCGATCCAGGCCACTTCCTTGGAGTGTTCGTAGATGTTCTGGCCGTAAGAGGTCCGATACCGCATCCGGCCGATCAGCTTGATCAGCTCCGGATGGAGGCCTCGAATCCCGGTTTCGTAGGCGGCCTGTTCGCCGAGCTCGACGAGCTGCTCGTCGAGCTCTTTGGTCACCTTCTTGACGATCTCCTCGATCCGGCCAGGGTGGATCCGGCCATCGACGATCAGGGCCTCGAGCGCTCGCCGGCCGATTTCGCGGCGAATCGGATCGAAACAGGAGACGATCACCGTGTCGGGGGTGTCGTCGATGATGAGATCGACGCCGGTCGCCAGCTCGAACGCCCGAATGTTGCGGCCTTCCCGACCGATGATCCGCCCCTTCATCTCGTCGTTCTGGAGGGCGACAGCCGAGACCGTGGTTTCCGCGGTATGCTCGGCCGCCACCCGCTGGATCGACATCGCGATGATCCGCTTGGACTCGCGCTCGGCGTTCTTCTTGGCCTGCTCCTTGATGTCCCGCGCCAACGCAGCGGCATGAGCCCGGGCCTCGTCCTCGACCCGCTGGAGAAACTCCCGGCGGGCCTCCTCGACCGAGAGACCGGCGATCCGTTCGAGCCGGGCTCGCTGCTCGTGCACCAGCGCGTCGATCTCCTTCAACCTCCCATCGACCGACAGTTCCTTCTGATTGAGGGCTCCCTGTTGGGTCGCGAGGGTCTTTGCCTGCCGCTCGACCTCTTCGTTCCGGCGAGTGAGCCCGCGGTCGCGCTCTTCGAGGCGGCGCTCCGATCGATCGGCCTCCTCCCGCCGGCGGCCGAGGTCGCGCTCGACATCCTCCCGGAGCTTGAGGGCCTCCATCTTGCCTTCCACCAGCGCCGCTGCCTTGGCCGTCTCGGCGTCGGCGCGGGCCCGCCCCAGGGTCTGGCTGGCCTCCCGCTTGGCGACTTCGATCAAATTATCGGCGGTTTTCTGGCGGGAGCGGAGCACCAGGACGAACGTGAGGGCGGTCAGCAGTACGCCGGCAAGGGCCGCTCCTCCCATGAGGAGCAGGTCGTTGAGTCCCATCGTTGTATCTCCGAACGCGGGCAGTCGCCCACCCGCGCTTGCCGTAGTGGCCCGTTAGGCGACCGCGTCCTGGGCCTTGGATCCCCGTTTAGCAGGGGGTAACAGCCGCGCCAGCTGCTCGGTGACTGCCTCGATCCGGCCGGCGGTCGCCGTGCCGGCCTGGCGGGCTCGAAACAATTCGTCCGTGACGGCGAGGCCGGCCAAAATCGCTGCTCGGTGGGCATCGACCGTCGGCAACGTCGTCCGGATCTTCGTGAGCGCGGCGTCGAAATGGGCCGCGACCTCGCGGGTATACTCGGCCGGGTGCTCGGAGCTCACCAGCAGCTTGTGGCCGCCGATCGTTACCTCGACCGCCGTATCGGGCATGCTCACGCGACTTCTCCTCCAGCTACTTGCTCCTCGACGAACCGAAGTCGGGTCCGCAATTGCTCGACCTGCTCGCGGGCCGTGGCGATTCGATCGCGGAGCCGCCGGTTCTCCGCCTCGAGCTCGGCGCTCCGCTGTCTCAGGAGGGCAAGATCGCCGGTGGTGACCGGAGGCACCCGTCGAGCCGAGGCTTCCACCTCACCCTCGGCCTTGAGGCACCGACGCCGCCATCCAGCCAACTCCGCTTCCACGGCCTTGGCGGTTCCATCGAGCGCCCCCAGCGCCGCCTCAAGTCTTTCGGAGGGTGGCTCCAAGTTGCTTCTCCAATGCGTTCTGGACCCGACCGATTACGTGGTCGACCTCGGAGTCCTTGAGCGTCCGGTCTCGACCCCGGAAGACGAGCCGAAAGGCGACGCTCCGGGTGTCCGCTGGCAGGCCCTCGCCTCGGTATTCGTCGATCACCCCGACCGATTCCAACAGGGTTCCGGCGACTCGCCGCATCACCTCCAGCGCGGCGGCCGCCGAGACCGACCACGGGATCACCACCGCCAGGTCCCGCGTCGCGGCGGGCAACGAGGGCGGCGCCGCGAACGTCGTCGCGCCCGGCCCGCTCGTCGTCACCGCGACTTCGAACCCGAACACCGGGGCCGCCCACGGTGGCGCGTCCGCGGTTTCGAGCCCGGCCCGCCCGACCTGCTGGCCATCCGGTGTCACCGCGATCAACATCCCGCTCTCAACTTGTACCCGGGCGCTGGGATTCGCCAGGGAGGTTGCCCGTTCGAACAGCCCCTTCAGGTCCCACCAATCGACGTCGCGCGGGTGGCCCCCCTCCGTCCAATGGGCGGGGGTCCGTCCACCGGTGACGACCCCGGCGAGCCAGGTGGTCTCGATCGGCCGGTCCTCGCCGTCCGCGCGCGCAAACCCGATCCCGAGCTCGAACAAGCGGACGTCGCGAACGGACGCCGCCCAGTTGGCCTCAACCTCACGGACGAGCCCGGGAACCAGCCGCGCCCGGAGAAACCGATGATCGGCCGAGAGCGGGTTGGCGACGGTCACGGCGTCCGGACCGCCGGTCGGGCCGATCGGGAGCAGGACGACTTCGAAAAGGCCCTCGGCGCCCATCGCGCGACGGAGCCGCCGGGCGAGGAGTTCCATCGGTGCGTCCGAGAGGAGACCCGGCCGGAACGGGCGGAGGGCGTCGGGAAGTTGGTCGTACCCATGGATCCGGGCGATCTCTTCCACCAGGTCGATTTCCGCGGTCAGGTCCCGACGCCAGCCGGGCACGTCGACCGCCAGTCGGCCGTCGTCCGGCTTGGCGAGGACGGTGGCCCCGATGGCGGCGAGGGACCGCTCGATCGTGCCTAACGGTAGGTCGACGCCGATGATTCGCGCGACTTGCGCCTGCCGGAGGAAGATCCGCGGTGGATGGGTCGGCTCCGGCCAGACGTCGATCACGTCGACCACTCGACCGCCCGCGGTCGCGAGCACGATCTCGACGCCGCGGCGGAGCGCGTCGGGAAGGCCCCAGAGGTCGGTGCCCCGTTCGAAGCGGTAGCTGGCTTCGGACGACATCCCCAACGCCTTCCGGGCAATCCGGGTCGGAACCGGCTCCCACCAGGCCGCCTCGAGCACCAAGGTCGTGGTCCCGGCGGTCACCTCGCTGTCCCGCCCACCCATGATTCCGGCGACCCCCACGGCCCCCTCCCCATCGGCCACCACCGTAGTACCGGGCTGGAGGACGCGCTCGATCCCATCGAGAGTCACCAGTCGTTCGTCGGGCCGGCACAACCGGGCCCCCAGGCGGCTGCCGCGAAGCCGGCTGCCGTCGTAGCCGTGGAGCGGCTGCCCGAGTTCCCGCATCACGTAATTGGTCGCGTCCACCAGGTTGTTGATCGGTCGCTGCCCCACGGCCTCCAGCCGCCGGCGGAGCCATTCCGGAGACGGGCCCACCGTCACCCCGTCGATGATCGCGGCAGTGAACCGCCGGCACGACGACCCCGCCTCGATCACGATCTCGAGCCCGCCGGGCAATGGGGCGCAGGAGGCGAGCCGTCCCGACGGCCCGTCCGCCCGCCTGACCGACGGCCCGCCCGTCTGTCCAGCCCCCGGAATCTCCGGCAGCCGGAGCGGCACCTCGTAGGCCGCAGCCAACTCACGGGCAACGCCCTTGTGCCCGAACAGATCGCCCCGCGTCGGGGAGATGTCGAGCACCAACCGCTCATCGGCAATCCCGATCGCTTCGGAGAACGGCGTGCCCGGCGGGGCGTCGACGTCGAGGGTCAGGAGGCCGTCATGCTCGGTCCCCATCCCGATCTCGTCCGGCGAACAGAGCATTCCCTCGGAGACCTCGCCCCGGAGCTTTCGCTTCTCGAGGGTCAGTCCGTTGGGCAGGGTCACCCCGATCGGCGCGAACGGATATTTCCGACCTAACGCGACGTTCGAGGCGCCGGTCACCACCTGACGGCGGATCCCGCCACCGATCTCGACCTGACAGATCTGGAGACGATCGGCGTTGGGGTGGGCCCTCAGCTCGGCCACCAGACCGACCACCACCGGCCCCAACCCGGCGTGGAGTGGCTCGACCGCGTCCACCGGCAGGCCGAGCATCGCCAGCCGCGGCACCAGATCCCGGGCCTCGAGCGGCCGGCGCAGAAAGGCCTCGAGCCATCGGCGGGAGACGTTCATGAGCGGCCGCCCGCGAACTGGCGGAGGAGCCGCATGTCACCCTGGTAGAGCAGCCGGATGTCGGGCACGCCGTACCGATTCATCGCGGCCCGCGCGGCTCCCATGCCGAACGCCCAGCCGGAGTATCGCTCCGGATCGACCCCGCCGTTGGTCAGGACCTTGGGATGGACCATCCCGCAGCCAAGAATCTCCATCCAGCCGGTGGCCTTGCAGGCCGGGCACCCCGAGCCGCGACAGACCTGGCATTCCACGTCGAGCTCCCCGGACGGCTCGGTGAACGGGAAATACGATGGCCGCAGCCGGGTCCGGGTGGTCGGGCCGAAGAAGCGCCGGGCGAACTGCGCAAGAGTCGCCTTGAGGTCGACCATCCCGATCCCCTCGTCGACCGCCAGGCCCTCGATCTGCGAAAACGCGGGTGCGTGGGAGGCATCGAACGGGTCGTTCCGATAGACCATCCCGGGAATAACCACCCGATACGGCGGCGGGCCACCTTGCATGACCCGGATCTGGACCGGTGAAGTATGAGTTCGGAGGAGCATCCGCCCGCCTGCCTGCCCGCCCGCCTGCCCACCCTCGAGATACATGGTATCATGGAGATCGAGCGCCGGATGATCCTTCGGGAAGTTGAGCGCGAAGAAATTGAGCCACTCGTCTTCCGCTTCCGGCCCGATCGCGATCGCGAAGCCCAGTTCTTTGAAGATCTGGCAGATTTCCTCGGTGACTTGGGTGACCGGATGATCGGCGCCGACCCACCGGTCTCGAGCTGGCATGGTGAGATCGATGGTGGTGCGGGCGGGAATCCGCTTCAGCTCGGCCTCGCGCTCCGCCAACGCGGCCTCGAGGGCGTCCTTGACCTCGTTGAGGGCGGCGCCGTAGGCCCGCCGTTCGTCGGCCGCCTTGGCGGAGACGGTCTTGAAGTACTCGGTCAGCTTGCCCTGCTTCCGACCCACCAGCGCGATCCGGAGGGCCTCGAGGCCGGCCGGGTCCTGGGTCCGGATCGAGGCGACCTGATCGAGCAGTTCGCTCAGCTCGGGGTAGTTGCGTGCCTGGGACATATCGCTCGGAGTTCAAGCCGAAGCCCCCGCGGTCACCGTCGGCGGTGAGCGCGGGGGCTTCGGGTTTCGTGGGTGAAGCCTGTTACCGCGCCCCCGCGGCTCCTTTGGCCAGCTCGGCGAGCCTCGCAAACGCATCGCCGTCGGTCACCGCCAACTCAGCCAGAATCTTCCGGTCGATCTCGACTCCCGCCTGCTTCAGCCCGGCCATGAACCGGCTGTAGGAGAGATCGTGAATCCGGGCGGCGGCGTTGATCCGGGTGATCCACAGCGACCGGAAGACGCCCTTTTTCTTGCGTCGATCGCGATAGGCATAGCGCATCGCCCGTTCGACGGTTTCCTTGGCCGCCTTATAGAGCTTGCTCCGCCCCCCTCGCGCGCCCTTGGCGGCTTCCATGTACTTCTTCTTGCGCGCGTGATGCGCGACGTTGCTCTTTACCCGAGGCATGGTACCCTCTCGTCGTTAGGCCAGCAGCAAGCGCTCGACCCGCCCGAAGTCGGCGGCGCTCACCAACGCGGCCTTCTTGAGGCGGTTCTTTCGCTTCCGCGTCTTTTTGGTCAGGATGTGGCGGCGGTTTGCCTTGCTCCGCTTGATCTTGCCACGTCCGGTGAACGTAAACCGCTTCATCGCGGCCCGTTTGGTTTTTTGTTTCGGCATACTCTTCGTTCTCCGTGGAACCTCGCAAGGCGGACCCGTCCTACCCGTCCTACTTCGGCGCAATCACCATCGTCATCGTCCGGCCCTCGACCCGCGCGTCAAACTCGATTTTCCCGATGTCCGCGAGGAGGATCGCCACCCGGTCGAGCACCGCTTTCCCGAGGTCGAGCCGAGCCATCTGGCGGCCTCGGAACATCATCGTGACCTTGACCTTGTTGCCTTCCGTCAAGAACTCTCGCATGTGGCGGGTCTTGAAGTCGAAATCGTGGTCGTCGATCCCGGGCCGAAACTTGATCTCCTTGATCTCGATCACGTGCTGCTTCTTCTTCGCCGCCCGAGCCGCCTTGGCCTCTTCGAACTTGTACTTCCCGTAGTCCATGATCTTGACGACGGGCGGCCTCGCCATCGGGGCCACCTCGACCAGATCGAGACCTCGGTCTTCCGCCATGGCCAACGCTTCGTCGATCGTCAAAACCCCCAACTGCTCGCCCGCGTCCGATATCACCCGGACTGGGCTGATTCGAATCATTCGGTTGATTCGAACCCTGCGCTCGCGTTCGTTTGTGCTCAGCGGCTCTCTCTCCTTTGGTTGGGTACGACGCCGGGTTCCCGGCGGCCAACAAAAAAACCCCGGCGGAAACCGGGGTCGACAAGGCAGGCGCCGACGTCTGTGGGCGTCGCGCCGAACTCGCAGACCCTGTCACCGCGTTGCGGCTCGGGGTGGGAGGCAACCTGCGCCCCCTCTTCAAGATGCCAAAGGATAAGGAGTTACCGCCCGTCCGTCAACTATCGGGGGAGCCGCGGCCGGCGCCCCGTCAGAATGCTCTGGGTGACGTAATCCGCGAGTCGGTCCGCTAACCGTTCCAGTTCTTCGATCCGCTTTTTCCGGGTGTGTTTGAAAATCTGGCGGGCCAGGCCCCATGACCCACCGATGCCGAGGGCGATGAAGACCGGGATCAGGATCGGGAGGGCGAGGGCCTTGACCGCGATCACCATGGACAACGGGATCGAAGTACCGCCAACCCCGCCCATCAAACCGCCGAATAGGCCCCCGGCGATCTGGGTGAGCGACTCCTCCAACCGAATCCGGGTTCGGCCGTTGGCCGGCGTCACCCCGAGGCTCACCCCCCGCACCACCTGACCGCCACTCCCAACCGTGCGCCAGGAGAGCGACCGCCCCAGTGTGGAGGACTGCCCGACGTTTCCGACCGTCATCCGAACCTCGTCGACGATGGTCGGATACTCCTGCTCCTCCACTTCGCCGTCGACGATCCGCTCGACCACGATCCGGTTGGGCGATCCGAGAAACCAGTTGGACTGCAGTTGCCGGGGCGCGGGCCGGCCGATTTCCCGGGCGGCCTGGGCCACGTGCTGGGGCGGAATGCCGACTTCGGCGGCGAGCTGCTGGATTCCGCCTAACGAAAGATTGCCGGTCTCCGTCGGGGTGGTGGCCTCGAGATCGGCAGCCCGCGCGACGATCTCCCGGGCTTGGTGATCTTTGAAACGGGGCTTCTCCCCGAAGGCTTGGGCCAACGCCTCGACTGTCTCCCGGGGCCCCGAGAATCGGCGGTCCGGCCGCAGCACCAAGCCCCGGACCAGCACCTGCTCGACCGAACCCGGCAAGGCTTCCAGCGCCGCCCGATGCTCCGGCGGCGCTTCCAGGAACCGAAGTACCCGGGCCGAGTCGTCGCTGGGCCACATCCCCGGCACCCGGCCCACCAGCATTTCGTAGATGACGCAGGTCAGGCTGAAGACGTCCGAGCGTGCGTCGAGCTCCTGGAACCCGGCGGCCTGCTCGGGGCTCATGTACCCCACCGTTCCGACCGGATACCCGGTTCGGGTGAGCGCCTTGTCCGATGCGGCGGTCAGCGCCTTGGCGATCCCGAAATCGGCCACGATGGCGTGGCCATCGGAGAGGAGAATGTTCTCGGGCTTGATGTCACGGTGCACCAGGCCGTGGCGATGGGCGTACTCGAGGGCGTCCCCGACCTGCCGGGCCAACCGAACCACTTCGTCGGGCGGCAGCGTTCCTGCCCGGTCGAGCCGCTGCCGGAGCGATTCGCCCTCGACGTAAGGCATCACGTAGTAGAGGAGCCCTTCGGCTTCGCCGGAGTCGATCAGAAGGAGAATGTGAGGATGTTGGAGCTGCGCCGCGATCCGAATCTCCCGGAGGAATCGCTCCGCACCCAACGTCGCCGAGAGATCCTGACGGAGCACCTTGACCGCCACCTTCCGGCCGTGCTTCTGGTCGGTGGCGAGGTAGACGGTCGCCATCCCGCCCTGGCCAATGACCCGCTCGAGAGCGTACCGGTCGGCGAGCGCCGCGCGGAGCGGTCCCGGCACCGTGGTCAAATCGAGCTCTCCGGAGCGCTTTTCCGCCGCCGCCCCCGCCGTTTCTTCCGCCGCTTGAGCTGCATCCGCTCCAGATCGGCGATCGTTCTCGCCCCCGCCTCCCGGGCCAGCCCGAGCAGCCGTTGCAGCAATCGCCCGGTCGCCAGGGCGTCCCCGCCGGCCCGATGCCGTGCCGGGTTCTCGAGGTCGAAGTAGATCGAGAGGGAATCGAGGCCGTAGGACGGCAAGCCCGGCACCAACTGCCGCCCCAGCCGAACCGTGCAAAGTCGCTGCCCCTCGAGTCCTAACGCCCGCGATCGCTTCAGCTCGGTGGTCAGGAACTGCCAGTCGAAGCGGAGATTGTGGGCCACGAACACCCGGCCGGCCAGCGCATCGACCAGCCGATCCGCCACCTCGTCGAAGGTCGGCGCCACCCGGACCATGGCGTCGGTAATTCGGGTCACCGCCGTGACCATGGGCGGAATCGGCCGCTCCGGATTGACCAGCGACTCGAATACCACCTCACACCGGTTTCCCTGAACGATCACCACCGCGACCTCGGTGATCCGATCGGCCCCGCCCAGCCGGCTCCCGGTCGTCTCGACATCCACGATCGCAAACGCCACATCCTCGATCAGGGGCGAGCCGGCCGCTTGAGTGACGATCCCCCACCGCCCATCCGGGAGCCGTCGGACCCGCGGATCGGGACCGAGGAGCGCCACCGCCAATCGCTCGGCCACCGCCCCAGGCGCTCGGGCCATCCCAAAGACGTCGCGGGTCAGCACCTCGGCGCCCTGCGGCCCGGACGCCAGCAGCAGCAGGGCTCGGTCGGCCAGAGTGCTGGTCGGCAGCGCCGTCAGGCCGGTCACCGGAGATCGGCCCGGCGAATCGGTAGGGTCATGCACCGGGGTCCCCCGCCCCCGCGAACCAGCTCGCCGCTCCCGATCGTGATCGCCGCTCGCCCGGAGATCGGCCGGTCGCTTTTCAGGAAATCGCTGGCCGGGATGACCCGAAAGCCGGCCCGCTCGAGCTCGGCCAGCGTCTCGACGTTCCGACCATAGCTGATGACGACACCCGGGCGCACGGCGAGGAAGTTGCACCCCGAAGCCCACTGCTCGCGATCCTGATTGAGCCGACGCCCACCGCCCACCAGCACCGGGAGCAGGGGAAGCCCCGCCTTCTTGACCGCGGCGAAGAAATCGGGCATCTCGCGGACCGTCGCCTGGCCTTTGCGACGGTGAAGGATGGTCAACCGCTCCGGCCCGACGAACGCCGGCGGGTAGACGACGCAGAGGTCTTTGTCGATCTGGGTGAACAGCATGTCGAGATGGATGGCCGTCGGCTCCCGCGGCATCACCACGACCATCACGTCGGTAACCCGGGTTTGCTTGAACAGCACGTCGGTGAGCTGATCCAGGGCACTCGGGCTGCTTCGTTCGCTGAACCCCAGCAAGACCAGATCGTCGCGGAGCACGTGAACGTCGCCACCCTCGAGCGTGTAATTGGGACGGCGCTCTTCCGATCCGTCGTAGAGCACCCCCGCGTTCCCGACCTCCTCGTGAAACGTGAAGAGCGTCTTGATCAGCAGCTCCTCGGTCCACCGGACGCCATATCGCATCGATCCCACGAAGGCGTGGTCACCGATGACCATGCCGATGTCCCGGGGAAAAAAAAGGTTGGGAAGCGGCGGTAAGACGAAGCTCGCTTCGTGAAGCGCCGTCGCGATGGGACCCGGTTTTTCTTCGAACCCGTGAATCGCCATCCGGACCAACTCCTTCGCGGAGAGCTCGGCGAGTTGCTTCGCGAGCGGCTCCGACGGCACCACATCCATCGTCTTGGTCGTGAAGAACTCTCGAGCGGCCGGTTTCTTGAGCACCTCGACCAGCAGATCCCCGATCTCGTGGACCTTGGCAAATCGCTGCAGCACCGCCTTGAACCGAGTGTGCTCTTCGGCCGCGAACTCGAGCCCCAACAAATCGTTGTAGAGGTAATCCTCGCGGGTTCCCGGGGTAACCGCTTCCAACTCTCTGCCCGGCGAATGAACGAGAACGGATTCGAGAACGCCGATTTCCGAGGTGACTCGAACGGCAGGCATCGGCGAAACCTAACTACTTGCTTGCCAATGCGAAGCTGAGGGCTTCGAGCTCCAGAACGAGGTTGACTGCCTTGACGGTGACGTGCGGAGGGACCGCGAGTTGGACCGGGGCGAAATTGAGGATCGCGGTGATTCCCGACTTGACGAGCCGGTCGGCCAACTGCTGCGCCACCTCGCCCGGGGTGACGATCACCGCGATGTCCGCCTTCAGATGGACACAGTCACGCTCCAGGTTGGCGATGTCGCGAACCACCAGACCGTTCCACTGCTTTCCGACCTTGGCGGCGTCGCGGTCGAAGATCGCCACGATCTCGAAGCCGCGCTCGCCGAAACCGCGGTATTGGACCAACGCGCTCCCGATCTTCCCGGCCCCGACCACCACGACCCGATACTCGCGGCCGAGCCCGAGAATCTCCCGCAGCCGTTTGATGAGTTGGCTGACCGAATAGCCGAGACCCCGTTTGCCGAACGAGCCGAAGAACGACAGATCCTTGCGGACCTGCGCCGAGGTGGTGCCGCCCTTGGCCGCCAACGCTTCGGAACTGACCGTCGCCGCGCCCTGGTGTTGAAACTCTTCCAGGAATCGGAGATACAGCGAGAGACGGCGGACCGTGTTGTCGGCGATGTTGCGCATGGACATGTGAAAGTTTTCACAAAGTTAGCCGGCCTAGTCGCCCTTCGTCAACAACCACGCCGTAGAGTCGCTCGAACTCCGACCCCGTCAGGGTCTCCGGCCGCCGGGTCGGATCGATCCCCGCCGCCGTGGTGATCGCCACCGCCTCCTCCGGCCCGAGGTCGAGCACCGTCCGGAGCGCTCGAGCCAACTGCTTCCGGCGGCCGCCGAACAACGCGACCACCAACCGACGGAACCCCGGCGACTGAATGGCGGGTGCCGAGCCGGCGCGGGGGGTGAGCCGGACCACGGCGCTGGCCACTTTGGGGGGCGGGTGGAACGCACCCGCCGCCACCGAGAAGAGCCGCTCGACGGTGGCCGTTGCTCCGACCCCAACGGTCAGCGATCCGTAATCGGCGGTCCCGGGCTGGGCCGTCAAGCGGAGCGCGACTTCCTTTTGCACCAGAAAGACGATGGACCGAGGCCGTTCGCCGGTCAGCGCCTTTTCGATCAGGGGGCTGGTGATCCGGTACGGGATGTTGCCGATCAGGAACCATGGTTCGCCGGGTTCGGCACTCACGGCGGCCGCCCAATCGACCGACAGCGCGTCGCCCTCGAGGAAGCGGACGGTCGGAAAGCGTTCGACCAGCCCGGGGAGCAGGTCGCGGTCGCGCTCGATGGCGGTGACCCGGAAACCCCGGGCCACCAACTGATCGGTGAGCGCCCCGCGTCCGGGACCGATCTCGAGCACTCGGTCGCCGGGGCTCGCGGGGAGACACTCGGCGATTCGAGCGAGGATCCGGGGATCGGAGAGGAAGTGTTGGCCGAGGAACTTCTTGGGCAACGGGCTAAATCCGCATCACCAGCAGGGTGCGGTCGTCGGAGGGCCGGGGGCTGAACCGATCGGCCGCGGCCATGACTGCCTCGACGATCCGCTCGGGGTGATCCAGCCGCCGGGCCCCGATCGCCTCGAGAATCCGGTCCTCCCCGAAGGGCTCGCCGCCATCGTCGGTGGCGTCGGCGAGCCCATCGGTCCAGACGCACAGCAGGTCGACGCCGGAGACCCAGGGACTGGTCTGGGACGCAATGGCCGCGTCGGCGCCGAGGCCGAGCGGGGGGGCGGTGGCGTCGAGGCGGGCGGGCGGTCCGTCGCCCGGCACCCGAAACGCGTACGGGTGCCCGGCGCTGGCGTAGGTCAATCGGCCATTGAACGGATCGAGCACCCCGTAGAACACCGTTAGGTAGTTGTCCGAGGACGAGAGCTTGTCGGCGAGGCTTTCCCGGAGCGCCGCCAGGACTTCATCCGGGGTCCCCGCCGCCGACGCGTGGATGCCGGCCGCGGAGACGGCCGACGCCATCAGGAGCGCGGCGGCGAATCCGTGGGAGCTGACGTCGCCTACCATCACGCCAACCCTGCCGAGGCCCAATCGGCTGAAGGTATAGAAATCGCCGCCCACCGATTCGAGGGCCACGCACCGGACCCCGACCTGAGCGTCGCCGGAGAGAACGCTCGGCGCCGGCAAGAGTCCCTGCTGGAGGTGCTTCGCCAGCTCGAGTTCGCGCTCGAGGCGTTGCTGCTCCCGGTCCCGCGCCACCAATCGGGCGTTCTCGAGAGCCGCGCCGATCTGATTGGCGATCGCCGAGATCAGCTTGCGGTCGGTCGGCGCGAAGCGGTCGCCGCCGATTCGGTCGGTCAGGTTGACGACGCCGATGCAGCGCGCCGGGGCCCCGGGGGCGGCGTAGGAAATCGGGACGCTCATGAACGCGGTGCCTTGGTAGCCGCGTTCTTGTTTGCCGATCGCCGGGAGGGGGCCCTCGGCAGGATCGCCGATCATCGCTTTTCGCTCCCGAAACACCCGCGCCGCGATCGAATCGGGGTCGTCGATCCGGATCACCCCGGCCCGTCCCGGCGGAATCCCCTGCGCCGCCACGGTTCGAAGCACGCCGGCCTGCTCGTCGTGGACGACGATCGACGCTCGGCGGGCGCCGACGACGCTGCTGACCGCCCGGACGATGATCCGGGCCGCCTCTTCGAGCCGAACCGTCTGGCCGAGGATTTCACTGATGGTGTAGAGCAGATCGACTTCCTCGTAGCGGCTGCCGAGTTCTTGAGAGAGCCGGGCCAGCTCTCGTTCGGCCCTGAGCGCGTGGTCGAGGACGGCGAGGGTGGACTTGGCGATCGGGCTGGCAGCGCCGTCCTCGGCTGGGCCTTCGAGCCACAACCCCGGCTCATCGGGAACCGACGCGAACCACCGAGGCCCATCGGGCGTCAACCCCAGCCCGGCGGTTTGGGGAATCACCGGAGTCCACCCCGGTTCGGGGCCGGCCACCCGCCTCGGGTCGCCAGTCGTCACCACCCAGAGTCGTTCGGGGGCAACGACCGTCCCGTCGAGGGTATCGAGGATCGGCTGCAGCCGCCTCAGCAGCGCGGCAATGTCATCCAGATGGTATTTCCTCGGTCGTTGAATTCGACCCGGTCGGCGAGTTGGCTGATGATGAACAAGCCCCGTCCCCGTTCGTCTTCGAGGGAATCGGGGAGCATCTGGGTGGACGACCGGGCGAAGTCGAACCCATGCCCCTCGTCCTCGATCGACAGCCGGATCGACTCGGCGAACAGCTCGGCCCGGATGACGACGCTCTTGGTGGGATCCTCCCGGTTGCCCCGGAGGATCGCGTTGGCCAGGGCTTCGGCCAGGGTGACCCGGAGCCGAAAGGCGGTTCGGGCGCAGGGCGTCCGGCCGGCAAAGCAGTGGCGGGCGATCAATTCGACGGCCGCTTCGACCTCTCCCACGTCGCTCGGCATCCGGAGATTTACCGAGACGGGTACCGCTTCGAGGCTCGGATCCGACCGCCGGACGCAGAGACGAAGCGGGGCGGTCACTGGTTAGAAGCCCTCGAGGCCTTCGGCCACCGTTGCCGAGATGTGGAACAGGGAGTCGAGCTTGGTCAGCTCGAACAACGACCGGAGGTCGTCGTTGAGCCCAGCCAACCGGAGATCGCCGCCACTCTCCCTGACTTTCTTGGAGATCGTCACCAAGGCGCCCAGGCCGGAGGAATCGATGTACCCCGTCTCGGTACAGTCGATCAGGTACTTCCGGTGGCCCGCCTCGAGGGCTTCCTGCACCAACGCCTTCAGCTCTTGGCGATTGCCCACAATGAGCTGGCCCTCGACCCGCACCAATGTGACGCCCTGGTTGTTGGTAGTCTTGCTGAAGCCCATGGCTCCTCCGTTAGGCACCGGTGAATCCCGCGCCCGCCAGCGCCGCGACCGTCACGACGTCCGTTGCTTCGCCGTCAGATACTCCCGCCAGGACCCAGCGATCGCCCGGGAACAGGGGCCCCCAGGAGCGGAGACCCGCCGCGTCACGAACCAGTAGCAAGGCGAGGTGGGCCGCGACCGGGTCGGGAAATATGAGAACGTTTGGGCGCAACCGGAACCGGGCCCGGTCGGATGGGTCCTCCAGGCCGGTCGGCCAATCCCACTCCACCGACGCCGGAATCCCCGGCGCCACCGTGCGGAACTCGCCGAGCGCGAGCTCGGCGTCGGCATGGCTCGCGTCCTGGCTCGGCGGGGCCACCAGGAAGGCCACTCGGGCGGCCTCGCCGGTGGCTCGCTGCCGGTGAGAGGCGGCGGTCAGGGCCAACTGGGCAATGCCCTTGGGGTCGAGCGGCCCGGCGGTGTCGGGGACCGCCGCCGCCAACAGCCGGCCATCCGGCGTGGCCACGTAGCTCAGGCTGCCGCGACCCCGAACGTTCCGGTCGGAGCCAATCAGCCACCGAGCGGCTTCCTCCATCGAGTCGGTCGGGACGGCGGTGCCGGCGACGCAAACATCGATGGCGCCCGCGGCGGTCAGCCCGGCCGCGAAGAGCAGCGGATTCGCGGCCAGATCCAACGCGTGAATGCCGTCGCGGACCCGCTCAGGCCACCGTTCGCGCAGCACTTGGGCCACTTGGCCGAGCCGCTGATCGCGGACTGGGTCGACCCCGCCGAGGCCGATGATGGTCGGCTGGCCGAGCCCCTCGGTCGTGAGTTGGGCCGCGGCCGACTCGATCAAGCCGTCGCCTTGGCCGATGAACGCCACTCGAGGCCGGCGTCCCTTGGCTCGCTCGAACACTGCCTGCATGGCGCTCATTGGGGAAACCGGCTGGCCAGCGCCTCGGCGACCACCGGGTGCACCAGCCGAGTCACGTCGCCCCCGAACCGGGCGACCTCTCGCACCAGGCTGGCGCTCACGAACGTCAGGCCCGAGGCTGGCACGAGGAACACGGTTTCCAGGCCCGCGTGGAGCTGCCGATTCATCAGGGCCATTTGCAGCTCGTACTCGAAGTCGCCGGCTGCCCGGACTCCCCGCACCAGGAAGCTCGCCCCGATCCGCTTGGCGTAGTCGGCGAGGAGTCCTTCGAAGGCATCGAAGCTGATCCGGGCATCCGGCCCGATCGAGCGCTTCAGGAGGTCGAGGCGTTCCTCGGCCGAGAAGAGGGGCTGCTTGGCAGGGTTCACCGCTACTGCGACCACCAGCCGATCCGCGAGCAGGGCTGCCCGACTGATCAAGTCGTGATGCCCCAGCGTCGGGGGATCGAAGGAACCCGGATAGAGTGCGATGCGGCTCATGGCGCGTAGTAGAAGGTGAGCGCGGTGTCGCCGTAGCGGCGGCTTTCGCCGTTCGGCAGCAAATCCGCAGACGAATGCTCGATCCCGAACACGCTCGCGAACGGGTCGGCCAGGAACCGTTCCACCGTTTGCCTGGCGGCCGGGTGCCGATACGGCGGGTCGGCGAAGGCCAGATCGAACTGCCGCCCCGCCACCTGACCGAGGAACCGGATCCCGTCGCGCCGAAGCACCTTGGCCCGGTCGGTCAGCCCGAGCTCGGCCAGGTTCTTCTTGATCGCGTCGACCGACGCCTGATTGAGATCGACGAAGGTCGCCTCCCGCGCCCCCCGCGACAAGGCCTCCAGACCTAACGCCCCGCTGCCGGCAAACAGGTCGAGAACCCGGGCCTCGGCAATCCACGTCCCGACGATGCTGAGCCACGCTTCCCGAACCCGATCCGAGGTCGGCCGGACCCGCGGGTCGGCCGGGAGCACCAGCCGCCGACCGCGGAACTCACCCGCGACGATCCGGGTCACGCCGCTTTCGGATCGGGTGCCACCGCCCGGCGCGGCCGGCCGGCAGCCGGCGCCAGGGCCACCAGCCGCGCTTGAAGATTATTCTGTCCCCGGTATTCGTGCCGGTCCAGCCGGAAGGCCGCGTCGACCGGTTCCCGATCCAACCAGCTCACCCGGTCGGCGAATTGAAAGCCGATGGCGGCGACGCCGCCAGCTTGGTCCTTCAGGAATCCTCGGAGGTGCTCTCCATTGGCGCCGACGTAGCTCCAGTTGACCAACTCGGCGTTCCGGGCCAGGAACACCGGGCCGGGGTTGCCCATCCCGCAGGGCTCCAGGTGTCGGCACAGCCGCTCCAATTCGTCGGTGGCGTCGCCGAGATCGATCTCGAGATCGACCCGCTGCTCGGGACCGAGCTTCGCGGGGTCGAGCGTCCGGGCGCACACCGCGGCGAACCGCTCGCGGAACTGGTCGAGATGATCGCGGCGGACCGTCAGCCCGGCGGCCATCCGGTGGCCGCCGAACCGCTCCAGGAGATCGGCGCACTCGCTGAGCGCCTCGTGGAGGTTGAACCGCGAGATGCTCCGGCCCGATCCCTTGCCGAGGTCGCCGTCGAGTCCGATCAGGAAGGTCGGCCGGCCAAAGCGCTCGACCACCCGGCTCGCCACTATTCCCACCACCCCAGGATGCCACTGGTCCGATGCCAGCACCAGGCCCGCGGTCCGGTCGAGATCGATCGCCTCGAGGATTTGATCGATCGCTTCCTTGAGAATCCGCTGGTCGAGATCCTGGCGCTCGACGTTGAGCTGCTCCAGGCGCGCCGCCAACCCGACGGCTTCGTCGTCCGCGTCGGTGAGCAACAGTCGGAGCCCGTCGTTGGCGTCGCCGATTCGCCCAGCGGCATTGAGCCGGGGGCCCAGAATGAACCCCACCTGCGAGGCCCGCACCTCCCCCGAGCCGAGGCCGGAAGCGCTCAGCAAAGCCCGAAGCCCGGGCCACCGGGACCGGCGGAGGAGCTTGAGACCGTGGCGGACGATGATGCGGTTCTCGCCGACCAACGGCACGACATCTGCCACCGTGGCGATGGCCACCAGGTCGAGGAAGTGAAACGGCAGGGTGGCTGGCAGCCCCAGCAGCGGAACCAGAGCTTGGGCCAGCTTCCAGGCGATCCCGGTGCCGCAGAGGATCCCCAACCCGGAGGCGTCGTCGGGCCGCTGCGGGTTGACGATCGCGTTGGCGTTAGGCCAGGCGGGACCGAGCAGGTGGTGATCGGTGACCACCACGTCGATCCCCGCCTCGCGAGCCCGACCCACCGACTCGAGCGCGGTAATCCCGCAGTCGCAGGTGACGATCAGTCCGGCGCCGATCGCCCGAGCCCGTTCGAGACCGGCGGACCCGAAGTCGTAGCCGTCTCGCATCCGGTGGGGCACGAAGGCCTCGGCATGGGCGCCGGCGGCCCGGAGGACTCTGGTGAGAAGAGCCGAGGCGCATTGGCCGTCGACGTCGTAGTCCCCGTGCACCAGTATCCGCCGATTGCCGCGAACCGCCGAGCCGATGACCTCCACCGCGTCGGCCATGCCCGCCAGCCGAAACGGATCCGAAAGCTGCTCGAGTTCCGGCCGGAGGAACGCCCGCGCGCTGGCGGGATCACCGAATCCCCGCTGCGCGAGCAACCGGGCCAGCGCCGGCGGGAGCTTGAGCTCGGCCGCGAGCGCTTCGGCCACGGCGGGGTCGGGCCCTTCCTGGACCACCCACCGCGGGGGAAGCTGCCTCACTCCAAGATTTCCTCGGCGTAGAGGATCACGCCGCAAGCCTCGCAGTTGTCGAGCATCTCGCCGGCCCGAATCTGCGCCCGGCGGTGGCGGGGCACCGACGTGAAGCAGGAGCCACACGCCTCGCCTCGGAGCGCCACGACGACCGCCACCGATCGGGCCGCCCGAAGTCGGTCGTAGCGCATCCGGAGCGACCGTTCCACTTCGGTGGCGCTGGCGTCGCGAGCCGCCCGCTCCGCGGCCCGGGTGCTCTCGAGCTCCGCGAGCTCGGCGTTGAGCCGCTCGCGCTCCGGGGCTTGATCGGCTTCGAGTTGGGCAATCCGATCTTCGACCGCCTTGACGCCCCGCTCGCAGTCGTGAACCCCTTCGGCCACCTTGACCCATTCCCCTTCCTCGCGAACCAAGACCGTCCTCGCCATCTCGACTTCGGTCATGACCGCCTGGGCCTCACGCGCCCCTTTCACCACCTCGAGCCGCTGGCGACGCCGATCCTGGATCGTCCGATAGCTGTCGATCCGGACCTCCAGATCCTCGCGGCGTTTCACCCCGTCGTCGAGCCGTTTCTTGGCGACGATCAGATCCCGGCCGGCGGCCTCGAGTTGAGCGCTCAGGGTGCTCAACTGGTCGGCGATGGCCTTGAGGCGCAGATCGGTTTCGAAGAGGGCCAAGTCCTTGGCCTGGAGAACGAGAAGCTTGGTCAGTTCAGCGTGCATTGTTCATCCTTCGGGTGATTTCTTGGCATGGCGTTGCCAGTGAAGCCGTTGACGCGCTTCCGGCGACAGCCGGGCGAGCCATTGGCGGCGAGCTTCGACGTCTTCGGCGGGCGGCGGCCGGCGGAGCAGATCGCGCTCCTCCAGTCGTTCGATCGCCCCCGCATACTCGGCATCCTCGTTGAGTCCCTCCAGTTTGGCTGCCTCCTCGGAAAGTCGTTGCCAAACGTCCTGCCCGCCGGCGGTCAGCTCGGCGGCCGCGTCCGCCAGCGGGGCGCCGCTCGGCAGCGCCACCACCGCCTCGAAGATCTCCCGGAAGGCCGGGACCTCGAAGCGTTCCGCGGGGACTTCGTGGCGGGCTCGGTCGAGCCAACTTTCCCGCTTGAGAATCAGTCGGAGCAGCCGAGCCTCGACCCGGGCGCCGGTTCGGCGCCGCTCGGGGCGGACGGGACGGTGATCCACCGCGGCCGGGCGCCTGACGAGCGGCGTTGCCACCGCCGGCGGCCGCGCGGCGAGTTCCTGCTCGAGGACCGCGCGCGACACGCCGACCCGCTCGGCCACCCGACCGAGGTAGAGGTCCTTGGCGATCGGGTCGCTCGCCGCCCGGACGGTCGGGAGCAGGCGGTCGAGGGCGTCGCGGCGGCGCTCGACGCCCTCGAACCACCCCTTTCGCTCGAGCAGCTGGATCTTCCGTTCGAGCAGGTCGACGGCGTCGTCGAGAATTGGTTGGAGCGCCGCCGAGCCGCCCTTGCGGACCAGCGAGTCGGGGTCTTCCTCGGGCGGCAGCGTCGCGACTCGAACCCGGAGCCCGTGGCGAAGGCATTCGTCGCCCGCTCGAAAGGTCGCCCGCAGGCCGGCCGCGTCGGAGTCATAGAGGAGGATCGCCATCGGCGCGAACCGCTTGAGCAGGGCGGCTTGCTCGGTCGTGAGGGCGGTGCCTAACGGAGCGACGACCGATTCGATCCCGGCCAGAGCGAGCCGGATGGCGTCGAAGTAGCCCTCCACCACGATGGCGAAGCCGTCGCGCCGAATGGGGTTCTTTGCCTGGTGGAGGCGGTAGAGGCTGCTCCCCTTGTGGAAGATCGGCGACTCCGGCGAGTTGAGGTACTTCGGCTCGCCCGACCCGAGGATCCGCCCACCGAACGCCACCACCCGGCCGCGCAGGTCGTGGATCGGAAACAACAACCGACCCCGAAAGCGCGGCACCACCGACCCGTCGTCGCGCCGAACCAGGAGGCCGGCCTCGAGGAGGAGGCGTTCGTCGACCCCGAGTTGCCGCATCGCGTCCGGGAAGCTCCGGTCGCGCGGAGCGTAGCCGAGACCCAGCTCGGCGGCCACCGGAATCGGCAGGTCACGCGATTCGAGATAACTGCGGGCTTCGGCGGCATCCGCCGACTCCCGAAGCCGCGCGGCGAACCACTCCTGGGCCACGTTGGCGGCGCCAAAGAGCGGCTCTCGCGGGTCGGGCCCTTCCCGGGCGCCCGATCGCTCCGGAATGACGATCCCGGAACGGCGCGCCACGTCCCGAACCGCGGTCGGGTAATCCATCCCGAAGCGCTTCATCAGATAGGTGAAGACGTCGCCGGCGGCGTGACAGACGTAGCAGTAGTAGAGGCCCTTCTTCGGCACCACCGCGAAGTTGCGGTGGGTCCCGCCGTGAAACGGACAGGGACCCCGCCAATCGGTGCCGGTACGTTTCAATTGGACGGTCTCGCCGACCAGGCTGACCAGATCCGCCGAATCCCGGACCTGCTCGATCAACTCGTCGGCGATCACGAGGCGTCCCGGAACTCGGCGACGGTGACGCCGGTGCCGCCTTGGTTTCTCGGAGCGAAATCGAACCTGGCGATTCGGCGGTCCGACTTGAGCACTTGGCGGACTCGATCCCGGACCGCCCCGGTGCCCATCCCGTGAATGATCCGGAGGGCCGGATGCTCGGCCATGATCGCGGCGTCGAGCGCGGCGACGGTCACCGCGGCCGCCTCCTCAGCCCGCATCCCGCGAAGGTCGATTTCGCTCGGCGCGCTCGGCGGTTCGAAATCGGGCCGCGGGGCCCGGACCCGGTCGCCGGGAGGCGCCCCGATCGTTTCCAGCGCCTCTTCGTCGACGATGACCTTCATCCCGCCTAACGCCACGACCACCTTGCCGTCGCTCCGGATCTCGTGCACGGTGCCGGTGCCCCCGCTCGCCAACCGCACCCGCCCGCCGGCCGCGATCGGGAGGCCGACCGGGCGGTCTCGGGCCTCCCGGCGATCGAGCTCCTCGAGCGCCTCGGTCGCGCCCCGAGCCGCGTCCTCGACCAACCGCCGAGCCTCTTTCGCTCGATCCGGTTGGGCACCATCCCGAGCCACCCGAAGAGCTTCCTCCACCCGCTCTCGGGCCTCGAGCAGGTGGCGGCGGGCTTCGCGCTTCCCCTCCCGCTCCAACTCGCGCTCCCGCCGCTTCAGCTCACGTTCCCGCGCCTCCTGCCCCTCGGCCGCCACGGCCACCCGCGCTTCCCGCGATTCGAGGTCGAGGACCCGCTCGCCAAGAACAAGCTCCCGATCCTCCAGCGCGCGGGCCCGAGCCTCGACCTGGGCGAGCAACTCATCGAGGGCCCGCTCTCGATCGGGCACTTCCCGCTCAGCCCGTTCCAGGACGACGGAGTCGATCCCCAACCGGCGGGCGATCGCCAGCCCGTACGACCGGCCCGGCACTCCTTGACGAAACCGGAAGCTGGGTCGCAGGCGCTCGGCGTCGAAGTCGAGCGAGCCATTGACGATGCCGGGGACCTCACTCGCCAGGGTCTTCAGCACGCCGAGGTGGGTGGTGGCGACCGTGAACGCCCCCCGGGTGGTCAGCGCCCGAAGCGCCGCGGCCGCCAAAGCCCCGCCCTCGGCGGGGTCGGTGCCACTCCCGATTTCGTCGATCAGGACCAAGGTGCCGGGGCCGGCGACGGCGAGCACCTCCCGGAGAACCACCAGGTGGGCGCTGAAGGTCGAGAGATCCGCCGCGATCGACTGATGATCCCCGATATCGGCGAACGCTCGGAGAAACGACGGCAGCTCGGTCCCGGCCGCGACGGGCGGCGCGATCCCGGCCTGGGCCATCAGCGAGACCAAACCGACGGTCTTGAGCAACACGGTCTTCCCGCCGGCGTTGGGCCCGCTGATCAGCAGGGTCCGATCGCTGGCCGCAAGCTCGAGGTCGAACGGCACGACCTCCAGCCCTCGGGCCAGCAACAGCGGATGCCGCGCCGCCTTGAGCACCAGCCGGGTCGACCCCAGCCGCGGCACCGCGGCGCGGGCGGCATGGGCGTACCGCACCCGAGCGACCAGATCGTCGCCGGCGACGCACATCTCGTGGGCGCCCGCCAGCAGCTCGATCATCGGCCGGGCCAACTCAGTGAGTTCCCGGAGAACCCGCAGCGCCTCGCGCTCGGCCTCGACGATGGCGCTCCGGAGCGCGTTCCCGAACTCGATCGCGGCGGTGGGCTCGACGAAGAGGGTGCCCGCGCTCGCCGATTCGTCGTGGATGATCCCCTCGGGGCGGCTCCGCGAATCCCGCCGAACGGGAATGACATACCGGTCGCCCCGGATCGTCACCTGAGCCCCGGCGGGCACCGCGTGGGCGTCGGCCCCCCGGAGCACGGTCTCGAGCTTCTTGACGAGCCGCTCGCGAGCGGCGTGAATCGCCTGCCTCGCGTGGAAGAGGCGAGGACTCGCGGTGTCGAGCAGCTCGCCGTCGTCATCGAGCGCTTGGGTGAGCCGGTGATCGAGCCCCTTGTCGGGAAGCGGCACCACGAGTCGGCTCACCGAAGGCGCCTCGTCCGCCACTCGTCGCAGCTCCCCGTGGGCGAGCCGAGCGGCGATGAGCGTCTGGCGAATCGCCACCAGCTCGACGCCATTCAGAACGCTGCCGGCCACCTGGAGCCGAGCGAGGACCGGGTCGAGGTCGGGAACCGGCGGCACGTCGATCGTGTCGCCCCGTTCCCAGACGGCCAGCAGTTCGGCAACGGGAGCCAGTTCGCCGGTGGCGAGCGCGGGGTCGACGTTCGGGCGGCGAGCGCGCACCCGATCGGCGCCGAGCGGTCCGCGAGCGAACCCGGCGACGATCTCGAGCACCTCGGCGAATTGGAGGGGTCCCAGCGCCGGCAGCAGGGCGGCCGAGAAAGGGGACGGGGTGCCGGCGTCCGTCTCCGCCAGCACCCCGTAGTCCTCTCCTCCGGTCACCGCCTCGGTCACGCGACGGTCTTGCAATCCGGCGTCTGCTGCATCGCCGCGTTCGGTTTTTTCTTCGGTGGCACGCTCGGCTTCTCGTGTCGGCGGTTCCGCGAATCTGAGGAGGATCCCCGGTTCTCAAGTCCTTCCGCGCTGGCTCGACTCCGGCCGCCAATCCGCTCGGCCGAAGACGAACTCGTTTCGCGAGAGCAAGTTATCGGGTCGCGCGGGGATGGTCAATTGGAAGGCGGGTACGGCGGCCAACCCATCCGCCGCCCGGCGAGCAGATGGACGTGCACGTGCCCCACCGACTGCGACCCGTCGCGGCCAGTGTTGACGACCATTCGATAGCCTCCGTCGTCGAGCCCCAGCGTCTTGGCGACCTGGACGGCGAGGCGCATGGTACGCCCGAGGGCGACCTCCGCCTCGTCCGAATCGGCGTCGGTCATCGAGGCGAGGTGCTTGGTGGGAATGACCAGCACGTGGGTCGGCGCCTGCGGGTTGACGTCTCGAAATGCCACCGCATCGTCGGTTCGCCCGACGATGGTCGCCGGGATCTCGCCGGCGGCGATTCGGCAGAAAATGCAGTCAGCCATGGGGTTCGCTCCGTTCGAGCCTAACGATCATCGCCGCCGCGAGGGCGGCCGTTTCGAAGCGCAGGGTCCGGAGCCCGAGTCGGGTCGGCGCGAATCCGGCCGCCTGGATCGCCGCGGCTTCGGCTTCGGTAAATCCCCCCTCCGGGCCGATCGCCACCGCGACACTCGTCGCCGGGATTATCAGATCGGGCGGAGCGCCCCGCGGATCGGCCAGCCACCTCCGATCGGCCCCCACCAGCGCCAGGGCCGCCCCCAACCCGGTTACCGGATGAATGTCCAAGCTCCAGGCCCCGCCGCATTGTTTCAGGGCCTCGCGGGCCCGCCGGTTCAGCTTGTCGTGGTGCTCGGGCCGAATTCGGGTGGCCACGTGACGACTCCGCTCGGTCTCGACCGGTACCAGGTCGGTGACCCCCACCTCGACACATTTCTCGACCAGCCACAGGAACCGATCGCGATCGGCGGCTCCGACCAACAGCATCAGGTCCGAAGGACGGGACACTCGTTGGAACCCCTCCAGCGCAATCGTTCCATCGGTCCCGAGCCGACCAACGGCCACCTGCCCCCGACCATCGAGGACCTCGACCAGCTGGCCCGGGGCCGCCCGGCGCACTTCCAGGTGATGGCGCTCCTCCGGCGGGAGCAGGAAGGACCGCGCCGTGGGCGAGAGCGGCTGGTCCGCGACGACTCGAAACGGTCCGGCCCGATTCACGACGATACCACCGCCGCCGCGGACCACCATCCCTCGTCGAGGTTCTCGAGGACGACTCGAAAGCCCCGAGCTTCGACCAAGCCCCGAAATCCGGGGGCGTCGTCCTCTTCCATGCCGGCGAACACCGCGACGCCACCGGGCGCGAGAGCCCCCCGAATCGGGTCGACGAGCGTTTCGTTCACGACGCGGAGGATATTCGCCACGATGAGATCGGCGGGGCCGGCGAGCCCGGCGAGCACCCGGGCGTCGCCGGTCAGGAACCGGACCCGATCGGCGACGCCGTTGCGGCGGGCGTTGTCCTCGGCCACCGGGACGGCGTCGTCGTCGAGCTCGATGCCGAGAACGGCGCGGGCTCCCAGCTTGGCCGCCGCGATCGCCAGCACTCCGCTGCCGCTGCCGAGGTCGAGCACCAGGGCGCCGGGCGCCAGCCACCGATCGAGGAGGCGAAGAGCGCCCCGAGTCGAGCCGTGTTCCCCGCTGCCGAAGGCGGTTTCCGGATCGATCACCACGGCGAGTGGGCCGGGTTCGAGCAGCCACGATGGGCCGATCGCCAATCGGCCGATCCGATGCACCCGGAGGCCCTCGCGCCACTTGAGGCTCCAATCGACCTCGGCGACCTCGGCGTGCCTCACGGTGACGCTGGGCCCGAATGCCGCGGTGATCGCCGCTCCCGCGCGCGCCGCGGCCCCCCGATCGGCGGCAAACCCCACCACCCGGGCGGGCCGTTCCTCGACGGCGTGGCCGGTCTCGACCACCAGTCGGGTGGCGACGGCGCTCGGGTCGGCTCCACTGAGATCGACTTCGACGGACCACCAGGTCATGCCCTGAGGGCTTCCTTGAGTCGACTCCAGAAGCTCGACGAGCCCTTGGGCGGCGCGCCCTCGATCTTGGCGAGCTCCTCGAAGAGCTGCCGCTGCTCGCCCGTCAGATCCTCTGGGGTCCACAGGGTGACGCGGACGTTGAGGTCGCCATGGCCAGCTTGGCCGAGCCGGGGGAGGCCCTTGCCCTTGAGTCGAAGCACGGTGCCCGCCTGGATCCCCATCGGCAATGTCACCGACTCGTCGCCCAAGGGCGTCGGGATGGTCACCGCGGCACCAAGCGCGGCTTGCGAAAACGACAACGCAACGTCGACGTAGAGATCATCGCCCTGGCGTTCGAATCGGTCGTCGTCCTTGACCTCGATCATGACGAGGAGGTCGCCGGTGGGCCCGTTACGGCGGCCGGCGCTCCCCTGCCCCCGGAGCGTGATGTAGTTGTTGTTCGACACGCCGGCCGGAATCTCGACTTGGACCGAGCGTTCGCCCCGGACCCGGCCATCGCCCCGACAGACCTCGCAGAGGTTGGCGATGACGGATCCTTCCCCACTACAGGTCGGGCACGGCGCCACCGACACGAACTGGCCGAACACGCTCCGGGTGGCACGGCGGACCTCGCCGCTCCCGCCGCAGGTGGCGCATCGGTTGGGCCGGCTCCCCTTGGCGCCGCCGCCGCCGGCGCACGACGAACAGGGCACCAACGTCTTGAGCTTGACCGTCCTTTTGGTCCCGGTGGCGACGTCCTTGAGAGTCAACTTGACTGCCACCCGAATGTCCTGGCCGCGACGGGTTTCGCTGGCGCCCCGGCCGCCTCCGAACAGCGACTCGAAGCCCCCCATCCCACCACCGAAGTCGCGCATGAAGATGTTGAGCGCTTCGGCGAGGTCGACGTGCGGGAAGCCACCCATCCCACCGCCGCCGGCGCCGCTCACTCCGGCCTTGCCGAACCGATCGTAGCTGGCTCGCTTCTCGGCGTCGCGGAGAACCTCGTAGGCCTCGGTGACGTCCTTGAACTTCGCTTCGGCCCCCGGCTCGGGATTGCGATCGGGATGGTACTGCATCGCCGCCTTGCGATAGGCCTTCTTGATCTCCTCCTCCGAAGCGCCCCGATCGACGCCGAGGAGATCGTAGTACTCGCTCACGTCAGCAACCCTTCCACTAGGCGGCTGGTATGTTCCACCAGCCCGATGACTTTGTCGTAAGGCATCCGGGTCGGGCCCAACACGCCGACCACCCCGGTCAGCTCGCCTCGCCGATAGGAGGCGGTGACGAGGGTGAACTCGCTCAGCGACGGATCCCGGTTTTCCGCGCCGATCGTGATGGTGAGCCCGCGTTGCCGGTGGGCGTCCAACGCCGACTGGAGGAGGTCGCGCCGCTCGGTCAGCTCGAGGAGGCTCCGCATCCGATCCTTCGAGGCGAACTCCGGTTGGTCGGCCAGTTGCTGGGAGCTCCCCAGCAGGAGGCCGCCGTCGGGACGGGCATCGAAGACTCCTTCGCGCTGCTCGACGAAGACGTTGAAGAGCCGACTCCCCTCCCGACTGCCGTCGGCGTCGCGAAGCCGCTCCGCGACGGACGCCCGGATCTCGCCTAACGGCAACCCCGCGAGTCGCTCGTTGAGCACCCGGGCCACCCGCTCGACCTCTTCCGTCGCGACCGTGCTCGGCACCTCGAGAAAGATCGTTCGCATGAAGCCGCTCTCGAGGGTCAGCACCACCAGCAACCGCTCCGAGCTGACTCGCACCAACTCCAGCCGCTCCAAGACCGCTTGATCCAACACCGGAGCCACCGCGACCCCGAGCTCTTGGGTCAGCACCCCAAGCACCTGGGCCGCGCGGCGGAGAATCTCCTCGATGGCCCCACCGGTCACCACCACCACCTCGCTGGCGAGCCGCTCCCGCTCCAACTCGCTCGGCGGCTCGTGGCGCATCAGACCGTCGACGTACGCCCGATAGGCGCGGTCGGTCGGGATCCGCCCACTGGACGCATGAGTGTGAAAGAGATAGCCGCCGGTCTCGAGCTCCCCCATCGTGTTGCGCACCGAGGCCGACGAAATCCCCAGCCGACACCGCCGAGCCACCGCGCTGCTGCCCGCCGGCTCGGCCGTTTCGATGTACTGCTGAACGATGGTTTGGAGGACCCGAGCCTGCCGCTCGGTCAACCCGTCAACTCTCGGCATGGCGGTAATTTAGGCCGGACCCACCTGGCGAACCAAGGAATCGAGTCGGAGCCATCCGTCCGGGGTCAATCTGACCTGGCTGCCATCTTGGCCCGCCCATCCGGCGGCGCACCACTGCTGAACCGTCGTCTCGCGCAGGGATGATGCCGCAACCCCTTCCCGGGTCCGGAGGCCGAGGTAGAGCTCCTCGAGGGCCACTTGAGCCGGGGTGAGGCGCTCGTCGCCGGCCACCACCGCCTCTCCCGCCCCGATGGCGGCCTGGTATCGGCCCCAATCGCGGAGGTTCCACCACCGCCGGTCCCGGTGAGCGCTATGGGCCGAGGGACCCAAGCCGAGGTAGCTCCGGCGCCGCCAATAGGCCCGGTTGTGGCGCGATTCGAAACCCGGGCGACTGAGGTTGGAGACCTCGTAGTGGCCCCAACCCGCCGCGGTGAGCAGGCGGTGGCCGGTCAGGAAATCCGCGGCCGCCGCGCCATCGGCCGCCGGAATCGCCTCGCCCCGCGCCACCCACTTGCCTAACGGCGTTCCCGACTCCACCGTCAAGCCGTAGAGCGAAAGATGCTCGGGCTCGAACCGAAGGGCCTGCTCGAGATCGGCCATCCAGGACCGATCGAGGGCCGCCGGCAAGCCGTAAATCAGGTCAATCGAGAGGTTGACGACGCCCCCCTCTCGGAGGGCGGCCACCGCTCGGGCCGGTCGGTCAGCGTCGTGAACCCGATGCATCCATCGGAGCGCGGCCGGAGCGAACGACTGAACCCCCAGGGAGACTCGGTTGATTCCCAGCGCCGTCCATCGCCGGGCCTTGGCCGGATCGACGTCCTCGGTATTGGCTTCGAGGGTGATCTCGGCGTCCGCTCGAACGTCGCGGCTGGCACCGATCGCCTCGAGGATGGCCCCGATGACGTCGGGGTCGACGAGTGACGGCGTCCCCCCGCCGAAATAGATCGTCTCGATCGGGCCGACCTCGGGCCACCACGGCGCCGCCAACCAGCGCCGCCATTCGGCCAGAATCGCCACCGTGAAATCGGCGGAGGGGTCCCGACGGCGGACCGCAATCGCGAAATCGCAATACGAGCAGCGGCGGGCGCAGAAGGGGACGTGGACGTAGAGGTGCACGGCCTACTCGAGGTCGGACCGACCAGTGAGCATCATGGCGACCGGATGAATCCAGCCGGACCTCGCTCGGCGAGCCCGACCACCTCGAGTTCGGTGAGGGCCCCGGCAATGTCGGCCGGCGCCCACCCCAGCACCTCGGCGAGGTCGTCGACCGTCCGGGGGACCCCGTCGAGCGTCTCGAGCACCCGGCGGGGACGGTGGATCAAGACGGCCCGCTCCGTGGGGATCGCCTCCGACCCGACCTCGGGGAAGAGCCGCCACAAGTCGGCGGGACCGAGGTAGGGCGTGGCGCCGTCCCGGACCAAGGCATTGGGCCCTTGACTCAAGCGGCTGGTGATCGGCCCCGGCACTGCCAGCACGTCGCGCCCCTGATCCGAGGCCGCGCCAGCGGTGATGAGCGCCCCCGACCCCTCTCGCCCCTCGACGACGATCGTGGCCCGGGCCAGGCCCGAGATGAGCCGATTGCGCCGTTGGAATGAACCGCCGTGAGGACGCTCGCCCGGAGGATATTCCGTCACCAGCAACCCCTCCACCGCCACCCGGCGATAGAGACTGCGGTTGGCGGCGGGGTAGATCACCCCGAGCCCGTTGCCGAGAACGCCGATCGTGCCGCCCGGCTGACCGACCGCGGCCCAATGGGCGACAGCGTCGAGCCCTCGCGCCATCCCGCTGGCGACCGCAATCCCGGCGCCGGCGGCGAGACCGGCGACCATTCGGGTGACTTCGATCCCGTAGTGGGTCGGGTGACGGCTCCCGACGATCGCGACCGTGAGCCGGTCGAGCAATTCGACCCGCCCTTCGGCGAACAGCATGACCGGCGGATCGACGATGGCCGAGAGACCCGCGGGAAACTCGAGATCGAGCGGGGTGATGACCCGTCCGCCGAGTCGGTGGAGTGATTCCTCGACCCGATCGACGGCAGCCTGGTCGCGATTGGCGACCGCGGTCGCCGCCGCCCGGGTCATGGCGGGAACGGTCCGGAGAAGGCCGAACGGCGCCGCCAAAGCACCCCGATACGATCCGAAGGCTTGTCGGAGGTTGCCGAGTCGCGCCGGTCCGATCCCCGGAATCAGGGCCAGCGCGAGGTAGGCGCGGTGTTCCTCAGTCGGCAGCATCCTCGGCCTTGGCCGCCTCGATTCGGCGCCACCACGCCCGGCGCAGCTCGTCGAGACCGCTGCGCGCCGCCGCCGAGACCGCCACGGTGGCCACCGCGTCCGGCGCCACGATCACGGGGAGCAAGGCCTCGGGGCCGAGGATGTCGAGCTTCGAGAGGATGACGAGGTGAGGCTTGTGAAAGAGGGCCTCGGAGTACGATCGAATCTCGGTCCGAAGGCGGTCGTACACCCCCTGCGGATCGGGCGCGTCGAGAGGAACTAGGAAGGAAAGCACCCGGGTCCGTTCGACGTGGCGGAGGAATTGAAGGCCGAGGCCCTTGCCGCGATGAGCTCCCTCGATGATGCCCGGAATGTCGGCCACCACGAAGGTGCGCCGGTCGCCCATGTCGACCACCCCGAGATTCGGCTCCAACGTGGTGAACGGATAGTCGGCGATCTTGGGCCGCGCCGCCGAGACGACCGAGAGGAGGGTGCTCTTGCCGGCGTTAGGCTCTCCCACCAGCCCGACATCGGCGATCAGCTTGAGCTCGAGCTCCAGGTTGCGTACCTGCCCCACCTCACCCGGTTCCCATTCCCGGGGCGCCTGGTGGGTCGAGGTGGCGAACCGGGTGTTCCCCCGACCGCCCCGGCCCCCTTTCGCCACCAGCATGGTTTCGCCGTGGGTCAGGATTTCGCCGAGCAACTCGCCGGTGCCGAGGTCCCGGACGATGGTCCCCGGCGGGACCGGCAAGACGATGTCCTCGCCGGACGCTCCCGTCTGGGTCTTCCCCTTGCCGTGCTGGCCCCGATCGGCCTTCCAGACGTTGCGATAGCGATAGTCCAGCAACGTCGCGAGGTTGCCGTCGGCCTGGAGATAGACGCTGCCTCCCTTGCCGCCGTCGCCACCGTCCGGCCCGCCCTTGGGGACGAACTTGAAACGGGCGAACGACGACGCCCCCGAGCCGCCAGCCCCGGCCACGACCCGAACCTCGACCCGATCGACGAAGCTCATCGAAGTCGGCCCCACAGCGCGATGGCTCGGGCCAACGGCGCCGCCGCCACGTCGCCTTGAATCGCCACGAACGCCTCGTCGATCATCGCCGGATGGGCACCCGCGTTCAGGGCCCCGCGCAGGTGCGAGTGGAGCTGCCGATCGGCCTCCAGCACCGTGACCTGGGCAATGACGCAGAGTTCCCGCCGCACCAGATCCAGTCCTGGCCGGCCGAGGGTGGCCCCGTATCCCTCCGACACCATCCACGCGTCGAGGGCGGGATGCAACCGGCGAACGTTGTCCCGCAGTTTGTCGTAGTTGGCGCCATACACCACCCGGCAGGTCGATTCGCCCCTGACGGTCCAGTCGCTCCCGTCGCCAGGCGCCTCGGGCAACACCGCTGGCTCGCCGACGGCCTCCCGCCAGCACTGGGCCGCGGATAACGTCCGCGGATAGCCCACCATCAGTCGGGATTGGAGCAGCAGCTCGTCGGCCCAGACGGGCGGCACCCCCGCCCCGATGGCCTCGCGACAGCGCTGGCTGAGCCGGCCCGGTTGGCCCCCGGCAATGGCCGCGGCGAGACGAATCAAGGCGATCGTGGGGGCGTCCATCCCGGTCATGATATCGGGTGGCGAGGAGTCGAGGTAACCAATCCGCTGCCTCACCCGGTCAAGAAAACGCAAGCAGGCCCGTCGGACGAATCCGACCGACCACTTCGCCCCGGGTGGTCGCGATCGCCGGAGCGGCGTGTGGACCGAGGCTCGCGAGCGCCCCGACCGGCAGCACCCCGGGACCCAGCCGGTCGAGCACTTGGCGGACGACCTCGATCAGCGCCACCCCCACCGAACGAGTCTCGCCGTCTTCGATCTTGATCGCGAGCCCCAGGCCCAAACTGGGAATCGCGGCGGAATACACGCCCTCGGCGCCGATCTTGGCGACGATCTCGCCGGGCCAGGCCCGCATCAACTCGGTGCAGAGCCGCCCGCTCCCCGCGACCAGGTGCGGATGCGCCATCATCGCCCGCCTCAGGCGGCGGGCCGCGGCCGTATCGGCCACTCCGAACCGCGCATACCCTCGAGCCATGGCCCGCAGCGGGAGGCCGAAACAAACAGTGGTACAGCCGTCGACGGCGAGGATCAGCTTTCCCGGGTTCAGGCCCGTCCAGCGCTCGACCTCGGCCTGAATCCGATCCTGCAATGGATGCCCGGCGTTCTGATAGCCTTCCAGCGGCCAGCCTTGATGCTTGGCCTGGGCGAGCATCCCGGCGTGTTTGCCGGAACAGTTACTCCACCGCGCCGTCATGGCGACGCCTCGCGCGACGACCTCCCGAGCCACCTCGGCCGAGAGCGGAACGTGGGGCCCGCAGGCCAACGCCGCCTCGCCAACACCGATCTTGGCGAGAAAGCGGTCGACCCCATCGAGGTGCCCGGCCTCGCTCGAGTGGGACGCGCAAGCCAGCGCCAGATCCTCATCGCCGAGGCCAAACCGCTCGGCCGCTCCATCCTGGATCAGCGGCAGCGCCTGGAAGGGTTTGGCGGCCGAACGCCAGAAGGTGACCAGCGCCGGGTCACCGCTCCAGGCGATCAGCCGATCGTCGGCATCCACCACCGCGACGGCGGCCCGATGAACCGACTCGACGAGCGAACCTCTGGTGACTTCGATCGACAGGGGCGTCATAGCGGGGCGAAACATAGCGGAACGGCGGGTTACATTCCGTGGGTGTACCGAGCATTGGTGTTCTCGACCGCTCTCACCGGTTCGGTGGCGGCCCAAGCCTCGCCCTATCTCCCCCTCGACCATCCGCGGACCGCGCTGCTCGAGCATTTGATCACCCGCGGCGATCTCGACGATCCCACCCCGATGATTCGCCCGCTCCGGCGCGCCGATGTCGTTCGGGCCGCCGAGCGCCGAATCGACTCGCGACCCGCCGGCGCACCGCTCGCCGCCGAACTGCGGCGGGCGCTCGTCGATCGGATCGACGAGGATTGGTTTCGGGTGGCGCCCCGGGCCGGAATCCAGTCGTTTTCGCAAGCCCGGCGCGACCTCCTCCACCCGAGCGGCGGTGGCGGGGTTCGCCCTTACTTCGAGACGGCGCTCGAGGGACGATTCGGCAACCTGGTGTTGTCGAGTCGGCCGATCGCCGACAACCGCCTCAAGTTGGATCCCGATTGGTACGGGCGATCGATCCAGGGCGCCAAGCGCCAGGCGTATCGGTTCACGGACGCCTACCTCTCGGCCCAGTTCAAGCGGGCCCGCCTGTTCTACGGCCAGATGGACCGGAATTGGGGACCGGTCGGAACGTTAGGTCTGTCGATCGCAAACTACGGATATCCTCGCACCGATTTCGGCGTCGAGGTGGTGCTGCGAGACGTGCAGATTCAGATCGTCGGCACCGAGCTGAGTCCGATGCGATCGGTCGACGGAACCGACCACAAACGCTACTTCATGGCCCATCGACTCAACGCCCGGGTGAGCCGACGCCTCAATCTGGCGATCTGGGAAACCGGGGTGCTGGCGGGGCAAGACCAGAGTTTCGACCCCGCCTTTCGAAATCCTCTGGTGCTCCTGTCGTTCCCCCTGCAACTCGGGTTGCCGGACGATCGCAACACCATCATCGGCGGCGATCTCTCGTGGCGGCTGCCAGCCGGGGTTCTCCTCGAGGGCCAGGCCATGATCGACGATCGGTGGCGTCGCGCGGCCGACCCGGCCACCGGCGAAGCGCCTCACCCGGGGCGCTGGGCGATCACGGTGGCGGGATCGGGGCCCCTCGGCGCCCGGCTCGCCTGGAAGACCAGCGTCACCGCGGTGAGCGGCCTCGCCTATCGCACCGGCGACTCGGCGCAGAGCTTCCTCGACCGGGGGGTCGGGATCGGCCCCCACTTCACCGACTTGATTCGGGCCGACGTCAGACTGGGGATTCCCGTCGGCCAACGGTGGCTGGTGACGCCAGAGATGACCTGGCTGCGCCAGGGCGAGGGCCGCATCGACGAGCCGTTCCCGGCCGGCGCCGCGCTCACCGCGACTCCGGAGATCGGAATCGGCATCATCGCGACGACCTGGCGCCTGGGGGCCTCCGTCGCCGGATCGGCCGGCGGATTCGACCTGGTCGGTACCGGCGGTTGGCACCGCACCACCAACGCCGACCACGTCCTGGGCCGCCACCGGAACCGGTTCGAGGCTCGGATCCAAACCACCTTCAGCACCGCTTGGAGCGGGATACTCAAGTGACGACGACCCCGATCACCCCCGTGGCCCGCGACCGAATCGAACGGCTCCTTGCCGCCATGCGAGGGCGGCGGGTGGCCATCGTCGGCGACATCATGCTCGACCGTTACCTCATCGGCGATACCGACCGGCTGTCGCCCGAAGCACCGGTCCCGGTCGTCTCGGTCCGCTCGTCGCGATCGACCCTGGGTGGGGCCGCCAACGTCGCCGCCAACGTCGCGGCGTTAGGCGGGGCCGCGCTGCTGGCCGGGGTCCTCGGCGACGATGCCCACGGCGCCCTGTTTCGAACCGAAATGGCGGCCAAGGAACTCGACGATCGGTATTTGGTGACCGTGGCGGACCGGCCGACCACCACCAAGACCCGGGTCATCGCTCGGGGCCAGCAGGTGGTGCGGATCGACGAGGAGCGCGACCTGCCGCTGGAATCGAACGACGTCGCGCGGCTCGCCGTCGTGGTCGACGCGATTCTCGCCTCGGCCGACGCTCTGGTGCTCGAAGATTACAACAAGGGCACCCTCGGTCCGGCCTTGATTCGCGAGTTGATCGCGATGGCGCGCCGGCGCGCCATCCCGATCGTGGTCGATCCCAAGTACCACCACTTCTTCGACTACGCCGGAGCCACGGTCTTCAAGCCCAATCGGCGCGAGCTGGAGGCGGCCCTCGGCGCCGCCGTCGACCTGGGACGGGAGCCGGCCGCCATGAGTCGGGCCCGGGAGCGTCTCTCGGTCGACAATCTCCTGGTAACGCTCGGCGCCGACGGCATGGTGCTGGTCACGATGGATGGGCAGCAATGGCGGGTGACGAGTCGCGCCCGCGAGGTGTTCGACGTCTCGGGCGCCGGTGACACCGTCACGGCGTGGGCCGCCACGGCGCTCGCCGCCGGTGGGTCGGTCCGCGAGGCCGCTTTCCTGGCGAACTACGCGGCGGGCGTCGAGGTCGGGAAGGCCGGGGTGGCCACCGTGCTGCCGGGCGAGGTCCTGACGGCCTACGACGAGCAGTACGACGCGATCGGTCGGTGGCGGCGCGGCGGCGCGCTCTGAGTGGGCGGTGAGGGGATCGAACCCCCGACCTCTGGTATGTGAGACCAGCGCTCTAACCAGCTGAGCTAACCGCCCTCGGGGGCGCAAGTCTAACCATCGCGCCACCGAGCGGCAAGCAGCCCGATCAGAAACGACATGCGCCCCGGACCTCACCGGAGGACCGAAGCGCACGCCGACTCGTGGCAAGACAACTGGAGAGCCCGCTTGCTACCGGGCGGAACCGTCGCGGTTTGCATCCCGGACGACTGCCCCCGCCAGCAGCGGTCTCGCCATGCGAGATCCTTGCCGAACCGCCGGCGGGGATGCAAGAGCTGGCAACCCGCGGATCGATGCCGGTTTGGACGCGGACCCCGCGGCACCGCGATGAAGCCTGCCGACGGCGCGTTCGGGCAACCTGCGATGCGGTCGGAACGGCGGCTGCTTCTGGTTGCACCCCAAGCGGTGCGGACGGCGAATGGGCCCTCTGGGATTCGAACCCAGGACCTACGGATTATGAGTCCGCTGCTCTAACCGCCTGAGCTAAGGGCCCCCGGTCGCCACCTCGAGGTCAATATAAGGCGGCCGCGACCCGCGGCCTTGATCTCGGGTCGGTTCGGCCCATAATACTCGCCGGTGCGAGCTCTCATCATCTCCAACTATCTCGAAGAGCCGGGAACGCGGGACAAATACCGTGCCGTCGCTGCCCTGGGCGTCAACCTGTTGGTGGCGACTCCCGGCGGCTCGGCGACGACCGAGGCTTCGGTCCGCTACGCCCCGGTGGCGGTTCGCGGCTCCCCGGAAGAGCCGGCCACCCGCCGCTGGCATCTGCCGACGTTGCGGCGACTCTTCTCCGAGCACCGACCCGAGCTGCTCCATCTCGAGGCGGATCCCGACAGTCATCTGACCGGCGACGCGGCGGCCCTGGCCCAGAAGGCCCGCTGTCCGTACGTGGTGTTCAGTTGGCGGTCGCTTCCGGCGCCCTTGGGGCTCCTGGCTCGACGTCGGGCCCGCGCGGTGCTCCGGAACGCCGGCGGCGTCATCGGTGGCAACCACCTCGCGATGAACCTCCTGCGAGAGGAAGCCCCGGCGGCCCTCGCGACCGCGATCCCCCTGGCGGGGGTTCCATTCCCGGAGCTTCGGCCGCCAACCCCGACCGATGCGATCACCCTGGCGTTCGCGGGCCGCCTGGTACCCGAGCGAGGGGCCGACCTCCTCATCCGGGCGCTCGGCCAAACCTTCGGTAAGTGGCGCCTGATGATCGCCGGGACCGGTCCCGAGCAGGTGGCCCTCGAGGCGACGATTCAGCGGCTCGGGCTGGCGTCGCGGATTCGTTGGCTGGGCGGTCTCCGTCGCGAGGCGCTCGACGAGGTCTTCCGGGAGGCGGACGTCTTGGTGGTCCCGTCCCGGGACACCGCCGAGTGGGTCGAGTATCATTCCCCCGTTCTGCTCGAGGCGATGAGTCATGGCATTGCGCCGCTGGTGACCCGCTCCGGTTGCCTCCCGAGTTTGGTCGGGGAGGCCGGGGTGGTGGTCGAGGGGATCGAGCAGCTGACCGAAGTCCTTCAGGCGTGGGTCGCCGATCCTTCGGCGGCCCGCGTCATCGGCGGCCAGGCTCGGCAACGGGTCCTCGATCGCTACGTCACCGGCGCCGTCGCCGGCCAGACCGTGGCGTTCTGGCGAGCGACCCTCGACCACCCGCCGACCGGCCCGACCTAGGAATTGGGAGTCGTCGATGCGAACCGTTGGGATGGTCTGGCTCATCGCGTCGGGGGGGTTGGGAGCGCTGCAAGCGCAATCTCCGACCCAAGAGCAAGTGCGGGCCATTCTCCAGGCCAGGCCGGATCTCGCCGCTCAAGTGCGGCAACGGATCCAAACTTCGGGGTTGGATCAACAGCAAATCCGGCAGCGGCTGATCGCCAGCGGGTACCCGGCGACCTTGCTCGATGAATACCTCGATGAGATCACCGACCCGACCCGCTCGGCGATCGCCCCCCCGTCGAGCCGAGTCATCGAAGCCATCAAAGCGTTAGGCATCGCCACCGACAGCGACTTCCTGCCGGCCTTCCCCGATCAAGTGGCCGGCCGCCCGGGAACCTGGCGCACCGATCTCGATACCCTGACCGTGCGACCCTCCCGGGTCTTCGGCGTGGACGTGTTCCGGCGAGTCAGCAGCCAGTTCCAGCCCTCGACGGCCGGCCCGGTCGACGCCTCTTATCGTCTCGGGCCGGGGGACGTATTGGTCCTGATTCTGACCGGTGACGTCGAGCTCGCCCATACCCTGGAGGTGACCCGCGAGGGGTTCGTGGTGATTCCCCAGGTCGGCCAGCTCTACGTCTCCGGCCTCAACCTGGGACAATTGAACAGCGCTCTGTTCGGCCGGTTGAGCCGGGTCTACAGCGGCATCCGCCGAGGCCCGGGCTCCACGACCGGTTTCCAGGTCACGGTCTCGCGGCTACGGACCAACCAGATCTACGTCATCGGCGAGGTCGCCCGCCCCGGCTCCTACCAGGTCTCGAGCGCCGGGACCGTCTTGACCGCGCTCTACTTGGCCGGCGGTCCCACCGAGAACGGGAGCTTCAGGCACCTCCAGATTCGCCGGGGCAACCGAACCATCGACTCGCTCGATCTGTATCGGTATCTCCTTCGCGGAGAGAGTGGGGGGGACATTCGATTGGAGACTGGCGACATCGTCTTCGTGCCCGTCCGCCGACTTCCGGTCGACGTCGAGGGCGCCGTGGTTCGCCCCGCGACCTACGAGCTTCGGACCGGGGAGACCCTCGGCGACCTGATCGAGGCCGCCGGCGGTTTCCTGCCCGAGGCCCTTCGGCGCCGAATCCAGATCGATCGGATTCTCCCGCCCGCGGAGCGGCGCTCGGGCGGCCGAGATCGCGTAGTCCTCGATCTCGCGGAAGACCAAGTCAGTGGCGAGGGAACCCCGGCGTTTCCGCTCCTCGCCGGAGATCGGGTGTCGGTCTTCAGTGTCGCGACCCGGCGCCGCAACGCGGTGGCCGTCCGCGGCAACGTCTGGGTCGAGGGCCGGGTCGGATTCGTCGCTGGGATGCGTTTGTCGGAGGCGATCCGACTCGCCGGTGGCCCCAAACCCGACGTGTACCTGGGCCAGATTTCGGTGTCCCGATTGAATCTGGATTCCACCAGAAGCCAGCTCCGAAGCGCCTTCGCCGACTCCACCGGCCGGGTGGCCGAGGATCTGGTGCTCCAGGAAGACGATGACATCCTGGTCTTTTCGCGCACCACCTTCCGGCCCGATCGCTACGTGGTCGTCTCGGGGGCCGTCAACCGGCCCGGCCGGGTTCGCTTTCGGGAGGGGATGACCCTGCGGGATGCGGTGCTCGAAGCCGACGGCGTTACCGAGAACGCGCTGCTGACGGAGGCCGAGGTGGCCCGCCTTCCCGTCGACCGGGCCGCCGGCACGATCGCCGAAACGTTCCGTGCGCCGTTGGACTCGACCTACCTCTTCGATCGAGGGCGCCGGGGCGAGTATCAGGGGCCGCCGGGAGTGGCCACCCGGCCGAGCGGCGCCAGCGAGGTGCCGCTGAAACCATACGACAACGTGCTCATCTTCCGACAGCCCGACTGGGAGCTGCAACGGGTGGTGGCGCTGTCCGGCCAAGTCCGTTTCCCCGGTCGCTACGCTCTCCGATCGAAAACCGAGACGTTGGTCGACTTGATCGGGCGAGCCGGCGGCCTGACGGCCGAGGCGTACGCCCGGGGCGCCGAGTTGTATCGCCGGTTGCCTCGGACCAATGGGAGCGGCCTTCGGGTGGCCGGTCTGGTGGAGGCTCGGCGAGCGCCGGGCGTCAGGGACACCGTCGGCCGGGCGGATTCGGTACGGCTCGGCACCGAGCTGGCGCAGCGCGTGGGGTTGAACCTGGTCAGTGCCATGAGCCGCCCCGGGTCTCGCGAAGATCTCATCCTCCAGAGCGGCGATTCGGTGTACGTCCCCGAATTCAACCCCACGGTGCGGGTGCTGGGGGCGGTCAACGCGCCGGCGACGATCGTCCATCGGCCCGGGTGGAGCCTCGATCGATACGTCAGCGCCGCGGGCGGATTCTCGCGGAGCGGCGACCGGGGGCGGGCCTACGTGGTTCAGCCGGGCGGAGAGCTGGAAAGCGTCAACCGCCGGTTCCTGTTACCCGACGGCCACCCCAAGCCGCTGCCAGGGGCGGTGGTGGTGGTGCCAGAACGAGATCCCGCGGATCGGAAGGATTGGGCCGGACTGCTGGGATCGATCGCCCAGATCTTGGTCAGCACGGTGGCCATCGTGGTGGTGGCCACCCGCTAGTTGGCGGCGCCCCCCATCTCGCCCGGCGCGGGGGGTCCGACTCGGGCCGCCCGGGTCGTCAGGTTGTGGGCGCTGTTTTCCGGACAGTAGTCGGGGACCAGGTGGCGGAGCCGCTCGCGAAGCTCCTCATCGCCGGCTCCTTTGGCGGCCCGTTCCACCAGATCGTCGATTGCGGTCATGGTGCCGGCCGGCAGTTCCGCGTGCTTGGCGCGGAGCACTTTCGGGTGGGACGTCGGTTCGGCAAACTCCCGGCCGAAAAACAACTCTTCGTAGAGCTTCTCGCCCGGCCGGACGCCGCTGAAGTGGATCTCGATGTCGCGGCCCATCTCGAGACCCGAGAGCCGGATCAGGTCGGCGGCGAGATCGACGATTCGGACCGGGTCGCCCATGTCCAGGACGAAAACCTCCCCGCCCTTGCCTAACACCGCGGCTTGTTGAACCAGTTGCACCGATTCAGGGATCGTCATGAAGTAGCGGCGCATTTCGGGATGGGTCACCGTCACCGGCCCGCCCATGGCGATCTGCCGGAGAAAGACCGGGACTACGCTCCCCCGGCTCCCCAGCACGTTGCCGAAGCGAACCGCGATGAAGTTGCGGTCGTGACGCTCCGCGAGAGCTTGAACCACCTGCTCGGCGACCCGTTTGGTCGCGCCCATGACGTTGGTGGGTCGGACGGCTTTGTCGGTCGACACCAGCACCAATCGCTCGCTCCCCAGTTCGAGGCCGGCGTGAACGACGGCGGCCGTACCGATCACGTTGTTGGTCACCGACTCGGCGACGTTGATTTCCATCAGTGGGACGTGTTTGTGGGCGGCGGCGTGGAAGATGACGGCGGGGTTCAGCGGTTCCAGCCGGCGGAGGAGCCCGTCGCGATCGCGGACATCGGCGATCACGGGGACGACCTCGACGGCCGGATGGAGTTCCGTCAGCTCGGCGGTGATGTTGAAGATCGAGTTCTCTCCGTGTCCGAGCACGATCAATCGGGCCGGCCCAAGCGCCGCCAGTTGACGGGAGAGCTCGCTCCCGATCGAGCCGCCGGCACCGGTCACCAGGACCGTCCGCCCATCGATCATCTCCTGGACCCGATCGAGATCGATCCGCACTGGGGCGCGGCGGAGCAGATCGTCGATCTGGATTGGTCGGAGCGTCGAGACCCGCACCCGACCCGTCAGGAGCTCAGCCAGGCCCGGCATGGTTCGGACCTCGACGCCCGCCGCGCGCGCGGTGCGGAATGCCTCGCGGACGACGGTACCAGGCGCGGAGGGCATCGCGATGATCAGCTCGTCCACCTGCAATCGGGCCCGATGGTCGCCAAGACTCCCGAGCGGACCGAGCACCTGGAGTCCGCACATCACCTGCCCGTGTTTGCTGGGATCGTCATCGAGAAAGCCGACCGGGGTGATTCCGAGCGCGGGGTTGGCTTGAAGCTCCTTGGCAATCAGCTCGCCGGCCGAGCCGGCTCCGGCGATCACGGCCCGACGCCCGCCGGGATCTGACCGACGGGCTGGGCGTTTGGTCCAGTAGCGGATGACGGTTCGCGGAAGGGCGACGGCGGCAAGGGTCAGCGCGGCGTCGAGAGCGGCCACGGAAACCGGCAGGCGGACGCCGACCAGGGCTAGCGCGGGGAGCACCCAGACGCCGAGGACGAGCACGGCGGCGGCGGCGACCGCCACCGCGGCACCGAGGCGGCGGAGATCGGACACGCCGGCGTGTCGCCAGAGCCGGCGGTAGAGGCCGGACGAGTAGAAAACGCCGGCTTTCGTCGCCAGCGCGATGGGGAGGAATCGCCAAAAGGTCTCGACGTGTGCCGATGGCCACTGGAACGACTCGAACCGGATGCTGTAGGCGAGGAACAGCGCTGCCGCGCAACCCACGAGGTCCGAGACCGCGATGTGGCGGCTACGGACGGTGGGTCGGCGGGGTTGGGCGTTGGTCGGGCCGCCCGGGAGAGATGCCATCGTGTTTACCTACCAGCAAAGACGCCCAAGTACCCGGCGGGCGACACTCAACGCGACAAGGCCTTCGTCGCCAGGACTGCCTCCGCGACTCGTCCAATGTCGGTCTCCGAGAGGTTCGAGCCCGAAGGGAGGCAGAGGCCCTGCTCGAAAAGGTGCTCCGCGACCGACCCGCCAATGGCCTCGCACCCTTCAAACACCGGCTGTCGGTGCATTGGCTTCCAAAGCGGGCGGGCCTCGATCCGACGGTCGGCCAGTGCCAACCGAATCTGCTCCCGATCGGCGCCGAACTCGTGAGGGTCGATTGTCAGCGTGGTGAGCCAGCGGCTGTGACGGCCCCAGTGTGCTTCGGGCATGAATTCAATCCCTGAGACACCACCAAGGGATGCGCGGTAGCGATCGAAGTTCGACCGCCTGGCCTCGACCCGTTTCTCGAGCACGCGGAGCTGTCCGCGACCAACCGCCGCAAGGAGGTTGCTCAGCCGGTAATTGTACCCGACCTCGTGGTGCTCGTAGTGGGCGGCTGGCTCGCGTGCCTGAGCCGCAAGTTTTCTCGCCCTGGCTGCCAGGTCCCGATTCGCCGTGACCAGCATCCCGCCACCGGACGTGGTAATGATCTTGTTGCCGTTGAAAGAGAATACCCCCGCGTGGCCCACTGTCCCGACATTCCGGTTCTGGTAACTGGCGCCGAGAGCCTCAGCAGCGTCCTCGATCAACGCCACTCCGTGTTTGTGGCAAGCCGCCTGGAGTCGGCCAAGGTCTGCCGACTGCCCGTAGAGGTGGACGGCAACGACGGCTCGGGGGAGCTGGTTTCGCCGAGCTCGGGCCTCCAGGAATTCCTCGACCAGGGCCGGGTCGAGGTTCCAGGATTGGCGCTCGCTGTCGACGAAGACGGGAGTACCACCCAGGTACTTGATGGGGTTGACACTTGCCACGAACGTCAGGGTGCTGACGAGAACGTCGTCGCCGGGGGCGACGCCTGACAATTGGAGCGCGAGGTGGAGGGCCGCGGTACCGGACGAAAGGGCCACGGCCTCGGGGGAACCGACCGCGGCGGCAAATTCGCGTTCGAAGGATTCGACGTGCGGGCCGAGGGGCGCGATCCAGTTGGTGTCGAACGCTTCATTCACAAGCTCGCGTTCCACACCGTCCATGTCCGGCGGGGACAAGAGGATGTCAAAGTCCTTCATCCGTGCGCCTGGCCTATGCCGCCTACAACCGAATTGGCCGAGCGGGAACACCCACCACGACGGTCCCCGGCGGGATGTCGTCCACAACGCAGGCACCAGCCCCCACGACGGCATTGTCGCCGATGCGAAGTGGCCGATGTTCAGTTCCGTTAACTATCGCGGCCCCTGTGCCAACATATACGCCTCGCCCCAGCTCTACCCGGCCCGATATATGTACGCCGGGCGCTAGAGTCGTATAATCACCGATGGTAACGTCGTGGCCCACGGTGCAGGCAAGGTTGATCTGCACGTACTTCCCGAGCTTTATGTTCACGGTCAGGATGGAGCCAGCGCAAATTACCGTCCCCTCACCAACCTCAATCAGTCGTGACAACACGACGTTTGGATGGACGATCGTGCGCGGCGTCAACCCCACCGAACCGGCTTTTCGCGTCACTTCTTCACGAGCAAAGGGTGCCCCTATTGCGGCGACAACACCGGCGTTTGGGTGACTGGTCACGACCTCCGCCAAACTGCAGACTCCGATCCCGTTGATTTCGCCCCCACAACGTTCGTCGTTATCATCAATGAAGGCGACGATTCTTACAGGTTTCGTGGCCGAGACACACTCAACGAGCCAGGCAACTTCCCGCGCGAACCCCCCAGCCCCGTAAATCACCAGATCGTCTGCCGTCATCGATCGTCCCCCGCCCTGGTCAACGCAGGCTGCGCACTCCCGTGGAACCTGTCCATTGAGGCCTGCTCACATTGCCACATGCGTTTTCGTGACACGATCAGGAGGGCCGTCATCGTTAGAATCCTGATGTCCAGCCACAGGCTTGCGTTCTCTAAATACCAACAATCAAGGTCGAACCGCTCCTCCCAGGATTGTGAGTTTCGGCCGTTGACTTGGGCCCATCCGGTGAGGCCGGGGGGGACGGTGTGCCGACGCGCTTGCTCTACCGTGTACAAGAGCAAGTACTCTACGAGTAGCGGCCTGGGCCCAACGAGGGACATGTCTCCACGAAAGACATTCCAGAGCTGGGGTAGTTCGTCCAGTCCCAACGCGCGAAGCCACCGACCGAACGCTGAGGTCCGGTCTTTGTCGTTCATTCCGCCAAGTGAACCCGGCCCCTCGGACATCGTCCGGAACTTCGCCAGGCGAAACGGCCGTCCACCAAGCCCCGTCCTTTCCTGCCAAAACAACACAGGCCTTCCAAGCTTCCACAACACGCTCCCGGCAACGAAACCCATGAGCACCAGCGCAACGGGACCCAGCGTGATGAGCACGAAGCAGTCCAAATGCCGCTTCCACCATAACTTGCGTGCCATCACGCGCGACCTTCGTCGCCCATCGCCCTGGGTCGTCCCTCCAAAACCAATCTCGCTCATTCCCGCCCCCGGCTCAGGAGTCGTTCGTACTCGCCGGCGACGCGATCGACAACACAGGCCGAGTCGTGACTTTGGCGTATTAACCCGCTCGCCTCAACTCCTCGCTCAAGGGTCGCCGACCAGCTCCTTAGCGCATCACGAATAGCCGATTCGAGCGCGGCCGAGTCTCTCACTTTAAAAAGCCGCCCCACGTGAGCCCCGCGCACAACCTGTCGATTTCCGGGAATATCGGCGGCTATCAGCGGAAGCCCCATCGCCCCTGCCTCCATTAGCACCCGCGGCACGCCCTCTCGATGGCTCGGGTGCACCAAAACATCCGCCGCGCAGTAGAATCGCTCGATGTCGTCACGACGCCCAACTAAGAGGATCCTTCCTCCCAATACGCCACTATGCCACCGCGAAAGATTCACGACACCCGTCTCTCCAGCAAGGACGGGGGCTACAAGCACAAAGTATACGTCCGGATTCTCCTCAACCACCCGGCCGGCAGCGGATAGCAACTCTTCATACCCTTTCGCGATCACAAACCGGCCGACCGTTAGGAACACCCGGGCGGCGTCGGGAATGCCCAGTTCAGCTCTTAGGTCTCTTCGCAGCCGATCCGCATCTGGTAACGGCCGGAACCGGCTCAGGTCGACCCCGTTACCCGTCCACCGCGCCTTCCTCGAGGCACACAACCGCTCGCGAACCGCGAAATCGCGATCCGCGCTGCTAACGAAGAGGCACAGGTCGGCTAGTGCGAACGTGATTCGATCTGTCACAGTGCATATGACCCGGAGCCACCAACGCATCTTGCTCTCATAAAGAAGCCCTCGACAGGAATGAATGCGACACCGAGTGCCCACCAAGGCCGCAGCAATTTGCCCGAGTAATCCGGCCTTGGGCGTGTAGGTATGCACAGCGTCAGCTTGGAGACGACGAAGGACGAGATAGAGATGGCGGACGGCGAGAACGTCCCTTAGAAAGGCAATCTTTCGCGAAATGTTTACCCGCTCAACCTGAAAGCCAGCAGCCTCCACTGCGTCTGCATCGGGCCCCGGTGAGCACACAACAACGTGGTCATGTCGCGCCCCGAGGAGACGGAGGTCCGGTAGTAAGATGAGGTGAGCAAACTCCGGAGCGGCCACGATGTGAACGATCCTACCCAATGCCACCGTCCTGACCCTCCATGGACCGGAGAAATAGTTCCAGCATCAGCAGGGCCCACACAAGTTGCGCGTGATTTCCTTCGAACCGTAGCTTCCCTCCAACGAGCCGTCGAACTGCACTAAGGGATCCCAATTTGCCAACTCGACTGCCGTCTGCACAAAGCGTATCCTGCACAAGTGGGCGCAAATCGTGCTCAAACCACTGCGCAACCGGGACCTCGAACCCACGTTTCGGCGCCTCGGCCACAGCAACAGATAGCTGTCGCCGTGCAAGCGACCGAAGAAGGGGCTTCGTGGTCCAACCGTCGACAAGCCATCGATCCGGCAAACCCCAAGCAAACTCTATGAGATCGGTATCCAGAAACGGCGAGCGAGCCTCAACGCCGTTCGCCATCGTCGCGATATCAATCTTGACTAGTAGAGCGTCCGGCAGCAGCCGAGTAAAATCTGCCCGCAGGAATTCTCGCAGGGTAGCCGTGCCAAGCTCGGTATCATCCGGTCCCAGAGTTGACCGGCCGGCCAAGCTTGGAAAAAGGATCTCCATCCCCGACTCGTCAAGCAGGTCACTTGTCCAGCAGCGCCAGCGCGCCGACCCCGTCGCGCCCGCCCCACGAAGCGCCCGGGCGATGAACCCGCCGCCTGATCGGCGCCCCGAGAGCCGGCCGAGGCGGGAAGCCACCCACCTAAGGAGTTTCGGCGAACCACGCGCGGCTGCATCTAGGAATGGAACGATTCTAGCCAAGATGTATCGACGATACCCGGCGAACACCTCGTCACCCCCGTCACCGTTCAGAACAACTGTTCGGCTCCGCCGCGCCGCCTGTGACACTAAGTAGGTTGGTAGCGCGCTCGAGTCACCAAACGGCTGGCCGAACATCGTCGCGATTCTCACGACAAGCTCGCTCGGTACAATTCGCAACGGAATCACTTCAACCGGCAGGCCGAGAACCTTTGCCGTCGTCACGGCCACCGCTGACTCATTCAGGCTAGAGTCATCAACGTCCACGACGAAGGCCACTAGATCTCCGCGGCCAATCTCCGAAGCGTGAGCCGCTACCAGCCCGCTATCGATTCCGGCGGACAGAAAGAGACCGACAGGAACGTCGCTTCGGAGCCTTCGCCTTACTGACGTGCGCAGCAACTCATCGGTGCGTGCTTCGGCCTCACCTCGCGCCCCCACAAAGGGCTGCACGCGTTCGAGACTCCAGTAGCGCCGCAAATGGGCCACGCCCCCTGGTTCGAACTCGAGCAAGTGTCCCGGAGGAAGTGCGAACACGCCTTCGTATATGGTCGCGGGGTGAGGAACGAACGCCAGCCGCAGGTAGTCTGCGACCGCCTCGTACCGCACGACTGGGGCCCCGGCGCAAAGCCGAAGCAACGCCGGCAGTTCGGAAGCGAACGACATCACGCCGTTACGCACCGCATAGTATATCGGTTTCTTGCCAACACGGTCTCGCCACAGTACGGCTCGCCGCTGCCGGCCGTCCCAGACCGCCGCAGCAAACATCCCGCCAAACCGCTCTACTGCTCGGCTACCCAGCTCCTCGTAGGCGTGAGGGATCACGTTCACGTCCGACTGCGACTGAAAAACATGGCCGCGCCTCGCGAGGGCGGCCATTTCCTCAACGTAGTTGTACAGCTCCCCATTACAAACCGCGACGATCGTGCCGTCCTCGTTGTAGATCGGCTGATGACCGTTGACGACATCGATCACCGCCAGTCGGCGGACCCCGAGCGTCGCGGAATCCCCCGCGAAGATGCCCTCCCCGTCAGGCCCCCGATGAACGAGGAGCCGCAGCGCCGCGCGGACGCGCGGCAGTGCCACGTCCGGCGGCAAACCGACAATTCCCGCGATGCCGCACATAGCGCCCCGCTACTCGCGCCGACGTGCCGCTGGCTCTGGATTCGCGCGAGGCCCGGCGCTCCGAGCAAGGTCGTGGCCACTCCGGATAAAATCGCGAGCGTAGATCGTGAAGATGGTCCCGATGAGACCGACCGTAAACGCGAGCCCGCCGATCAGTACCAAATATCGCGGCCTTAGGGGAAGCCAGCTCGGGAGAGGGTCGACCACCACGACCGCCGGAACATCCTGCAGTGCGCGCGCCGTCGCCCCCTCCCGGTCGGTCACGGCCTGCCGATACACAGCCTGGGCGAGATCGAGGTCCTGCCGAAGGCGATCTCGCTCGACTGCCGCGGTCGAATACTCAGCAACCGCTCGGTTGGCCTGTAGAAATCGGCGTAGCGCAACATCCGCGTTTGTCAGCTGCTTGCGAGCGCTGTCCACCCGATCGGTTTGGGCCAACTGCATGGCCTCGGCCTGCTGACGGATGATCTGCGAAAACGACCGACGGAGTTCCTGAAGCATCACCTCGTTGACTTCCCTGGCCACCGCGCTGTCCCGGTGCCGCACGGTCAGCGTCACCAGTCCCGTAATCGTCGCCACATCGACATCGATGATCCGCTTCAGGAGGCGTGCAATGTCGGGAGCCTCGACCGGTTCGCCTCGGACAACGTCGATCAGTGGCAAGCCAGGGCGGAGCCCCGCATCGTGGAGCCCAACGTTCGTCAGGATCCTGCGCGACAACAACAAACTCGCGATGAAGTCCGGGGTCGATGTGATCCCAGTCTGATCGAGGGTAATTCCGCCGAGTGCTGCCGCGGCCCCCGCGAGCGACCCGAGGGCGCTTATCGGCCTAGCCGGGCTGACAGCGGCTACCATCGTTGAGGCCTCGTACTGGCGTGGCAGAAGCAACGAAACGCCAACCGCGCCAACCAGGAGAGCCACGGGGATTCCAAACAGCAACCGGCGGCGACGCCAAAGCGGAGCGATCAAGGCCGCCAGACTAACCGTTTCAGCGTTTGGAGCGGAGACTTCCATACTCACGCCGGACTCAGCGTGTAAGACGGGTGCACTGGCGGCCGATTCCGTTTCTTGAACGACGTCCAGCCGAGCTGAGCGATCGCCACCAACTGGAACCAAACCAGTGGGTGCCGCAACATGTAATGAAGCGCCAAAAAAACGGCAAGCGAGCCAAACCACCAGATCACGATCCAGTCCCGACTCGCCAACACCACGGCGCCGATCACCACCCCGAGAACCACCAAGGCAAACATCCCTACCAATCCCGTGCTTGCCGCCCAATCGACGAGTGTGCTGTGGGCCTCCTGGCCCTGGAACGGCCCCGTCTTCCCGGAGAAGGCTCCCGGCCCGAGTCCGAAAACAACCGAGGTGCTCGCCGCCTCAAAACCGTGCCTCCACCGGTCGACGCGATCCTTCCCTTGCCGTCCTTCCAAGAAAGTTCGTTCGATTCGGCTCTCAACCCAGCGAAGTCCGCTTCCTGCAAGGCCGATCACGACGGCCACTGCGACGATCGGCCCGACCAGCCTCAGCGCCACCGCTCGGCCGAGATTGCGTTGCGGTCCGACGACCGACGCGACCCAATAAAATACCGCAGCGCCAACTCCGCCGGCCAACCAGGCGAGCATCAGCGCGTCACTCCCGGTAGCCAGCCCGAGCGGGACGGCCGCCCCGCCGACTGCGATGACAAGGACGCGCGCGATCCGAGAGGACCACCGGGCAACAGCACCAAGCGCAAGTGAGGGAACCGGCAGCAACAGCAGCGCCAGCTGGTTCGGGTTGTCCGACCACCCTCGAAGGCGAAATCCTTGATAGAGGAGGTCCACGCCGCCAAACGCCAGCCGCCGGCCTACGAGAACCGCCACAAACACCCCAACCGCGGCGACTCCTGTCGCGAACAGCAGGACGACAACTGTCCGCTCGACCAGCACACCTCGAGCCGGTGAAGCCGCCAGCGCGCAGGTAATGGCGGCAACGAATGCCAACGCGATGGCATCCCGCCCATTCGCCGGTCCTGAGACGCCGATCGTCGTGGCAATGATCCAGCCTGCGGCAAGCGAGGCCAACGCAATGCTCCAAAACGCCGCCAGGCCAACGGCGAGACGATCGACAAGCACCCCGCGACCCCCGAAAACTTGCGCTCCCTGAAGGATCAGCCAGACCACCAAGACCGCCTCGCCCGGCCCAACCGGGCCAATCCGCAATTGGGTGGCCGAACTCAGGACCAGGCCGAGGGCCAGAAGGTAAGCGTTAATGGGCCCCCCGCTCAAATAGATCGTTAGGCGGCCGCGTTGCCCCGCGGCTTCCGAAGTTCCAGGCCAAACTGCGATGCACCAACCAGCTGCATCCTACCAGCTCAACCGCGGCGGCCACCAGCATCCCGGCTGCCATGCCGACCATCCCCAACTGCGTCACCAGCGCGCCGCCGACAACTCCCGTGGCAACGAGCGTGAGCAACGCGACGGCTGCTAGGCCATGGGCCTTCCCCGCCGCGATGGCGGCAATCTGGCAAAACGAGGACAAGTAACCCAACGCTGCGACACCCATTAGCCAGGGGAGCACCTGCGCTGACCCGGCAAATTCCGACCCATAAAGAACCGTCAGTAGCGCTCTGCCCGCAACCAGCGACACGATGACTCCAATCGCCCCCATCAGGGCCCCGATGCCAAGCAGTCGGCGTAGCGTTACCCAGAAGGCCCTCCGATCCCTCCGTGCGACGGCCGCGCCGATGCGAGGCGCCGCAATGTGTCCAAGCGGGGCGGCCACCATCCGGCCGGCGACGATCAGATACGCCATTGCCGCAAAGACCCCCAGCGCCTCCCGACCGAGCGATCCCTCCACTATCATCCTGGGTAGCGACGTATTCAACGAGATGATGAGGGCCGCGAAACCGAGCGGGATCAGCCGAATGGTTAGACGACCCACCCGCGGCCAGTTGATCGACGCATGCCCCTCCTCTCGCCCGCCGGCAAATCGATTCCCGGCTGGCCGGTCGTGCAGGCTCAGTACCAAGAGCGAACCCACGGCCAGGGCAACAAGTCCGACCTCCAATCGTCGACTGATTGCAACGGCTGCGCCGAACAAAAATAGCGAGCACGTCCCTCGAATCAGCTGCGAGCGGCCGGAGAGGTCCACCCGGGAGTGCCGCTGGAAATGGCCTGCATACAAGTCGTTGAACGTCTCAGCGATCTTCGCCGCCCCAACCAACGCAATGACCCCGAAATCGGCACCGCCGCCAAAGGAAAAACCAACCAGTAGAATGAGGCCTCCGGCGACAGAGCTGGCCAACCACCGCTGGCGGCGATACTCACCGAAGCTGTACTCATGCTCGCTGTCGGTTGCTTGGACCCATCCGAGTTGAGAGTTCGTCAGCATTACGATCGGCGCCGTCAATGCTAGGCCGACCGTAAACCGGCCAACCTCGGCGGGAGTCCCAAGCCGAGCGAGAACGAGGAGCATCAACCACTGCGACAGGCCGTAACCGATCGCCCCCGACAACCCCCACGTTGCCAGCCGCGGCGCCGGCCCTCCCGCCACCGCTGCGGTCACCTCAAGCAGCGATGGCCGAGGACATCGAACCTACAGTACGGGAAAGGCCGTCACGGAAATTCACAGCCGGTTCGTATCCGATGCCCACCCGAGCAGCCTCGATCGACGCATAGGAATGCGGAATATCGCCAATCCGACTCGGCCGAAAGGTCGGCGCAATTCGCCTGTTCAGCAATTTCCCTAACGCCTCCACCAGGTCCAAGATCGAAATCTGCTCCCCGCCCGCGATATTGAAGAGCTTGCCGGAAACGTTGGGCGCTGTGCACGCCGCCAGGGTCGCGGCAACCACGTTATCTACATAGGTAAAGTCGCGGGTCTGGGTCCCGTCGCCATTGATGGTGACGGGTTCGTTCCGAACCAGCCTGTCAATGAAGAGTGGAATCACCGCTGAGTACTGTGACTTCGGATCTTGACGCGGGCCAAAAACATTGAAGTACCGAAGCATCACCGTCTCAAACTCATACAGGTCGCTAAAGGCTTGGCAGTAGTTCTCGCCCGCAAGCTTGCTCACGGCATAGGGCGAGATTGGCCGCGGGACCATCCCTTCGATCTTTGGCAACCCCGAGTTGCGGCCGTAGATCGAAGAACTGCTCGCGTAGATCATCCTCGCCACCTTGGCGTCGCGACTCGCGTTGAGGACGTTGAGCGTTCCGACCACGTTGACGTCGTTTGTCGTGATTGGATCCCGAATGGATCGCGGAACCGACGGCAGCGCTGCTTGATGGATAACGAATTCCACGCCGTCGACCGCATCCCGAACGGTGTGATAGCTCCGGACGTCTCCCTCTATGATCTCGGCGCCATTGATGACCGCGAGGTTACTTCGATGACCGGTCGAAAAATTATCCAGAATGCGAACCGTGTCCCCACGACTCAGCAGCGTTGCGGCGACGTGCGACCCGATGAACCCCGCCCCGCCCGTCACCAAATAGCTCGCCATCACCCCCCCAGCCGCTTCGCCTTCCACGCCTCCGTCCGAACCGTCAACGCCACCCCCTCCGGAGTATCCTCCCGCCCCACCACCTCCCCCGCCCGATACACCTCCGCGATCCGCTTCCCATCGGTCGCCGGCAC